>Ga0307471_100001246_pt1 | contig 13858 bp, 12 predicted proteins | sample atmos_gasesAM3C__2_FD_204566 | JGI IMG/M metagenome (GOLD analysis project Ga0307471, IMG submission 204566) | Hardwood forest soil microbial communities from Morgan-Monroe State Forest, Indiana, United States - atmos_gasesAM3C_515 | ecosystem: Environmental > Terrestrial > Soil > Temperate... | reverse complement strand
CCACCAGGTTAAGTCGCCCGCCTGGAAGACCAAGCCCACCTGGTACATGGTGGCCACCCAAGACCGGTCGATCAATCCGGACCAGGAGCGCATGATGGCGAAGCGCGCTAAGGCCAAGACGGTCGAAGTAAATGCCAGCCATGTGGCCTACATGTCTCATCCTAAGGAAACAGCCAAGCTTATCGAAGAGGCTGCCACTTCTGCGGCTGCCATGCATGCCGCCGGCTGAACCCGCCTCGCACGATAGTGGGCCTCCGCCGATCCAGACCGACGACATCGGTAGAGGCCCGGATGAACGTCGTCTGAGGAGAACACAATGAAGGATCACACACTCGGGAACGAGTGCCATAAGTCCTGATAAACACGGCATGGAAAGTGACCCACGACCGAGAAATGGAAGAGCCTTGCTATTTAATTCTCGCGACGCGGCCCTGGGTGGGGAATTTCTGGAACTGCAAGGCGTCGTGGCCCGGGATGACGCGATCCGGTGAGCCTGCGAGCTGGATCATGCGGTCCTGGTTCTTGATGTTGGCGGCGTGATCCGCTTCGGTAAATGTGGCACTGGCCTTGTGCTCGGTGAGATTGCGGTAGAGGTAACAATTATCCGAGGCCAGCACGAATGACGGACTGCCTTCGACGCGCAAGTATTCTGAAGCGTACGTGTGGCGCGCTCCCGTGTAAGCGCGAATACCAGGAAAGATTTCGACATTGTCGCCGTCGATGAGATGCAAGCGGCCTTCGGTATTCAGCCGCACCAGCACCTTGACGTCCTCCGGGTCGATGCCACCGTGATTGCCGCCGGGCTGCCACGCGTCGCCGGTGTAATAGCGGAACTCTTCTTTCTGGATCCACACGACGGCCTTCGGAAAAAGATCGATGCCGCCCATGTGGTCCCAATGGGCATGACTGATGACCACATCGGTGATTTGTTCCGGCTCCACGCCCGCGAGTTTCACCGCTTCGTCTGGCTGAATGTATTCTGTCGAAGGAAAATATTTAAGAAAAGTATCGCGGTGGTAGCCGCTATCAAAAAGAATGTTGTGGCCGCTCCCGCGGATCAGCCAAACAACCATGGCGATGTTGATTTTTTCGCCTTTGGGAGCGCCCATAACGAGGCCCGCGACTTCATCTTCGGCCGAAGCGTAGCGGACGGCCTGAATGGAATACTCCGGCCCCGTGACTGCGTTCAAGGACGAAGCCAGAATCAGCAGAAATAGAAAAAAGAATTTCTTCATGGCGCTGCTCCCTTACGAGCGGCTATTCTATTCCCGAAGACTTGAGCCGTCTAAGTGAAAAAACAGAGAATGGCAGACCACTGCTGAATATAAGAATACTTGCCAGTTAACGCGAGGCTCGCGCAGAGTTCCGCAGTGCAACAACATTCGGCTCGTGACGTATACTCAAATGGTTGGGATAGGACCATGAAACGCCTAACTCCTGCCTGGCTTGCTCTTGTCTTCGTAACTTCTGCTTGGGCACAGGCGCCTTCTCGCAATCCGCCAACTAAGCCCCCAGCAGAGGAATGCAGCGTGTCCGGCATGGTCGTGAAACTTGCCGGCAGCGAACCGCTGAAGACCGCGACGGTTCAGCTTCAGAACCTAGAGGACCGCTTGCAATCGCACTCCACGGTCACAGACGTCGGCGGACGATTCCAGTTAAAGGGAATCAATGCTGGACGCTACCAGCTCAGCGTCTCGCGCAATGGCTTCGTCACGCAAGCATATGGGCAGCGAAAACCGGGCGATCCCGGAGCAATTCTGACCCTTCGCCCAGGACAGAACTTGAACGATTTGCTTTTCCGCTTGATCCCCTCCGCCGTGATTGCCGGTCGCGTCATCAACGAGGAAGGTGATCCCTTGCCCTGGGTGCAAGTGAGCGCCCTGCGCGAAGTGTACTCGCACGGGAAGAAAGGTTTGGATTCCGAGACGACTGTGCCTACCAATGACCTCGGTGAATACCGTTTGTTTGACCTGCGCCCGGGAAGATACTTCATTCGTGCTGACTACAAACCTAATGAGCGGGTAATCGGCCGAGGCGAGATTGAGCGGACTGGCAGCGCAGACCAGCGAGGATACGTACCGATGTATTATCCCGGCAGCCCCGATCCCGCTCGGGCCGGCGCGCTGACGGTGAAAGCCGGAGAAGAGATTCCTTCGGTTGAGATCCCGGTGCGGCGGGTGCCCGCCTTCGTGGTGCGCGGCCGGATTTACAACCTGGTCTCGCGCCGTTCGGCGATCTCATATTCCGTGACTCTTGCACCCCGGGAAAGCAGCCAGTGGGTTAGTCTTCCGCAGCGCGACGTGCTTGCGGATGCTCCGGACGGCAGTTTTGTCATCCCTGACGTTCTGCCCGGCCCTTATACATTGATGGCTTTCTGGGCTGAGGAGGGCAGAAGGTATCAAGCGGTTCAGAACATTGACGTGGGAAACGCGGATTTGGAAGGCGCGAGCCTAGTAATTGCTCCTGGCTCAACCTTATCCGGACACATTACGTGGGAAGGCAAACCCGCTTTGGATGCAGACGCATTAATCATCTTCCTTCGGGAGGCGGATGGCTCTTATGGTTATAGCTACAGGGCCAGGACTTCAACTACAGGCTTGTTTACTCTAAGCGATGTTTTTGACGGCAGGTATCGACTAGCGATTGGCGGGCAATCCAAGGATTCTTACCTCAAGGCAGTGCGGTATGGAGCGACGGAGGCATTAGAAAATGCTTTCGCGGTCTTTCGTGGAACCAACGCGCCACTGGAAGTCATCGTCAGTTCACGGGGAGCCCGTATTCAAGGAACTGTTTCCGATACTGAAAACCTTCCGGTAGCCGGCGTATGGGTCGTGCTGATTCCCGATGAGCCGCACCGCGATCAATTTCGTCTCTAACAGAAAACGTCCACAGATCAATACGGGCACTTTCTTCTGCGAGGGATTCCGCCCGGCAACTACAAGATCTTTTGCTGGGACGAAGTCGAAGATGGCGCCTGGGAGGATCCGGATTTCCTAAAGCCCCTTGAGAAACATGGACAAATGGTTTCTCTGGAAGAAGCCGATTCGAAGACGGTGGATGTTGTGGCGATCAAGACAAAGATCCGCGAGTAAAAACCGATGCCACTTCGTTAGGTGTGCGGGTTTAGAGCGGGTGACGCGAGGAGCGCACGAAATCGCGCAAAACTGTGACGTTCGGGCCGTAAGTGCCAATGCGGCCTGCATCCACAGGCAGACCGAGGCGCTCGGCGAGATCCAGATCTACGCCGGCATCATCGAGTTCAGACAAACTGAATCCCTGAGCTGGCAGCACGCGATTCAGTCCCGTCGGATACACAGGCCGGGGCGGACGGTGACGCCGCCAGGGAAGGCGCGCCAGTTCGTAAAATTGCTGCCAATCGCGTTTGTGCCAAGTGGTCATTTCATTCATGACCCCTACCCGAGGGGTCAACCTATCTAGTGATCCCTTCTAGTAATGCGTTGCACTCAACCCGTTGGATGCACGCCCTCGCCAGAAGGTTCACTACATGTTCCCGCCACATCCCAACTCCGCGGAAGCAGTCTGGCAATCTCCGAGCTATTCATATACTTCACAATAGACCCGGCAAGCCATTTTCCTTGCCTAGTGTTTCAAACACGTTACGGGGCTAATTGTTTCGCGAAACAACCAAGAGCGCCTGGGCGGGGAAGGCGCCCTCTTGTAGCGCCGTGCAACTATGTTTGTTGCGCTAACGGCGAAAACGGCAACAAGCCGCCGGAATACTACACACACATTCCGCAGAATTCACCAGCGAGAAGTCGCAACTCCGCAAGTGCCAACTCTTCCGCCGCGGAGCCTCAATATTATTGGACGCGCACGACACGGTGAAGTGAGTCAGAAACAGATCTGAGATGGGCACAGACGTACCGCGTTTGATTTTCTGAGGGGAAGCTCAGCGCCCCTTGGGGCAGGGCGCCGCGCCTTCAGACTTGAAGTGCTTTCTTACCAGCGATTACCGCGGTCGCCGCGATCTCCGCCGCGTCCGCCACCGCCTCCGTGGCCGCCACGCCCCCCGCCACCGCCGCCGCGTCCTCCGCCGTATCCACCGCGCCCACCGCCGCCGCCACCGCGCTCCGCCTGGGGACGTGCTTCATTCACCACGAGGTTTCGACCGCCAAAATTCTGTCCGTTCAAGGAATTGATGGCGCGTTCCGCATCTTCGTCATTGGTGACTTCCACGAAAGCGAAACCGCGCGACTGGCCCGTGAAACGATCGCGAATCAGATTGACGCCCGAAGGTGTTACTCCCACTTGCGTAAACCACTCTTGAAGCTGTTCCTCCGTCGCGGAAAACGGAAGATTACCGATATAGAGCTTCTTCACCTCGTACTCCTTCTGCCCGGAACCCACATGCGAGTCGCGGAGCGCGCTGAAGGGAACGCGATCGTTCACAGCGAGGCGAAAAAGCGGGGCCGCCGCGGGGAGCGAGACCGGTACTTCAGCGGTCCGTTGCATCCTCTCGGAAATTGACTTTTTTTGCAACCGAAAATTGTCCGCGAGCCACGGGCCTATTTTTGCATGCCGCTCCGCCGCACCTTTCCTTTTTGCAACCGAAAATTGTCCGCAAGCCACGGGCCAATTTTTGCACGACGCTCCGCCGCACTTTTCCTTTTTGCAACCGAAAATTGTCCGCGAACCGCGGGCCAATTTTTGCACGCTGCTCCGCCTCAGTTTTTCTCTTTGTCCAGAAATAGTGGTAGGATTCGCCACGGTTGGTTTTCTTTCGAAAGGCCTTATGCGCGGCACGATGATGGATTTTCCGCTGACGCTGCCCACCATTCTGGAGCGCGCCGGCAAAATTTTTTCGCGTGTTGAAATTGTTTCGCGCAAGCCGGACAAGTCCATCATTCGAACGTGCTATGGCGAATTTTATCGGCGCGCGCGCCGCCTCGCTGCGGCGTTGACCAAACTCGGATTGCGCCGTGGTGATCGCGTTGCCTCCCTGATGTGGAATCACTCCGGCCACCTGGAAGCATTCTTCGGCGTTCCTTGCGCCGGCGGCATTCTGCATACTTTGAATCTTCGGCTCCATCCGCATGAAATTGCCGCCATCGCCAGAAAGGCCGACGATCGTTTCCTGTTGATGGATGATGTGCACGTTCCGCTCTTCGAAAAATATTGCGAAACTGTTTCTCACGAGCATGTCATCGTCGTGCCGTATGGTTGCAACAGCGTCCCGAAAGGGTACCTGAATTACGAGGAACTGCTCGCCGAAGCCGGCGATGATTTCCAGTATCCACAAATCGATGAAAACGACGGCGCGGCCATGTGCTTCACTTCCGGCACCACCGGCTTTTCGAAGGGAGTTGTTTATTCTCACCGCGCGCTGGTACTGCACTCGTTTGCGTGCGGCCTGGGCGAAGTGTTTGGCATGACGCAGTTCGACACCGTCCTGCCCGTTGCTCCCATGTTCCACGCTAACGCGTGGGGCCTGCCTTACGCCTGCACCATGCTCGGCGCGCGTCTCGTTCTCCCGGGTCCCAATGTCGATCCCGAAAGCATTCTCAACCTGCTGGTAAACGAACGTGTAACCATCGCTTGCGGTGTTCCCACAGTTTGGATTGGAGTCCTCGAAGCACTGGAGAAAAATCCCGGCCGATGGAAATTCGATTCGCCTGTCCGCGTCGTTTGCGGTGGCACCGCACCGCCTCTTGAACTGATTCGCAAACTTGATCGTTTTGGCCTGCAAATCAAGCATCTATGGGGCATGACCGAGACCACTCCCATCGGTACTTCCGGCGGACTGCGTTCTCATATGCTCGATTGGCCGGAAGACAAAAAGTATGAAACGCGAGCCAAGCAGGGTTGGCCGGCTCCATTCGTCGAGATTCGCTTGATGCGCCCCGAAGGCGAAGCACCTTGGGACGGTATCACTTCGGGAGAGATCGAGATTCGAGGTCCATGGATCGCCGCCAGCTATTACGAATCTCCCGACCAGGCGCATCGCTGGAGCGAAGACGGATGGTTCCGCACCGGCGACGTCGCCACCATGGACGAGCATGGCTACGTCAAGATCGTGGACCGTGCCAAAGATTTGGTGAAGTCCGGCGGCGAATGGATCAGCTCCGTGGATCTGGAAAACGCGTTGATGGGTCATCCCGCGGTGAAAGAAGCTTGCGTGGTCGGCATCCCGCATCCGAAATGGCAGGAACGGCCGCTGGCCGCCATCGTGTTGAAAGACGGTGCGCAAGCTACACCGGAAGAATTGCGCGCTTTCCTTGCGAAATCCTTCGCCAAATGGCAGCTCCCCGACGGTTTCGTCTTCATTGATGCCATCCCACGCACGTCGGTCGGCAAATTCAAGAAAATCGCGCTGCGCGAACAATTCGCGAATTGGAACTGGGAACAATAACCCTGCTTTGTTCTATGACGCTGGGAATGTGGGGTCCGAGCTTTGGTGACCTTTTCCCTTCAGAAATCTTCTTTGGCATTGAACGGGACGTTTTCTGTTTGACAAGAGTAGCTCGGCACATAATGATTCGAGATGCTCAGAGAAGGGGAAACTTCCCGTCTGTCCCCTGTCTTCCCGGGAGTAGGAGCCGACGCCGTCATGTAATCAGCCTACGGCGCGACGTATTTGCACCGCTCCGCGAAATCCCCTTCTCGCGTAGTATCTGAAAACCGCATTGATGGCGCGCTGTTGTGAGGACGATTCAGGTCCCACTCCAGCGACCCTGACACTATTTTCTCTTCCTTAGGACCAAATGTAACTCTTGTCGTGCGCTCCGCCGTCAACGTCCATGCAGAACCATCAGCGCCCTTCACGTGATTGCCCACTGCAATTTTTATGGAACAAACCACCGGCTTATCGCAGGAGTTGTGGTATCGGTACCGGTAATCGACGGTGTGGTCGGCTGCCGTCTTGTGCCAATCAAGCTTAAGGTGGTCAAGGTCTATTTCGACGCACGCGCTCGCCGCAGGGTCGGGATCGGCGATCGGTTCTGCACTCGATTCGGAGTTCCCCGCCGAGTCGTGTGAGCCTCCCAACTCCATACATTCTCGGACATGTTTCATTCTCTCCGGACCCGGAGGATGAGTGATGTCGCCCTGATTGTCCTTCATTTCCACTTTCAGTTGCTCAAAGTCGGAAGACGTGAACCACCCTTGCCTCACGCCCGTCTTCGCCGACCAGCAATCCGCTTCCGATTCATTCGCAGTTTGGTTGTAGGCGTGCCCGCACTCATGCCCGAGCCAGAACAGCGCTATGTCGGCAGTGTCATTCAAAAGCACAGTCGGGTTGTATTCGATTTCCAGAGACGCGGTCCCCAAAAAAGCAAGCGACGAAGCCCGCGTGAAGCCTACGTCATTCAGTTGGTAATTGGCCACCCAAATGACGGGTCTGCCGGCCGACGTACATCTGACGGACTTGCCGCCAATCGCAAGGAACAGCGAGCGCTGGCCCTGCACCGGAAGACTAATTTGTGCTTTTGCTTGAGCGCACAATGCCACGACCAAGCCAATGACCAGCGCTGCCCGAACAAACGGCAGCTTTACCAGACCGGAGTATAGGCAAGTCACAGGTCCCTCCTTTTATTTATTGGAATTGAAATAACGAGGATTGTATAACAGATTTGTATAACCGGAAGGAGATGCATGTCGATGGCTTTCGTTTCGATCTGAACCGGGAGACAGACGGAACGTTTTCTCATGTTGTTTGAAAAGACTAGTTTTCCACATAAAAATTGGAGATTTTCAGAATGTGGGAAACTTCCCGTCTGTCCCCGCCGTCTCCGCCCCGGCATACCTGACCACAGAAATGTAGCCAAGGTACCCCAACTGGGTCTTGTTTTTGCCCTTGGGAGCTGTTACTACCAAAAGAGTAGGGAGGGGACCCCCTTATGAGAAAGACTTTTCGCAGGTTTGTCGAGCCAGTTGAAACAGGAAGGCTTGTTGAGCCGTTCCTTATTGCGCACGCCAGGATTGAAACAGGGATACCTTGGGCAGGTAATTTCTTAGCTAAACACAGAGTGGGAAATCCGGGCGGCCAAACGGAGCTCTTCGAGCGTGTTGAAACGAAGCCAGTTCGCTACAGCATCAATCGCCCAGCGATATCCGAGCGCGGCGGCCCAGGTGTATAATGGGGATGCTCAGGAGGGAACGACAATGAGCACAGCACCGCAGCCAGTCAAGAAGTTGAAGAAGGAATATGTCGTAAGCGAACCAAAAAGCTCGATGGAGCTTAGGGAACATTTGAAAAGGCATGCAGACGAAGGATACGAAGTAGTTCAGATAATTCCACAGGGAGCGGGTTTCCTTGTGGTATTCGGCAGGCTAGACATTTTTTCGTGATCCCCCGGCGTTGGAGATAGCAATCCACCTCGATCTAGAGAAAGTGGTTTTCAGTTTCTTGATAGCCAAGGTGGTCTTGAATCCGGCCTGGCGGGCGGCCGCGGCTGCCCTTATGGCTTTCCTTCCGGCATGTCAGCTATCACTTCGAGGGTGAGCGTCTCAACTTCAATCCAATGCAGGGTCAGGCTAATCAGTTTTTTCAGATCCTTCAGGTCCTTGTCTTCCCACTTGCGCACATAGTGAGTCTCATCGTTTCCCAGCCATGCTGCTCGCCTGGCGATTTCTTTGATTTGCTCGCTCTTCACATAGTCCTTAATGCAGATTCCTAAAAGGGTTTTTTCAACTTTGGCTTTTTCAACTGCAAGCTTCGCAGCGTCAGTCTCCGTTAGCTGTCCGATGATGTAGTCCTTGATGAGAAACTCCAGCGCTTTTCTATAACCTGGACCAGCAACTAGTAGAAGGCCGTATTGCTCCGCTTTGTAGGCCTCCTCGTAGATGGAGGAGAAATCCGGTGACACTTTTGAAATGGTCGCCGACTGGCCTACAGACGTGAGTTCAACCGGAACACATGTCTGTAAGTAGTATTTCACGTTATTCGGTTGGCTTTGAAAATACCGAGCGATGAACAAACGAGTGCATCTTCCGTTTGGGCATCGAAGCAATCGCTCTAAGCAGGGCCACTGGCTACCAGTCCGAATGAGCACAGCAATGCCTAAGTCAACCGGAGTTACCGCGACGTGACACAGCGGGCATTTGTCGGGAAGCACGTCTATAAAAATCTGTTCTTCAGCACCACTCGCATGGCGTGCTCTTAGCTGTATTTCCGTCATTGCCGTTCCTTTTTTTGCGTTTGAAGCTATTGGTCAAGAATATCAGAGAGAATGAGTCTGGAAACAAGTCAGAGTGGACAGGTCCTTCAGGTCCTTATCTTCCCGCTTGTGGCGGGCGCTGTTTCCACTCGTAAACCCCTGCTGGAGCGGCCGCGGCGCGCGTTGTACACTCCCTTGAGAAAGGAGCGACATCGGAAATGAAACGAATCCTATTGAGTGCTCTTTTGTTAAGCGGCTCGATGCTTGCCGTCGCCCAGGTGAAGAAGGAAGACCTGGCCACTAAGAACACCAAGAGTCCGGGCACCGAAACCAGCGTCACCATCAACGGCAAGAACCTCTGGATCTATTACCACGCCCCCTCCGTCAGGGGACGCCACATCTTCAATGGCGCGGGCGCGCTCCAGCCGGATGGTAGCGTATGGCGACTGGGCGCCGATTACGCCACTGTTCTGCACACTGACGCCGACCTCGACCTGAATGGCCTCGCCATTCCCAAAGGCGACTACACCCTGTACGCCGACCTCAATGACGGTCAATGGAAGCTGATCGTCAACAAAACCCTGATGGCCGGCGGCAAGCACATCTGGGGCGTTGGGGTATCACCGGACGGCGTTCGCGAGGGCGCCACCACCGATGATCCGGCCACCGAACTGGGCCGCGCTTCGCTGACCATGGGCAAGCCGTTATCTCCAGTCGAAACCCTCAAGATCACGCTGTCGGGCACCGGCGGCGCCAAGGGAAAACTGCTCATCGAATGGGAGAATGTGACGGCGTCGGCGCCGTTCACCGTGAAGTAGCCGCGGGTGGCAGGCCTTCGGCCACATGGCCGAGCATCGATTGTGAAGAGCAGTGGACTTTCGGCTTCGCTCCCCTCGAAGCTCGGGGCAGCCATTCAGGCGAATGGCGATCCCAGGAAGCAGGGTAAACGCTCGCTTCGAAACTCAGAAGAACACGAAGTAGCGTTTGATCCGAAATATGTTTTTGGTTAGGTGGCGTGCCCCGCAGAACCACCCGGGACACACAAACCGTGCCTGCGGTGCTCATGATTTTTTTGCTCTTGACCCAGCCCTAAACGAGTCTGTGTCATAACCGCAAGACCAGTTCCTCAGCGGCTAAAGCCGAGAAGCAAAGACACGACTTATGTCGGACCTGAAGGTCCGACCCCCAGTTGCGACACAGTCTGGCGTCGTCCTAGATGCGCACAGAATGAATTCTGTGCCACGGATTGCAAGATGCCGGCGCTACGAAATGTTATGGTTCGGAAGTGGGGAGGGATTTGATTAGGGAGGAGAGTTCGAGGATCTCGATTTGCGGAGGGCAGTCGGGCCAGTTGTGGCGCCAGCAGACGATGACGTCGCAACCGTCAAGAGGGTGGCCGTGGGCACGGAAATTGCGGCTCTCGAATTCAAATTCGAGGTGGACGCGCTGCCAGCGCTCGGGACCGATCTGGCGCTTGGCTTCGCAGTCCGGGAAGCCGGATTGCACGGCTTCGACGGTGTAGCCGAGTTCTTTGGCGACCATGCCGAAGAGCAGCACGACGCCTTGTTCGTTGACTGGTTCGTGGCGGAGGCCGCGAAAATCCATGGGCTGGCCGTAGATTGGGCGGTGGTCCAAGGGCCGGTAGCGAACCTTGCCGGGCGGAGAGCAGCTTTTGTTGGATGGCGAAAGGCGCACAGGCAGGAATGCCCTTCGAGGCTCAGGGCTGGCCTGTGCCACTGGGCGTTTCGGCGAAGCTTTTGGTGCGGGAGCGGGTAGAAGGGCCAGGACATCGGTCCATTCCGGTTTGCCCTGGGCAAACTTGCGAAAGACCTCGGGGACTTGCGACCAGGCGCCGAAACGGTTCTCGATGGTGCGAAGACCAAATTTCCCCAACTTGTGGTAGGCGCGACAGGTCACAATTCCCCGATTTCTCCGAACTGCGTCGCCCCAATCTTCGAGCAGTTCGTCATCCTCGAGGCGCACGTTCCCGGTATAAGGCGCAAGCCCGGCCGCTTCGAGCGCGGCGTTCCAACTAGGGATGGCCTTTAAGACGGCGTACTCCGAGATTCCGGAGAGGGAGAGGAATTCGCGGCGGGTAGGCGGGCGACCGGCGCCCCGCGCGATGGCGGCCAAAGAATCCAGGATAAGCTCCTTGTCCGGCTGTGATTTCATAAGGTTCCTCTATCTTCAGTTTGATTGGCTAGGTGTGGGTGCGCGCTTAGGCAGCGCGCCGTTTCGTAGTGGCGGGCCAAAAGAACGGCCAAAAAGAAAAAGGCCTCGCGACGATCGCGAGGCGCACTTTTCTACCCAAATAGAATAGCAAGGAAGTAGAGAACCTGTCAAGTAAATTTCTTCGCTTATTCGATCAAGCGGAACTCGATGCGCACGCGGGCGGGAAAATCCGTGGGCTGGCCGTCGCGTTTCGCGGGCGTGAAACGTATTCGTTTTGCGGCTTCGATGGCTTGCTCATCAAGACCGAAGCCCAGGCCGCTAACAACGCGGGTCACTTGCATTCGGCCGGAGGCGAGGAAGACCACCTCGAGTACCACGTCGCCTTGCATTTTGTGGTCGAGCGCTTCGGCGGAATACGCAGGTTTGGGCTTGTACAGGATGGTGACACCGGACGTCACGGCACCCACGGCGTTTCCGCCACCTCCAGCGCCCTTCCCAGAACCGTCCGACCCGATGGTGCCGCGCAGACCTTGCGCGCCGCCCGTTCCGTTGCCGTAACCAGGACCGCCGGGCAGACCAGGCGAGCCGGCTTGGTTGATGTTGCCGCGCCGGTTGGGATCACCATGGCCCGGGAGTCCGTTTGGATCGCCGAAGCCTCCGGTTTGCACTTTGCTGGCCGCGGCATTCACCGTCCCGGGCGCAGGATTGCCCACTCCGGGATTCGGCTTGGGCTCTTCCTTAGGAGCCTTTGGTCCGCTTGAGGACAAAACAATTTCGGTTTGCTTCAGATTCGGCTTCAGTTCGAGCGGCTTCACTTCCACCGTGCGCACCTTTGGGAGCACAGGTTTCAGATTCATAAAGACGTGAGGCTGCTTGGGGTTCAACCGAGGCACCAACTCCGGAATTGCTTCGGGCACTTCCGGTTTAAGTTCTGGCGCCTTTGGCTCAGTTTTCGGTTTGATTTTTGGACGCCGCGGCGGCGCCGGAGGCCGCGGAGTTGCCCGCGGTGCCGGAATTTCGGTCACCGGTTGCATCAGCTCCACAACGTCAAATCTAAGCGCCGTGTGCATCGTCTCCGGGAAAATCATGGGGCTCAAGAGCAGCAGGCCGAGGAAAATCAATTGTCCCGCGGCGCTCCAGCCGATCTGGTTCCACTGGGGCTTACGGTCGGGTAGAAGCTCGAAACGCGCGGAAACGCTCTTTCTGAACATCGCGTTCTGGCTGATGAGAAGGGCGGTAGTTCTTGACAAGGAGGTGTTCTTGCTGCCTGGAGTCAACTCCAATTGCGGGCGCGCTAGCGGAGCTTTGCTCTCGAAAATCGGGGTATGGATCCCGGTGGGCCGCAGTGGAACTGACCGTGTTTCGATCCTTGGCGGTGGGGCAAGGGCTCTCAGCGGAGGCGGGGCCTTGCGGTTGGGACTTGCCTCCACTCCCAGGCTCATTGCAACTGATTTGGATTCGAGAATCCCGGGTGCAGGGGCGAGGTTCTGGCGGGTGGGATTCAACTCCACGGCTGGGCGCAGGGGAGTTGCCTTTGATTCAGCAATCCCGGGCGGTGCCAGGCTTTTGTGGTCGGGGTCCAGCTCCGCGTTCGGGCGCGGTTTAGGCAAGTTTGCCTCGAGCAGCGAGATATCGATCTCGCCGGGACGGGCGTAACCCGTTCGAGAACGGTATTTTGTGGAATCCCCCATAAGGCAGGCTAGTCCGCAAGCCGTGAGGTGTCATCTGTACATAGGGTCAGTTTCAGGACAGGCCCACTTCAGGCCTTTTGAGGCTGCCTCGGGGGAAGGGGCGACTTAGCGCTGCAAAAAAGGCAGAACCGGCTAGGTCCGGTAGGAGGCATTGATGCGGACGTATTCGGCCGTGAAGTCGCAGGTCCAGTAGCGGGCCGTGGCTTGGCCTGCGTGGAGATCCACAATCACGGGAACGTGTTCGGAGAGAAGTTTGTTGCTTGCGGCGCGCTCGTTGAAATCCAGCGGCTGGCCGCGGCGCAGCACGGGGATGCCCGCCATTTTGATGTCTACAAGAGCGGTATCAAACTTCACGCCGGAGCGGCCCGCCGCCGCGAAAATGCGGCCCCAGTTCGGGTCGCCGCCCGCAAAGGCAGTCTTTACCAGTGGGGATGTGGCGATCGTTTCCGCGATGCGGCGGGCAGCGGCTTCTGTTTTGGCGTGACGCACTTCGATTTCGATTACGCGCTGCGCGCCTTCGCCATCGGCAACGATTTGCAGAGCGAGCGACTGGCAAACCTCTTCAAGCGCCGCCGTGAATGCGCGGTGCGCCGAAGTTCCGGATTTGATCGCAGGCGCGCCGGCTTCACCGTTGGCGAGGACCAGCAACGTATCGTTTGTCGAAGTGTCGCCATCTACGCTGATGGCGTTGAATGTCCGCGAGGTCACTTCACGAAGCGTTCTCTGCAACAGAGAAGGAGCGATTTTCGCATCCGTCGCGACGAACGCCAGCATCGTGGCCAGGTTCGGATGAATCATTCCCGCGCCTTTGGCGCAACCCACGAGATGAACTTTCTTGCCCGCCATCTTGAACGAAGCCGCTGCGGTTTTCGGCCGCGT
>Ga0307471_100001244_pt1 | contig 13872 bp, 6 predicted proteins | sample atmos_gasesAM3C__2_FD_204566 | JGI IMG/M metagenome (GOLD analysis project Ga0307471, IMG submission 204566) | Hardwood forest soil microbial communities from Morgan-Monroe State Forest, Indiana, United States - atmos_gasesAM3C_515 | ecosystem: Environmental > Terrestrial > Soil > Temperate... | reverse complement strand
GTGGGAACGGTCTCGGTCATGGTGTCGGCTTGCGAATGCCGGTAGCCCTCGTAGTCGAAAAAGAAGAAAGCCTTGTTGTGAGCGAAGGGACCGCCTAGTGATCCACCGAAATTGTTTTGCACCAAAAACTTCGAAGACCCCATCGCGCCGAATGTATAGGCGTCCATCGCTCCATTGCGCAGAAAATCGTACGCGGTACCGTGAAAGGCGTTGCTTCCCGAGCGCGTGACGATATTGATTTGCCCTCCGCCGGCTCCTCCCATTTCCGCGGAGTAACTGCCGGTTTGCACCTTGAATTCCTGAACCGCGTCAGGCGAAGGGCTGAGATTCATCGTGTTGAATGTCGGGTCGGTGTTGGTGGTGCCGTCCAACAAGAAATAATTTGCATTCGGCCGGTTGCCGCCAATGCTGACTGCGGACCGCTGGCCCGGCCGCCAATAAAGAGGATTCATGTCGCCGGCTTGCGCGCCGTGGCTCACATGTGCGCCGGGGACCGTGAGCACGAGATCGATGAGCATGCGGCCATTCAACGGGAGGTTGGTCACAGCCGCGGGCTCAATCACTTCACCGATGCTGGCGTCGACGGTGTGCAGCACATCGGCCGCGGTGGAATCCACCTGAATCACGTCGGACGTGGAGGCCAGTTTCAGCGAGAAATTCAAGTCGAGTTGCTGGCCAACTTCGAGGCGGAGTGCATGCGTGAGTTGCGCGAATCCCGAAGCCGTAACGGATAGGTTGTACTGGCCCGGCAGTATCCCTGTGATCTGGAAGATGCCTTGCGAATTCGTGGTGACGCGCCGCTCGGCATGCGTTTCATTCGAAGTGAGCGCGACGGTCGCGCCCGCCACGGGACCTTGCTGAGGGTCGGTGATGGTGCCGCTTACCACGGCGTAGTTGCTTTGGCCAAACGCCCTCGGCACCAAAATAACCAAGAAAAGCGAGAAGAGTAGGATAGCTCTCCGCATGATTTCTCCCGTCCTAGTGAGACACTCCGGCCTGTAACCTGCTTCGCACACCTCGACGTGTTGCACCGTTGACGCAGGTCCCCGGATGGGGACGCGCAAAGAATTCGGAAGATTTAACGGGAACCAACTATTACTGGCAATACTGCAAAAGGATTAGCCGCGAAGTGATCACAGACCGCTCAAGTCGAGTATCTCAAAATGACACAAAAGCACGTTTGTCCGCGCAAGCCATTTCCATCCAACACGTTAGGGCGGGAGTTAAAGTGAATCTTTAACTTTGTTTCGCAAAGTAGCTTGCGGCTTGCCTTCCGCCGTACGACCTCATTTCTTAGGTTTGCCTTCAACGCCCGTCCAGCGTTTCACCAGGCCTGCATCGATCCCAAACAGATCCAAGACGCGGCCAACCGTGGTATTCACCAAGTCTTCGATAGTTCGCGGGCGGCCGTAGAACGCGGGCATGGGTGGAAAAATGATGACTCCCAACTGTGAAGCCTCGTAAAGCAGTTTGCAGTGACCCGTGTGGAGCGGCGCTTCCCGCGGCATGACCAGGAGCCGCCGGCGCTCTTTCAGCGTGACGTCGGCCGCGCGCACCAGCAGATTGTCTGCAAGGGAGTGAGTGATAGCCGACAATGTCCGAATCGAGCACGGCGCCACGATCATTCCCTCGGTGCGAAACGAACCGCTCGCGATGCTCGCTGAAATGTTCATCACATTGTGAACCACGTCCGCAAGCGCCTCGACGTCCTTCACGCGCCAGGCTGTTTCGATGGAAACGTTCAGTTTTGCGGCATCGGTCAGAATCAGGTGAACTTCGTGGGTGCCTAGCTTCCGCAAGACTTCGAGCAGCCGAATCCCATAAGGCAAACCGCTCGACCCCGAGAGGCCGACGATGAGTCGCGCCTTTTGGCTGGCGCCAATGCTCATGAGTGCGCTGCTCTTTCTACGCCTTTCCCAAGCAACGGGACTGTTCGGAATCGGGAGAGGCGCAAAGAGGGAGTAATCCTACCACCGATACATAGTACTTTTCCCTTGCCGCTCAGCGGCGCGCGGAGATTCCTTCTTGAATGCGGCGAAGTTCCGGCAAATCCTTGTCCGCTTTGCTCCAGAATTTCTCGGCCACGGCGAACTGTTCCCGCGCTTGCGCCGAATGTCCCGCGTGTTCGGCCGCGAGGCCCAGGGCGAAGTATCCCCCGGCGTAGGTCGCATCGTGCTGAATCATGGCTCGCGCGATGGATTCTGATAAATTCCAGTCTTCGTTCTGGCGAGCGCTACGGGCGAGGGACTCCAGCTCAAATCGTGCCGCACTCCATGCATCCGGCCCCGGGCGGGCCAGGGTCATTTTGACAATGTCCTGCAACAAAGCCTGCGCTTCTTCTGTTTTCTTGTCGCGGTAGAGCAATTCTGCGCGCAGGGTGTTTGGAAATGGCGAAGTGGCCACAAGGTTTACCGGAAGCTGTTCCGTTTCCCGCTCGGCGAGGCTCAGTTCTTCCTGGGCCTCGTTGGTGCGGTCCAGTGCCAGTAGAGTCTGGCCCGCGAGCGTGTGCCCGGCCAGCCGCGGCAGGGGCCACTCACTTTTTGTCAATTCCTGCGCAGCGTGCAGAGCCTCTTCGTAGCGGCCGCGCGCCAGAAGAAACTCCGGCCAGGCTTTGCGATTGAACTCCAGAAAATCCGTGTACGTGGGAACAGCAAAGGCATCGCGAAAGGCGGCTTCCGCTGCCTTCATTTGCCCCAACGATTGGTAGCTCATGGCCAGCAACTGAAGATTGTGCGCATGGTGCCAGTCGTAGCGGGAGGGAATGTTCTCGGTGCGGTAGTATTCTTCTTCGAGTGACTTGGTTTTCAGAAATTCCGCAATCGCCTCTTGCGTGCGCTCCAGGCGCATCAACTCGTGGCCGTGCATATGGTGCGCGTGCGGAATCGCAGGAGCCATGCGCAGGTAAATCGCAGATTCGTCGAGCGCCTCTTTGGCCCTGCCCAAATTTTCCAGCGTGTGAGCGTAATAATGATGCGCGGCAAAATTATCCGGAGCCAACGCGATGGCGGTGCGATAAAACGCCATCGTATCCACGCCGCCGACCTGTCCGTGCGTCACCGGCGAACCTTCATCCGCCAAGCCGCGCTGAATCCACAGCCAGGGATCATTCGTATTGGCCTTCAGCGCGTCGCTGATGGATTTCCGGTAGGCGACATATTTATCCGAATCTCCAGCGCTCTCCAGGTAATCCAGTTCGTACGCGCGAATCGCCACCCACATTTGTTCGTTCTTGTTGAGCTTTGGCGCCAGTTCCTGCGCCCTTTGAAAAGCAGCGCGCGCTGTGGCGGGGTCATGCATCCCGATGTACGCGTCAGTCAGCCCGAGGTACGCCATGGCTAGGTTCGGGTCCAGGCGCAAAGCCTGATGAAAAGAGCGTATCGCTTCGATCCAAACATAGGAATGAACGTAGGCCAGTCCCTGGTCGTAAAAGGCCTGCGCCTCTTGCGAGGTGGTGGCCACTTTCTGGTGCAGCGTGCCAATGCCGGTTCGCAGAGCTACCGGGCGTTCCAAGATTTCGCGCGGCACAGGCCCAGTTCCGTGGTGTCCCTCGTGGCCCGCTTGCGGGTCAGCTGCGGATGAGACAGCGCACGCGACGAATAGAAGAACTAAGACACACACAAGCTTGGCCAAACGCCCCACTTTCACTCCTCACACGCAATCCATTTAGTTCACGTTTCGACGATACGGAAATCGCTCTCAGACTTCTGTGATTTCCACGCTTCGAACATAGTATCCCGAATCCAGCCGGCGCGCCTGCACTGCCGGCTCCTTCAAGGACAAGCGAATCGCATAAGTTCCCGGCGCCTTGGGTGACCAGTTGTGAGTCCACAAGGTCCAGGGATCGTTCTTGACCTGATGAAAGTTGTCCACGGGCACGTAATCTTCTTCGGGATTAAAACGGATTTGCAGCACCTTGACAGGCTGCCCGCCGCCCCAGGCGATTCCCACGACACGGTATTGGATTTTGTCCCCGACGCTCCATTTTTCGATTCGAACGGGCATGGCCGCTTGCTCGATGGCCGCCGGCTGAAAATCTTTTGCCAATTCCGGCACGCCCTTCTGCATGGTTCTCGCCGCGTACTCACGCATTTGGGAAGTCGATTCCGCGCCATCTCCAACGAATGTGATTTCGTCTACCCACTTGATGCACGCGCAGCCATACCAACCGGGCACGACGAGCCGCACAGGCGCCCCATGATCTCGCGGGAGCGGTTGGCCGTTCAGCTCAGTGGCCAGAAAGGCTCCCGATTTCTCAAGTTGCTCGCGCGTAAAAATCCAGCTGGCGCCAGGCACGGAAGTGCGCGATTCGTGGGCATAGCGATCGAAGCCGGAGACGAGAACGCGAGCCGCAGCAGATTTTGCTTGTACGTGGTCCAGAATCTCCGGAACGGCGATTCCCGCCCAGGTTCCCACGCTTAACAGGCCAAAACGCGCCAACCGCACGTTGCCCGCGCACTCCATCAAGTGCGCACCCATGGGTCTAGCCGTCTTCCTCAGGCTTTCGATCGCCAGGCTTTCTGGGCGTTCGACCAGCCCGCCGAGTTTCACTTGTCCCCCGAGTTTCAATTGCCACCTTGCGGAATCAGGAAGCAGTTCCGAAGCACGCGTGCGAATGTAGAATTTTTCCGCGGGAGTGACCGCGTCTGAGGCTTCGAGCAGGGACAGGTCCGTATAGAGCCGTCCGTCCAGTTCCGAGCCTTGCGGAACCTCAAGTGGCACGGGAGGTTCGTTGTGGAAGTCCACAGTCCCAAGCTGTTTGCCTCCTGCAAGGGGATCTTTTTGCAGAGGAGGAAAGACTGACCAAGCGAAACCTGAAAGATCGAGCGCCAAGCCACTCCCGGAAAGTAGCGTCGCTTTCAGGAGGGACCGGCGCGTAAGCAAGGCTTTTGATGAGGTCGGCATTTTGGCTGAGACCGGTTGGTGTCGCTTCCTCTGGGAGGTTGATTTTTTGCGAAAGGTTATTCTACACGGGCTTTCCAGGATACAGAGACTGGTATTCCACGTCGCCGCTTGCTCATCACAACGCTGGACACACATCGTCACAGGGCGGCCAATGGGTACCGAAGTTATGTAAGTTTTAGAACTAGCGTACCGCTTTACGTAGAGCCCATTCTTCGTTAATGTAAATTTCTTATTGCCTCCAAATCAAGTTTGCCCTTGACATTCCTCCCGATACGTAATTGAATTGCCCCCAATAACGGTGATTGCCCGGCTTTTTTGAATGGTGCCAGGGTGGTGGTAGTGATTCGGGGTTTCTTGCAAAAACTTAAATCTAAATTTGTCTCTGAGGCTTTGGCCGAGAAGGCTTTGGACAGGGGAGAGAGTATGAGACTGCGTACCTTTGCAATGCTGGCCGTTGCTCTGCTGATTCTCGCGAGTGGCGGAGCGGTTTGGTCACAAACCGTGCAGGGCGTCATCACCGGCACGGTGACGGATCCCACGGGCGCCGTAGTGCCTAATGCTTCGGTGACTATCACGAACGTCGGCACGAATATTTCTCAGGCCACCACGACCGGAAGTGATGGTTCCTACCGCTTCTCGCTCGTGCCGCCGGGAACGTACACGCTGGAGGTGAAGGCTGCGAACTTCGCTACCGTAAGAGCCAGCGGACTCGTGGTGGAAGCCAGCCAGACCGTTCCCTACAGCGTGAAGCTTGACTTGGCCAAGGCTCAACAAGTCATCGAAGTGACCTCGCAGGCGCCGCTCGTCCAGACAGCCACATCCGATCTTGGTTTCCAAATTGACAGTTCCACGATCCAGCATGCCGCTTTAGTCGACCGCGACGTGTTTGACGTGCTGCCGTTTATGGCGCCCCAAGTGAGCCCGGGGCTGGATATGACGCCGACTTCCGGCGGGGCACGCGAGGCTGGCACTTCGTATATGCTGAATGGTGCGGAAGACAACAACAACTTTAGTGCCGGCGCTCTGAATATCAATCCGCCACTGGAGTCCGTCGAGGATTTCTCCGTCCTTACCAACAGCATGGGGGCTCAATATGGCCGCGGCATGGGAGCGGTGGTCAGCGCGAACCAAAAGTCCGGCTCGAACAGGTTTCATGGCGTGGCCTACGAGCAGAACCGCAATGCCACGTTGAACGCCAACGACTTTTTCTATAACCGCGACCTCGGCAACAGCGGAGGAACACTCCCTACTAGGCCGAAATATATCAAGAACCAGTTTGGTGGGGCGGTTGGTGGGCCCATCAAAAAGGACAAGACCTTCTTTTTCTTTGCCTATGACCGGCTCAAACTCCTTCAAGGCGTGACTGCTGCCAACAATTTCGTACCAACACCGGGAGCCTTATCCTTCTTGCAGGCTAACGGCGGGGCGCTTGCCCAAGCGGTGATCAAAGCGTACCCTGTGGCCACCTCGAGCGATACATCGTGCAGTGGTTCGCCCTTGGTGGGATGCCTCTCTTTCTCAGACCCACAAATCACCACCAATGACGCTTACTACGGTCGCGTGGATCAGAACTTCAGCAACTCCGACCGCCTCAGTTTCTCAGCGAACGTGAACCGGAATAACTTCACAGACCAATTTGGTGGCGGCCCGGTAATGGCAAACAATGGGAGCATCCCCTCGACCACGCTCTTGAATAATCACAACCTGGCGCTCACGGAAACCCACACCTTCAACCCGCGGATAGCAAATGAGGTGACTCTCTCTCACAACCGATTCTTTAATCCCTCTACGGAAGGCAACCCGGCCACGCAGACCGCTCCGCACGTGATCATCGATAACCGTTTGGAGGGCAATCTCGGTTATAGCTTCGGACCCTTTGAAGGCGGCCAGGTTGTCGGTTTCGTCCAGGATCGCTGGGCGTTACAGGACAATTTGATTTGGACCATGGGACGCCACGCGTTCAAAGCCGGCGGGAGCGGCAATTACGGCATCCTTTACCGCAACTGGGATCTAGGGCTCCCCGGGTATTACGAGTTTGGGGAGTTGGCTTCCGTCAGCGCTGGGGCGAACCCTTGTCCTGCAGGGGCATCGTGCGTTAGTTCCGCGTGTCCTTCAGGGACAGTGGTTCAGCCTTCTTGTGACCTTGGAACGAACGGACAGCCCACGCTGCAATCGGACGGAACTATCACCAACGTCTCTAAAAAGGGTTTGAACAACACAAGCCTCGCGGGAGATTACCCATATTTCGAGGAAACTTCAATTGACCCGCGGATCCCTGCTCCTAACAAGGCTGATGCCTACCGCCACTACACCACTCACGATTATTCCGCGTTCCTTCAGGACGACTGGAAAGCCACCAGCCGTCTTACCCTCAATCTCGGACTTCGTTGGGAACGTTTTGGCGCCCCGAGTGAAGATCACGGAATTACCGCCCAGCTTACCAACTTCTCGGGCTGTGATTGGGCGCATGACGCAACCTGTATAGCGGCAGCACGCATAAGCCCGGTCAGCCGGATGTGGAACACCAACAATAAGGACTTCGGTCCCCGCGTCGGTTTTGCCTACGATCCGTTTGGGAAAGGCACGACGGCCATCCGCGGCGGTTACGGCATTTTCTATGACCGCATTTTCGACAACATCTGGTCCAACGGCGCTTGGAACCCGCCGTTCTATGCGCTACTCGACTTCAACGCCGACTCAGGCGACGCCATCTTTCCGTCAAGCCCTGCGTCCATTGGCCCAGGCTATGACCCTGCCGGTGTTTGCGGCCCCATACCATACGCGCCAGGTGTACCCCCAGGCTGCACCCGAAGGAAGCGTGTTTCCACCCGGCTCATGGACGTCACTATGCACGATTCCTCCGGCCAGAACTTTTACTTAGGCGTGGAACACCAATTCTTCGGCGGATTGCTGTTGAGCGCGAAATATCAGGGTGACTTGGGCCGTCACTTGCCCATGCTCGAATATGTGAATCGAGTAGACGGCGACGGCTACAATACGGCTCTGAGTCCGGTCCGTCCCAACGGCATCTACGCTGCCTTTAACTATCGTTCCAACAGCGTCAGTTCCAACTATAATGCGTTGATTCTCGAGGCGACAAAGCGTATGGGTCATGGCTTGCAGTTTAATGCCAGTTACACTCGGTCAAAATCGCTGGACGTAAACTCGGAGTTGTTTGCCGGGTGCTCCACGATCGGTGGGAACAGTGCGCCCTACTACTACATCTCGAATGCCCAGCCACATCTGTCCTACGGCAGAGGAGCGGAAGACCATCCGAACGCATTTAAGTTTAACGTGACCTACGACCTGCCCTTCCTGAAGGCGGAGAAGGGTTTTGTTGGTCATGCTCTGGGCGGCTGGTCACTGGGGAGCTTCTTCCAGTTCTATTCAGGGCATCCTATCGACGTCATCGATGGCCGCTCAACCTACGGGGCAACCGATGCTGCCGGTAACACAATATTCGATGCGGGCGGAGTCGTCCCCCTGAATCTGGGCGGCGATTACAACCTGGACCTTGTCGGGAATGACCATCCCATCTTCATCGGCGGAAATATAAACAATGTCTATAGTTCGGGCAGCCCAGCCAATGGCATCTTTAGGGATAACAACATTATCGGGTGCGGAGCTCCATGGGTTCCGGCTAATGCCGACCTTGCCACCTGCAATGCCAACTTCGGGGTTGCCGGTTCTTGCGCGGTCGGGGATACGTCATGCAACCCCGCGGGCACTGGCTCAGTCGGGACGCCGAACTCGTTGTTCGTTATGCCGGGATATCCAACGTCGGGAAAGTTGTACGAACGATTCGGTACTCTGGGCAGAGATGTTTTCCACGGGCCTAGGTTTATCGACTTGGACGTTGGGGTACATAAGACGTTCAAGATAACCGAGTCAATAAACCTTCGCTTCAGCGCGGAAGCGCAGAATCTGGCGAACCATCCGAATTTCGACGGCATCGATTCCAATCTTGCCAGCGGCACTTTTGGCCAGGCTCAGCTTGTTGACGGTGGCGCCGGACTTCCGACTCAGAAGTCGCGCGTCATATCGCTCAGCTTGCGCTTGGCGTTCTAACATTCCCGCGCCCGGCGGCCTGTCCCGATCCTTTCGGGACTCCGGGCTTGCAAATCTTGGGTAAATGTAGCGAAAGGGCGGAGAGCAATCTCCGCCCTTTCTTTGTTTCCACGCAGGGTGAGCCGCATACTGCCCGCGATCCGCACCTGCTATCCCGCAGTATCCAAACGACTTAACCACTACGCGTCAACGGCCACGACAACGCAAGGATTTCGCCTCTCTAACCTCTTGCATCTGAACGACTTATTTACCACTAGCCAAAAGTATTAGTCTACGATGTAAGGGTTTTGGCCGTTGGGGACTTGGTGAACGACTATGTGTGCCTCAACCGCAGATCGAAGATCAACACCTTCTCAGCACTGTCCACAGTTTTGCCCATTCAACAGGTGGTCGGCTGCATCCCATGGTTTTGTTTTTGCAAATTTGCCCTTTTGTTTTCAATCACTTCCACGATGCCCCTCCCGCAACCCTTTTCTTTTCAAGCTTTTGCAATGTTGCTGGGGGGTGGTACCCCCTGCAGCGCGCGTCGTCACTAAGGCAGATCGCCAGAGCGAATCAGAACGGACCCATCCAATTCGGTGTCGCCTGCAAGATATCTCCGCCGTATTTCTTGCTCGATGGGCTGGCGATTCGCTCGGAACACTTCAAGTTTGTCTTTACCGTCTCCATGGAAGTGAGCGTCAAGAGCTTCGCCAGCGATGAGGCATCGCACGACCGCTTCGCCATCTTGCCCGTAAAAAAGAACCATGTCGCGCCCGAAAACGACACTCTCCATGGGCGCTGGAAATGTCAGGTCATGCTGTTCCAGGCGCCACTCCACGCGGCGAACGATAAAGGTTGTGAACGGGTGGATGTCCATTTCGATGCTGGCGCGGTCTAACGCGCTTAGATAGGCCTTGCGATCCACGACGCGAATGACCGTCCAGGGATAGCCGCCCGAAGCCAGCATGACGTTCATAAGGAAGCGCGCCATGCGGCCGTTCCCATCCGGGTAGGGGTGGATGTAGCCGAAGAGCCAGTGTCCCAACACCGCGCGCACCGAAGGCTCGGGCTCTTTCTCCAGGACGTCGAAGAACGCGGGCATGGCGTCGCGCACCGCCTCCCACCGCGGCGGAACGTAGCGCGACCCCCGCAAAAACACAGGTACGTTCCTGTATCCGGCCAATGTCCCCGGTTCGAGCAAGCCCGCGGTAACGCAGGGCTGGAACAATTCGCGATACCAGTTGTTGTGCGAAGCGCGCGCGAGAGTGGCGGGGTTCTCACCGGCGATGACCTTCTCTACTTCTTTTTTCACGAGCTGAAACGCCTGCCAGTATCCTCGCGCCGCGAGGGCGTCGCGATTTCTGCGATCACCAGCGTCATGCTCGGGGTCCCAGCCGCCCTGGCGCACTCGCTCCACCAGGCTGGGCGTGACGGAGTAGCCTTCAATCGACAGCGAGTGGTAAGCATCGGTCCGGTAAATCTCGTCGACGTAGCGAAGAAACGCTTCCTTGTCTGGGGGAAGTCCCGGGACTTTCGGGAACGACGCGAGCACCTTGCCCCGCATCGATTCCCAAAGCATCTCCACGCGGCTCACGATCGCAGCGGCACGGTTCGGCTTGTGGAATATTTGTCCCGCTTCAAAGGGACTGCTTTCCCGCACGTCGTATCCCGCGCCCTTCATCGTGACAAGAATCTGCTCCGCCAGGTCAGGGCGTCCGGTTTGGCGAAAGGCTTTACCAAGATAGCCAGCCTTCGCCGAATGACCGCCATTTAAGAGGAGCCGAAGCAGGTCCGAAGCGTCAGCGAGGCTGCCCATCACCACCTGGGCCTCGAGGGGATACATCTGAAAAAATGATTCCGGCACGCGCACCAACGCCGCCGCCGGCGTAAACAGACGCAATTCGTCCCTCATCATGAGCGCCGCAGGTGGCGGCATTTCCGCAACTTTCAGGTCGTAAAGCGTTGTGCCGAACAAAAGCTCGATATCGTTATTGGTTGCTTTCGGGCTGTGCACAACCAGTTGATCCGGAATTACGGTCCTTTCGCCGTGCAAAAAAAGGGACTGCTCCGGCGACAGGTGCCATTGTTCGCCAAAACGCTCGTCGCAGTAGCGCGCGCAGAATTCCCAGAACGATGCATGCCAGGGGGTGCTTTCGCCGGCCTGCGTGTCGGGGCTCGATGAAATCAGCCAGCCCTTCATGACTTCCTGCAAGAACCCGTTCTCCACCAGGCGCTCGCGATGAACACGGCTCAGGTCGTCAGAACGGAACACACGCCGACTGCCTTGCTGCAGTTCCTTGAGCACGTCAAGGGATTCGGCTAGCTTTTCGTTGGGCGAGGGCATAGAAAACTCCCATCCCAGATAGGGCATTACAAGTTTATTCTGGTGCTTGGATACAAGTATATTATGCTGCATGGCTACAAGTCAATTGTGCCGACCATATACAAGTATATTATGCCGTGCGCTTGCAAGTTTGTTGTGCTGCATAGGTGCAAGTCTATAGCGCTTCTCTAGATGTAACTACTTTACATATCAATAAGTTAAAGACTGGCGATTCCGCACTCCACCCGGACCGATTGTTCCAAGCTGGCTGGGCACTCCTGGTGAACAACTGGAGAGATAGTTTAGCCTGAGTTGCGGAATCTTTCAAGCTAGACCTCCGTTTGAGATCTTCCGATATCCGGGCTGCAGAAGGCCCTCGCTTAGGAGCAATGCGGGATGGCAGTGCCAAGTACAATGGAATGTTTCTGATCGTAAGGGGTTGGCCCGACTTGCGGCTGATTCTCAATGCATGAACTGCCAAACAGAGTTGGGCGCGCTAACCCATTAATCGAATCAGCTTGTGGATCGGGTTCACGCGCCGGGGTAAAGAACGCTGCACGGTTTCGGCCAGCAGAGTTTGTAAGCGCTTACGTGAGTCTGGGACGGGTTGGAGCGATCAATTGAAGAATCTGGGGCGTTCGTTGAAACCAGAATCCCTTCTTGAGCTTCTCGAGCGCCGTTCTTTGCAAGCCCTTGCAAAGAAGAGGCTTTCCCAGTGGGGCGGCATGAGAAAACTTCTTGCTCATTTTGTCTGCGAGGGCCTAAAGTAGGAACCGGAATCGTTTACGGTGCAACCAAACTCATTTGGATACCTACACCCCTGAAGCAATCTAAGTGTGGGTACGTATACACCTAAGGGCCGTGTATTGATTCCTCCAGCAAGACCAATGAGCACCAGCCGTCGCGTTACCCTTTTTGATATAGCAGACGCCCTCGGGATATCCACTGGCACAGTGCACCGGGCCTTGCACGACCATCCGGGTGTTAACGCCCAGACGCGCATGCGCGTCCTCCAGGTCTCGAAGAACTTGGGCTATCGCCCCAACGTGGCAGCCCGCCTCCTTTCGCAAAAGAAGCAGTTCCGGATTTCCGTCAACACCCTGAAGGGCACCACGTCGTTCTGGGACGAAGTTCGCGGGGGAATTCAAGAGGAAGCCGAAGCCCTCGGCACGCATAGTGCGGACATTGAATTCCGCACGTTTCCCAGTTTGGGTGAGGGCGAGGAGGAGGCTTTTGAGGCAGCCATAGCTGCGAATTCGGATGGCGTCATCCTGTTTCCCAGTCGTCCGAGCAGCGTGCGTACCTGGATGCGGCGGGCTTCGCGATCAAAAACTCCAATCGTCTGCGTCTCGACTGACGCGCCACACTCGAATAGGCTCGCAGTTGTTTCCGTTGACACCATGGCGAGCGGCTCTCTAGCCGCCGACTTGATGGGAAGATTCCTGAATCACCGGGGCAAGGTCGCGGTCACTCTCAGTGCGCTGGCAATTACCGAACACGCTGAAAAGTTGACTGCTTTCGAGAAGACTCTTCGAGCTTTGCATCCGGAGACATCTCTTCTCGATCCCATCGAAGATCATGACGTCGAATCCGAAGCCTACGACAAATGCCGGAAGCTGTTGGCCACGCATCCCGATTTGGCGGGAATCTATGTGACCACTGAGGCATCGATGCCGGTCATTCAGGCGGCCAAGGACGCTCAAGTGCTGGACCGTCTCACCATCATCGCTACCGACCTGTTCCCCGCGCTCATCGAACAAATTCGCGCCGGCAAGGTGAGCGCCACGATTCATCAGCGGCCTTACATGCAAGGGAGGCTGGCGTTTCGTATTCTGCAAGAATACTTGATTCATGGCCGGTACCCCGCTTCTCCTGTCACCCTTGCTCCGCACCTGGTTATGGCCGGCAATCTTGATTTTTTTCTAGAGAAGCAGGCTTCAGATGGCTCAAACGTGAGGGCCGCCGCAAGCGATTTGCCTTCCGACTTTACGCACAACAACTACGACTAAGCGCTCCCCACATCTCCGGTTCGAGACCGCGGTTTCGCAATCAATTGTTGCTGTCAGGAGTCTCGCGATTTCGTAGAAAGGTGGTCTTACGGTTCCACAACACGATGGATTTGATCGGCCGATAGGTCTTTCAGCACCTGGCGCAGTCCACTGGGCCAGCGTATTTCGAGCTGTTTCACAGTCTTGAATGAGCCGAGACCGAAGTGCGCGCGCGGATCTCGTGAAGCTCCGTAGCCCGCGCTTGTGGAGACAATGTCATACTGGCTGTTGCCATCCTCGGTTGTCACCTTGACCTGAGCTCCGATGGCCATGCGGTTGCTTTTGGTTCCCACCAATTGAAAAGTCACCCAATGATTGCCGTTCGATGTCACATTGCGAAGAATCCTGGCTTTTCCATTCAGGGCGGTAACAACGATATCCATATGTCCGTCATTGAACAGGTCGCCGATAACCGCGCCTCGGTATGGCTCGGCGGCCTGCATGTCGGGACCTGCCTGCGCGGTCACATCGGCAAACTTCATTTTTCCCAAGTTGCGGAAAATCGAGTTAGGCTCGGCGTACGTCCGGTTAGTAAATTCCGCAACGTTA
>Ga0307471_100001243_pt1 | contig 13880 bp, 14 predicted proteins | sample atmos_gasesAM3C__2_FD_204566 | JGI IMG/M metagenome (GOLD analysis project Ga0307471, IMG submission 204566) | Hardwood forest soil microbial communities from Morgan-Monroe State Forest, Indiana, United States - atmos_gasesAM3C_515 | ecosystem: Environmental > Terrestrial > Soil > Temperate... | reverse complement strand
ACGACCCAACCGAGGGCTCTTCTTTTCAGCCTGCTTTGTGTTATGGATTTTGGTTTAAGCGAGATCCTGCCGGCCCAATTCTTCCGAGAATAGCTTACAACTTTCGCGGTGGGTCCATAACTTTATTTTCAGGAATCAAATAATGAATAAGCTCGAAGCGCGAGGAATCTGTAAATCCTATACCAAGAGCGAAATGACCACCGAGGTTTTGCGCGAGATCAGCTTGACGATAGCGCCCAGTGAATTCGTCTCGATTGTCGGCGCCAGTGGTTGCGGCAAGACAACGTTTCTTCGAATCGTGGACGGCTTAATCCAACCTGATTCCGGCGAGATTCTTATTGATGATAGATCGATCACGGAACCAGGCCAGGACCGAGGATTCGTTTTTCAAGCCGATTGCCTTCTCCCGTGGCGAACCGTCATCGATAATGTCGCTCTCGGTCTCGAGCTGCAAGGAAAGGACCGCCAAACAGCCCAAGAAAATGCCCGGCCCTATATTCGCCTGGTCGGACTCCAAGGTTTTGAAAACTCTCATCCCAGCGAATTGTCGGGAGGCATGCGCCAGCGGGCCAACCTTGCCCGCGCTCTGGCCATCAAGCCGAAAGTACTCCTCATGGACGAGCCGTTCGCGGCCCTCGATGCGCAGACGCGGGAAATCATGCAGCAGGAATTACTTAGGATCTGGAGCCAAGAGCGCAAGACCGTGCTCTTTGTCACGCATCAAATAGAGGAGGCGGTCTATCTTTCCGATCGGGGATCGTCTTCACCGCCCGCCCCGGACGCATCAAACAGATCGTCACGGTACAACTGGGCCGGCCACGGCCCTTCGAAATGAAACACAGTCCTGAATTGAACGGTTACGTGCGCCAAATTTGGAAACTGATTGAGGAAGAAGTACTGGCGAACATGAAACATGGAGACCGGAGCAGCATAGCAGAGTTTCATGGCGTCAAAATTTCTTATTGAGCGAAATTATCCTGCTATATCTTTTTTTCTATGGCCTACATGAAATTTATATATTAGACAAACGTTTTTAGCGGTTGTACATAATAACGCCGGAAAGGTGAACTGAAGATGGCAAAAGACTTACGCACGTTTTTGAGCGAGGTCGGGAAGGCGCGACCCAACGACATTTTCGTGGTCACCCGCGAGGTCGATCCGGTTTTCGAACTCACCGCGGTCGTTGCGAAGCTAGAACAATCGGGCGAATTCCCGGCAGTGCTGTTTAAAAAGGTCAAAGGCTCGAGCTTCCCTGTACTCATAAACCTCACCGCTTCATACGAGCGGCTGGCGCTGTCGCTGGGTTCCACGGTCCATGGGATGGTGCCCGAATTTGCCCAACGCTTTGCCAACCCATTGCCTACTCGCGAGGTCGATGGCGGTCCGGTCAAGGACGTGGTCTGGTCTGGTGAAGCTGCCGATTTAAGTAAACTTCCCTTAACGGTTCATAATGAGCTGGACGCGGGAAAATATATTTCAGCTGGCGTCATGATCGTTCGCGATCCCGACAGCGGAGTCCTGAACGCGGGAATCTACCGCCACCAAGTGCAGGGCCCGCGCCAATTGGGATTATTTACCAACCCGGCCTTTCACGGCGATCATATTCGCCGGAAGTATGAAGAACGGAAGCAGCCGATGGAGGTGGTCATCGCGCTGGGTCATCATCCCGCATTGCTGATGGCCGCCGCGTCCCGGCCACCCGGGATCGGCAAGGAACTTGAAATCACTGGAAGCTTGCTGGGCGAGCCTCTCGAAATGACCAAGGCTACAACGGTCAACTTGCCGGTTCCCGCCCATGCTGAAATCATTATTGAAGGCTACGTCCCTCCCGGGGAACGCCAGTTCGAGGGAACGTTTGGCGAATGGCCGCGCTACTACACAGGCATGGGGGATCGGCCCTACATTATCGTCAAAGCGATCACGATGCGCCGTGATGCGATCTGCCAGGACCTCTTCGCCGCGCACCCCGAGCACAATATCGTCGGCGCTCTGCCGCGCATGGGCAGCTTGTACGTGAGGATCAAAGAGTGTGTGCCGACTCTCAAGGCGGTCAACTTGCCAATGTCAGGCGGTGGCGTGGCAACCTGCTACATTTCCATTACGAAAAAAGTCGAAGGCGAAGCGAAGATGGCGGCGTTCGCGGCATTTTCCACCCACGCGAGCATCAAGCACGTCTACATCGTCGACGACGATATAGACGTTTTCAACGAATCCGAAGTGCTTTGGGCCATGGCCACTCGTTTTGAGGCGCACCGGGACCTTGCGATCATTCCCAACGCGCTCGGCGCCTGGCTTATTCCCACGGCCTATAACCTTGACAATAATCTCCCCGGAGGAGTACTCAACACCAAAGTCATTTTCGATTGCACCAAGCCGGTCGCTCCAACCGAGTTCCCGAAGCGAGCCATCGTGCCCCCGGACATAGTGCAAAACATTCAGCTCGACAAGTACCTCGAGCGATACGATGGAAAATAAAATGAGCTGCGCCCGCAGCAAGCTGACGGGGTATCAGAACACAGCGATGAGAATCTATCCCAAAGGCGTGCTACGATGAAAACGATTCGTATAATTTTGCGTAACCTATGTGGACTGCGCGAAGAGAGGCAACCAGAGAATACAAAAGACCTGAAAGACTTGTATTTTCGATACGCGACCGACTATTACGTGGCCGCACGCTTCGCCTTCTTTGCTCGGTCCATGCCTACCGCTGGCAATCTATTTCACCACGCAGTCGAATTATACCTTAAAGGTAGTTTAACTCACGAGCTGAATGAACAAGGAAGAAGGAACTTAGGCCACCGCCTAGACCGTATCTGGCGTCGATTCAAGCAAAGCATTCGAGAACCAGGATTGGACCGTTTCGACGGTGTCATCGCTGCGCTAGATAACTTCGAGAGTATAAGATACCCGGAAAAAACCGCCAGATTAGGGGCGGGGCTTAGGTTTTCGTTAGCTGCGCCCGGCCCCACTCTTCTTGGTTCATTCAAAGACAAAACACCTCAATATACTATTATCGTTCATCAGATTGATGAATTGGTTGCTGAGCTTGTCCAGAAATCTTCCCTGAATTCGCATTTTCTCAAAGTTAGAATAAGTGAGGAGGAGAAAATTTATTTGACGAGAGACAACCCAACAACGATTTGGTAATTTCAATTCTTGACGGGGCTGATATTACAACAAGAAGATCGAAGTAGGTCGTTGGGAGTGTTTGGGTCTCTTGGAAAGCAGTTCTCGCACAAAACACGGACAGCAAAATATCAGATTGGCGAGGGTCCGGATGATACGAGGATTTCAGTTCTCTTATGGTACCGGGACTATGTGTTACCAAGTGTCATCAACTGAATGAATTCAAGCGTCTAAGGTCGCTTCGCTCTCCCTCCATTTTCACTTCAGAACACATAGCGGCAAATAGTTCTGGCAAAGTTGTGGCAAAGTAAGAGCTACAGCTTTGTCGCGCTTTGGGATTAGATCGATGGAGAAATCAATTCAGTTCTAGGCACATTTGTGACACGATTTTATTGAATCCCGGTAGCTGATTCTTCGCCTCCAGTGGCTCCAGCCCACAATGACGTGCGCGGTTCACAGGCCCAGTAATATGTACTTCCCGAAACGTTTGATTTGCTGAACGGGGTCTACCACTGGCCACACACAGATCTGTTTCGCACCCGCCTCGAGCCAGCGCCTTAGTAAGGCCTTGCACTCTCCGTAGTCTCCCACCAGGTAATGCCCGTCGCTGGCATTGAACGAACCACGGATGCTCCTCTCGATGATCGGCGCCGCCACCTGCCTCGCCCGATCACCATCCTGGTCAATGAACATGAACATAGTGTCCACGGCGTTGGGAAAAGCCTCTGGGTCCTTGCCCAGAGAAGTGAGGACAGAGTTCAAGGTACCTAGAGCGGTATTGAACGCTTCTGGCGTAGAGTGCCAGGCGGAAGCCACCCAACCATCGCCCAGGCAGGCGACCCGCTGAATTCCTACCGGCGAGCCCCAACTGGAAAGCCAGATGGGCGGGCACGGTCTCTGGATGCTACGGGGAGACACCGTGACATCATTGAAACAGTAGTATGGCCCCTTATGGCTGACGCGCGCCTTGGTGAGCACTTCCCGCAGAGCGACCACCCCATCCTCCAGCATCTTTCCGCGCTCCTGGAACGGAATGCCTAAGGCATCAAAGTCAGACCGGGTGGAACCTTCACCCACCCCAATAATTAACTTACCGTCATTTAGTGTGTCCAGTGTAGCGAAGCTCTGGGCCAGAGCAATTGGGTGGCGCAGCGGCAATACAACGATTCCAGTAGCAATGGTGAGCCCATGCTCCCCGGCCTGGCCAGCAACGGCAGCTAGAAGTCCATCCACGGGTCCGAGTAGACGATGTGGTCAGTAACCCAGAGAGAGGCGAGACCTGCGTCTTTGGCCGCGTCTACAATACTGACCAAAAGGGCGTGGGAGGCAGGTTGTCGCTCTGCGCCAGGCAGCATCCTGGTTGGTAGGTGAACGCCAAAGGAAATTCCGGAGCGAGCCATTGCGTCACGGCTACTTCTTATTAGAGTCTGTGCCCTCGCTAGAGAGAAGTTGCTTCGCTGCGTTGTCCGAAAGCGTTTCCAACCCTGCTAACATGCGCTCAATATCTTTGTGGTTTGCCTTCTTAATCTGGTTTTGGGTAATGACCATGGCCATATCCGCCACGGTTGGTGACTCGAAGAGGGACCGCAACGGGATCTCCACCTGCAATATGTTAATTACCCGGGAAATTACCCGCGCAGCCAGCAGTGAGTTTCCCCCCAATTCCAGGAAATTATCGTGAATGCCCACCCGATCAAGGCCTAAAACTTCGGCCCATATGCCGGTAAGGGCTTCCTCTACTGGTGTTTGAGGCGCTAAGAACGGCGCTGCGAGATCGGTTCGCGTGCTCCCAGGTGTTGGGAGCTGCCGGCGATCTACCTTACCGTTGGGCAAGAGCGGCAAGGCATCCAGCATCACAAAAGCCGAAGGGATCATATGGTCAGGCAGCTTCTCCGCGAGAGCGCGTCTCATCGTAGCGACGGTAGCTGCTGGTCTTTCAGCAGGGACCAGATAGGCGACCAGACGCTGATCCCCAGGCCGGTCTTCGTGAAGTGTGACGATCGCCTCTTTGATTTTGCCAGTGCTGAGCAATCCCGCCTCAATTTCGGCGACTTCTACACGGTGACCCCTGATCTTCACCTGGAAGTCTTTTCTTCCCATGTGCAACAGGCAACCATCGGCAAGCATGAGGCCCAGGTCCCCCGTGTGATAGATCCGCTCCTCTCCGCCTGCAGGGTAAGCTTGTGTGAAGTTTGGCTTTCGCCAGTAGCCAGGACAAAGGTATCGACTTTTGACTACCATTTCTCCGACTTGGTTGGGCCCCACCTGGTTGCCGTCATCATCGAGCAATAAGATCTCCATGTCCTCCAACGCATATCCGACTGGCACATTATTCCCGTTGATTGTGGTTTCCTTGTTTATAAAGTACCACCGGCATGTTAGGCACTCCGTGGACCCCATCCCATTAACGAAAATACAGTCTGACACGAAATGTTTTTTGTACAGCTCTACGTCTCTTTTGTAGACCGGTTCCCCAGCCATGTAGACCAAGCGGAGCTCAGGGAATTGCTCCTTCCCATCCAGGGTGCTGATAAAATGGCGGAAGGTTGTCGGGACCGAACGATATATGGTGATCTCTTGCTCAATCAGCCACCCGGCGAGGTGGGTCAGCCCTTCTTCTCTAATGTCCAGCGGATAAAGGGATGCGCCATTGAGTAAGGCACCGTTGGTACTCCTTGCTGTGTCGGCGAAGCTGTACGCCGTGAGAGTAATTAATCGATCGTCCCTACAGATATGGAACGCGTTGGTATAGTTCATGATGTCGTGAAGCACATTGCGATGAGTTTGGACGACACCCTTCGGCTGCCCGGTCGAACCAGAAGTATAAATCATGTAGGCAAGGTTATCCGGTGATACGCACAACTCGAGGTTCTCAGTGGAGAGGCTTAGATCTAGCTCGTCAAAGTTCATCACCTGGCGCCCATTCTGGGCGAGTTCTTTAGCTAAAGAAAGATTCTGGGTGTTAGTCACGATTAGATGTGCATCTGAATCCTCTAGCATGTATGTAGTCCTTGCCTGGGGATAGGAGGGATCCAGCGGCACGTAGAACTTGCCGGCCTTCAACACACCGAGAATCGAGGCAACCACCGGAGCACCCTGTTCGAGCAGAAGTGCGACAGGCTCTTCTCCGGTCCCGCGCTGCGCCAGTATGGCTCGGGCCATACGATTGCCAGCTCGATTTAGTGCGTCGTGAGTCAATTCATGACTCCTAGTTCTGACAGCTATCCGGTTCGAATTGCTGTGTACCTGTTGCTCGAACCGGTTCGAGATGGACTGCTCGATCTCTTCTTTCTCGAACTCGACGAACGTCCCTGAAGGATGAAAACACTTCACCCGAATGGCTTCCTGTTCAGCCGGTAGCGTCTTACTATTTGGGTTGAACTCATTCATCTTGGACTTCGTTATGCTCGGTCCCGATCAAAGTTCTCAATAAGCTTATATACAAGACTCCGCCCCGATAAAAGGTATTTAAGCCGCAACAATTTTGCCGCTCCGACTTAAAGGAAGTTAGAGAAATCAGTTGGCGTGAAAAGGAGTTGGGCTACGGATAAAGAGTGGGCGAAAGTTTCAGAATTACTACGATTTGAGAATTACCACGATTGCACTGAAAAGACGCTACAGTTCAATTGCACAGGATTGAGTCGACGCAACGGACAAATTACACAGGATTGGTTAGATGGAGAAAACAGTTCAATTATAGAGTCTAACGATTGCCTCGGCAGTGGCGCCCCACGTGAACCTTCCTCCGGAGCCTTACTGGCCCCAGCGCCACCTGCTGCAGGCAGGGGTTATGTCGCTCTTGCAAGATGAGTTTCATGTAGTTTGCTGAGATAGATCCTCCTTGCCGAATGGATTTGCTCCCATACAGCGACCTTTTCGGGAATTGGAAAGCCTCCTACCAGGGACTCCGCTTCGTTGAAGTGACCAATGTGAATGACTGCCCCATCGCGAAAGGCGTGGATAACGCGCGATAGTTTTTGACTCCGACCCCTTTCTTCTCTCGTTTCGACTTTTGGTTTCTGGTGAAGGAGTTGGTAGAGCATTGTCGCAATCTTGTTTGCCTCTCCCGTAGTGGAAAATCTCCTGCTGACTTCCTTTAGCATCATATATTGTTGGTAGACTGATCGAACCAGGGGGACCTGCTTATCCGTAAGATTGCCCCTATGGTAGGCTGAGGCATAGGTCTTCTTTAGAGAGAACCATGAAAGCGGCCCACCTTTTGAAAAAAATGTCTCAGCGTCGGGGTCGTTCATCATGGTCGTCAGTTCAACTGACGCTAGTTCGGATTCGGTCATCGGCCAATCCTTTACGGCGCTTCTGACTGACGCAGGAGACGAGGTACACGGCGGTCACATTTGATTCCACGATAACCTCTGCTGCTACACAGCGCGAATTGTCAGGGAACCATCCGAGTGCGAAACTTCAAACCGGCCCTCGCAACCGCAGTTTAGCAGCGCGGTGGCGGCCGCTTTGATCCGCATCGGGAACCGGATCGGGTCGGTACTCTCCCAGTCTGTACCGAAGGCCGCGCGGTCGCTAGAACGGATGATGACGACAACCTCTCCGTCGTACCCACCCTCTTTAGGTCAACATGCACCACGCCGCCAGTGTCTAGTTTCGCCCGGTGTGCGCGTATGGCAGCCTCGCATGAAGCAATGAACTGCGACCGGGTTGCATATGCGATATGCACAGCAATACTCCTGTTCTTGGTCTAACGATCAAGGCTGAGCGAACAAGGCCAACGAACAAAGCGAGCGGGTCCGCAGATCTGTCTCAAGCCGTTGGTTCGGCCGGTCTTTGGTCCCGGACAACCACCCCTTCCGGCCACCTCCGTGCGCTAAGTAGCACGTGATCAGTCCCGATGTTGAAGGCTCACAAGCAGCTCTGTGGCCGAAATACCGTAGCTCAATTTACCGCCAGCGGCTCAGAGTGATAGCCAAGGTTACAGATCATCCACGTTGAAATGTTGTATGACAGCTTCTCGTCGATCACTCCATTTGGGGCCTGACACTTCGTAAAAGGTTGCGTTCCAACCGTTAAACGGACAAGGATTGGCCGATTCCCAGCGAAGCCATTTCACCCGTACTTGCCATTTCCGCTGCGCGCCAATTGTCACCGCGAATCCTCCGGTCATCGCCGACCGGGAACGGCCCCTGGGGAGAACCGGTCGCCCGGCCTACGGCAATAATCCCCACCCCACCCGTTGCGAACATGAAGATAAGATCACTAGGTTGAACACGCGCCATATGCGTCAGATATTAAAAGAGATGAATCGAATTTCCGCGGGGGCTGTCGCAACCTCCCGGACTCAGGTAAGTTTGGCACATAATCTGGTGGGTGACCGCATGAACGAGATTTATATCGTCGATACGACACTGCGCGATGGACAGTTAAGTCTCTGGGCTCTGGGGATGCGGACCGGAGCGATGCTCGCCATTGCGGAACAAATGGATCATTGCGGATTCGAGTCCCTGGAGTTCTTCGGTTTCGCGGGTTACATAAAATTCGTTCGGGAGCACAAGGAAAACCCATGGGACTGGATGGGAATCGGCGCCAAGAAATTTCGCCGTACCCGACTGCGCTATCACGGCGGCCTTGCCACTGGCTTTGAAAAGATACCCCGATCGGTTCGCTTGCTGATGATCGAGCGCGTGGTTGCCCATGGCATTACATTGACGCGCTCGTCAGACCCATGGAACGACTACGAAGCCTCCGCCGTAGAAATCGAGGGCTTGAAAAAGTTAGGCATGAACGTCGTCGTCAACATTATTTATTCCGTGTCGCCGCGCCATACCGACGAATACTACGCCCAGAAGGCGCGGGAGGCGGCGGCGATCAAGCCCTACCGCATCTGCTTCAAAGATGTGGCAGGCTTGCTAACCCCCGAGCGCACCCGAGCCCTTTTTCCACTTATCAAGAAAAATATCGGTGATATAACGCTTGAGTTTCATGCGCACTGCAACAACGGCATGGCGCCATTCAACTATTTGGAAGCGATCAAGCTCGGCGCGAATACGTTGCACACGGCTATTCCTCCACTCGCCAATGGTTCATCCCAGCCGTCGATCTATAATGTGGCATCGAATGCCCAGGCGCTTGGTTACACGCCTTTGGTTGACCTGGCGGCGATCAAGCCGGTTGAAAAGCATTTCACCTTCATTGCCAAACGGGAAGGCCATCCCATCGGCGCGCCACGAGAATACGATGCAGCACAATATCTGCACCAGGTACCCGGCGGTATGATCTCGAACCTCCGTTATCAGCTCCGGACCATGGGTATGGAAGAAAAATTGCCGGCGGTCCTGGAAGAAGCAGGCCGCGTGCGGGCCGAGTTCGGTTATCCGATTATGGTGACGCCCCTCGCGCAATTTGTCGGTAGTCAGGCGGCGATCAATGTTATTACCGGCGAGCGTTATAAGGAAGTGACCGACCAGACCATCCAGTACGCTCTCGGGCTCTGGGGAAAAGAGGCGCCGACAGTGATGGATACTGACGTCAAGGACAAGATCCTCGCTCGCCCGCGGGCCAAGGAATGGGCAGGGTGGACACCGCCGGATCTTTCACTGAAGGAAGTTCGGCAAAAATTCGGCCCCGGAGTTTCTGACGAGGAGTTGGTGCTGCGTGTCATCGCCGGCGAGGCCGCCGTCAAAGCGATGCTCGCCGCCGGAGCGCCAAGAGAATACCTTAGCGTCACCCAACCGCTCGTGAGGCTGATCGGTGAGCTTTCGAAACGCCGTGACTGTAATCAAGTTGTCATTCAAAAAAGCGGTCTGACGCTTCGCCTGGAAAAAAGAAAATGTTAATGGGCAAGGTCGCTGTCATAATGGGCTACACTTGGCCTGACTATGGACCGATGAAGCAATAGCCGGTGAATTACGCGGCACAGAAAAGGAGGTTCTATGATCGTCTCTGCAAAACGCATCATTCTCCTAGCTCTGATTTCAATGCTGTGGTTAGTCTCAGGTGTGTCTGCGCAACTGGTAAAGCTCAAAGCGGCGTATTCCGTGCAAAGTTCCTGGTCACTAGCCACGTGGGTTGCCTATGAAGGGGGTTTTTTTAGAAAGTATGGTCTCGACGTGGATCTGGTTTTGATCCGCGCTACCCCCATAGTAACGGCGGCGATGCTTGCAGGAGAAGCGCCGATCGGTCAGTTGGGTGGCAATGGACCGATAGCGGCAGCGTTGCAGGGCGCCGACAGCGTCAATATCGCGACCCTTGTCAATCTGATTCCCCAGAGTTTCGTGGTAACGCCGGATATCAAGAACCCAGACGATCTCAAGGGAAAACGCTTTGGAGTAAGCCGATTCGGCGCGATCAGTGACGTGGTGGTTAGAAAATATCTGCGGCGATTCGGCATCGAACCTGAACGGGACGCGCAAATCATACAAATCGGCGGTATCCCCGAACTGCTTGCGGCCATGAAGACGGGCGTCATTTCAGGCGGGCCGATTTCGCCGCCCGTGCTCGGCGTAGCGAAGAAAGCCGGCTTTAAGGAGTTGGTAGATTTCGAGACCTTGAATTTCAAGTATCCCGCCACCGCGCTGGCGACAACCAAGAGTTTTATTCAACGCCACCGCTCGACGGTGCTCAATTTTCTTCGGGGCGAGATTGAGGGAGTCCACGCCATTGGAAAGCAGAAAGAGTTTTCCATCGATGTCCTGAAGAAATACATTCGTATTACCGACTCCGATGTGCTCGACGAGGGCTACCGCTACGCTGTGAGATTGATTCAAGCGCGGCCTTTCCCCACAATCGACGAAACCAAGGCCGTGCTCGATGAGCTCAAGAAACCGACGGCGAATCCAGAGGGCTTCTTCGACCTGAGCTTGCTGCAGGAGTTAGAGAAAGAAAAATTTTTGGACAAAATCAAGTAGCCAAACGCCCCCCTTGGGCAGAGGCTGGGTATTATTCGGGCTCCAAGCGAGAGCAGCTATTTAGAAGGCGGAGGGAAGAATAATGGGACAAGTAGATACCGCTACGGAAGAAACCCGGTCGACCACTCTCGCAAACAGATACCGCCCTACTGACTGACGAATTGTCCGTAAATTGTCCGTGACTGTGCCGCCTTACCAAGAATGAAATCGGCGGCCTTTTGCGCTGCTGCTGCGGCATGAACCACAAGTTTTTTATCGTCCTTGAGCTTCCCAAGCCATGATTGAATATAGCTGGCGCTGTTTTTGATCGTTTTGTTTTCGATGCCGCTGATTCCGCAGATCATAGCGGCACCCTTTTCCGCCACAAGCTCTTCTTTGCTGTATATCTCATCACCGAAAAAATGGGTTTCAACGATACCTGGTCTATTCAGCCGCGACTTATGCCCTGTGCTGTGCAACGCACGCTGCTAGGTGATGTTGCCCTCACAATAGTTTTTTGCTGGGAATTGGTCTGCTCACGTTGGCGTCAATCTGGTGCCGGGGGGCACAAGATGTCGGTCAGTTGATCATTGCGCGCTCGGTGCAAGGAGTGGGCGGGGCGCTGTTAGTGCCGGGAAGCGCGACGGCGTGCCAGCCAGACGAGTGAGGAAATATTCCCCAGCAGGCCGAATCTTGATCGCGGAAACTCATCCGGGCTATAGTTGTACGCAATTAGCATTTTTTGCTCAACATCCATGAGCCAGCCGAGTGATTCAACCACTGTCTCCGATGCCGAAAGGGGAACCACGCTGGGCGCGACTCTCCTGCGGGTCGCGTGGTTCGCAATCATTTTGGGACTTGTCATTGAGGCTGTACTGTTGGTGCTGGCGGCCGGTTTTGGCGATATTCCGGGAATTAAGGAGATCGCCGTTGATCTGGTTCAAAAAATTTCATGGTCAGTGATTGTTTGTGTCGGCCTGGCTTTCGGCAAGGCGGCCTCAAAGAGCCAGCCAGCGTGGACAGGGCTCTCTGGACTTTTCGCCGCGCCGGTCGCCTTCAGCGTCGCGGGAACCCTACACAAGAGCGCTTCCTACGCGCTCCACCTCCCGGCTGGCTCCGGATTTATAGTTCTGTTTCTACTAGCCCTACTTAAGGGACTCGAATACGGCACCCTCGGATGGCTCCTGGCGCGTGTCGGAAAGAAGCCCGGCGCTGGTGCAGGCGCTTATGCGGGCGTCGGTTTTGTCGTAGGGCTTGTTTTCGGCACGGTGATTGTCTACACTTCCGGCTCCAACCGGGCGGTGCTTGCAGTTCTTCCGGAGTTTATTAACGAAGTGCTTTACCCCATCGGTTGCTCTCTCGCTCTTTTCGCTGCCGACGTGCTCGGCAAACGCGCAGGGAAATAACAAGGAGCAAGCTATAACATCGTCTGTCCAGGAGGGGTTGCGCAACTTAGGGAGCAGCGTGCATGGCTCTGGCAGCGACAGAAGCGAATCAAACGACACGAGGATTACTAATCCTCGTAGCGCGTCTAACCGCTAGAGAACTCACTAGAATTTTTCTACTTTGCCACAACTTTGCCATAGCGAAATAACTTTGAAACATGAATTTGCGACCGGAGGAAGACACAAAATGGCTGCCGGGTAATCCTATTACCTTGGTCGGACTGAGGCTTTCAGCACCAAAATCGGTCTATCAATTTTCTCTGTAATGGGGTCCTGTTTCTCTCTTGTGTGACAAGCTAACCGATCTGGACACGCATGTAATCCTCTTACTTTCATTTCTGCTGTTTTCCGTACTCAGCAACGTAGTGTTTCTTGCGTTTGTCTACGCCTACGCATTCGTCGTCGAACCACGGTGCCCGGGGCGGTAATCGGGATGGTCGCAGCCCTAAGTATTGCCAACTGCCAGGCAGACTACTGGCAGGCGGTCGACGCGCCAACACACGTCATTTGTTCCAGATGTTGAATCTTTATCGGCTTCCCACCGGCTTGAACATCAATCGCGGCCCGATAGGTTGTGCTGGATTGACTCTGAGTTTGTTTGAGCGTGCCGGGAATCCTAAGATGAACGATCCCGTTCTCTTGGCTGAGTACCACAGAATTTCTGGAGGGCAGGAAGCTCGAACTGAACGTAGGCGCTCCTTTCTGATCAAGCCATCCCTCCATATGCTTCATAAAGTCTCTCCACCCCTCGGTGGTGAAATCAACGCGCGCACGCGTCAAGCTCCCGATGTCACCTTGACGAAAATCCAGCGCCCGCACCGCCGCTTTTTGTGCAAAAGCGACAATCGCGGCCTGGTCTGTTTTGGCCGGCGGCTGGGTTTGAGCGAAAATCGGAATACCAGTAAAAAGCGCAACGAAAAGCATTATGAGATGACACCGCATGCATCCTTCCTTTCACTTAAAATTCATACCTGTTTATGCCTGTTCTAAGGCGAGGCCCATCTCATTTCGCTGCGCATACATCTTTGCTCTCCTCGGCACGCGCGAATGGGCGCCACTCTGGGAACCGCTCGAATAGGCGCTCCGCCACTTTTCGAGAATTCCGACCTTTCCAATGTCACCTAACGTATAGCGTTTTATCCCTAGAGGTTGGAGGCAGTCAAGTTTCATATATCGTGGCGAACAATTGGCGAGGGGGATAAAACGAGGTTGGACTAAACCGCGGAGCAGCTGTGAGTTGCGGCTATGGGGGATTGCAAGGTAGGGCAGGATCGCTGAAGGCAGGGCTGGGTTAAAGACGCTGCGACAGCCGATGGTCGCGTAGCCACATCGTCTCCTCTAGTTGTGGGTTCTATAAGATCGACAATTATTTCCTGCTGGATGAAGCTGCAACCGTAAATTTGAGTCCAACAGCAGCACTTCCTGCTGAAGGAATTGGAAAGGATTTATCCAATGC
>Ga0307471_100001242_pt1 | contig 13886 bp, 11 predicted proteins | sample atmos_gasesAM3C__2_FD_204566 | JGI IMG/M metagenome (GOLD analysis project Ga0307471, IMG submission 204566) | Hardwood forest soil microbial communities from Morgan-Monroe State Forest, Indiana, United States - atmos_gasesAM3C_515 | ecosystem: Environmental > Terrestrial > Soil > Temperate... | reverse complement strand
AACAACGCGGCAGGAGGCTACGCGAGCGGAGCAGGCCCTGAGGAGTCGCCCGGAATCAGCTCCGCGGAAATCTGGTATTCGCGCCCTTGCGGATTTTCCGAGCAGGAAAGCTCGTGCAGCGCATCCGCGGCAATTTGGCCCAGCATGTCGCGGTGAATATCCACCGTAGTGATGGAAGGGTTGCTGTACTCGGCCAGGCGCGTTTTGTCGAATCCGGTGACGGAGATATCCTGCGGCACGCGGCAGCCGGATTTCATCAGCCCCTTGATTGCCCCGACCGCCGTGAGATCGTTGACCGCCATCACCGCGGTGGGCCGAGGATTCAGCGCCGCGATGGCCAAGCCCGCCGCCAGTCCGCCTTCGAACCGCAAATCGCCCGCCAGCACCGGTCCGGGCTGCAGCCCCAAGGCTCGCATGCATTTTTCATAAGCCCGCAGGCGCGCGACGTTGGACTTCAGCCTCGGCCTCCCGGCGATGAAGGCGATCCGCCGATGGCCCTGCCGGTAGAGATGCTCCACGAGCTGCTGCATCCCCGAGAAATAATCGATGCGCAGGTTGCTGACGTATTGCCGAACCGGCGCGAGGTCCAGAAACGTGACGGCGATTTTTCTCCGCGCAAGTTCGTGAATCAGGCGCAGGTTGATCTCCGAGGTCATCACCGCCACGCCGCGCACTTTGTGCTCCATCATGCGCTCGGCGGCCTCGCGCGTCCTTCGCGGATCATAATTTGTATCGCTCAGAATTGCGTCGTAGCCTAGCTGCCGCGCCCGTGTCTCAAAGCCCTTGATCACCTCGGGAAAAAACGGATTCTCGATGTCGGAAACAATGATCCCCAGCGTGCGGCTTTCGCGCGAAGCCAGGTTGCGCGCATGGACATCGGGAAAATAGCCCAGCCGTTTCACTGCCGACAGCACCAGACCGTGCGTGCGCCGGCCCACTTTACCGGTTTTGTTCAACACGTTGGAGACCGTGGCGGTAGACACTCCCGCAGCCTTCGCCACATCCCGGATGGTTAGGCCCATAGGCTGAGGCCTCCGCGGCTCACAGCGTAGTTCGCCACGATTCGTGATCTCCGAAGCAAAGCGCCTTGCAGTATAGATGAAAAAAAATGCTTGACAATATTCAAAGACCTGTGAGATAGACGCTAACACTAGGTTAAGCGGTTAAATGGCTCGGGTGCGTAAATCGGGATTAAGCGGTTTACTTGCTTTCTGTGGGCTTGGGGTGCCGGATTCTCAAAACGCTCGTGTCGAGGGGCGCAGCTCTGCCGCGCGTTTCCGACCTCCGTCCGCAAAACGCAATATTGTCAGAGTCGAGTAGCGCTTGGACCGGCTTTTAGCCGGCTTCGCCGCTAGATTACCGGGATTGTCGGAATTGCGGCCTGCCAGGGCCAGGAGGAAAGGCGATGAACGGAAAGACTCTTTCAACGCTATTTGGTCGGGTCTCGCTGTGGATGCTGGCCAGCCTTGCCGTGTTGTTGTGGAGCGCCGCGCCGCTTCGCGCTCAGGTCGACGCCGGAAGCATTTTGGGTACCGTTACCGACGCGTCCGGAGGCTCGGTCCACGGTGCCACTGTCACACTGACCAACGAGGGCACCAACGCCAGTCTCTCCACCACCACGGGCTCGGACGGTGGTTACAAGTTCACGCCCGTCAGGATCGGCAGCTACAAGCTGTCCGCCACCCTCCAAGGGTTCTCCACCATCACCCAGAGGAATATTGTCGTCAACGTCGGTGCCGAAGTAGTTGTGGATTTCGCCCTCAAACCGGGCTCCGTCAGCGAAACGGTCGAGGTAGCTTCCAGCGTTCCTGTTCTCGAAACCCAGGACGCCTCCGTGGGCCAGGTTATAGATTCGCGCAGTGTTGACAGCCTGCCTCTGAATGGGCGGAACTTTACCTTCCTCGCCCAACTCTCCGCTGGCGTGAACACGCCGCAAGCCGATACCCGCGGCAACGCTGCTAGCGGTGCGTTCTCGGCCAACGGCCTCCGCCCCGCGCAGAACAATTACTTGCTCGACGGCATCGATAACAATTCCGACACCGTAGATTTCTTGAATGGCACCAACTTCGTCGTGCTCCCTCCGGTCGATGCCATCGAAGAATTTAAAGTACAAACTTCGAACTTCAGCGCCGAGTTCGGCCGCTCCGGCGCTGCCGTTCTCAATGCCACCATCAAGTCCGGCACTAACAATTTCCACGGAACGGCGTGGGAGTTCTTCCGCAACGATAAGCTCGACGCCGCCGACTTCTTCGAGAACGCCAGGGGGATCAAGAAAGGCGCGCTGCGCCAGAATCAGTTCGGTCTTTCCGCGGGCGGCCCGGTGATCGTTCCCAAAGTATTCAACGGCAAAGATAAGGTGTTCTTCTTCGCGGATTACGAAGGGTTGCGCCGGCGGCAGGGAACGGTCTTAACGGGTGCGGTGCCCACCGCGCTGGAGCGCACCAGCGGGTACACCGATCTCACGGATTTGATTACGTTCCAGACGGGCACGCACACCGACGCCCTCGGTCGTGTTATGCCGATCGGGACCATCCTCGACCCGTCGACCACCCGGGCCGTTGCTGGTGGGTTCGTCCGTGATCCCTTCGGCACTTGCGGGGCCGCAGCGGCAGGCTTCGTTTTCACCCAGGCTGCCTGCAACCTAAACCACATTCCCGCGGGACGCCTGGACGCCAACGCCATTAAGCTTCTGAATCTGTACCCGAATCCGACGGGGGCGGGCATTGTCGATAACTTCGGCAACTCGCCTAAGCTGAAGGAAGACCGCAACGCCTTCGATGCGCGCATGGACTTCAACTTTAATCAGAAGAACCAATTCTTTTTCCGCTTCAGCCTGGTGGACGACCCCCAGCTAATCCCCGGAATCTTTGGCGATGTGGCCGACGGCGGCGGTTTCCAACAGGGCAATCAGACTGCTAACGCCCAGCAGAGTGCGCTGGGCTACACCCATACCTTTACGCCCAGCCTCATCAATGTGGCCCGCGTGGGATTCAGCTACCTGCACACTACCCGTGTTTCTCCCCGCGCCAATGACCTGACCGATATTCCCGGACAGTTCGGCATTGCAGGCATTCCGCAGCAGCAGGAAAATGGCGGACTTCCGGCGTTTGGAATCAACGGCTTGGCTACTCTTGGCAGCAACGCCTTCCTGCCTTCTGACGAGGTCAGCTCCACCTTGCAGTTCACCGACGACCTGACGAAGATCTATGGCAAACACACCTTCAAAATGGGCTTCGAGTTCCAGCACGTAAAGTTCTCGACCCTGCAGCCGCCCTGGTCGCGCGGACAATTCAACTTTGACGGACCTTACACGGATATCCCCAACGTAGGAGGTAGCAACACCGGAATCGCGCAGTTCCTGCTTACTCCGATCGCGCACACAGGCGCGGGCACTGTGGATTACCTCGGAGGCCCCAACACTGTGTTCGTCTCCAACATCTCCCTGACCGACAACGGCAAAAACTACTATGGAACCTACATCAATGACGACTGGAAACTCACTCCCAAGCTGACTCTCAACCTCGGCGTTCGCTGGGATTTCTTTGGTTTGGTCCTAGAGCACCATGCCAACCAGGCCAACTTCGTGCCCGGTGGTCCTCCCAATAACACTCCCATGTACATCATTCCGCCGGGACCGAACGCTGGCAATCTGTCTTCGGATCCCTTAACCGGCTTCACCAGTTTGCTCGCCAAGGACGGCATCACTCTCGCCGTTACCGACAAATACGGCAAGGGCTTGGGCAGGTCGCAGAAGACCAATTTCGCGCCTCGCTTGGGTTTCGCCTACCAGGTGAGTCCCAAATTTGTCGCGCGTGGCGGTTTCGGCATCTTCTACAATGGCTTCGAGAATCGCGGCTTCTCACCGAACATTGGCGAGAACTATCCGTTCCAGTTTAACTTCCAGTTCTTCCGTCCCGACGACAATCATCCGATCAAGGAGTTTGTGGGCTGCGCCACTGCCGCAGGTGCCGGTGCCGGGGGCCCGACTCTAGAGACGGGCTTCACTTGCACACCGCTCGATCCTCTTAAGGTTAACGCCAGCGGCTTGGCCTTGCGCGGCATTCAATTCGATTACATCACGCCGTACTCCATGAGTGCCAATCTTACGTTTCAATACCAGCTCAGTTCTTCAATGTCCATTCAAGCAGGCTATGTGACGTCATTGGCGCGCCACTTGGAATCCTTCCCGGGCACCAACAACGTCGCCCAAATCCTTGACTCCACCCAAAACGCCGACAATTTTAAGCCCTTCAAGGACTTCGGGCGAGGCTCAAGCTATGCCGCCACCGAGGGCAGCAGCGCTTACCATGGCCTGCAGGTTAAGCTCGAAAAGCAGTTCGCCGCCGGCTTGAATTTCCTTGGCACCTACACGTGGTCTAAGGTTCGCTCTGACGCCGGGGACTTGCTCAATGGCGGGAGCCTCCGAGGCTACCGCGCGCCCAGTGTTCCAGGCTTCGGAATCCAGGGCGATTACGGCCTAGCCGCTTTCGACATCCGCCACGTCTTCCATTTTAGCGGCGGCTACGAGCTGCCGTTCGGCAAAGGCAAGAAATTCTTGTCGAACGTCGGTGGCGCCGCGAACAAGGTGGTCGGAGGTTGGAGCACCATCTGGAGCGCCACGCTGCAAGGCGGCCAGCCGATCAGTATTCCATGCCAGACAGGCGCGACATCTGGCACGAACTGCGGCGCGCTCTTCACCGGACAAGACCCCTATGCGGGACCGCATAACGTCAACCAGTTCCTCAACCCCGCAGCATTCACTCAGCCCTGCGTGTTGGGCGCCGGTAGCGTGCCCAAACCCAATTCGCCTCCAGGCTGCGTTGCTCTGACCGGCCTCGCCGCTCTTGGTGGTCTCACCCAGGTCGAAGGACCTGGGTTCCACAGACTGGACTTCTCGGTGTTCAAAGATATTCCCCTTACCGAGCGTTTCCGCCTGCAGTTCCGTACGGAGATGTTCAATATCCTCAACCACCCGAACTTCAACGCTCCTGGGTTTGGCGGCAACGGTGTCGTAGCGATTTCCGGATCGCTCGACTTCGTCAACCCAACCAACTTCGGCAGAATCGGATCCACCCGCGATGCTCCTTATGATCCGCGGCAGATCCAGTTTGCTTTGAAGTTGTACTACTAAGTTCGAGCACGTTTACGAAGAAGCGTTCCGGCGCGAGTCGGAACGCTTTTCCTTTTTTAATTCACGCCGCTGGCGCTTGGGCGCGCGGTGCTAAAATCTTAAGATCGTGACCCTAAGGCTCCGGCTGATCTGCTCTGCGCTAGTGGCGCTTATCGTGTATCTGTCGGCCGCCGTGCGCGTCAGCGGCCAGAACGATGGCCTCGACCGCCAGTTCCAGGCCGCGGTGGCTCAGTATGAATCCGGACGCTTCACAGACGCCGCTGCCGCGCTGGAAGCCCTTCTCCGCGATGTTCCCGACAGTTTTGAAGTGCACGAACTCCTCGGCCTCGCCTATTCCTCCCTTTCGCAGAACGCCAAAGCCTCCGCGCACCTGGAGAAAGCCGTGCGCCTGAAGCCAGACTCCGCCAGCGCCCGCATGAATCTGGCCATCAGCCTGGTGCAGTTGGGCAAGCTGCAGCCCGCGGAAGCGGAGTTCAAAAAAGCGTTGGAGTTGCAGCCGGTCAATTACGATGCCAACCACAATCTCGGCGAGCTTTACGTCCGGGCAGGGAAGGTCCCTGCCGCCGTCCCCTACCTCGAGCAGGCGCAGCGCATCAATCCTGCCGCTGGCGACAATGGCTACGATCTGGCGCTGGCCTACATCGTCACCAATCGACTCGCCGATGCGCGCCTGCTGTTGCAGGGTCTGCTCAAGCAGAAAGACAGCGCAGAGCTGCACAACCTTCTCGCGGAGGTCGAGGAAAAAGACGGCAACTTCGTCGCCGCCGCCAACGAATACGAATTGGCTGCGCATCTCGATCCCAGCGAGAGCAATCTTTTCGATTGGGGCAGCGAGTTGCTCCTGCATCGCACTCTGGACGCCGCCATCCAGGTCTTTCAGAACGCGGCGGAGCGCCACCCGAACTCTCCGCGCGTGGCCATCGGTTTGGGCATCGCCTACTACTCGCGCGGCAACTACGACGACGCCGTAAAATCGCTGCTGCACGCGGCCGACCTCGCGCCCGCCGACCCGCGCGTCTATTTTTTTCTGTCCCGCGCGTATGACAGCTCGCCCGGCCAAGCCGCGGAGGTTATTGAGCGCTTCCATCGCTTTGCAGACCTGCAGCCCGGCAACGGCCGCGCGCAGTATTACTACGCGATGAGCCTGTGGAAAGGGAAGCGCGCGCAGGATCCTAATCTCGACCTGACGCAAATCGGCGCGCTGCTGCAAAAATCTATCGCGCTCGATCCCACGCTGGCCGAAGCGCATCTGCAGCTCGGGAATCTCTATTCCGATCAGCAAAAATACGCCGACTCCATTCCCGAATATCAGCGTGCTCTGGAGCTGAATTCAGACTTGGCCGACGCACATTACCGTCTCGGCCAGGCCTATGTGCGCAGCGGGGAAAAGGATCGCGCGCAGGAGCAGTTTCAGGTCTACCAGAAACTTCGCGAGCAGCACCTCGCTGATTTGGACAAACAGCGCGCCGAGATTCGCCAATTCGTGTACGCCGCAAAGGAAGCCACGGCGGGAAAGCCGTGACCCGTGGCTCGTGACCTGTGGCCAGGAAGAGGGAGCGAGGCTCGAACGTCGGATGTCGGCGCCAATTCCGAACTAAATCGTCAAAACCGAACGACTAAGCGCTAAATGCTTTGCGCACGGGGACTGCGCAGAAGCTGCCTTCGCTGAAGCCTTCCGCTTGGACGCCGAAGGCGTGGTCGAAGCGGGCGCGAAAGTTTTCCCAGGCGATAGTGGCCGTGAGCTCCACCAGTTGCGCGTCCGTGAAGATCGCTCTAAGTTTCGCGAACAGCGCTTCGGAAACCTCCACGGGAGTCTCGGTCATCGCATCTGCGTATTCCAGCACGAGTTTCTCGCTCTCAGAGAATACTGCGCTGGTTCGGTAGTTCGGCAGCGCTTCCATCTTCACCTGCGACATGCCGTTTGTTCTGCCCACGGCAGAACCGATGTCAATTCAAAAAGGACAGCCCACCAGGGTGGCCGCCCGCAACTGCGCCAGGTCCTTCAGCGCGGCATCGACAAGACGGCCTCCGCCCATCGATAGCTCCATCTGCGCGTAGCCCCACAGCAGCCCGGTGTGATGCGCCATGAGTTGCACCGGCTTGACCACGCGCCCCACCTTGCGTTTCGTCAGCGCATAGGCGATGCGCGTAAACAGCCCGCTCACCAGACGCTGCCGGCCAGGTTCCGCCCCGCTAATCCGTGCCATAGCAAATTCCTCCCGCCAATCCTAATGTATCCTTCTTGAAAGCACCCTACCATACCGTACGAACGTGAGGGCATGCGCATGATTTGGCCGGATTCCGCGCGATGAATCCCCCGCGCCATTCCCGGCGAAACTGCGCGGCTCTCTCTTGCGCTTCACTAGCTCATCGATCCTGTTGACGCATTCTCGTTCAAAAACAGAAGAACTGAAGAAGAGCGGACCTGACCGAATGGCCTAGTCCACCGGATTCGTGCAATCGGTTAATTCCAACGGCTAAACCTAATGTACGAGAGACTTCCTTGCAGCAGTAATTGGAGTGACGACCCGATTGTTATCCCACCACTGCATTCGCTAGCGTGAAGTCGCACGATTCGGCATGAACCCACGGCAGAAGACGACCTTTGGGAGGGACTCTAAGACATCGCCCCAGGAATTTTTCTGCCCGCGGCTCACTGACGTGCTGTTACCCATAAGCCGTGAATGATTGGAGGTTCGTATGAAGCATAGGAAACATCACTGTCCGGTATCCGTAGCAATCGCTTTGGTGCTGGCCGGTATATTGGCATGGCCTGGGGCCAGCCTAGCCCAGCTAGGCGGGCTGTTGCCATCGCCCACAACCAGCACGACAACAGTAGTCGGGGACGCGAGTGCGGCACGAGTCTCCGTTCTCGGAATTCTCGGAATGGCAACGACAACCGCGTTAGCCGATACGGGAACACTCAGCGGCGTCAACGACGCCCGAGATGCTTCCATGGTTACCGGCAGCGTCCCAGCCCTGAGTGCGGAAACCCTGAGCGCCGCCACCATCAGCTGGGTCGATCAGGTGGACTCCGAGGCCTCGCTTGCGAACTTGAATATGACCGTAGCCGGGATCGGCATTACCGCCGATTCGGTATTGGCACAGGCGTCGCAGGTGGTGGGTGCTGCCGGCAGTGGCAGCTCCACCCTCAGCAATCTTTCGATCAACGGGACTCCGATCGACGTGACTGGGGCCCCGAACCAAACGATCTGGGTTCCTGGCGGTCAAGTCATTATCAACGAGCAGACGGTTTCATCCACCGGCACCGCCGTCGTGAATGCGCTGCACGTCACTGTTACTGGGGTCGCCGATGTTGTGATTGCGTCTGCGACCGCAGGCATTTCTTAATCCGCCAGCGAGCGATCTTGAGGCAGAGGGAGAAAGAAAAATGAGCAAGAGAGAAAGAAAGATAGGCCAGCTAGCAGTATTCACACTCTTGGCCAGTGGAGTGTTGTTGGGCTTGCTGACATTCAAGAGCGCACCAATCTACGCTCACGTAGTTCCGAGCCCGTGCGATTTCACGACCGGGGGCGGATACGTCCTCAACGATGATGGCACGCATGTGAACTTCGGTATCGTGGGGGGGTGCAAGAACGGCGGGTTTTTCGGCCACGTTAACATCGTGAACCATCAGATGAGCGGATTTTTGGCGGGACTTCACGTGAGCAGCACCAGCATTGACGGGTACTTTACCCCTTTCATCGGTTCGAATATCCGCGATATCTGCGGCACAGCCAAGACCAACCTTGCGCCCCCGTTTGACACCGGGGTCAAGTTCCGAGTCAGGACGCTGGACGGCGGAGAGCCAGGCTCTAGCCCAACACGGCCCCCGACAGGGCCGGACAGGTTTGGGGTGAAGCTTTGTAAAGACGGCTCCTGCACTACTACGAACTTTAATTGGCTCCCAGTGCGCTTCTTGGCCGGCGGCAACATCCAGTTGCACAAACACAACAACTCTAACACGGGGCCCAACCCGCCGCCGGATGAGATTACCGCCTGCGGCAGCGACGACTCCGGACTGGGATCCTAATCCTCTAGGAACGGGGAAGGAAGCGCGGCCGCTGACTATCCCAGCGGCCCGCCCACCAGGACGGCGCTGCTGAGGCAGACAGCCAGCTCATGTCGCCCAGCTAGGCTGGTCTTCGTGGTGGTCCATGCCGTGGTTGTTTCGACGCGCTTCTTGGTGGGCGGGAACATCCAGTTGCATAACCCAATCCCTCCACCACGGGGCCGAGCTTGACCGAAGATCAGATCACAGCTGCCTGCGGTGAATGACCGGCGCGGACTTGGGGTCGTGACGGCCTGGAATACAAACACATAGGTCCCGCCAATAGCTTCGACTTGCACCGGATCCGAGGCGACAGGCGCGTCGGATCCGATGACGGTCCCGGCTAGACCACGCGCGCCTGATCTTGCGCTTCGTCAGCGCATAGACGACGCGCGTGAATGGCCCGCTCACCAGCCTGTGGCCGAGGTTCCGCGCCACTAATTCGTGCCATCGCAAACTCCTCCTGCTCGATTTTAGTGTAGACGCTTCTAAAAGCATTACGCCGCATAGAAAAACAAAGAAGAGAACAGAGTGGGCCACCCTTTTCGAGGCCCAGAGAGCAAGGCCACCCCGGAGGTCCGAGCGCGCCAAGGCTGTGCCGCCTCCCGCCTGGCTCGCCTACATTGGCTTTGACAGGTGTCCCGTTTCGCACAGATTGTCAGCCCCCTCTTCTGGTTGAATGGACATGGAACCTCAGAGCCCATGAAATTTGACGCAATGAAGTGCAAGGCACCCCGTGCCGGCCAGGATTGCCATGAGTGGAAAAAACTTTCGAGTCGCACATACAGGCCAGCGGACCAACGTTGAGGGAAAACAAGTCACGAACAAAGTACTGTTGGCGACGCCCGATAATGAATACGAGTTGATGCGTGCGGACTTGACCTACGTCGATCTGCCTGATCACCTCAGTCTTCATGAGCCCACGCAAAGCATCGAGTTCGTCTATTTTCCGAACCGCGGCATGGTTTCTCAGGTGGTAGTGACCAAAGACGGTCGAACCGTGGAAGTGGGTGTGGTGGGGAACGAGGGCTATGTTGGGGCTGGATTGGCAGTGGGCTTGAGCAGAAGTTCCGTGCGTGAAATCGTCCAGATCGCCGGCGATGGTTTCCGCATGATTGGGAGCGCGCTACAACGCATTCTGCAGTCGGCCCCGCAGTTGCAGATGATCTTGAACAGACATACTGGGCTGCAAGGGATGCAAGTGGCACAGACCGCGGCGTGCAATCGACTCCACGATATACAGCAGCGTCTCTCGCGGTGGCTGCTGATGACCCAGGATCGCGTGAATTTGGGAATACTTCCGATCACCCACGATTTCATAGCGACCATGATGGGTACGGACCGATCCACGGTGAGCGGGGCAGCGGGCATACTGCAAAAAAAGGGAATCATAGAATACGTGCGAGGTTCGGTGAAGGTTGTGAACCGCAGGAAACTGCAGCTCTCCGCCTGTGAGTGCTACGGTGTGATTCAACAGTTCGAGGATGACCTCGGATTGAGATAGCAGTTTTTGTCAGTGTCGGATACCCCACAGACAGCAACCTCTTTCTGCCGCTAATCTTCAGGCCTTGTGTATTCACTTCGGTTTTGGTGCGCGTTCAAAAGCAGCGACTTGGGCAGCATCTCGCTGAGGGGCAATGAAAAAGGGTGGAGTTTGTCGTCGCAGTGTGCGTCGGAGGCCAATGCTGCACCGTTTTCCAACAGAGCGTAACACACCAAATCGCGAGGGGTGCCATGGAGGCGATGCGTCGCAAACTGGTATGGGTCGAAAGACAGAATTTTCAGGGCTGGGCTTGCACCGCATGCGCATGGGTGTTCAACCCCGCAGGGCCGGTCGTTGGCGAATCCATTGAAGAGATGAAGATGCAATACGAACAGCAGCGCGACAAGGAGTTCACGTCGCATGTCTGTGCCACGCACCCGAGACCTAAGTCATGAAACCAAGAATATGAATCTGGCCATAGGGTTGCTCCCTTGACTTAGGTTTTGCCGCGTCGTACTTTCTTTGGACATCGCTACAATTATCGCGAACTCGGGGGTAAGCAGATTCCCTCCGGCAGAGTCGGAATCTTCGATCCCTGCGGCAGGCCGGGCAGGCAGGCTCGGAATGACAACAATGGCTGCGACGAAAAGCGCGTCTCCTGAAGAACTCAGCCGGCAGTTGGCTTGGAGTCGGCGGGAGTTCTTGCGGGCGGGCGCGGCGATGTCGCTGGGGAGCACGCTGCTGGGTAATGCGGTGGCGCTGGCCGGGATCCCTACCAAGAAGAGGAAGGTTGTGGTCATCACGTTTGGGGGCGGGGCGCGGGATCAGGAGACGTTTGCGCCGGAGGGGCAGGAAAATATTCCGCACTTGATGCGGGAGCTCATTCCGCAGTCCACCTTTTTCACACAGGTGGTGAATCGCGGCATTCTGGGCCACTATGTGGCTACAGCAAGCCTGGCCACCGGGGTCTACGAAACGATCAACAATTTCGCTTCGCTTCCGCCGGAGCATCCCACGGTCTTCGAGTATTTCCGCAAAGATCTAAAACGCCCTTCAACCGACGCTTGGGTCGTCGCGCCCAGCAACGGTTTCAATCGCATCGGAGAAAGCAATAACCGCGCGTACGGACCGGGCCTGGGCGCCAGCGTGATTCTGCCCAAGCATCTGCTGACCGCGGCGATGTCCGGCCGCAGCGCAGAGTACGGGCATTTGCTGCGCGACAACTACGAAAGTCCGCTGTTCGCGCCGGACCTCGGCGGCAACGAGTTTCAGTTGCAGCAACTGGAGATGATGCTGAAGCTTTCCGTGGACGACTTCAAAGCGCGCGCGCGCACGTTGTCGAGCCCCGACGAGCTCTCCGTGTACATCGCGCGCCGCCTGATGCGCCAACTCGCTCCGAGTCTGCTGTGGATCACCATGCACGATATCGACATCGCCCACGCCGGCGCGTACTCGCTGTACATCGAAGGCATTCGCCGCACCGACCGCCTGTGCGCCGAGATGTGGAAGGCCATCCAGGGCGAGCCGGAATACGCGGGCAACACCACGCTGTTCATCCTGCCGGATTTTGGCCGCGACTCCGATGAAGATTCTGGCGGCAACGGCTTCCAGCACCATCGCACCGGCGATCCGCTTTCCCGCACGACGTGGATGATGGCGCTCGGCCCGGGCATTCGCGAAGGCGTGCTTTACGATCGCCCCATGCAGTCCACCGATCTGGTTCCGACGCTCGGCTCGCTGCTCGGATTTTCCGCGTCGCTTGCGCAGGGCAAGCCCGTCGCGGAGCTTTTATAACGCCGATGTTCCCCCGCGATCTCAAGCCCGAACAATTCAGCGGCTACCCGCCGGAAGCGAAAACACTCGTCACCAATTACATCGCCGCGCTGCAACGCCTGCCGCTAACCTTCTTGCCCAGCTTGCTGCGGGAAGCCATCGAGTACGATTTCAAGTTTCCGCCCGAACGCAAAGCCCTGGAAAGGGAACTCGCCAATCTCAACTCTCTCTCCGCGCAAGAACATAAAGACTGGTTGCAGGGATTCGAGCAAATCCCTCTTTCCACCGCGCTCGAGCGTTTCGACTGGATCAATTCGCCGGCGCAGTTTGTGGAGCAGCTCTCTTCCTATCTCTGGACTACGCACCAGCTCGATGCCTTTCGAACCGCCGCCATCGCTTACGCTGACCGCTTGCACGCCGCTGTCCCGCCCGAGCCTCCGGCAATTCCGCGGTTGGGCATTAGCGTCATCGGCCGGGGCGTGGCTAGCTACGACGAACCCCTCTTCCGCAAACTGCGCGTTCACGGCGCTTATTACAGCGGCGTGAATGCCGAAAAGGGATTGCAGGTTTTGCTGGACATCCTCGCCAGCAGGGCAAAGGCGCATCCCGCTCCCTACGCGCATTGGTACGTCGATGGTGGGGAGGAAGCCGAGCACCACGCGCAGCTCACCACGGTTTCTTACGGCGGCCTGGAACCAGTTCGTGCCGCACTGTTGGCTAAAATGCGCTCCGAAATTGATCGCCCGGGGATGGGCCCGGAGGCGCTGCGCACGCATCTCGCGCAACTGCGTCCCGCGGATCTTGGTTTCGGCAAGGGGGGCGATGAAGTGCTGGACCGTTTTCGCGTCAAAATGCTCACCGAAGGCTCTGGCACGCAGATCTTCAGCACCACCTTCGCGCAGTGGACCGCCCGCGAGGCGCTGCGCCGCGCGCAGCCGCTCTCGTTGTTAGTGCGCTTCGCCCCGCGCCAGCGCCAGAAACCCATGAACGAGCTGCTCACGGCAACCGCAGAGCAACCGGAACTCGATCCTATCGGCTCGCTGGTCGACGCCGACTTGGGCGCTTACTACAACTGGCTAAACCAGCGGCGGCTCTCTGGCGCCGATCAATCTTCCTTCCTGGTTTGGTTCGAAGGACACTCCCAAGCCTTGGCCATCGGTCCGGCCACCCCTCGCGGCACCACTTCGGATTCCGCTATCACTCTGCACGAGCTCTTCAAGTCATTAACCTGAAGGGGTTTATTTTCCCGACCAAGCTTGCACGTATTCAGGGAAACCCTTATTATGGGTGCATGAACATCACCCTTTCTCTCGACGAAGATTTGGTAAAGAAAGTCCGCAAGATCGCTGTCGAGCGCGATACCACCTTGACCGGCATGGTGCGGGAATATCTCCAGGCGTTAGCCGCCGAAAGTGCCGCATCTGGGCGCAAGCGCCGCGAACGCGAAA
>Ga0307471_100001241_pt1 | contig 13889 bp, 5 predicted proteins | sample atmos_gasesAM3C__2_FD_204566 | JGI IMG/M metagenome (GOLD analysis project Ga0307471, IMG submission 204566) | Hardwood forest soil microbial communities from Morgan-Monroe State Forest, Indiana, United States - atmos_gasesAM3C_515 | ecosystem: Environmental > Terrestrial > Soil > Temperate... | reverse complement strand
AAGATGTCCGCTTGCAACAACCTCGCGCAATATGGAATCCCCTATTCGCTGACGACGCTACATACGGAAGCTCTGGATTCGGAACTGTTTCGGAAGGACCTGGACTGGTTCCTAGCGGTTTGCCGCGTGGCGAAAGGCCTGAAGAAACTGCGGATTGGAGCGATTGGAGCGCGTCCGGCAGCGTTCAATACGGTGCGCTACAGCGAAAAAATTCTGGAGGGCGCGGGAATTTCCGTGGAGACACTGGACCTTTCGGAAGTGCTGGGGCGAATCGGGCGGCTGAAGGACGATGACGAGAAGGTAGTGCAGAGGCTGAAGGCAATTCGCGCGTACGTCTCGACGAATAGCATTCCCGATGCGGCGCTGGTGAAAATGGCGAAGCTGGGCGCGGTGATTCACACGTGGATGAGCGAGACGGAAGTGAACATCAGCGCGATCCAGTGCTGGACGTCGCTCGAGGAGTTTTTCGGCGTGGTGCCGTGCACGGTGATGAGCATGATGAGCGACCAGGGGCTTTCGAGCGCGTGCGAAGTGGACGTGGCGGGCGTGGTCGGAATGCACGCTTTGCAACTGGCTTCGCAAACGCCGAGCGCCTTGCTCGACTGGAACAACAATTATGCGGAGGATCCCGACAAAGCGGTGTGCTTCCATTGCAGCAATTTGCCGAAGCATTTTTTCCGGGACGTGAGGATGGACTTCCAGGAAATCATCGCCGGAACGGTTGGAAAAGAAAACACGTTCGGGACCTGCGTGGGACGCGTGAAGAGCGGACCGATGAGCTTCGCGCGATTCTCGACGAATGACCGCGAAGGGAAAATCTCGGGTTACGTGGGCGAAGGCGCTTTCACCGATGATTCGCTGGAAACGTTCGGAGGGGCGGGCGTGGTGCGCATCCCTGAGCTGCAAAAACTGCTGCGCTACATTTGCGAGCGAGGCTTTGAGCATCATGTGGCGGCAAACTTTTCGAGCGTGGCCTCCGCAGTGCACGAAGCCACGACGCGATATTTGAAATGGGACGTCTACTGGCACAAAACGTAGACGCCGCAGATTTTCCTGGGTGAAGTTTATCTGGGGATAATCATGAACGGGAAGAAACGCTGGAATCGAAGGCATTGGATTTCTACTGCCGCTGCGGCGACGGGAGCAGCCGCGATTGTTCCCAGCCGCGCATTCGCGTCGATTAATTCGGTTTTCGAGAACGGGGCGAGTGCCGCAATTCGCGAAGCGGTGGACACAAAACTCAAGGCCTTCCCCTTGTCACAAGTGCGGTTGCGGCCGGGAATCTGCCTGGACTACCTGCAAAGCAACGCAAGTTTTCTGGATTCGCTGCCGAACGATCGTTTGCTACATACATTTCGCCGGACGGCGGGGATTCCATCCTCCGCGGACCCACTGGGCGGCTGGGAACATCCCAGCGGGGAACTGCGCGGGCACTTTGCGGGCGGGCACATGCTTTCCGCGTGCGCGCTGCATTACGCGGCTACGGGCGACGACGCAATGAAACAGAAAGGCAATGCGCTGGTGGCGGAGCTGGCGAAATGTCAGCAAGCGATTGGCGGAGATGGCTACCTGAGTGCATATCCGGCGACTTTTTATGATCGGTTGCGCGACGGGAAGAAAGTCTGGGCGCCGTTTTATACCTATCACAAGATCTTTGCCGGGCACCTGGACATGTACACGCTGTGCGGCAACGAACAGGCGCTGGCCACCGCGGAAAAAATGGCGGCGTGGACCGACAAGTACCTGAAACCGCTCAGCGATGAGCAGTGGGCCAAGATGCAAATGATTGAACACGGGGGGATGAACGAATCGCTCTTCAATTTATATGCCATTACGGGGAAAGAGCAGTATCTGGCGCTGGCGCGGCGGTTCGAACATAAGAAGTTTTTCGGCCCGTTGGCGGAACGCAAGGATGAGCTGAAGGGATTACACGCGAACACCAACATTCCGAAGGTGATCGGCGCGGCGCGTGGTTACGAACTGACCGGCGATCAGCGCTATCACGACATCGCGGATTATTTCTGGCATCAGGTGGTCTCGCAACGCACGTATTGCACAGGCGGCACGAGCAACGGAGAAGGATGGCAGACGGAGCCGGGCAAATTTGCAGACCAACTGGGCCATGAAGCGGAGGAGTGCTGCTGCGGCTACAACATGATGAAGCTGACGCGGCACATTTTCAGTTGGACCGGCGAGCCGGGAGCGATGGATTACTACGAACGGACTCTGTTCAACAGCCGGCTGGGGACGCAGGACAGCGACGGGATGAAAATGTATTACTTGTCGCTCAGGCCGGGACTCTGGAAAACGTTCGGGACGCGTTGGGATGCGTTCTGGTGCTGCACGGGCACGGGTGCGGAGGAGTACGCGAAACTGGGAGACACAATTTATTTTCATGATGCACAGGGGATTTACGTGAACCTGTTCATTGCCTCCGAACTGAGCTGGCAGGAAAAGAAAATGATGGTGGTGCAGGAAACGAACTTCCCGGAAGAGGAAGGAACGACGCTGACCATCAAGACGGCGGCACCGGTGAGGATGCCGGTGCATATTCGCGTGCCGTATTGGGCGACTCGAGGCGTTACGGTTTCGATCAATGGGAAGAAACAGGATGTCGCTGCCGCACCGAGCTCGTACCTCGCTCTGGATCGCATGTGGAACGACGGCGACAAGATTCAGGTGGCGATGCCGATGAGCTTGCACATCGCGCCGCTTCCTGATGATCCCATGATGCAGGCGGCGATGTACGGCCCATTGGTGCTAGCCGGGAGACTGGGGACGAAAGGCCTTACACACGAGCTGGCCTACGGGCCACTCGGACCGGACGAGGCTCGATCCATTCTTGTGCCGCCGATCGCAACTTCCGGCGATTCGTTAGATTGGGTGGAACCGGTGAAGGGGCAGCCGCTGGCTTTCCGCACGGTTGGACAAACAATTGGAACCGAGCTGGTGCCCTTCTATCAACTGTTCGACGAGCGCTACACGGTCTATTGGAAGGTGAACCGCAAGAGGGCGTGACCTTCAAGGAGAGTCCATGCTTGCGAAATTTTCCCGCCGGTAGTTCGTCGAGCGCGCGGCTGTAAGCAAATGCACAAAAAACGGCAGTAAGTCTATCTTCCGCGAGAGAGGTCGAAACGAATGAGCGCGATTTCAGTCTGGGGCAAGGCGGGGATTTTGATTTGTGCGACGGCGAGCTGGACCGCGTTCAGTTACGCGCAACGGCCTACGCCGCCGAAGGATGAAGATACTTTCAAGTTTCGATTTGTCGGACCTCGCGCGGGGAACCGCGTCGCTTCCGTGGCCGGTGTGCCGGGAGATCCGAGTACTTATTACGCTGGTGCGGCTTCCGGTGGCGTTTGGAAATCAACGGATGGCGGGAACCGCTGGGATCCTGTGTTTGACAAAGAGCCCGCAGCAGCTATCGGAGCGATTGCCGTGTCGCCTTCGGACCCGAGCATGATTTGGGTAGGGACGGGCGAAGCCTGGGCGATTCGTGACAGCGACGTGATGGGCAACGGAGTTTATCTCTCGACGGATTCGGGGAAGAGCTGGACTCATCTGGGGCTCGATGAAACCGGGCGCATCGGAAAGATCATTGTAAATCCCAAGAATCCGGACATCGTTTTTGTATGCGCGCTCGGCCGCACCACAGGGCCGCAGCAGGAGCGCGGCGTCTACCGCACGACCGACCGCGGTCAGCACTGGGAGCGCGTGCTGTTTGCCGATGAAAACACGGGCTGCTCAGGGATCGCCATGGATGCGCGCAATCCGCGCATTCTGCTTGCGGGCTTGTGGCAAGTGGAAATGCACACGTACGGAGAATATAGCGGAGGGCCGGGGAGCGCGGTGTATTTGTCGAAGGACGGCGGGACAAAATGGACGAAGCTCGAAGGACACGGATTGCCGAAATCGCCGGTGGGGAAGATTGACGTCGCGATCGCGCCGACAAATTCGGAGCGGTATTTCGCACTGATCCAGACGAAAGATCAAGGATCGTTGTGGCGGTCGGACAATGGCGGTGAAGAGTGGCGGGCGATCAATTATCAGCGGCAGTTGATCGGGCGGGCCGGGTATTACATTCGAATCGCGGTTTCGACGGGGAATGACAACGAAGTTTACGTGTCGAACAGCAGTTTTTTGGAATCGCTGGACGGAGGAGAAATTTTCAGGGACGTGCCGTGGGGCGGGGACAACCACGACATCTGGGTGGATCCGCTGAATCCGGACCACTTCGTGATCACCGACGATGGCGGATTAAATATTACGACGGTGCACGGGCGGGGATTCCACCGCGTGCAACTGCCGATCGGGCAGATGTATCACGTCGCGGTGGACAACCAAATTCCTTACTACGTTTACAGCAATATGCAGGACGGCCCGAACATGCGCGGGCCGAGCCTTGCGCCGCCCACAGAGTACGGCCGGGTGGTGGATACGGGATGGGATCGCAGGATGGGCGGGTGCGAATCGGGATTCACACTGGCCGATCCAACCGACGCTAACATTGTGTGGGCCAGTTGCTACGGCAATGAAGTGACGCGGTGGGACGCTAGGACGAAACGCGCGCGATCGGTGAGCCCGTGGATTCACTCTCTGGATTCGCCGCCGAACGAGCTGAAGTACCGGTGCCATTGGACGCCGCCACTGGCGATCGATCCGTTTGATCACAACACGGTGTATTACGGATGCCAGGTTGTTTTCAAAACGACGAATGGGGGGCAGAGCTGGTCGGTGATCAGTCCGGATCTTTCGACGCAGGATGCGAGCAGGATCGTTTCCTCCGGGGGAATCATCGGCGACAACCTGGGACAGTTTTATGGGGAAGTGGTGTTTGCGATTGCGCCGTCGGAAGTTCAGCAGGGGCTGATCTGGGCGGGAACGAACGATGGGCTGATCTGGTATACGAAAGACGGGGGAGCAAACTGGGTCAACGTAACGAAAAACATAAAAGATTTGGCGCCGTGGGGCGTGGTGACGCGGATCGAGCCGTCGCATTTTGATGCGGGCACGGCTTATGTGAGCGTGGATTATCATTTGATGGACAATCGCGATCCTTACATTTTCAAGACCACGGATTTTGGGAAAACTTGGACGAAAATTTCGGGGGACTTGCCGAAGCATGCGCTGGGGTACGTGCGCACGATTACGGAAGACCCGAACCAAAAGGGCTTGCTGTTCGCGGGAACCGGGAACGGGCTGTACTATTCACTGAACGACGGAGGACATTGGAGCGCGCTGGCGACGGGTTTGCCGCATTCGCCGGTGACGTGGACAGTGGTGCAGAAAAAGTTTCACGACCTGGTGATTTCCACATATGGGCGTGGGTTGTACATTTTTGATGACATCACGCCGCTGGAGCAAATGGCACAAAAGACTTCGGACGCGGCGGTGCGATTATTCGAACCGCGCGAAATCTTCCGGCTGTTCCCGAACGGTGGCGCGCTGATTACGTATTCGCTCAAGGCGGCGGCGAAGATGCCGCCGAAGGCGGAGATTCTCGATTCGAAGGGCGCGGTGGTTCGAAAGATGGATGGACCGGGCCGGGCGGGAATGAATCGAATTAATTGGAATTTTCAGTACGACCCGCCGAAATTGGTGTCCTTACGCACAACGCCGGCGGAAAACCAGCACATCTGGGAAGAGCGCCGCTTCAGGGGGAGCGATTCACGGCCGATTCTCCATTGGGGAATTGAGGAGGCGCAGGTCGGGCCGCTGGCGCTGCCGGGGAAGTATTCGGTGCGCTTGACGGTGGATGGACAGAGCTTTACGCAGCCGCTTACGATCGTGAAGAATCCGGAGGCGCACGCGAGCGACGAAGATTTGGCGGCGGCGTTCAAGGTGCAACTGCAGATTCGCGATGACATAACCAAAACGTCGGAGGCGGTGAATAAGACGGAATGGATGCGCAAGCAACTAGACGTGGTAGCGCGCATGCTAGGCGGGCGGAAAACGGCTGCAGCGGGAGCGAGCGAAAGGAAGGAAGAGGGCAAGGACGTGAAGCAGGAGAAGGATGAGGCGCATCCGGATCCAGAACTATTGAAAGCTGTGGAAGCGATGGATCAGAAGATGCAGGACGTGGAGTATAAATTTATTTCGCGCGCGGATGCCCTCAGCGACGACAAATATTATTCCGTTCCGGAAAAGGTCTACTTGCAACTGATTTGGCTGAATGCGGAGGTGGGGACGGGCGGGGGAGACGTGGCGGGCGGAGTCGACAATCCACCGACGGAGACGGCGGTAGCGATACTGCAGACGATCGAGAAAGATCTTTGCGCGGCGTTGGCGGACTATCAGAACCTGATCGACAGAGAGTTGCCAGCGTTTAACCGAACATTGCTCGACAAGGGAATCACGCCGATTGCGTTCGTGCGGCCTGCCGTTACCGAAGATGAGGAGGAGGATGTTAACTAAAAATCGTCTGGGAGATTCCGTGAAAATCGAGAACAATTCGGAGACGGGGCACAAGATTTTGGATATTGCCGAGAAGCATGGCCCATCGAACTGCCTGCGATATCTTTTCTGCGTTGCCGTGATCAGTTTGCTTCCGGTCGCGAATCTGGCGCAGGGGCTGCCGAAAGCGCCGAACTCCGAGGTGATCACAGTGACACCGATGGCGGGATCCTTCAACGAGCCGTCGATTGCCATCAATCCGAACAATCCACAACAAATTGTTGCCGCGTATCAAGGCAACGCGCGAGTGGCGTATTCGCCAGACGCAGGCCGGCACTGGCTGTACCCAACCGGAATCGAGTCGCAGAGCTATCACGTTTCCGGCGACGTGTCCATCACCTACGACAATCAAGGGCACGCCTACATCTGCTACATCACGTTTGACAAGCTGGGGACGCGCAACTACTGGGGGCACAATTCGTCGAGGAATGGAATCTTCGTGCGGCGGTCCGTGGATGCGGGGGGTAACTGGGAAGCCAAAGATGTCGCGGCGGCGGAACAGCCGAATGAGACGAGTGTTCCCTTCGAAGACAAGCCGTACATTGTCGCCGACAATAGCCACGGTCCTTATGCGGGCAACCTATATGTAGGATGGACGAGGTGGATGCTTACGGATTCGCGCATGATGTTTGTGCGCTCGACGGACAGCGGAAAGACCTGGTCCAATCCAATCGAGATTGACGACACGCGCGGGCTGCCGCGCGATGACAATGGCGCGCTGGAAGGATTCGCGGGAGTGGTGGGGCCGGACGGAGCGCTTTACGCGGTGTGGGCGGATGGCAACCACCTGAGATACACCGTTGCAACCGATGGCGGAGTTACGTTTTCTCGCACGCGAAACATTGTCGAGACCGCGCCGATCATGTTTGGAGTCGGCGGCGTCGCGCGAGCCAACGGATTTCCGCAAATTGGAATCGATCCGCGTGGCGGGCCGAAAGGCGGGCGGCTCTATGTGACTTGGAGCGACTATCGCAATGGCGACGTCGACGTGTTCTGTTCCAGTTCGAGTGATCATGGGGCAACCTGGAGCCCGGCAGTGCGCGTGAACAACGATCCGCCGCATAATGGCGCGGAACAATTTTTCCAGTGGATGGCGGTGGACCCTTCGGATGGAGCTGTGTACGTCGTTTTCTATGACCGGCGAGGCGATGCAAAAGAACGCGAGGAAATCGTGGTGCTGGCGCGCTCGACGGATGGAGGGCAAACCTTCCAAAATTATGCGTGGACGGAGCAGGGTTTTGACGCCAAGGGTGACTTCCTGGGTGATTACTCGGGGATCGCCGCTTTGAATGGGCGGGTTTACGGGATATGGGCGGAAAAGCCTACGGATGCCGGCCCGCGAGACAGCGTGGTTCGAATCGGCATCGCGGACTTCAATGCCGCAAAACGGTAGATTCAGAATCGCTGGTAGCAATCCGAAACAAATCTGGAATAATACGGGCCATTGAAAACCGCTCTTCACGTTCTGGAAAGCTTTCGCGCACGCTTTGGCACACCTTCAACTATTTATTGCGCTCCAGGCCGGGTGAATCTGATCGGGGAACACACCGATTACAATGATGGGTTCGTGCTGCCTGCCGCGATTGGATTCTGCTGCTGGGTGGCCGGGGCGCGACGTAGCGACAGGAAGCTGGCGATTCACTCCGAAAATTTCAATGAGACGGTCGAAGTCAGCCTCGATTCGCTACCGCTCCCCGGCAAAAAACACTGGGCCAATTACCCGGCGGGCGTAGCCTGGGCACTGGAGCAGTCGGGAAAACGGCTGAGCGGAGCGAATGTTTTCATCGCCGGAGAAGTTCCGCTGGGAGCGGGACTGAGTTCCTCAGCGGCTATTGAGGTTGCGGTCGGTTTCGCCCTGTTGAATCAGAGCGGGCACCAGGTGGATCGAGTCGAACTGGCGAAACTATGCCAGCGCGCGGAAAACGAATTCGTCGGCGCGCGGGTCGGCATCATGGACCAATTCGTGTCCTGCAGCGGACGCGCTGCGCACGCGCTGCTGCTCGATTGCCGCTCGCTGGAATTCGAATTGGTAAAGCTTCCCGCGGGCGTTCAACTTGTAATTTGCAACACCATGGTGAAACACGAAATCAGTTCCGGCGAGTACAATACACGGCGCGCGGAGTGCGAAGAGGGCGTTCGAGAGCTGCAGGGTGCTTTACCGGGAATTCGCGCGTTGCGTGACGTGACGCTTGCTCAATTGGAGAAACATCGCGCACTTATAGAGCCTAAAGTGCTTTCGCGTTGCCGCCACGTCGTCACGGAGAACGCTCGCGTCATAAGAGCCGTCGAGGCGTTCAAAGAAACAGATCTCAAAGCGCTGGGGTCACTGATGCGTGATTCCCACCGAAGCCTGCGAGACGAGTACGAGGTGAGTTGCAAAGAACTGGACCTGATGACCGAAATTGCCGCTGCACAACGCGGCGTCATCGGCACAAGGATGACGGGCGGCGGGTTTGGCGGCTGCACCATCAATTTGGTGGAGACTTCGGCGGTGGACGATTTCAAGCGTCAGGTCAGCGCAGAGTATCTTTCGAAGACCGGGCTGAGTCCTGAAATTTACGTTTCTTCGGCGTCCGAGGGCGCGCAAATAGTGGACACCGGCACGGTTCGGCCTGCAACATGAACTTCGACGAACTAATTGCCATTCCTCACAAGCGCTTTAACCCGCTGCTGCGGGAGTGGTTCCTGGTGTCACCACAACGGACCGAGCGCCCATGGCAGGGAAGAGTGGAGAAGGTTCAAGCTCCTTCCGTTTCGGCCTTTGATCCGGCTTGCTACTTGTGCCCCGCAAACAAGCGCGCGGGCGGAAAGCAAACCCCGCAATACACTGAGACTTACACTTTCGAGAATGATTATCCGGCGCTGTTGCCGGAAGGTGAGGCTCTGCCAGTTGAGATGGCCGGCTTGCTCACTGCTCAAATCGAGCCGGGGGTTTGCCGCGTGATGTGCTTCTCACCGCGGCATGATTTGACGATTCCGCGCATGAGCCTGAAAGAATTGCGCGGCGTGGTTGACGGTTGGGTCCAGCAGTATTCTGAACTGGGACAAATTCCCTGGATTCGTCATGTACAGATTTTCGAAAATCGCGGTGAATTGATGGGCGCGAGCAATCCACACCCGCACTGCCAGATTTGGGCCAATGCAACGCTACCGAACCTGCCAGCCCGCGAAGCAGAATCTTTTCGAAAGTATAGTGAGGAGAAACATTCCTGCCTGCTCTGCGACTATCTGAAGCTGGAGCTTCTACTGAACGTGCGAATCGTTTGCCAGAACGACGCGTTTGCCGCGCTCGTGCCGTTCTGGGCCGTGTGGCCTTTCGAAACGCTGGTTCTCAGTAAACGCCATCTCGCCTCGATAGATCAGCTTAGCGTTGATGAGCGAGATCTCCTGGGCGACATCCTGCGGCGCGTTACCGTGCGCTACGACAATTTGTTTGAGACTTCGTTTCCGTATTCCATGGGATTCCATCAGAAACCTACCAGCGACGGGGCTTTTGATGAATGGCACATGCACGCGCATTACTTTCCGCCCCTGCTGCGTTCCGCCACCATCCAGAAATTCATGATCGGCTACGAACTTCTCTGCTCCGCACAGCGGGACCTCTCACCGGAAGCCGCGGCACAGCGCCTGGTGAACGCGGGCGAAACGCATTACCTGGACCGTGCGCCAGGGAAAAGCGATCGCTGACTTATCATTTCCTCGACCTAAGACCGCAAAAAATACGAACCTGTGAAGCAGACGTACCGGCGCGTGCTCGCCAGAAATTTACTTGACTGAAAGGCGCGATTAGAGAGAGGATGCCGCCAGTTTTCCTCTCGGAAAGTGAAAGTTAGGCACGGCCTTTTACGATGAGCGCTCGCGCTCCCAGAACGAGCAGGTCTTTTGCCCAGGTGTGCGGCTTAGGCCCGTCGTTTTCTCCCTCGGAGCTTTCTGGAAGCCTCTTTGTCCCCAACACTCCGGAAACTTGTGCTTGTCGTATCCGATGTTTCCGTGCCCAGGCTTATTGCACCGAAAGAGAATGAGTTATTGCCGCGGCACCCTTGCGTGAGCTGTATGGGGAAGTTTGCCGCATGTACTAGCGAAAGTAGTTGAATCGTTAGCCCTCTTGGGAGGCCATCGGCCATGAGCAATCTCCTTTCGAATCCCCAAACGTCATCTTGGACGGAGCGGATGGCCGCGAGAACTCGCGAGGTGCTCCGGCGAATGTCATTGGTTCGCGGCGGGGCGAGGGTTTCGAATGGAGTGCCGCTCGCGCTTGTGCTGTGTGGCTTGGCGGCGGCTTCCATTTTATTTTTACGGAATCCGGGCGGGAAGGCCCCAAGAAATGCGGGTGTGCTGGCGGCAGCGGCGGCTGCGGACACAAAGGCGGAAAAATCCCTGGCGAAAGTTGAAGAAAAGCGCAGCGCGAAGGCATCCGCAAAAAAACATTTGCCTGAAGTGAAGAGCGCGGAAATCAAACGCGATTCGAAAGCGGAACATGACCTTGCAAAGCGCGCCGCGTCAGGAATCCGGCTGAAAGAAGAAGTGCAGCTTTCCCCTGGCGGGCAGATGGCAGGTGGCGGAGAGGAAGAGGGAGAAGGCGCCGACACAGTGCGCGCCCGAGCGAACTGGTTCCACGATCAGCGGGCCTATCCCTACCAACATATTCCACCGGGGGCGCTCCAAGAGGCGATTCGGCAGCGCGATTTGATGAAGCAAGCGCAGAAGGCTCGATCGGCTGGCAAATTTACCCCGCAAGGGATCATTTCGTTCCCAGGAGATGCGTTGTGGCACTTAATGGGTCCCCAACCGGTCAACGAGGTGTTTAGCGTGAACTCCGGTTTTCCCACGGCATCGGGCCGGGTGACGGCGATTGCGGTGGATCCGAGCGACGCAACAGGGCAAACGGCGTACATCGGCGGGGCAGCCGGGGGCGTATGGAAAACTACCAACGGCGGCACAGACTGGACGCCATTGACGGACTTCCAGCCGTCGCTGGCGGTTGGCTCCATCACCATCGACCCCAACAATCACCTGACTATTTACCTGGGCACTGGCGAAGAGAACTTTAGCGGGGATGCCTACTACGGCGCGGGCATTCTGAAATCGACCGATGGCGGAGTGACGTGGCAGCAGATCGGCGCTTCAACATTTGCACAGGTTTTGGGCCCTACGTCCGGCGGAGCATACATCGGCCAGATTGCGGTGCAGCCAGGGAATTCGAATATCGTGCTGGCCGCAGTCTCGTTCATTGTTGGCGGAACCGTCGGAGGAATTTACCGGTCCGTTGACGCTGGTGCAACTTGGACCGAAGTCTCTGCGGGCACTCCCCCAATCGGGATTGCAGCCACAGGCGTGGTGTTTGATCCCGCGACGCCTGCCAACGTCTATGCGGCAATGGGTTGGGCCGGTGGCGACGCTTCGCACAACGGCATTTACAAGTCTACGGATTCGGGTGTGACCTGGGCCAAGCTGGCTGGTGGTTTGCCTACATTAAATTTGGGTCGAATCACGCTCGGCTACGCGCCGTCGACAACAGGTTCAAGCGCGACGCTCTATGCGGCGATTGCGGATTCTTCGCCAGGCCCGAGCAATTTGCTGGGGCTCTTCAAGACTATTGATGGCGGAACCACCTGGACCACGCTTACGGGCCCTGCGATTACTGGAGGATTCTGTACTGCCCAATGCTTTTATGACATGGCGATTGGGGTTCATCCGACCAATCCGAATGTCGTGGTCTTGGGCGGCGGAGCATCCGCGGCGAATAATTTTACGACGTTGTTCGAGTCGATCAATGGTGGAACGACGTGGACTGGGACGGGTAGCGACAATTTTACAGGTACAGGTGCGCCAGGTAACGTGCATCCGCATGTGGACACGCATGCGATTGTATTCACACCGCTAATCGCCACCAATAGTAACCGCCCGATTCTCTATGTCGGCAATGACGGCGGCGTGTGGAGCACCAACGATCCCGTCCAAGGAACGGTGCCCCCTCCATGGGTGGACTTGAATGCGGGTTCAAGTCCTGGTAAAGGGCTGGCAATCACCCAATTTTACCCCGGCCCCTCGGCTGGAATCGGTGACGAAAATTCCGGTTTTGGAGGGACACAGGATAACGATACCGAGCTGTTCTCAGGGAATCTGGCCTGGGACAACGTGTTTGCCTGCGGCGACGGTGGTTTCACGGCTATTGATCCGAACATTCCGACTTCTATCTACACGACCTGCGATAAAGCAGCAACTCACGTCGTGCGGAAGTCCGTTTTCAATGGCTCCATCGCGACGGGTCAAACGTTCGGCATTGCTGACAACGGAATCGTTCATGGCGACCGGATGCAATTCATCCCGCCCCTTACGATTGATGAAAACAATCCGAACACTCTCTATTTCGGCACGTGCCGTGTCTACCAGACCAATGATGGCGCCGCTACCTGGACGGCGATCAGCGGAGATCTAAGCGCGGGGAACACGCTGCCAACAACTTGTCCGGCCGTCGTAGGTAATCCCACCATCACTTCGATGGACGTATCGCACCAGAGTTCGAGCATCCTCCTGGCAGGTACAAGCAACGGAAAAGTGTGGGAGACGATCACCGGCGGAGCATTGTGGAATGAGATCGACGGCGGATTGCTGCCCAACCGTCATGTCACGGCTGTACGGACCGAGCGCAGTGATTCTACGGGGAACATCGCGTTTGTTACGTTTTCGGGGTTCGGCAAATGCGCGGGGTGTGATGGCAAGGGCCACGTGTTCGCGACGGCGAATGGCGGGACAACGTGGGCCGATATCAGCGGCGATCTGCCGGATGCGCCAGCGAATGACATCATCGTCTATCATCAAGGCAGTCCGACTTTTGACGCGCTCTACATCGCCACGGATGTGGGCGTATTCTCCTGCCCGGATCCCGGAGCCGCCACACCGTGCACGAATTGGACGGTCATCGGGGACGGCTTGCCCAATTCACCAGTGCTGGGCCTGGCGATGCGGCGGAACTCGCGAATTCTGCGCGCCGCAACGCACGGACGGAGCATGTGGAGCATTCAGCTGACAGACGTAAGTCCGCCAGGGGTGGCGTTGATGAGCTCCGTAACGCCCGGCGCAGTAAGAGTGGGCGCTGCCACGTTACCCGTCGATATTTTTGGTCTGAACTTCAGCGCCAACACCTTGGTGTTTTTCGATGGTGTAAGCGTAGGAACCCCGACCTTCGTGGACACCACTCACCTGACTGTCACCGTCAACTCCAGTTTCTTCACGGATGGCCACGTCTTCGCGGTTACTTTGACCGACCCGCAAGGCACCGACAACGGCCAGCTTCCTTTCACCGTGATGAATCCGATCTTAGGCACGCCTACGCTGACTAACCCTAATACAAACGCAGGTGTTCCTTACACGTTGCATTTTACCGGCTCGAATTTTGTGAACAGCACCGCAGTTGCTCTTACAACCTTCGGGAATTT
>Ga0307471_100001240_pt1 | contig 13894 bp, 9 predicted proteins | sample atmos_gasesAM3C__2_FD_204566 | JGI IMG/M metagenome (GOLD analysis project Ga0307471, IMG submission 204566) | Hardwood forest soil microbial communities from Morgan-Monroe State Forest, Indiana, United States - atmos_gasesAM3C_515 | ecosystem: Environmental > Terrestrial > Soil > Temperate... | reverse complement strand
GACATCAATACCTGAGCTGCTGCACGGCCCGCAAATGCGGTTCCCCCAACGCCCAAGTCCGTCCTCGATGCGTCTGGATTGATTGCTTTCAGGCTCTGGTTGTTGTTCACGGCTTCGTGGTTATAGCCAAGGCGGAACGAATTCGCCAGGCTGGGCGAAAACATGTGGGTTTCCTCCAGCGCGGCAATCTGCCGCGCTGTCAGCGTGTCAAACTCAACATTATTCAAACCATCGGGAGACGAGTAAGGCGTCTTGTCGTACATGTATGTGCCGGAGAGGCGGTCGCTGGCAGAGAAGTTGTGGTCGACACGAGCGGTCACAAAGTCTTCGCTGACGACCTGCTGACCGGCAAAGTTGTACACACCGATGTCGCCGTTGCCCAAAATAGGACCGTTGGGAAGATGCCAGAACGTGAGGTAGGATTTTGCAGCCAGATCGACGCCATTTGGGTCGGTGTTGGGTCCGACGGGGAGCTGAGTGGTCGTGCACGGACTGCTGGGGTCCGCTCCCGCCGGGTTCGAGCAGAGCAGTCCGGCGCGCGCGTTCGCGGAGGGCACCGTCGTAAGATTAGTGATCCCTTTCGACTGCCGGATGCCCTCGTAATCAGCGAAGAAGAAAGTCTTGTCCTTGAAAATCGGCCCGCCCATCGTTCCTCCGAACTGGTTTCGCTTGAACGGGGGGATAGGCTGCGCGTGGTCGTCGAAGTAGTTTCTGGCATCCAGTGCACTGTTTCGAAGAAACTCGTAGCCGCTGCCGTGGAACTGGTTCGATCCCGAACGCGTGATCGCATTGACGACCCCGCCTGACGTCTTGCCGTACTCCGCCGAATAGTTGCTGGTCAAGACGGAGAACTCCTGAATGGCATCCACGCCTAGGTTGCCGCCGAGAACGCTACCCGGTGCTCCATTGGCATAGTCGTTGAGGCTGACGCCGTCCAGGCGATAATTGTTTTGCTGCGGCCGTGCGCCGGAAATGGTCAATTGTTGTCCGAAGCCGCGATTTCCACGGTCGGTGCCCGCGGCAAAGCTAGGCTGGGTCTGGATGGCGTTCACGCCGGGCTGTAGGGTCGCAAGGTCGGTCCAGCTGCGCCCGTTCAAGGGTAGTTCGCGGACGGTAGTGGCATTGACCACCGCGCTGATCTCGGAACTGTTGAGTTGGATGGCAGGGGCCTCAGAGGTAACGACCACAATTGTCTTGGACGTACCCACTCTGAGGACAAGGTCGAAGACCTGCTGCGCTCCCACTGTGAGCACGATGCCCGTCCTCTTTTCCGTGTTGAATCCGCTCGCGGAGACTGTGACCGCGTATTCTCCGGGCAGCAAGTTTGTGGAGGTGTAGAAGCCTTCCGAATTCGTCGTGACCGCCGCGATCACGCCCGTCGCCACATTCGTGATCGCAATCTGCGCGCCCGATACCACGCGTGCGGAGGTATCGGTAATGGTTCCGGAGAGTGTAGCGCCCGCTACCTGGGCGCGAGTGGGAAGTGTCGAAAACAGAACCCCGATGATCAAAGCGGCGAATGCTGCGTATCTGATGGACTGCGCTGTGAGGCTTCTTCGACAGGACACAGAATCACCCCCCGCACTTGTCGCGGGGGCCAATGTACGCCCGTGGTGGGCTTAACCTAACATTAATTTCTGTTCAGGTTTAGTTCCGATATCGCTCTCAGGTGTCGCAATGACGGGAAGAACCACAGTGAAGACCGACCCCGTACCGAGAGTACTCTCACACTCAATCGCGCCACCCTGGGCTCTAGCAATGGCTTGAGCGATGGCCAAGCCAAGACCTCCGCTATGCACTTCCCCGCCGCTGGATGGCGCGGCCCGGTAGAACCGTTCGAATATGAAGGGTAGGTGCTCGGTAGCAATGCCAATTCCCTGGTCTTGGAAGCGCACTCGAATCGTGTTCTCTAGTTGTGCCAGCGAAACCCGGACTCGTGTGCCGTCAGGGGAGTACTTGATCGCATTATCAAGGAAGATAAGAAACAGCTGGTGAAGGAACGCCTCATCCCCGGAGTAGGCGATGTCCTGGTTCAGCTCCCTCACTATGGCGATATCCTTGGTTCGGGCCCGCGAGCTTACCAGCGCACACGCTTCTTCCAGGACCTCGTTAATGTAAAGCGGTTCGCACACAAGGTGGAGCTGACCGGCATCAGCCATCGAGAGTGTGAACAGGCCTTCCACGATCCGCGTCAACTTCCTGAACTCGTCGTCAAAAACTTGCAGGGTCTTCCGATATTCGTCAGCTGTCCGCAGCTTAGAGAGTAGCAGCTGGGTTTCGCCGTGAAGAACAGCGAGGGGTGTGCGCAATTCGTGTGACGCGTCGGTCACAAACTGACGTAGCTGGCGGACGGCCGAATCAACTGCTTGCAAGAGTTGATTAAAGGTTTCGGCCAAGCGACCGAGTTCGTCATGGGGCGTCGAGGTCGGGAGCGGAGTCCAGAATCCTTGTCGGTTTGTGACTCGCTTGGCCATCAACGCCGCGTGGCGGGTGAGCGCGGTGACCGGCTCGAGGCTCTTCCCGACGTATAAAGTGGAGACCGCCGCGGTGATCAGCAAACTCAAGGGAAACAGGAACAGGGCGACCCTACCGAAGCTATCGAGCACGCGGTTGGTGCCCACGGTTGGGATGGCTACAACCAAAACCCGCGGCTGGCTCCCCTGCAGAAAAGGGATGAGTGCGACCCGTACCGACTGGGCATTTCCCATGATGGCGATCCCAAAACTTGGGTGTGAAGCCGCGGAACTCAGTCCGTTCAAGTCTATGGGAGTAGTCAGATTCGCCGAGCGTTGTAGGACACGGCCGGTGGAATCCAGGACTTCAAAAAACTCGCCCGGAATATCCAGCCTGTTTACGTCCTGCGCATTGGGTTCTGTGACGATGTCGGCTATGAGCGGGCGAGCTGTTTCCAGCAGCTGGCGGTTGAGCTGAGTAGGAACCTCATGCGCCAAAAGAGCCCAGAAGGCAAGGTAGGATCCAGCCAGCAACACACCGACTACAGTGGTGAACAGCAACATCATCCTAAAGCGGAGCGTTTTCGGCCTCACGATTCTGGGCCTCCTAGCCGGTAGCCCACGCCGCGCACGGTATGAATCAGTTTGGTCGCTCGATTCTGGTCGAGTTTGTGTCGCAAACGGTTGATGTACACCTCAATCAGATTGGTCTCGCTGTCAAAGTGGCAATCCCACACATGCTCGACGATTTCGCTGCGGGTTACCAGTTCCGGCGCGCGCAACAGGAAAAGCTCGAGCAGGGCAAATTCCTTGCTGGTGAGGGGAATGACTTCCTGGCCGCGGGTCGCGCGCCGCCGATGACGGTCGAGTGCAAGGTCGGCATAGCGGAGTTTTGCATTGCCACTGTGAAATCCCCGGCGGACCAGCGCCCGGACACGTGCGAGGAGTTCTGCCAAAACGAAAGGCTTGGTGAGATAGTCGTCGGCGCCGGCATCCAGTCCCTCGACTCTTTGCTCCACCAGACCCCGAGCGGTCAGCATCAGGATGGGAGATTCAATCCCGCGCTGGCGCAATTCGCGGCACACGTCGATTCCACTCAAACCGGGCAGCCGGATATCCAGGAGAATGGCATCATAGGAGACGTCCGCGCCCAGTTCGAGCGCCTTCTCGCCGGTCTCAGCCACATCGACGGCGTAGGTATTTTCCCTCAAGGCTCGGGCAATAAAGCTTGCCACTTTTCGTTCGTCTTCGACCAAGAGGATCCGCATAAGCGCCGTCAAATATCATCGCATAAGGACTGCGGTCAGAGAACGGGCCTGGGCTTTGCTCGGCTGAAGGGGCAGACGGCTGGATGCCCGCAGTCTTGCCTCCCAATCTCTTGCCGGCTCGTCTCGTCGCTTGACGGTCGCGCTTCTGTCAGAGTACCTCGAAGACGAGGATCTCGGCGCTCTTCGGGCCGTTCTGCGGCACGGCAACAAAATACCGGTGCAGTTCGGGAACGAGACGCGCGGTTTTCCCAAGTGGGCCGGTAGGAATTTTCCCGAGCAGCTTGTAGTTGTCGGCATCAGTCTGCGCGTACACTTCGACGCTGCCATCTCCGGCAGAATAGATCCGTTTGCTGGCCGCGTCATACACCAGGTCGTCCACACCTTTTGTGATTGGCAAGGTAGTGAGCTCCTTGCCACTCTGGATGTCGAGCACGTCAATCTGCCCGTCACGGCACGCCACAAACAAACGATGATTCGCTTCGTCGAAACCCAGCGCGACGTTCGGCTTGCACTTGGTGACCGCCCAGGTGGCGATGACTTCTCGCTTCTCGCGGTCTACCACGTCAACCTGATTCTTGGCTTTGTTGTTGACGTAGATCTTTGAACCTGACTTCTCGAGAACCATCGCCTCCAGTGTGTCGCCATCGATCTTGATGTCAGCAACCTTCTTGGCGGCCGTGGTGTCAACGACGCTGAGCATCGAGTAGGTCTGGTGGATATCGCCGCCGCCGTTGTCGACGTATAGATACTTTGTCGCGGAGTCGTAACCAATCGAATCTGCGTCCTCCAACAATTTCACGCTCGATAGGAGGGCATACGATTTGCCATCGAAGATCTTCACATCGCCCGCATCTCCATCTGTGACGTAGATGCGATTAAGGTCCTCGCGATAAAGCACGGCATGGGATTTCCCGATGCCACCGATGGTGTGAATTAGCCTTCCGGTCTTAAGGTCAAAAACCAGAACCGACTTGTACCCCTCCGGAGTTGCGAAGAGCCGGTTTCCCTTCAAATCGACCTCGAAATGATCGAAATGTCCCTTTACTGCAGGAGGCAGCGTGATGGTTTGAACAAGTATGAGTGGTTCGGTGGTCTGAGCGTGGACTCCAAAAGCGATACAAATGACGATGAGGACTAGGAACTGTTTCTTCATTGTCTCTCCCAAAGAATGAATTATGGCGCCGGTCCTGGTCTTGGACCATCGTCCGCAAGGCGCGCGAGAGAGGATAATTCATTCATCGCAGGCCGAACTTAAAACAAGATTAATTTCTGTTTACCTCCAAAATGTCGGATTAGAGATTTTGGCCGAAAAACAGGAACGTTAGATTTAGCGTACTCGCCCGCTCGTCCAGGGCTCGTTGACTCGATAACCCTGCTGGCGTAGCATCCGCCCGGTCACAAGCCTGTTCCGCAACTGCAGACTGATTAGCCTGCGTCATCAGCGCTAGGACCAAGTTGAAAGGCAACGTTCGTTCGGGGGGAGGACCGTATGAAGCGAGTTCACTTTGCCGTTTGTGCGCTTGCCATCTGTCTGGGAATCAGGGCTCACGCGCAGGAACACATGCCATTGAAACTGGTGGCGACCATCCCCCTGCCGGATCTCCACGATGGAGACTTTGACCATTTCGCGCCCGATGTAGACGGACACCGGCTCTTCCTCACGGGAGAGGAGAACGAGAAAGTTCTGGTTTTGGACACAAGCACCAACAAGCTCATTCACACCATGGACAACGTGAAAGCTCCACACGCAATTCTCTACCGCAAGGACCTGAAGAAGCTTTTTATCGTGGAAGGGGACGCCTCGGCAGTCAATGTGTATAACTCCGACACTTATCAGATGGACGGGGAAATCAAGGTTTCCATCGATGCGGATTCCATTGCATACGATCCGGCTACGAATTACCTCTACGTCGTCAACGGCGGCCGAGAGGCACACACGCCTTACTCCCTGATAAGCGTAATTGATACGAACACGACGAAGAAATTGCGCGATATCAAGATCGATTCGAACCACGTGGAGGCGATCGTCCTCGAGAAATCAGGACCGCGCATGTTTCTCAACATTACAGGGCAGGGCGCCGTCGGCGTAATGGACAGGAACAAATCGGGTCTCTCGGCCACCTGGCCGCTGCCCGCGGGAGACAAGCTGAATGTGGCGATGGGACTGGATGAAGCGAATCACCGCCTCTTTGTAGTCACCCGAAACCCAGGCAAACTAATTGTGCTCGATTCGAACACTGGCACGGTGGTTACGAGTGTGCCGGCTGTCGGGATGGTCGACGATATGAGCTACGATCTCCAGCATAAGCGACTTTACTTGGCAGGCGACCAATTTGTGGACGTTTTCAAGCAGCAGGATGCCGATCACTACGCCTTACTCGCAAGAGTTCCGGGAAGCTTCCGCGCGAAAACGGCAATTCTTGTTCCCGAACTGAATCGCTACTATCTCGCGGTCCCACATCACGCGGAGCAACAGGCCGAAGTACGGGTATACGACATCCAGCCATAACAACTTCAGTTGCCGCTAGTAAACACTAGCAGACTTTGATGGTGGCTGAAAAGCGAACGATGGGGAGTCCCACTGCCTTGACGACGGCTGCGCAGGAGCTAAAGGCCACGGAAGCAGTGACTCCCCCGCGGATCTCAGTCCGTTGGGTGCGCATCATTCCTGTCGCGCTGATCATGTACACCATCGCCTTCATCGATCGTACAAACATTTCGCTCGCTCTGCCGCACATCAGTCGGGATCTGCACCTGGATCCAGAACAGGCGGGAACAATCGCCGGCATTTTCTTCTGGGGTTACCTCGCGTTGCAGATCCCCGGCGGCCATTTGGCGAAACATTGGAGCGCGAAGAAGTTCATCGGTATTCTGCTGGTGGCATGGGCCATATTTGCGGTGGGCTGCGGATTGGCGCGCACCTACCACGAATTGTTGTTGCTTCGTTTGCTTCTCGGAGTGGCGGAAAGCGGCGTGTATCCGGCAACGTTGATCCTTCTCTCGCATTGGTTTTCGCGCTCGGAGCGTGCCCGCGCAAATGCACTCTGGCTGCTCTGCCTGCCGGGAGCGGTCATACTGTCATCCCCTTTCTCAGGCTGGATGCTGGACCATTGGAACTGGCGCGTCATGCTGGTAGCGGAGGGTTCCGTGCCATTCCTGTGGTTAGCTATCTGGCTCGCGTTTATTCAAGACCATCCCAAGGACGTGGCGTGGTTACCAGAACAGGAACGCGGCCGCTTGGTGGAGGCATTGCGCCGGGAATCTTGCGAACTGGAGGGTTCCAAAAAGGTTCCGTTCCTGCGTGCGCTGTTGCGGCCGCAGGTGTTTCTTCTAGCAGCCGTATATTTTTGCTTTGTCAGCGGACAAATGGGTCTGTTGTTTTGGCTGCCCAGCGCCATGGAGAAGTTTCGAAGACTGAGCAGTCTTTCGACTGGAATTCTCTACACGATTCCCTTCGTTGTCGGAGCCACTTCGTTGCTCCTGATCTCGCAGCACTCGGACAAAGTGCGTGAGCGCCGCCTTCACGCCGCCGGGGCCATGCTGTTTGGAGGAAGCTGCATTCTGCTTGCGGTGGTCATCATTCCTCACTCGTTGTTGATTGCTTTTATATTCATCGGCCTCAGTGGTGTGGGTGCTTATGGGCCGATGGGCGCTTTCTGGGCGATCCCGACTGAGACCTTGTCGCCAAAAATCGTCGGTTCGGTGATGGGGTTCGTTAATGCGATCGGCAATCTAGGCGCTTACTTCGCACCTCTGGTGGTTGGATATCTCAACAAGAGAACGGGAACCTTCCTGGCCGGGTTTACATATTTGGGCTTGATCACATTGGTCGCGGCTGGACTTGCCACCTTCATGAGGACGACTCCCTCCTCGCCTGAAACAAGCGTTTTGGAGCACACGTCATGATTTTTCGAGCCTGTCGGCCGTATCGAACATCGGTTCGTGTGGGTGCACCGGTAATTATGTTTCTGTCTTGTTGTTTCTTGCTCGCGCAGGAACCTGAAACGCCTCCTCCTCCGCCGCTTCCCCCGCCCCAGGCGCGAGCCAACGAGCGGCTGGCGATTCGTGCCGGGCGCGTGTTCGACGGGAGGTCGGACGATCTCAGAAAACAGCAGGTCATCCTCATCGAAGGGACGCGCATCAAGCAAGTGGGCCCGACCGACGAAGTCCATATCCCGCCGGGCACCGATGTTCTGGATCTGACAAATGCGACCGTTCTGCCCGGGCTAATCGATGGGCATACGCACATCTTTGCCAGCGGACCCGAACTCGACGAGCAGATGCTGAAAGAGTCTCTGCAATACCGCACGCTGGAGGCGCTCGTCAACGCCCAGCGCGATCTTTATGTTGGCTTCACGACCCTGCGTGACTTGAAGACCCTTGGTGGTATGTATGGGGACGTCGACGTGCGAACTGCCATCAACCATGGCTTGGTACAAGGCCCGCGCTTGCAGGTCTCCGGGCGCGGGTTTCAGACTACGGGCGGATTCCATCCAAAAGGATACTCGCGCGACATACCGTTGCCTTCGATGTTAGAGACCGTGGACTCGCCGTGGGATGCGCGCAAATCGGTCCGCGAGCAGCTCATGAACGGCGCGGATTGGATCAAGTTTTACGCGACAAATGAGTTTACCTTCGCGCCTGACGGGAAGATGGTCATACCGCCGACCTTCACAATGGAAGAGGTTCAGGCGTTCGTTGAGGAGGCTCACGACAAAGGACACAAAGTGTCGTGCCATGCATTTGGGGGGAAGGGCCTACACAACTGCCTCGCTGCCGGCGTGGACACCGTTGAACACGCAGTTCAGCTTTCCGATGACGACATCCAGCAATTCAAGGCCAAAGGAATCTATCTCGTCCCCACTCTCTACCACTACCAACTGGAACGGGAGCACGAGACCAAGAAATACGGTGGCCATTCCGTGGCCGAAGTGTCCGAACCAAACTTCCGGCGTGCCGTCGCGGCCGGTGTGAAAATCGCGTTCGGCACGGGAGTTGGCCCCTTTCCCCACGGCACTCAGACCAAAGAATTCGAATATATGGTCAGGTTCGGGATGACTCCCATACAAGTCCTGCGTGCTGCGACCATCGTCAATGCGCAAATGCTGGGATGGGATGCCGAAATCGGTTCGATCGAACCCGGAAAGTTTGCCGATTTCGTCGCCGTATGCGGCGATCCGCTAACCGACATCACGGAACTCGAGCGCGTGAAATTCGTGATGAAGGGCGGTCAGGTGATCCGGGACGATCTAAACTCTCCGGCTGGAAAAGGATGCAGCCTGAAGTAAATCTGCCGGATGGCAGGGTCGAAACATGTTAAGACGTGACTTTGCGAAAGCCGCTATGGGTGCGATGGTCTCCAGCGCGCTCAGCATCCCCGCGAAAGCTGCAGCGGGAACTTCAGGAAGCGGTGATTTTCCCAAGACGAGTGGCCTCACGGACTACGTCAGCAGATTTGTCGCGACCACGACCTACAGCGATATTCCGGACGACGTGATCGAGCTAGGCAAGAAATCGATGCTCGACGGTTTGGGGTTGGCGTTGGCCGGCTCGAAGGCGCAGACCGGCAATATTTCCCGTCGTTACGTGCAGAGTCTTGGGATCTGTGAGGGCAAAACCACTCTCATAGGATCGGCGCAGGCCAGCTCTCCGCGCTTCGCCGCCTTCGTGAACGGAGTTTCGACTCACGCGGATGATTTCGATGACACCCAACTCTCGGCTGCGAAAGACCGCGTGTACGGGCTCCTGGTGCATCCAACCGTGCCGGTGCTTCCCGCAGTGCTGGCGCTCGCCGAACATGCAGGTGCCTCTGGCAAGGAATTGATGCTGGCCTATCACGTGGGGGTCGAAGTGGAATGCAAAATCGCAGAAGCCATTTCACCCCGCCACTATCAGGACGGATTCCATTCGACAGGAACGTGCGGACCATTTGGTTCAGCAGCGGCCTCGGCAAAGCTGCTTGGTTTCGAAGCCTCGCAGATTCGCAACGTCTTTGGTCTGGTGGCGAGCCAGTCGGGAGGCTTGAGAGAAAACTTCGGCACCATGACTAAGCCCTTTCAGGCTGGGCATGCTGCGGAAAGTGGGCTTGTATCCGCCCAACTGGTCGCATTGGGCTGGACCGCGGCAGAACAGATTTTGGAGGCGGACCGGGGCTTCTTCCATGCGTTCGGTGGATCGTATGATCCGGAGGCGATCATGAACCGGCTGGGAAAACCGTGGACCTTTGCCTCCCCGGGGGTTTCCTTGAAGCCATATCCGTCGGGCTCTCTCACTCATCCCGCAATGACCGAAATGATGCGGCTCATCGAAGCCAACAACATCTTGCCGGCCCAAGTTGAGAAGGTCGACCTCGGCGCCAATCACAACATGACGACCACTCTACTTCACCATCAGCCCAAAACTGGGCTGGAAGCGAAGTTCAGCATGGAATTCTGTCTCGCACTTCTCCTTCTGGAACGAAAAGCTGGACTGAGGGAGTTCTCCGACGAAGTGGTCCAGAGAGGGGACGTGCAGAAAATGATCCGCAAGATGAATTTTTATGTGGACAGGGACGCCGAGAGCGCCGGCTACGACAAGATGACATCGATCCTCAAAATCCACTTGAAAGATGGGCAAGTCATTGTGGGTCGAGCTGATTTCGCCAAGGGCAGCCCTGCGAATCCAATGACTTTCGAAGAAACGGCAACCAAGTTCTGGGGATGCGCCGAATACGTGGACTGGCCCAAAACCAAGACGGAGAAAATCATTGCTTTCGTCAAGAGCTTGGAGTCGGTTCCAGATGTGAGGCCACTATTTCAATTGCTTTCATCGGAGAAAGGTAAAGTGCATAGCGAATGAAAACGTTCAACATTGCCGTGATTGCCGGTGACGGCATCGGAAAGGAGGTGGTTCCTGAGGGTATCCGCGTGCTTGATGCTGCAGGCCAGCGGTTTGGATTCCAATGCAACTGGCACCCGTTCGATTGGAGTTGTGAAACGTACGTGAAGACCGGGAAGATGATGCCTGCGGACGGCATCCAGCAGCTGCGGCCTTTTGACGCGATCTTCCTGGGTGCCGTGGGGAATCCGAATGTTCCCGATCATGTCTCGCTTTGGGGACTCCTGATCCCAATTCGCCGTGGTTTTCGGCAATACGTCAATCTGAGACCGGTCCGTTTATTTGAAGGCATTGAGACTCCGCTGAAGAACTGGAAGCCCGGTCAAATTGACTTCACCATCGTCCGGGAGAACAACGAAGGTGAGTATTCCAACATTGGTGGACGTCTCTACGAGGGGACCGACGACGAGATGGCGATCCAAGAAACAGTCTTCACGCGACGCGGGATCAGCCGCGTCCTGCGCTTCGCATTCGAGCTGGCCCGCAAGCGAAACAAGCACCTGACCTCGGCCACAAAATCCAACGGGATTATTCACACCCTGCCCTTCTGGGATGAATGTTTTCACCAGATGGCAGAGGCATATCCAGACATCCGCACGGACCAGTATCACATCGACATCTTAACTGCTCATTTTGTACGCCACCCGGACTGGTTCGATGTCGTTGTAGGCTCGAATCTTTTTGGAGACATTCTCTCCGACCTAGGCCCGGCCGTGGTTGGGTCGATCGGGATTGCTCCTTCCGCCAATCTCAATCCGGAAAAGGAATATCCATCCATGTTCGAACCGGTGCACGGCTCCGCGCCGGACATCGCGGGCAAAGGAATCGCGAATCCCATAGGGCAGATCTGGTCGGGCGCCATGATGCTCCGACATCTGGGGGCTCCGGCGGCAGCGGACGCAATCGAGAATGCGATCGCCATGACGCTCGTGCAATCTGGAATCCGTACTCCGGATATTGGGGGCAACGGGTCAACCATTGACGTCGGGAGGGCGATCGCCTCGCAAGTGGCCGACACGAATTAGGGTGACTCGGCGTCGGGTTGATGATCGCCAGCGGTGTTGCGTGCAACAGAAAACACTCCGAGACCTGCCCACGCTTAACAAACAGCGGTCCCTTCGGCACACTTTCGAACCCAACCTGAATGGACAAAAGTGATTCGCAAGGGTACTCAGAGTCCTATGATCACGCCTCGTGATCGAAGATCGAAGATCTGGTCTGTTGTGCGCGTCTCTAGCGGGAATTTTCTGGAGATGTATGACTTCATGGTCTTCGGCTATTACGCCACCGCAATCGGCTATGCCTTCTTCCCAAGCGGCAGCCCATTTGTGTCGTTGATGCTATCGCTGATGACCTTCGGAGCGGGTTTTCTGATGCGGCCGCTCGGGGCCATTGTGCTGGGTGCGTATACCGATCGGCACGGACGCCGAGCCGGCCTCATTCTGACGCTAGGTCTTATGTCCGTCGGAATCATTTCGATCGCATGCACGCCTGGATATGCAACGATCGGCCTGTTGGCCCCACTGCTGGTGCTGATTGGTCGTCTCGTTCAGGGCTTTTCGGCAGGGATGGAATTGGGGGGAGTCTCGGTGTACTTGTCCGAGATTGCGACACCGGGACACAAGGGCTTCTATGTCAGTTGGCAATCGGCGAGCCAGCAGGTAGCCGTCATGTTCGCCGCAGTACTCGGAGTCGTCCTGAACTCGGTTCTGCCGCCGCAGCAAATGATGCTGTGGGGGTGGCGTGTTCCATTGCTTCTAGGTTGTGTGATCGCGCCGTTTCTCTTTCGGCTCCGACGGTCTCTCCAGGAGACGGATGAGTTCATTGCCCGCAAGCACAGGCCCAGCACGTCGGAGATTCTCCGCTCGCTCACGGCCAACTGGGAGATTGTGATCATCGGAACCATGATGGCAACGATGACCACGGTATCTTTCTACGTGATTACGGCCTATACGCCCACGTTCGGCCACTCGGTGCTCAATCTGGCGAGCGTTGACAGTCTGATCGTCACCTTGTGCGTGGGCGGCTCCAATCTTTTCTGGCTCCCCGTCATGGGAGCTCTGTCGGACAGGGTGGGTCGCCGGCTGCTATTGCTGGTTTGCACAACCCTGATGCTGGTCACGGCCTATCCCGTAATGTTATGGCTGGTTGGTCACCCTTCTTTCGCAAGATTACTCACAGTCGAACTCTGGCTGTCCTTCATCTTCGGCAGCTACAACGGAGCCATGGTCGTTTTCCTGACGGAAATCATGCCGGTCAGTGTGCGGACCTCGGGTTTCGCGCTCGCCTATAGCCTTGCCACCGCGATTTTCGGTGGTTTTACGCCTGCAATCAGTACCTATTTGATTCATGTCACTGGGAATCGAGCAGTGCCGGGGCTGTGGTTGTCGTTTGCGGCCGCATGCGGTCTGGCGGCCTCTTTCATGGCCAAACCTCAGCCGCCTACTGTGGATACCCATTAACTGAGGTTTGCCGGGGCCGGTGCGAATTGCTGAAACGATGGGCCGCTTATCTCGGCGCCGGCAGCCATTCAGTTGGGGGACGCCGTTGTCGCAGATCCTATGGGCCTCAACAGGAACGAAACGAGCCGTGCTTCTTTGTCGCTATTGTTCCTGAAGACTTGTGTCGCTTGGCCCCTATCGAGGCAAACGCAATCGCCCGGATGCAACAGCTTCGTGGGGCTGGTTGCCTCGCCACTCAGGACCACATCCGCGTCGAGTGCGACAACCAATTCTGAACGGTCAGGATCGCCCTCGCTGATGCTTTGGTGAGGTAGCACCCGAACCAGGGTTAGGAACGTCTGGTCGGTCGCAAATTGGGGTGGAACAGTGTGCGTTTCGTTCGGCCGCGATGCGGGCGCGTCCGGGCAGTTGAGCGGCTGAGTCGCGATCACGGCGGCGCAGAGGTTGCGCGCTCCCTCTTGAGGAAGAAGAAGCGCAATTGTGGTGTTGCGGTAGGAAGTCTCTCCATCGATGGAAGTCGAATGCACGTAGCCGTGCGGCTGAAGGCGCACCCCACCATCGGCGACGTTGCGAGGCGTGTCCGGTTTGGCAGGCGTGTGGACAGTGACCTGCGCGTCGCTCATCATGACGCTGACCGCGTCGAAATCATGCCGGTGCAACAGAACGGAATCGCGCGGCGCGACCTCGACCGAATACGCATTCACGTATTGGTTGTGAAACACAAGATGGTGGTGGGGCTCAGAAGCCAGTGGGATGACAGCGGGAGTCTGCGCGGCGACCACCAGAGGCAGCAAGCACATCGGAAGTAGGAACCCTGTTTTCATTGTCAATGCTA
>Ga0307471_100001239_pt1 | contig 13895 bp, 16 predicted proteins | sample atmos_gasesAM3C__2_FD_204566 | JGI IMG/M metagenome (GOLD analysis project Ga0307471, IMG submission 204566) | Hardwood forest soil microbial communities from Morgan-Monroe State Forest, Indiana, United States - atmos_gasesAM3C_515 | ecosystem: Environmental > Terrestrial > Soil > Temperate... | reverse complement strand
TCGGGCGTAGCGTTGTCCCAATATTGCTGGTCGGGAACGGGGTCTCCGGGTCGGATAATGAGGCTGGTGATATTCTTGGGTCCCGCCGGATAGTCCATACACTAACTTTATAACACATTCCCAAGAACACTTCCGCTTGAGCGCAAAGAGCAAAGTGGTAAGCCAATTGCTTTTGCTGATTTCTGATCCGTGATTTGATTTTACTGTTGCCATACGCCATTCGCTATTTGCCATCTGCCATCCGGACCTCTCATTTCTGACTTGTCACTTCAGCGTTGGACAATGACGTCGAATAAGTTAGCAGACTTGGTTAGGAAGATGATCTTAACATCGCGCGCACTTAGCAGCTGGGGATCCCGCGGTGATGAACCCCCCAACAAGCTGCATGGTATCGACAGACCTTTATTATGATTTTCCCTAAGTCGTCACCCCGAATGTTTTAATCGGGGGTCCAGTTCGGGTTTCGCCTGGATTCCCGCCAAGAGCATGCTGGAATGACGATCGGAAGGAAATTAGTTTCGTGCAGCAAGCTGCAGAGAATTAAAGGCCTGCAGAGATTAAAGCTTTGCAGCTTTCAAATCCGCGACCAAAGACCTTAGTATTTCTTCCAGGGCTTCGTTCCAGCCTTTCACCAAGGCTTCGGGCGTACGGTCAGTTAACGGCACTGATTTTGAGTATCTTTTGGCGATTAAAACTTGGGTTGCCCCTTGTCCGGGTTTGGTCAAGAAAAACTCCATATCCAAAACCGCTTTTGTTGTGCTGGCATTTCTAAAATCGCCATAAATGGCGTTGACCGTGCCGTCCAGCCGGTAGGTCGGCTGGATCTGACTCGATGAGTTAATCACATATTGAGAAATCCCCGATTGTGCCAACCCTCGACGCACTTCTTCGGTCACTAGAACCGCCGGAGCGATCAAAAATTGATTGTAGAAGTCTGACTCATAACCCCCTTCGGATACCCGATAGATAAAACTTTGCCCTTCATAACGAGGAGAGATGCGCATATCCGCAACTTCTACAATTCCACTTGCCGGATCCTGTAAGGACTGTCCGTCCCGGCTGATCTCCAGCACAAAAGAATGTTTCTCCGGATAGCTGCGATCCAGGCTAACGCAACCGAACGACAGCGCGCCCACCAGCAAGGATGTGCAGCACAGTTTGAGCCAAAGTCTTCTCATTTGCTCATAACCTTTGACGGAGGTGGCGGGGCGCCGAAAAGCACCTGAGCCGGATATTTTTTGGAATTGTCGAGGATCTCTTTCAGGGTCTCTGAGGCCGAGCGGAGGTTTTGCACGGTTTTTTCGATATCCTGCTGCTGGCTCGAAATCAGACGACTCAACCGTTGCAGCGTCTGTCTCAACTCTACGCTCGTTTCCGGCAAATTAGCCGAGGCGGCATCGAGTCGCTGTACCACCCGATTGATGCTTTCCGATGCCTTGGGCAAATCGCTTATAAACTGATTCAAGGGTTTATCGGCGCGTTCAAGAATTTCCCGCGCCTTACTCGCAGCTAAAGCGGTGTTCTTCACGGCATCTTTCAACTCAGGCCCATTTACGAGGTTTTGCAATTGACGATTGGTCTCACGCACCTCTGTCAGCAATTGGCTCGCTTGAGCGCTGATTTTTTCAACGTTCGCTTGCTTCACGAGTTTGTCGACGGTGTTCAACGAGTTTTGCATAGTGCCGATGAGACGCTCGAGGTCGATCTCGCCGATGTTGCGGAGAATGCGCTCGACGGCGTCGCTCAGCTGCAAAATCTTACTGCGGGCCGAAGGTACATAGGGGTACTTTGGTTGCCAATCTATTTCAAGCGGCGGATTCTGGCTTGGGTCCAAATAATCCGCTTCCAGATAAGCCGTCCCCGTGAGGCCCTGGGGTGCCAACCGAACCCGCAGCCCTTTTTCGATCTCGGTCAAGAAACTCGGGCTTGCCGGATCGGACAACGGGAATTGAAACATATTGGATGAGATACCTGCGCGCACGAGAACGTAGCGGCGCCGGGTGTTATATTCAACGCTGGTAAGTGTAATCTCTTCTACCTTTCCCACCAGCACCCCGCGAAATCTCATGGGTGAGCCAACATCCAACCCCTGAACCGACTCGTCGATGTAGGTTTCTATAATGTTCGTTTTCTGAAAAAACGCGCCGCCTCCCAGAACCACCACGCCAATAACCGCCAGGACAATTGCGCTGATTACGAATAGACCGATCTTGAAATAACGTGCGCTTTCCATCGGCAGTCAAAGACAGGAACACCACCGGCTAGCTGTGAACTAAGTTCTCCCTGGCGCCTGACGTAAGAAAAACTGGCGGACCCCGAGATTATCGCTGTGATCGCGTAGCTCCTGGGGCTTTCCCATCGCCACAATGCCCTTCACCTGTTTATCCAACATAATGACCCGGTCCGCAATCGTGAATATGCTCGGTAGCTCGTGGGTGACGACGACGAACGTAATCTTCAGGCTCCGCGACAGGCTCAAAACGAGTTCGTCCAGTTCTGCCGAGGTCACCGGGTCCAACCCTGCCGAGAGTTCGTCGAGAAACAGCACCCGCGGGTCCAGTGCCATCGCCCGTGCAATGGCGCCGCGCTTCTGCATTCCGCCGCTGAGCTCCGCCGGCATGAGATCACCGCTAGTTTCCAACCCCACCTGCTTGAGCTTTAACAAGGCAATCAAACGGATGGCGTCCGGCGGCAGATCAGTGAATTCCTCCAGAGGCAGAGAAACATTTTCAAGCAAAGTCATAGAACCAAAGAGGGCGCCGCTCTGATACATCACGCCAAACGTCCGCAGAATCTGTCGTCTCTCCTCGCCTTGCGCCGCGGCGACGTCATGTCCTTCGATTAGGATCCTGCCGGCCGCGGGTTTATACAACCCGATCATATGCTTCAGCAATGTGCTTTTCCCTGAGCCGGAGCTGCCCAAAATAGAAAAAATTTCCCCTGTAAACACTTCGAAGTTCACATTTTCGAGCACTACCTCGCCATCATAGGCAGCTGTGAAATTCTCGACTCGAATAATAGCTTCGCGTTCGGCGCTCATAGGCATTCAAACGTTGAGATAATAGTAAACCACGGAAAAAATTCCGTCGGTAACCACGATAAGGATGATCCCGCTCACCACGGCGCGGGTAGTAGACTCACCGACGGCGCTCGCCCCTGTGGTCGTTTGCAACCCGCGGACACAGCCGATGGCCGCCACCAGGATTCCGAAAACAAAGGATTTCACTAGACCACCGACAAGCGAGCCGTAGGTGACCTGATATTGGACCTGGTGATAAAAAGTAACTACCGGGATCCCGAATGAACGCATTACGACCGCGCCGCCGATAAGACCCAGCAAGTCGGCAAACACCGTGAGCAATGGCGTCATCACAACGGCGGCGATGACCCGAGTCACCACCAAAAAACGAACCGGATCCAACCCCATAGTCTTGAGCGCGTCAATCTCTTCCCGGACCTTCATGGTGCCAAGCTCAGCGGCAAAGGCCGACCCAGAGCGGCCCGCCAAAATAATCGCCGTCATCAACGGACCCAGCTCGCGCAGCATCGCGAGGCCGACTAGGTTCGCAACGAAGACGTCAGCTCCAAAGCGACGCAGCGAAATCGCCCCTTGAAATGCCATGATCACACCCATCAGAAAACTGACCAGTGTGACAATCGGAAGAGCGTTGACCCCTGCGGTTTCGGCGACCAGTACTACGTCGCGCCAGCGAACACTTTTTGGATCAATCGCCGCTCTACCGAGCCCCGAAACCAGTTCGCCGATAAAAATAATCAGCCGTTGGGTGTCCTCCCAAAAACCCACCACGGCTCGCCCGACATCCTCAGCGAGATTTGTCTTTGGCCGACCCCGACTTTCCCATTGCTCGAGATCGCCAAGCTCAGATTCCTCCAGAAGCACCTGGAATTCAGGACGCAGCCCGGTAATCTCCAGTTGTCCGCCGATCTTGTGCTGCAGGGCGCGCAGATGGACAAACAACGCGATACCCGACCCATCACAGTAGTCAACTTGGGAGGCGTCGATGATCACGCGCCGGGCTTTCGCATTGGTTACCGTTTCCGTCGCCTGCCGCCAAATCTTCCCCGTAGTGTTGGAGTCGAGCCGGCCTTCGATGTTAATGGTCACCTCGCCGTCACGAACAGCTCCGGGGCGCAGGCGAACGGGGGCAATTGACGGATTGTTCTTCATGACATCGCGAAATGATCTTTCATAGTGGCATGTTTTGCCGGCGCCGGTCGAGAGGCCAAGCGCACGGCAGTTGATTCGAACGAACGAAAAGGTATAGGAGATGTAAAGAGCATAGATAGATCAACTCAAAGTAAAGGAGCGATCCCATGGCGACTCACGGTCTTCTCCATATCGCCCTACTCACTCGCGACATTAAAAAGACCGAACGGTTCTATACCGAAGTCCTCGGCCTGCGAGTTGCCTTTCGCGTCCCGCCCAACATGATTTTTCTTCGCTCCCACGGAAGTCACGACCTGATTAACTTCGTCGGGACCAAGAAACGGATCTCCCCCAATGACACGCTTCAACACTTCGGCTTCAAAACCACCAAGGCCGGCCTCACGCGCCTAGAGAAAAAGCTTAAGGAAAACGAGATCGACATCGATGGCAGACGCGGCAGACACGCAATCTATTTCCGCGACCCCAACGGGTACACCATCGAGTATTACTGCGACTAGATTTTGGATAGATAGCTTCGCGCCATCGCAAATGGCTTCGTGCTAAAGATTCGAAGATTCAGTTTCAAAAAGACTTAGTTGGGAAGTCCCCGGACGCCTGAAGTTTTTCGTCGTCAACTCGGGCCAGCGTTTATTGATCCCCGCCCTCTTACAAGCCACTTGAAACAACTCACTCATCTGCCGCGCGAAAATTCCCTCCCCACGCATTCTGGTTTTGAAGCTCGGATCGTTGAGCTTGCCCCCGCGGATGGCGCGGATGCGGTTCAGGACTTTTTCTTTGCGTTCCGGAAAGTGCTGCTCCAACCACTCCTCGAAGAGAGACTTCACTTCGAAGGGAAGCCGCAACGCGACGTAGCCGGCAAAGGTCGCTCCGGCTTCAACCGCGGCCCGAGCAATGGCCGGCGCTTCAGAATCCGTCAGCCCGGGAATCATCGGTGCTTGCAAGTAACCGACCGGAATCCCAGCTTCAGAAAGCACCTTGATTGCAGCGAGCCTGCGCATAGGACTTGAAGCCCGCGGTTCCATGACCGCCGCCAACTTCGGATCCAAAGTTGTCACCGATAGGGTGACTCCAATGCATTGGTAACGGGCTAGGTCGGACAGGATGTCGATATCGCGCGTCACCAGAAAATTTTTCGTAATGATGACCGTCGGATTGCGAAACTCGAGCAACACTTCCAAGCAACGCCGCGTAATTTGCCGCTTTTTCTCAATGGGTTGGTAGCAATCCGTAACGCCGCTCAGGGCGAGCACCTGCGGCTTCCATTTCGGACTGGAAAGCTCCCTGCGCAGGAGCTCCGGCGCATCTTCCTTGACCATAATTTTAGTCTCGAAATCCAGGCCTGAGGAAAAACCCAGATACTCATGTGTCGGGCGAGCATAACAGTAAACGCAACCATGTTCACAGCCGCGGTACGGGTTGACGCTGGCGTCGAAGCCGACGTCCGGGCTGTCATTGTAAGCGATGATGCTTTTGGAAGTATCGGTTAGAAATTGGGTGTGCGGGGAAGGGATCTCGTCGTTATCATCCACTGGCTCCGCTATCCGCTCGATCGGTTCGAAGCGATTTTTGGGATTGCTAGCCGATCCACGGCCGCGCACCGGACGCGGAGTTTTCATGGCACCCTATCCCGCCGGCGGTGCGGCCGCAGCGGGTGCCGCGGGCTGTCCAGTTGCCGAGGGCGGGGGCTCGGCGGTTTTGGCCTCGTGGGCAAGATGCCGCGTTAATCGTTTCAGCAATTTGATATTGCGCTTCATTCTTTTGAGCTTCTTCCGGTCGCCGTTCGCCGCGAGAAGCTCCGCCTTCTCTTTTTTCAGTGCGCGGATATCCTGTTTGACGGCGTGAATCGCGTTCAAGTCCTTAGTCGATGCGTCGTAGACGATTCCTTTAGCCTCAGCGATGGCTTTGATCAGCGCTTCTTTTTCCATCCCCCCAACGCCCTTGAGGTCGGTCTCCTGTTTTGCCAGATCGCGCAGTTTTGGCATCGGTAACTTTCTCAGTTCCTTCAAGTCCATTTGGGCCCCTCCTTTGACAACTTGTCTTTTGGGTAGCATATTTTTAGTTAAAACCAAAATGGCCAAGGTAGCTAAAGCGAACTCAAAAACCGCTCGTAAAATAGAGTTCGTTAAAAAAATTATTCGCCAGCTCGAGCAGGTCCATTCCGACGCCAAGCTCGACCTTGATTTCAGTAACCCCCTCCAACTTCTCATCGCTTTAATTTTGGCTGCCCAGGCGCGGGACGAGCTCGTAAACCAAGTCACCGTCGAGCTGTTTAAAAAATATCGGACCGCCGAAGACTATGCGCGAATCCCTTTAGAAAAGCTGCAAGGACAACTCCGCAAGATCAACTTCTACCGCAACAAGGCGCGCTCCATCCATAACTGCTGCACCGAAATCGTCAAGCGGTTTAATGGCAAGGTACCCGAGCGATTGGAAGATCTCCTTAGCCTCCCCGGCGTCGGGAGAAAAACCGCTAACATTGTTTTGGGCAACGCCTTCGGTCAACGAACCATCGGCGTGGATACCCACGTCATGCGTCTAGCGCAAAGACTAGGCCTCACCACAAACACGAACCCGGATAAGATCGAATTCGATCTGACGCAGTTGGTTCCAGAGAAACAACGCGTTCGCTTTTGCCATCTCCTTCAATACCACGGCCGTCGCGTCTGCTTCGCCAAAAAACCGCGCTGCCCGGAATGTACGATTCGAAACCTGTGCCCGTATCCCGACAAAACGAAAAGCTGATCATAACGAGTCCTTCGATTTTTCCTTCTTGTTCGCCTACAGGCAGGTCCAAGGATAGAAATGCGAGAGAATTCGTTTTACTGTCAATGTTGAAGTTTTATTATTAAAATATATCTAAAGATGTTATAGTTAGTGCTTGTTGTTTCTTGTGAGTCGGATTCATGTATACATTTCGTGTGCGAGTCTTCAATCATGATCGACACTCTTAAGCCTCCACCTCCTTCGGGATTGATCAGAGAGGTTCGCTTCTTCCTTGAGTTTCCGCGTCTCATGATGCGGTTTCCCGACCTCGCCAGGCAGCCCAGAGGACGTGGTCAGCCCGTTCTAATTCTTCCCGGTTACGGCGCCGGAGATGGGTCAACGATCCTATTAAAAAGCTACCTCCGTCTCTTAGGGTATCGGGCGCGTGGATGGGGACTCGGCCGGAATTCGGGAAATGTGCGAGATCTGCTGCCACGTGTGCTGAAAAAAATTGCTTCCTTCGCTCGCAGAGCGCAGCAGGAAGTTCATCTCATCGGCTGGAGCCTGGGAGGATATCTGGCCAGGGAGGTGGCTCGCGAGCGCCCTGATCTCGTCCGGCAGGTGATTACGCTCGGCACACCGGTCATCGGTGGCCCGAAGTACACGGTCGTTGCGCGCGCTTTTCATCGCCAAGGTATCGATATCGACGCCATCGAAGCGGAGATCGAAATACGCAATCAGATCTCGCTCCAGACCCACGTGACAGCTATCTATTCGCGCAAAGACGCGGTCGTTTCATGGGAAGCCTGTATCGACCGCGCCGCTTTAAATGTCGAACACGTTGAAGTTAGAACGACACACTTAGGGTTCGGCTTTTCTCCAGAGGTATATAAGATTATCGCTAAGCGACTCGCCGATGAGGCAGAATTATTACGTCACGGGCTGGCCGGCACATGTCTCGAGAGGAAAGGGGCAACCTCAAGCCGACACCGTCACTAGCACCCGGCCACCTCGTCGATTACTCGGATGGAACCGAGTCTTCTAATCTGGTTACTCGTCATTGCTCTGGTTTTGACTGGCCTAGCTGGGCTGATTCTCCCTGGCATCCCCGGTGCTCCTCTACTGTTTGTCGCGGCCCTGCTGGCAGCGTGGTCCGAGAACTTTGAATACATCGGCATTGGCACTCTCAGCATTCTTGCCGTGCTCGCCGTCCTCACTTGGGGAGTGGACCTGTGGGCGACCATGTTTGGCGCCAAACGATTCGGCGCATCGAAGCGCGCGATCATCGGTGCCATGATCGGCGCGCTTGCCGGAATCTTCTTGGGTTTTCCCGGGGTCCTGTTTGGTCCCTTTATCGGAGCGGTCATTGGCGAGCTGCTAGCTCGACGGGATCTCAACGCGGCCGCTCGCGCCGGCATCGGCGCGACGATTGGCCTCGTGCTCGGCGCGGCGCTTAAATTGGCATTGTCTTTCGCCATGATTGGGGTCTTCGTCGTGGCCCGTTTCATGACCTAGTTAACCGAATTTAAATTGACAAACCGTCGGAGGGTGGCAATGAGAACTGTCTTGATTCTTCTAACGTTGTGCTTCTGCCAACCAGCGTTGGCCCTCACAATTGCAGCTGGCACACCGGAGGGCACCTACTACCAAATCGCCCAAGACATTGACCAAGTCGCCGAAAAGGACGGCATACCGATCGACATCGTTCGAACCAACGGTTCCTTCGATAATATTAACCTTCTCGGCGCTGGAAAGGTCGATCTTGCCATCTTACAAGTCGATGCGTTGAAATTTGCTGCAGATACGCTTCAAGCCCGAGCGGGCCTCGATATGTTAGCCGAGCTCAAGGTGGTTCTTAACCTCTATCCTGAAGAGATCCATGTCATCGCAAAGGACGCCAACATCCGCTCCCTGGAACAGCTCGATGGAAAGAAAGTCGCCGTGGGTCCGGAAAACGGCGGATCGGCGTTGACCGCCGAGGTATTACTCACGTTGTATGGCCTGCGCGCGGAAAAATTCTTTGACGCGCCGGTGGAAGCGTTGCAAAAGCTCCAAACTGGATCGCTCGACGCCTTAATATTTGTCGGCGGAGCGCCTGTCCCTGCTTTTGAAAAATTGGATCGCAGCTTTCACTTTGTAAAACTGCCGGCGAACCCATTCATTGAACAGATCTATCAAAAAAGAAAAATCGCGCCGGCGGTTTATCCCTGGGCCGAAGAAGCAGAGACTTACACGGTTCCCTCGGTCATTATGACGCGGGACCGAAAAGATGAAGTCTACGGAGCCGTAATCCAGAAATTGGTTCTAGCTATCCTAACCAACAAGGAGAAGCTGGATGCTAGCGGCCATCCCAAGTGGAAAACTTCCCTGGTGCGATACTTTTCCGGCGCCATCGGCTACCCGCCGGCCACTGACATTATTCAAACCTATAATCACGTAGATATCCTCGGCTATCAAATTATTCGGAAGCCATCCGCTGCAAAATAAGCCAGCGATTCCCGCACGCATCAATCTCGGAAGGAAAAGATTGTGGTGCTGCACAAGACCCTCCAAGATTGGTTCACGGTCCTGGTAATTCTAATTGTCAGCGCCAATAACGTTTCCTTAGGTTACGCGCTGTCGCGAAACAAATCGTGCAAGGAACATCCCAAATTGATCGACCCGTGTTTTAATGTGCGTGGGAGGCTAGCGTACTATAATGGCGCGCCGAGCCTGCGTCTCTGGCCCGTCGGCACACATCGCTTGCTTGGCGTATCGGAGGGACGTTTCGCCTTGGCTGGTTACTATAATGTGCCGCCGGAAGTGGCGACCCAGCTCGGAGGTTTTGAAAATGAAATGTTCGCCGATTTTACCGTATGTCCATTTACGAAAGATGAACCCGGCATCATGCGGCTGATCTGCATTGACGCTGCGAAGAATATCGTCGTCCGGCAAAGAGGAAATTCGTAATCTTGTCGGGCGCTATTTGATCGTTCATTCAATTCGCATCCCGATGGACGATGTCGGGCGAAAAAGCCGGTAAGCACACGGCGATATACTCTGCGCCTTCCGCGTTCGGCGTGCTGTAACGGACCCACTCACCACGGCCAACGATAATGGCTTGGCCGGCGCCCACACGATGCACACCCTCCCGCGTCTCAACCTGCAACTCGCCCCGCAAGACCACAGTGTACTCGTCAAACTCCGGAGTCTGTCCCGGCTCGCTCCAACCTGATGGGCTCGTCATCCGGGCGATACTGATGCCGGATGTGCCTGTATTCACCCGCCCGATAAACTCTTCGATAATCTTCGGTGGCTTGCCTGCGGCGGCAATTGTTGTCGCTTTTGAGATTAATTTAGCCATTTCCTAGCAACTACCCAGAAACAGCGCACAGTGCAAACGACGCGGCAGTACAGAGGACCCTAGACGTGCCGATTTTAGCCTTGTGACTCAAGCCGAGACAGCGAATACATCTGTTCTTATTGACCAGGTCAAAACAGAACTGCAAACAACGGCAAATCCCCGCCGCAGCTCGTTACAAAACATCTGGACCTTGGTAGTGACTCTGGTTGTTTTCCTTGGCCTCGGTCTACTCCAACAATCCCTCTCTGGGATTTTGACTGTTATCGTCGTGCTTTTGATCCACGAGACAGGACATTTCATAGGAATGAAAATGTTTGGCTACCGCGACGTGCAGATGTTTTTCATTCCTTTTTTTGGGGCGGCAGTCTCGGGCTCAGAAAAAAACGCCAGCAGTATGCAAAAGGCCATCGTTTGCTTGTTGGGCCCGATTCCTGGCTTGGTGCTTGGGATTGCATCTACAATCCTATTTTTTAAAACCAAGGACGAGTTCTATTCCACCGCCGCCAACTCATTCCTTTTTATCAATGGTTTCAACTTGCTCCCATTCCATCCGCTGGATGGCGGACGTTTTCTTGATTGCGTGCTTTTATCGAGAAACCCCAAAATTGAAATCACCTTCAAGGTTATTACAGGGCTTGCGCTGGCTGGCATCGCACTTGCGCTTCGAGATGCCTTTCTCAGTTCTTTTGCTGTTTTCGCGCTCTTTTCCCTCAAAGGTACCTCTCTAGCCGCCAATGCTGCGCGCAACGTGCGGGCCCGCAGCCAACCGTCTGATCTATCCGAGGAACAGGTGCCGGACTCCCAGCTAAGCTACATAATCAATGAACTAAGAACAAAACTGGGCGCCCAAAGCAACAATGCAAAACTGATCGCCCGCCATGTGCGAGATATCTGGCAACGAGCGCGTACCTCACCACCTTCGTTTTCTGCGACTTTAGGCATTTTAGTTGTATATGTACCTTTTGCGCTAATCGGTATTCTTGCTCCTCTTGTTTTTGAAGCAGGAAAAATTCTCTCCGAGACTCGAACCGAAATCATTCAAACGCGCCAAGATGACGGCACTTATGGGTTAGTAGAAATCAGCTATCTTCAGGACCGAAAGATTTTCGAGGCCCCTATTAACAAAGCCGGTCTTTATCACGGCACACAAACTGAGTGGCATATGTTCTCCGCTCAGAAGAGAAAACAGGGAATGTGGAAAGACGGTTTCCTGTATGGGGAGTGGAAATCGTGGGATCGAGAGGGTCAGCTGGAATCACTAACGGAATACAAAATGGGCAGGCCGATTCGTTATGCGACTATGAGAACAGGCACTCTTACGGAGGTCCCAGAGAGCGAATGGCCGTTGCACGTAAGAAAGACCGTCCAGACCCAGCCGTTGGGACCGAAAGAAACACAAACCAACAAGTCAGACGTTGTAAAAACTTCGATCGAACAACAGAAGTAGCTGCTAGAAACCCCGTCCCTTCCAACAGCAACCCTTGAATCGCGACAAAATAAATGTCATCTAGCTGCGCAAGAAGTGAGCGTGGCGACGGTGCGAATTATTTCTCCGCTCGGGTCGTCAATTCGATTTTATAGCCGTTGGGATCTTCGAGGAAAGCGATGGCGTTGCTATTGCTTCCATGCTTCATCGGGCCGGGTTCGCGCACAATCTTAATCCCTTTGGCGCGAAATTCATCGCACGCTTTGTAAACATCAGGCACGCCCAGTGCGATGTGGCCGAAACCGTTGCCAATGTCATAAGAGTGCGTGTCCCAGTTATAGGTAAGCTCGATGACCGCGTCGGTCTCTTCCGAGCCATAACCGACAAAGACATTGGTAAACCGTCCCGACTGATATTCTCTCTTTTTCAATAGTTTCATGCCGAGGCCATCACAGTAAAACTTGAGACTCTCATCCAGATCATTCACCCGAATCATCGTATGCACGATTCTCATATTGCCTCCATTCGTGGAATGGTTGATATCTTTGGTTACTGTTCTCCAGTTTTGATTTAGCTCATCGCTTTCGCAAACCCTCGGATCGTTTCTTCTCTGCTTCCGCCCGGCGCGCTATAGGGAATGATGGCGATTTGCTGGATGCCGGTTGTTTTGATGCGTTCGATCTGCGCGCGGCATTGATCGACAGTGCCGGCGATGGCGAATTTGTTCACCAGCCAATCGGGAATCACCTCCGCGTGGTTCGCCTCTTGGTCCATGTGATGGTAGTAGTCGTAGGTTTTACGAATTTCTGCCAAGACTTTTTGCTCCTGTGGATCGAGAACATAAGGCAGTGGATGTGCGACCACGCGTGCAACGTGGGCTTTTACCGCGTCTTTCGCGGGCGCCTTGTCTGATACGGCGCAGGGAACCCAGAGCACAAGATGGATGTCTTCGAGCTTACGTCCGGCTGCTTTCGCTCCGGCGCCAATCTTCTCTTTCGCATGAGCAATATACTCGTCAGCTACGCCGACCAGAACAATGATGCCGTCGGCGATGCGTCCGGAAAGTTCGAGCATCTTAGGCCCGCTGGCTGCGATGTAAATAGGGACTTTGCTCTTGCATGGATGCAGCAGATGGATCTTGCCCGTCTCGAGCTGAACTTCTTTGCCAGCAAGCAAATCCCGCATCTGCAACATCGTCTTCTCAAAGAAGGAGAGCCTCGCGGGTTTCATGCCCATGGTTTCCACCGAGCTATCGCCCAGACCTATGCCGACGATCATGCGGCCCGGTGAATATTCTTCCAAGGTGGCATATGCACTGGCCACAACCGACGGATGGCGCGTCAGCGGATTAGTGACGCCGGTGCCGATCTTGACCTTGCTCGTATTCAACGCCACGGCGGCCATGTTCACGTAAGCCTCGCGCCAGATCAAATGCGAGTCGCCTACCCAAATATGACTGAAGCCCAATTCCTCGGAGAGCTTGGCGAGATGAATCATTTTCTGTAAGGACTCCGTCGGAAAAAGCCCGACGCCGAATTCAAAATTACTCACTGCGATTGCTCCTCAACATGGTGGCTTGATCGCCCCCTCTTTCATTCTCCCCCGTGACGGGGGAGACACAGAGGGGGACCACATGGAACCAAATTTTAGACGCTGCAAAGAATCTGCAAACGCGTAGCATGCTAACCTAACAACAAGTTTCACTAGCGACCCGCTCCGGCGGCGGCGTTTGCTGGCTGCGGCCGGCGACACGCACTACGCCGTCAATGATTACGTAGGAAATGCCCGGCAGATCGCCCTTAGCAAAAGAATCGAGCGCATCTTTGGCTACCGACCCGGTGATTTTGTGCAACAATACAAGATCGGCCGGCCGGCCTTCTTCCAATATTCCCAAATTCAAGCCATGCGCCCGCCCAACGTTGCCGGTGGCCATGCAGATGGATTTGTCCGGCTCGATTTCGCCGACCGACGACAGAAAGGCAATTTCACGCAACATGCCTCGCGGCACGATGCCCGTTCCACCAGGAGTGTCGGTGCCAATCAGCACGCGATGATGCAAACCTTTCGCCTTGACCGCTCGGGCGAGACTGAGCGCTAAGCGATAATTTCCCGACGTGCAGATCTCCATGAAACATTCGGTCTCGCCGGCAATGCGGAGCATCTCTTCTTCCGGCATCGGGATCGGCCCGCCGGTGATGTGGCCGATGATATCCGGATCGATCTGTTTCACGATT
>Ga0307471_100001238_pt1 | contig 13901 bp, 12 predicted proteins | sample atmos_gasesAM3C__2_FD_204566 | JGI IMG/M metagenome (GOLD analysis project Ga0307471, IMG submission 204566) | Hardwood forest soil microbial communities from Morgan-Monroe State Forest, Indiana, United States - atmos_gasesAM3C_515 | ecosystem: Environmental > Terrestrial > Soil > Temperate... | reverse complement strand
CAAGTGAATCGGCCAGCATCCGTATTATGTTGAAAGACCGGACGAGCTATTACGACAAGACAGGCAAAACGCACAGCGGCAGCGCAGTTTCGCGCTCCAAGATTGAGGAAAAATTTAACCAGTGCGCGGGGAACAAGCTAAGACCGCGAATGATCCGGCGATTGCTTGACCATCTCTGGTCCATCGAAGCACAGAAATCCGTGAACGAGGTGACTCGCCTTCTGCGGACAGCCCGCGTTTGACTTGGTTGCCCGGACAAGAATAAAGAGTTTACATTGATTAGTGGAGGTAGAACCAATGCGCATTGTCGATCTCAGCATGACGGTAGATGAATGTGACTCCGCGCCATTCGCGCCCGAGGAGAACTATTTCAAGCTCAGACCGATCATCAAATGGGAGGACAAGGGCTTTGTCTCCAACGTCGTGCAAATGACGGTTCATGCCGGCACACACATCGATTCGCCGCATCATTTTTTTCGTGACAAGCCATCGGTTGAGAAACTTCCGCTGGAACCGATGCTCGCCAAGGCCGTGGTGCTGGATCTGACCGCGAAGGGAACTCCCGGAGCCAAGATTACGCCAAATGATTTGAGCCAAGCCGAGGAAAAGCTCAATCGACAAGGCGTTGTCATCGAAGACGGCGGCATGCTCCTGCTGCGAACCGATTGGCCCAAGGGCCACGATACGAACGATCCGAAGTGGTGGAATGATTCGCCGTATCTGACCAAAGAAGCCGCCGAGTGGGTGGTGGCGAAAAAACCTTCGGTGGTGGGCTATGATTTTGCGCAGGAAGAAAAGGGCACCGACTATCAGAAAGCCGACCAGATTCTCGAGAGTGCCATGCGGGTGCATCGAACAATTCTGCCCAAGGTGGTTTTTCAAATCGAAAATTTGATCAATCTCGATCAGATCGGACCGACGGCTCAGGTGATCGCACTGCCGGCCAAATGGAAGACCGAATCGGCGCCGGCGCGTGTCATCGCGATTCTCGACAGCTGAGAAACTTGAGTTCATGAAAGCTGTGCGGGTCCACGAAACTGGCCCAGCCGAAGTTCTTCGCTATGAAGACGTGGACGATCCCAGGCCGGCAGCCGGCGAAGCGCTGGTTGAGATTGCCGCAGCCGGCGTCAACTATCTCGACGTCTATTACCGTTCGGGTTTTCACTGGGGCGGCCACCACAAGCGGCCATTGCCTTATATTCCCGGGGCTGAGGCGGCGGGAACAGTTGTTGCCGTCGGACCTGGCGCTACCGATGTAAAAGTCGGAGATCGCGTCGCCTATGGAATTTCCAACGGCTACGGTTCCTACGCCGAGCTGTGCGCAGTCCCGAGCTGGCATCTATATAAACTGCCGTCCTTAGTCACTTTCGAAACAGCAGCGGCCACGATGCTGCAGGGCATGACGGCGCACTATCTGACGCATAGCACGGTTGCGGTGAAGCCCGGAGATACCGTGCTGGTTCATGCCGCGGCGGGAGGAACGGGACTATTGCTGGTTCAAATCGCCAAGATGCGCGGTGCTCGCGTATTCGGCACTGTTTCAACCGCCGACAAAGCGCGTCTTGTATTGCGGGCGGGCGCTGACGCAGCGATCGATTATGTGGAACGAGACTTTGCCGTTGAAGTTAGAAAATTGACCGACGGTGCCGGAGTCAATGTAGTTTACGATTCAGTCGGGCAGGCGACTTTTGAAAAGAGCCTAGACGTGCTGGCTCCGCTAGGCAGTCTCGTCATCTTCGGGCAAGCCAGCGGTCCGGTGCCGCCGTTCGATACAGCGGTGCTCAATGCCAAGGGCTCTTTGTCTCTTATGCGTCCGAGCTTGACACATCACGTCATCAACCATGCCGATGTGGCGCGTCGCGCCGGCGATTTGTTCAGCTGGATTACCGAAGGAAAACTCAACACAATGATCGGCAATTCCTTTACTCTCTCCGCGGCGGCGCAGGCGCATCGCGCGCTGGAAAGCCGGCAGAGCTGCGGCAAGATTCTGCTGATTCCTTAGCTACGAAAGCATGTACGGCTGGCGCGCAAAAATCGGACGCATTTCGCCTTCTCCGGAAACCGTAGGCGCTGAGGAGTGGCGCCGCTCCATGCCCGACGGTGTTTGCCTGGTCGAGACGCGCACCCTGGTGCATGATGTGACCGGGGAAGGGCTCGCGGAAGCGGTCACGCAGGTGGAGCGTGCGGCGCTGGAGCTGGCGTCTGCCGAAGTCGACGTGATCCTACAGGCAGGCACTGCCATCGCTTTCTTTCGCGGTCTTGGGCACGATACTGAACTAATCCGGCGCATCGCGGCAGCAACTGGGATCAGAGCGACTACATCGCTCACGGCAGTAGTCGAAGCCTTGCGCGCGTTGGGAATCAAGAAGCCGGCGATTGCTACTTCGTACATCGCCGACATTGATGCGCGACTCGTGGACGTGTTGGAAAAATCCGGATTCGAGATCGCCGCCATCAAGGGAATGGGAATCAAGAAGAGCATCGATATGGGCAAAGTGGAGCCCGAGGAAACGTATCGTTTGGCGAAGGAAGTCGCGCGCTCTGCGCCGGGAGCCGATGGCATTTTAATCTCCTGCGGCAATCTGCGCAGCTTCGAAGCAATTGAGCCGCTTGAAACCGATACCGGCTTACCGGTGGTTACAAGTAATCAGGCGGGATTGTGGCAAGCCTTACGTTTGGTAGGAGTCAACGAGCATCTGCCGAATCTGGGCCGATTGCTGCGAGATCACTAATATGTTTCTCGTGGACTGTAGTGAAAGGAAAGTTCTCCTGAAGAAAAGGAAAGCACCCCAGTGCCTATCTCCGCAAGGCCGCACGCAACTTGGCCCCCTAGCTACGAAGGCATACTTGAGGTGCGCCGTGATATGAACAATCCTATCACTCCGCCAGAAGTTCGTTTCATCGAAGTTGCCGCCTGATGCCGCCACTTCCCGTCATTTCGGGTCGGGAAGCGCCAAAGCGTTTCAGAAAGTCGGATTCCTCTTTCATCACCAAAAAGGCAGTCATATGCTCTATTACCGATTCGATGGTCGGCATCTTTCCATCCCCGATCACAGGGAGCTTGACCGAGGCACTTTGCGCGGTCTCATCAAAGGGGCGGGAATTACAGTCGAAGAATTCGTTAATCTGCTCTAAATCCCATTTGTTTTGTACAAGCCGTCGATAAATCCACTTTGATCGAACTCTTTGATGAAGCGGTTTTTTGTTTTCGGCAAAACCTTCATTTTTCTTGACTGGAGAGTAGCTAGATGCGATCAGCGGGTTGCTGAAAAACTTAAGCGATTTGAACCTAGCTTTTAAAAAAGCCCTTCCTTCTCCAACTTCTTCACTATGCTGTCGTCGACGAGATTTTCTGCCCGGAGCCGGCGAATCCTTTGGTTGTCGATGCCCAGGAGTCTGATGGCGTTATTGATGCCGTCGACGTTCGGATAGACCCGCCGCTCGTAGACGCTCTTCATAATTTCATAACCTTCTTCCGCCTCCTCCTTGCGCGCTATGTGAAGTCCTTGCATCAGGCTCGCCACCACTGCTGGTTTATTGGCTGGCTTCTGCAGGAATGTAATCGCTTCGACCAGGGAACGGATAACTTTCTCGACCGTTGCTGGAGAAGAACTGACAAAACTACGACGAGTCAAGATTCCCGTGCTCTGGAACGGAATGCCCAGTTGAATCAAATCCGGCACGAGAACACGGTACCCCTGCCGTTTCAACATCGCGGCGTAGGCATATCCCGCATAGGTGGCGTCGATCACACCCGTCATCAGCGACTGCGCCATCACCGATTCATCGCCGACGATCCTGAGATTGATGCCGTCGCGTTTTGGATCGAGTCCCCAATGATCGAGCACCAGGAGGGTAATCATCCAAACACCGCCGCCAACACTCTGAATCCCAATGTTTTTCTTTTTCAGATCGGCGGGCGACTGAATCGCCGGGGCCACGACAAATGTGCCGTTCAATTTGTTGGCCAAGCCGGCGACAAAAACGGCATCGAGTCCTCCGGCCATGGCGCCCAAAACCGAGCCGTTCGCGGAACCGAAATAAAACTGCGCTTCGCCTGCGGACAATGCCGACAGCGCGACGGCGCCGCTGCGCACGAAGATAGGGTGAGCATCAAGGTCGTTCTTACGGAAAAATCCTTGATCTCGCGCCACAAGAAGCGCGCCCGATCCGCGTTCGTTCAACGATGAATACGCAATAACGACCTTGGTGGGAGAAGCAGCCGGAAGCGCAGCGGTGGAAGACGTGAAAACGTAACAGACGCTCGTGGCTAGGATAAGACCCAGTTTTTTCATTCGCAGAATCCTCTCAGAGATCAGCGTCGCGCTGCTGTGGCTCCGTTGCTGCCTTATTTCGAAAGCATTTGAAACAGCCCTTTTTGCTCCAACCTGCGTACTATTCGGTCGTCGATAAGATCTTCCGCGCGCAGGCCGCGAATCTTTTCGTTGCTGGTGCCTAACAAACGGATCGTGTTGCGCACGCCTTCCGGAGTTGGATAAATCTTGCGCTCATAAAGAGACTTGATGACTTCATATCCTTCGGCCGTATCCTCGGGTTTGGACAGGCGCAGGCCCTTTGCAAGGCTGCGCATCACAGCCGCTTTATTGGCGGGCTCCTGGATAAAAGCGATGGCCTCGACGATAGCCGTTAAGACTTTCTCGACGACTTCCGGATATTGATTGACGAAGCTGCGCCGGGCGAAAACTGTCGTTCCTTGATAAGGGATCCCCAGGTCGGGCAGTTCGGCCAATATTCGGTAACCCTGGCGTTTCAGTGTTGCTCCGTAAGAATAGGTCGAAAGTTGTGTTGCATCGATGATGCCGCTGGTGATCGCTTGCACGCGTACGGCGTCGTTCCCGATGACGCGAATATTGATGGAGTCGCGCTTGGGATCGAGCTTCCAATGCTCAAGAGCCAGCATTGTGAATACCCAATTGCCGCCGCCGATGCTCGTCACGCCGATGGTTTTGCCTTTGAGATCGGCAGCGGTTTTTATATCTGGAGCGGTGACAATCGTACCGGTCAATTTGTTTACTAAACCAGCGATGAAGACGAGGTCCAACCCGCCGGCCATCGCCCCAAGAATCGCGCCGGAAGTGGACCCGGTATTAATTTGTGAGTCACCGTGCGCGATGGAAGCCAACGCCACCGGCGCGCTGGCGACATAGACCAAATCCACGTCGAGTCCCTGCCTGCGGAAGAGGCCTTGATCGCGGGCGACAAAAAGCGCTCCCTCGCGTTCGCTCAATGCGGCGTAGCTGATGACGATCTTGCTTGGCGCCGCAGCAGCCTGAAGAATGGATTTAGGGACCGGGGATAGTAAAAACATGGTGATTAAAAACAGCGAAAATCTTCTTGCCATTGGGCTTAGCTTTACCTCGTTTCTCTCAAGCACGCGATTCAGTTCATGGGCGGCGCCTTACGTAATATCTTTGGTCGCACGGATTACATGCTTCGACAAGCTCAGCATGAACGAAAATTTCTCACTACCGCAAGACTCATGGTAGTATCCCAATCTCACTATTCCAGCTTGCGCGCAATTCTATCGTCAATCAGATCTTCCGCTTTGAGGTTGGGAGGGTTTGATTAAAGGAGGAATTGAAATCCATAAACTCCCGGGCAATCACACCTCCTATATCAGAGACAATGTCCAGGTCGTGGCTAAAGCAATGCAAGAATGCCTGGAGAAAGCCGGGCAATAAAAACGTCACCTGCGGGCTTGGCAATCAACTCCTAAATGCTGAAGCCCCGATAAAGCAGATACCAGTTCGGCGATTCGCTTACTTTGTCTGGGCATAGAGCTGATCAATGGCTCCGCTCTGCTCGATCTCGCGTACGAAGCGCATGTCAACGAACCCCTGAGGATCGGCGGTTTTAGCGCGGGGATCGCGCGCCGCGGCGAGATCGAAGATGATCTGGACGGCGGCTGGTACTGCGTAGGGCGCCCGGGGAAACTGTTTCAAGATAAAGGAATCATAGGCGTCTTCCAAAGCTTCGCGATCCTGGACGCGGAGATATTTCTGCATGACTTTCAGAGCCGCTTCGCGGTTGGTTTTTGCATAGTGAATCGCTTCGACGATGACGCGAACAGTGCGCCGGACCGTATCTTCATTGGTCTTGATATAAGCCCGCCGGGTTACCAGTCCACCTTGCAAAAACGGAATGCCCAGCTCTGCACCGTCGGCCAACACGCGGAACCCTAAGCGTCGAGCCTGCACAGTTTGCGGAGAATCGAGCACCGTCGCGTCGAGTTTTTTCGCTTCCATGGCGCCGAGGCGAGTGGATGGACCGCCACCGCCAGCCTGAATGATCTGAACATCTTTATTCTCATTGATTCCGAGCTTGCGCAGGATCAAACGTAACCCCCAGTCGGCGGCGGCGCCGAACCGGCCGATGCCGATGAGCTTGCCGCGCAAATCCTCAACCCGACGAATCTCAGGACGAGTGATGAGCTGGTACGAGTTCAAATTTACCCAGCCGGCGAGCATGACCAGATCCAGGCCGTTCAGATAAGGACCGACGGCCAATCCACCGGACATTGTGGCAAGGGGCGCCTGCCCGGCTGTGAGTGCTTGCACCGCTGGGGTAGAGTCCACATAGATCAGGTCGGCGGTCAGGCCGTGGCGCTCAAACAGTCCCGCCTCTCGGGCGAACCAGGTGGCGGAGTTGGTCATCGTGAACTGGCTGTAGATTACCTTGAGCCGCTCTTGGGCGATTGCCAGAGCAGGTGCGAAAGCGGCAAAGGCCAAGAGCGCGCAGGCGACAGTGGTGACTATCGCGGTCGATTTGAAAATTGCCATGACACGAGCAGCCGTCGCCAATTTTAGTTCCATACGTGGTCTCCTTTAACCGATCGGGCCTCAGATGTGAGATACAACTGGGCAGAATGAGAGAAGAAATGCAATCGTAGAAAACACCCACACAGCAGCGCCGAGGGTTGGCCAAAGCTATTCGAGTTCAGGCGCGGAGGTCAAGAAGAAAATCGATAGAATCGAATTGTGTTAATCTAACTGTTCCAAATTTTTGCCAACACGGGCCTGATCTCGAAATTTCTCCACAGTCATTCCCGATCAGTGTTACCCGGAGCCGTCGTTAGGCAATTTTGCCCTGACTACTTTTTGCCTTTCTTGCGAGTTTTTGCCCAAACTGTGTCGGCGTTATCTGATTTTGGCCATGGTACGAATGCTGCGTTAAGATCCGATGCAATTTCGTTCACTCTAGCGCCAACTCAGAGAACCAGGAGAGCAAGTTTATGAAGAAATCGGAGAAGATGAAACGAGAATTACACAACTTTTGGTTAAAGCAACTTGATCAGAATAAAGGCAACGATACCCATGGCCGGAACGACCAGCAATCCCGACAATCATTGAGTTTGGCATCGGACTCGTTCTATCAACGCCAACTCCAGCGCTTGACCAGCCAGACCGGAGGAAAGCCGGCGGTGAATGGTTCATCCATTCAATCGCCGCGGATAGCCGTTGTCGAAAAGCACATCGATGCTCGACCGATGGCAGCCGCTAAGTTCGTCGAATCAAACCAGGCCAACGCGACCGACAGATTGCGCCAATGGCTCAGCCAGAACGTCGCGGCGGAACAATTCGAAGGACAATTTTATGTTAAGGCAGTTGACTTGCTGAGCCTTGAGCGGGCTAAACAGGATTGGAATAGTTCAACCGGCAACGCATATGAAGGCTCCTGTTCGCGCCCAGGTTGGCTAACTATCGACGACAGGTTGATGTGGCTATCAGCGCCATGTTCGTAAACTGTGTCTCGTTCGATGAAATATGAGTTCAATACCGCAAACATTTCGCCGCAATAATTCCCTTCATAGCTGCCACCTTCCTTGTTTCTATTGATTACCATAGTTGACGCGTTGTCTGGTTTACATTAATTTCCGTACAGTCTGAAACGTCGGCTCCCAAACGAGATGCCGCGGGTTAGTCAACCGATGACTAAGACGGTACGGCGCGCTATATTTTTTCTTTAAGAGGTGTCGATCTTGAATTTGCAGGTGAGAATTACTGCTGGCACAATGGTGCGCATCAGCGTCTCTCACTTCATCGGGAAAAGTTAGAACGCCCCTAGGGAAAAGGGAATTAAGCTTCCAGCGCGTTACTACGGCCCGGCAATCTTCCTGAACAGCTCCCGGAGTTGGTTATATTTTGCCCCCCATTCCAGCGGCGAAACCATGCTCAGCTCAGTACCGGGCTCGATATTCCATTTTACGTCCGCGCGTGACGTCCAGTGCGATTGCTTGCGGGCCATCACCTCCTGGGCCTCTTTCGATAGCTGGTAGTCCACCAACAAAGCCGCGGCATAAGGATGCGGAGTCTTTGAGGCAATGGCCATAACGCTTGGTGGCTTCACAATCGTCGGGTTGGGAAAAACAAAGTCGATGGGGGCTTTCATGGCTTTGACGTAGCCAGCGTTGTGCACATAGCCGTCGACAAACACGTCGTGTTCTCCGGCGGCTATAAGCTGAGTGATCAGGCTATGGTTTCTCTTGAAGTTAAGGTTTTGTTCTTGCACCAATCGCCTAAATAGGGAAGTAGCCTTACTTTCGCCCATCACATCGATCAGGCCAGCGAGCCAGTCGTATTCCTCCCGGTCCATGACCAGCCTGCCTTTCCACCTGGGATTCAGCAGGTCTTCGTAAGACTTCGGGACCTCGGCAGGTTTGACCCTTGCCGAGTTGTAGATGAGCGTGTAGCCGGTGGCATAATAGCCGGCAAGGTAACCTTCGGTGTCGGTGAAGCCCTTGCGAAGAAAAGGCAGCATCGGACTCTTGTATCTTGCAATGAGTTTTTTGCTCGACAGTTCCGGCACGAACGTTCCCCGCATCGAGACCACGTCCACGTTAAACACGCCCGCGCGATATTCGGTAATTACCTTATTGACCACCGACGGTCCTCCCAATCTGGTAAAACGCAGGTCGATGAACGGATACATCTTGGTGAAGCCTCTGGTAATTTCCTGAACATCGCTCAAATTCGTGGCGCCGTAGTAGTAAAGGATGCCGTCTTTCTTAGCCCCCTCGATCAGGACTCGAAGACGTTCTTCGGCCGGCTTGGCATTGATTTCTCCTAGGAGGGTCTCCACATCGGCCCTGGCCGCCGGCGACATCACTACGACATAATAAACGGCGACCAGAAGGAGCCTGAGTTTATGTTTTTGTGCGACGCTCATAACCGCGTCCTTTGAAAACTTGCGCGAGTCATGTGTATGTGCCGCCTAAATACAATAACCGTTCACTTTGTCAAGAAAGGATGGATTTTTGCAGGTCGATTTCATTTAGTATTCATTACGGTTTACTTTCCGGGCGCCCCTTCTTTTTCACTCTCCTATTTGTTTGTAACCCATGGTCTGACTCCGGGAGCGTTTGTGACGCGCTTAGAGGCCGGAAGTCAACGTGCCTCCCAACCTAGAGCCCTTGTCTAAGGGACCTCTGATATCGCTATTAAAAGTGTAGTAAGACGATCCTGTGACACTGCCTTTCTTCTACGGTTGGATCATCGTCACGATTTCGATGGTCGCGGGTTTTTTTTCAGCCGGTGTAAGTAACATCACGATGTCCGTCGTATTGAAGCCGATCAGCGATGAGCTTGACTGGAGTCGCGCGCTTACAGCGGCGGCGGTTACCATGGGGGCGCTTATAGGCGGGGCGCTCTCACCGGTCTTTGGACCGATCGCCGACCGGTTCGGGCCGCGAGTACTTCTGCCGGCGGGCGGCCTGATCGTGGGCTTGCTCGCTATAGGCGTCGGCTTGAGCACTGAACCATGGCAATTCTACGCGACTTTCGTTCCGGCCCGAGCGCTCACGGAATTTCTTTTATGCGGCATCGTTCCATTCACCGCGGTAGCGAATTGGTTTTATCTCAAGCGACCGAGAGCGATGGGCTTAGTCGCCCTGTCGGTGCCGCTAGGGGCGGCGGCTCTATCCCTCATATATCAGTTCTTAGTCGCCCATTACGGGTGGCGGAGCGCTTTTTTGGCGCTGGGAGTTTCGCTTTTGGTTTTGGTGGTATTGCCCGGCGCAATTTTTCTGCGGCGGCAACCGGAAGATTTGGGCCTGGCTCCCGATGGCCTGTCGCGTGAACCCGTGTATGACGGTCCGGTCTCCCTCACAAAGGACCGGCCGCAAAGCGCGGTCGAACAGAATTGGACGCGCGCTGGCGCGATGCGCACGAGCACATTTTGGTTGCTCGTGGCGAGCGCGTTTCTAGCTTCACTCGGCACCGGCGGCGTGGCCTTTCATACGGTCGCCTATTTCACCGACATGAAGATTGCGCCGGCGGCTGCAGCGGGAGCGCTGAGTCTTATGGCTTTATCGGGCGCGATGGGCAATGGAGTGTGGGGCGCGTTGGCGGAACGGGTGCAGCCACGCCGCCTTAATGTCGCGACCATGATCGTTGCTGCAAGCGCCGTCGGTTTGCTGACGCAAGTGAGAGATCCATTTGCGGCCTACGTCTTTGCTGTCCTGTTCGGCCTCACTGCTCGTGGCGCGGCGGTGCTTACGCAAGTTCTATTGGCGCGCTACTTCGGCAGGCATTCCTACGGCGCCATCAGCAGCGTTCTCGATCCTTTCCACAAAGGCGGTTTGGGACTTGGCGCGCTGTTGGCGGGCATGGCGTTCGATTTCACGGGTAACTACCAGGCCATTTTCTCGATCTTTTTCGCGAATTACCTGCTTTCCGCGCTGTTGATATTCTTGGCTCGGCCTCCGCTGGCGAACAGGATCTTCGTCGAAGGATGATGTTGAAAGGGGCGAGACAATGAATTTTCATTTTGAATATCGGCACCAACAAGAATTCCCGTCTAGCCAACCCTCAGTCCTTTCATTTTTAGGTCTGGACCGTCATTCAGGATAGGATAGAATGTGAATCGAGACGCCCAAGAGGAGGAAACGTCATGGCGGCAAGATTCGATGCGATTATTATTGGCACCGGTCAGGCCGGGCCGGCTCTCGCTGCCCGCCTTTCAAAGGCCGGGATGAAGGTGGCCGTCACAGAGCGCAAACTATTCGGCGGCACGTGCGTGAACACCGGCTGCATCCCAACCAAGACATTGGTGGCAAGCGCTTACGCTGCGCATCTGGCACGGCGCGCGGGTGAATACGGCGTTGACATCGCCGGGCCGATCACCGTCGATATGAAGCGGGTAAAAGCGCGCAAGGATGAGATTTCCGGGCGGTCGAACAAGGGCGTGGAGGATTGGATGCGCGGACTCGCCAACGGTGCGGTCTATCATGGCCATGCGCGCTTTGAGAGCCCGCGCACGGTTAGCGTGAACGGGGAAGTATTAGAGGCGGACAAGATTTTTATCAACGTGGGTGGACGAGCGCTGGTGCCACCGATGCCAGGATTGGATCAGGTTCCCTTTCTAACCAACTCGAGCATGATGGCCGTGGATTTTTTGCCGGAGCACCTGGTCGTTGTCGGCGGCAGCTACATCGGTCTGGAGTTCGGCCAGATGTATCGTCGCTTTGGATCCAAAGTCACCATAGTAGAGATGAGCCCTCGCTTGATCGCGCGGGAAGACGAGGATATCTCAAATGCGATAAGAGAGATCCTGGAAAAAGAGGACATTCAGATCCGCCTGAATGCCGAATGCATAACAGCGCGCAAAGAAGGACAACAGGTCGTCATCGGACTGGACTGCGCTGAAGCAAGCAAGGAGGTAGCAGGATCTCATCTCCTGCTTGCGGTGGGGCGCGTGCCGAATACCGGGGATTTGGGACTCGATAAGGCTGGCGTTGAAACCGATAAATCCGGCTACATCAAAGTCGATGATCAGCTACGCACCAATGTACCTGGCATCTGGGCGCTCGGTGATTGCAATGGCAAAGGCGCGTTTACCCACACGTCATATAACGATTACGAGATCGTCGCGGCAAACCTCCTCGATCACGATCCACGCAAAGTGTCGGACCGCATCACGACGTATGCATTGTTCATCGATCCGCCGCTCGGCCGCGCCGGTATGACCGAGGCGCAGGTCAGAGCGTCCGGGCGCAAAGCGTTAATTGCCACTCGGCCGATGACGCGAGTGTCGCGCGCTGTGGAAAAGGGCGAGTCGCAAGGATTCATGAAGGTGGTTGTTGATGCGGAATCAAAGCAGATCCTCGGCGCGGCGATTCTCGGTGTGACCGGTGATGAAGTCATTCATACGTTGCTCGATGTGATGTACGCCAAAGCACCTTACACTACAGTCGCCCGCGCGATGCATATCCACCCCACGGTATCGGAGCTACTACCCACATTGTTGCAAGAACTAAAGCCGCTGACGTAAGAGAGCAGGGAGCCAGGAGCACGGAGCAATGAATATTTTGATGCTCTAACCCAAATTTCCCGAGGAGACTTTCTGGAATACCGCTCGGTCGGTAAAGCTCTTGTGGGGCCGGAAGGCAATCATGCCTCCCTTGGGTCTTTTGACACTAGCCAGTAGCTCAACGTGATTCTCTGGTGTTCCAGCTACTCAACCCGTTCAAACTCTGCGCTCCGTTTCGTCAAAACGTTTTGATCGAGCCACCCGAGCTGGCAAGGGAAGAAGCAAAGATCCTCGTGTCCGATCCTGCGGACGATTTTCATCAACAATCGTGCGATTGACTAGTCGCGGGTTCGGCGATATAGGTCCCGTCAAAGAAAAAGGGTGTTGCAATTTCCTATTCGTCACTTCGGCTGCCGGCTGCGCAAAGCTGGGCCAAGTAAAACATTCTAGGAGGGTCCAATGACCATGCAGCATATCCTTCCCGCCATTCTGGCCGCCGTCTTCGCCTTATCCGTGGTGCCGGCGCACGCCGAGATGAAGAGCCAATGGGTCGAGTACAGCCATGGCGACACCAAGCTCAAAGCCTATATGGCCTATGACGACAAGGTGACCGGCAGGCGCCCTGCCGTGCTGGTGGCCCATGCTCGCGAGGGCATGACGCCGAAGACGCAGCAGCTCACGGAGCTCTGGGCCAAGCTCGGCTACGTGTCGTTCGCGGCCGACATTTTCGGCTACGGCCAGGGCGTGCTGCCGAAGAACATTGAGGAAATGACGGCGCAGACAAATATCTACAGCAAGGACCGCGCGTTGATGCGCGCGCGCACCCAGGCGGGGTTCGATACGCTCGTTAAGAACCCGATGGTCGATGCGTCCAAGGTCGCGCTCATCGGCTACTGCTTCGGCGGCGCGGTGGGTGTCGAGTTCGGCGCAACCGGCGCGCCGCTCGTAGCGAATGTCTCGATCCACGGCTCGTTCCGCGACCACCCGGCGGGATGGGCGAAGAACGCCAAGGGCATGTTCCTGGTCCTGCACGGCGCCGAGGACGAGGGCTATCCGCTCCCGGTGGTCGACAAGGTGATCCAGGAGCTGCGCAGCGCGAAGGTCCCCTTCCAGCTGGAGGTCTACAGCGGCACCGGCCACGGCTTCTCCACCCCGAAGAACAAGGCAGAGGAGCGCGCCAACGCGCAGTCGATCGCCTCAACCGCGCGAACGCTCAAAGAGCTTTTCGGCACGGGATTGCCCGGGATTACCGTGACAGATTCTAAATAAGTTCATCCACGAGCGGGCAAACGCTGGCGCGGTTCAAAAGTTCAATGTTCAAGGGTTTAACTCTGAAATTGGTTCAAGGCGTTACAGACATTCAACCGCCACAAAATTCTAACAGGCTAGTTAAACTTTTCGCGGGTCATGGCATTATGGTGGTATGTCCGGAGTAAATGGAGACCCAAGTCTTTTCCAAATCTCGCCAAAGGTTCCAGATGGCTTCATTTACCAGCCAAACTTTCTTTCGGAAGCCGAAGAGCAGGAACTTATCCGGGAGATTCAGCAAATTCACCTTGCACCGTTTAGATATTATCAGTTTACCGGGAAGCGGCGAACAGCAAGTTTCGGCTGGCAATACGAGTTCGGAGCAA
>Ga0307471_100001237_pt1 | contig 13902 bp, 12 predicted proteins | sample atmos_gasesAM3C__2_FD_204566 | JGI IMG/M metagenome (GOLD analysis project Ga0307471, IMG submission 204566) | Hardwood forest soil microbial communities from Morgan-Monroe State Forest, Indiana, United States - atmos_gasesAM3C_515 | ecosystem: Environmental > Terrestrial > Soil > Temperate... | reverse complement strand
AACATCGTGCGCTTTCCCGGCTGTGGCTTGTTCGACGCCGAATCGTCGTTCATCGTGACCCACAAAGGGAATCGTCACCTGGCCGGATTGATTCTGTGTTCGAGGGTACGGCACGATGTCGGACACGTGACCCAGGTCTGCGTGTTGCCCGAATACCGCTCCCGCGGCGTCGGCGAGGCCCTGTTGGCGTGCACGGCAACGGCCCTGCGGAAACGCAAATTTTCTATGCTGTCGCTTACCGTGACCGAAGCGAACACTCGCGCTGTAGAACTGTACCGGCGTCTTGGGTTTGACGCGCAGCGTGTTTTCGATGCATTTGTGTGGGAGGAATAGCTGTTGGCTCCGAGCAAGCAACCGCAGTTTCGGTTGGCGCGCTTAGAACTCGCAGCTCAAAGCTCGTAGCCCAGAGCTACCTTCGCAACAACCACATCGCCCACCCCGCCGCAATTACCCCGCCCACAAACATGGCGAAACAGTACAGGCCGTAGCGGACCATTTCGCGCGTGGTGTTGCGCTGGGTGATGCCGAACACCACCGACGCGAAGAGAGCAAACAGGACGGCGGCGCTGAAGTGGGAGAGGGTCATGATTTTTTCCCGATGGCGATGTGATAGGCGTCGGCGACCGCGATGAAATTCAGCAGGCCCGCTACGATCAGGTACTTGGTACCGTAATCCGCGGTGGCGTGTGCAATGGCGCCCTGTCCCCAATCCATGGCGCGCGTCACGATGTAAAGTCCGCCCGCTCCGATATTGCCGACGAAGCCCAGCATATCGAGGATGTCCCCGCCATTCGGCTTGTAGACCCGCCCTTGCATCGCCAGCCCGATCACGAACATGGCAACGATCGACGCCATCAGCAGCAGGCCGCGGCCCCAGCGCTTCTGAATGAGGTGTCCTGCGCCTGGGATCAGCCAGGCCAAAGCCGGGGCTACCACCGACATCGTGGTCACGTCCGCGGGCTCAGCCGTTTTCGCTTTATCAGTAGTGGAATTCGCCATTCAGATGGTCACGATCTCGCGTTGAATTTTCCCCGTCACTTCCGCACGATTGGGCCGAACCAAAATATTGACTTCGCTGCGCACGCCGAACTCGGGCAGGTAGATTCCCGGCTCAATCGAAAAGCAGGAATTCGGCAAGATCTGACGCTCGTCATGGATCTCCAAGTCATCCATATTAGCGCCATTGGCGTGCACCTCGGTGCCAATCGAGTGTCCGGTGCGGTGAATGAAGTAATCCCCGTAGCCCGCTTTCCGGATGTGATCGCGCGTCGCGCGGTCAACCTGCCAGCCGGCAATCCGCTGCCCCGCAGCGGTCGCATCGAGCACCGTCTTTACTCCGGCATCGCGCGCGTCGCGGACGATCTCGAAAATCTCCCGCTGCTTGTCCGAGGGAGCGTTCCCGACGAATCCGGTCCACGTAATGTCGTAGTAAACCGCGCCGGGCGTATGTTTCTTTGCCCAAACATCCAGCAACACAAAATCTCCTTCGCGGATAGGCGCCGAACCTTCCGCATGGGGCTCGTAATGCGGGTTACCGCTGTTCGCGTTCACGGCCACAATCGGCGGATCGTCGGTGACCAGGTTCTCGCGCCGAAACGCCTCCATGAACCACTGCTGCATCACGTACTCATTGGTTCCGCCATTGCGCGCCCGCCGTCCGATCTCCTGGAACGCCGAGGCCGTGATGGCGTCGATCGCGTCGCGGGCCGCGAAGTGGGTCTGGACCTGTTCGTCGGTGAAGGTCGCTTCGAACTGCGCGACCAGGTCGGCGGAACTCACCACGTTCTTGCCCATGCCGCGCACGATCTCCACCGTGCCCGCGTCCACCAGCGAGATCGTAAACACGCTGTTGTTGGGTGAGTACTGCATGGCGATGTTGCGGTGGTTGCCCAGGATTCGCTTGATGTGGTCGAACAGTTCCTGCCAGCCAGCATACTTGTGCCTGGCCCCAGGCAGCGAATCGAGGTGCCCGGCTTCGATCTTGTGCACCAGCTTCACCGGGTCGCCCTGCGCGGGAATCAGGTAGAACCAGCGGCGGGTCACCATCAGCGTGTCGGGAAGGCCGAGCACCCGGTAGGCGATCGGATCCCGGCGGTGATGGTCATAGAAAAGCCACGCGTCGATCTGGCGTTCCCGCAGCGCGGCCTGAATGGCTGGCAGATTCATGGGCAAATGGTTATTTTAAACAAGGGCGGCGAATTAGGCGAATCATAGGTGCTTTTTGTGCTCCGACCTTAGCTCTCGAAGTGTTTGAGTTCCGCGACGATGCTCCTTAGCTCCGCAATCGCATCGGGATCCTGAGGCCCGGGACGGTTAACCAGCAGATCCAAAACATCGCACCGCTTTCTAAACGAATCGAGTTTTGGGTCAGGCTGGCTGCAGTCGACAAAATCATTCCATTCTTGAGGGTACAGGCTGGCGCCGTTCAGGAACCGTTCAATAATGTCCGCGATCTCTCTCGCGGTCCTCCGATTTATCTCATAACCGCGGCCTTAAGTACGGAATAGCCAAGCACCGCTCCGCTACGCCAAGATCTTCCTTCGGGTTCTCCTGGGCAGGATCTCACACGCCGTTCGCAGCACCAGCCGCGGAGCCTTTTGCCGGATCTTTAAGAGGTACGGTACGGTCTGCTTCGGATCGGCCTTGGCGGTCTCTCGCAGCAGCCAGCCAAGCCCTTTCTGGACCATATCGTCTTCGTCCTGAAGCAGAGAATTCGAAAGCCGCTTGATCTCTGGCAGGAACAATTTCTGTCGCGTTCCTTGGATAAGCGCCACGCAAGCGGCCCGGCGATGCCAGCGTCGCGGAGACTTTGCCCACAAAGAGACATATTTCGCACGCGCTGTTTTCGCCGCGATCATGGGAGCGATCAGGTAATGCACCAGCGCGTCGTGGTCGGCCCAACTGCTGATACGCGCTAGCCAGGATTCGAACCGCCGAAATTCGGGGTCGCCGAACTTGTCGACCAGTTTCTCGAGCATCAGCACGGCAAAAACCTTTTCCTCCAGGACCCGGCCCTGGAAAAGCTTGTCCGCGACCTCCAGCAAAAAGTCTATCCCGCGCTCTCGGACGATCGCCCGACGAAACCGGACCGCGACCTTGCGCATCTCAGCCGTGTACCATCCCCGCGACTTGATTTCTTCTTTGAAGAACCACTGCACGCCCTCGGCGTGTGGTGCTGAGCCGCCGTCCTTCAAGACCCGGCGAATGTGCGCGGCAATGTAGTTCGGGGTGATTCTGCGTTTGGGCATCGGGAACCCGTTCTGAGAAAGCTCAGCAGGATAGCGCACTCCGCGTCGTCATGGCAGTGATCCCGGTTGAACACAGGGCGTACTACTCCGTCGCGGAACTGGTACGCGTGATCACTAACTTGTCGTACGCCCAGAGCAGCACCGCGGTGGCTACGCCCAGGTCTGCCACGGTCCACCAGATCCGTTCCGGTCGACGCATCACCTCTCCGAAGTGGTGGATGAGCATCCCGCCAAACTTGCCCCCAATCAGCGATCCAATTCCGATGGGCAGAAACGCGAACCCCATGTAAGTACCCTGCTGTCCCGGTGGTGCCAGCCGCGAAACATATTCGTAGTAGCGCGGAGACTGGATAAGTTCGCCGATGGCGACCACAATCAACGTAAGGTAAGCGGTCAAGACCGAGGGATGCGCCACCAGCAGCAGCCACGCCCCGCCGGAAATCAACGTACCCAGAATAATGGCGCGGAAGGCCGGTATGCGCTGCGTGAGAAGGCTGGTGGCCATCGTGAACAGGATCACGATGATCGGTCCAGTGACCAGCATCAGCTCGGTGTCGGTCTTCGGGTTGATGTAGTCATGTACATAAAGGGGCAGGATGATGAATTCTTGCCAATAGACGATCCAGTATCCCGAGAAAATCAGCAGAAAAATCATGAAGCGCGGATTCGACAGCACGGTCCCGAAATTTGTGATCACTTGCTTGAGCGTGAGGATCGGCTCATCCGGGCGGCGCGGCTCCTTGAAGAAGAGCAACACCGCGAAAAACATCGCGAAGACGCTCAGGGCGGCGACGCGAAAGACATTCTCTACACGCATGTGCTGGTGCACCCAGGACGCAACGTAGGGGCCGGCGGCTCCCCCGATGTTCACCAGCGTGTAATAGATCGAATACCCGACGGATCGGGCGCTGTCGTTCTTCGAGGCGCGAGCTGTCGTGCCTACGACGCACGGCTTAACCAGCGCGATGCCGAACGCAGGCAGCATCAGAAAGATTGCGGCCAGCACGCCCAAGGGCACTACTCCGCGCACCGGAGCGAGCCAGGATGCACCGACGGAACCAATGAGGAAGTACGAGCAACTCAGGATCAGGTAGGCAAGGGAAAGAGCCCGTCGAAAACCAAGTCGGTCGGCGAGGGTTCCGCCGAAGGCTGTCAGTAGCCAGACCCAGCCGAACAACCCGGTGAGGCTGGTGGCTCGTTCCGCGCTGAAATGCAGTGTTTCATGAAGGTATCGCGTAAGCACTGCCAGGACAGCGTAGTAGGAAAGCCGCTCGAAAAGCTCGCTGATGTTGGCGACCCAGAAAGGCCGCTCGAAACCAGTGCGGATTTCATGCAGGCGTTCGTAAAAGTTCAATGAGGGCTCCCGAGGTTGAGCCGCTTTTGCAATTCCTCCGCGGACAACCCGACAACGCGAATCACCTTACTGCGGCTGCTTTGGCCGGCAGCAATACTAACGGACGAACGCGGCACCTTCAAAAGTTTCGCGAAGAATTCAATGCAGGCCTGGTTGGCTTTCCCTTCCACGGGAGGTGCGGTAAGGGCGACCTTGAGGGCTTCGCCCAGTTCCCCTGCGATCGCATTCTTCTTCGCGCGGGGATGCACCTTCACAGCAAAAGTGACTCCCCCCGCACTTTCCTGGATCGGTATCAAGGGTTCTTTGCCAGCGACAACGTCGTTTCCGCCCCCAGCAACCCCAACACGAGCAGCACCTGAGGATTCGCCAGCGTTCTCGCCCAGCCGATGCTCGCAATCAGTGCGATCACAAACACCAGCATCATCACGTTGGCCCCGATGCAGTAGAGCTTCAGCCCACGGATGCTGTACCCGTTGCGCAGGCGGAGCAGATTCAGCATCGCGGTGAACAGTAGCGCCAGCCCGGATCCGAAGATCCAGATCCGACCCGTGTAGTCACGCGGAACCAGCCAGCACTCCACAATGGCCAACAGGAAAAGCGCGCCGGCGCAGGCTCGGTCCAGCCCTTTCATAGGGCGACGGTCCTTTCGCCGAAGATGGCCGTTCCCACGCGCACACAAGTCGACCCTTCTTCGATGGCCACTTCGAAATCGTGCGACATCCCCATGGAGAGAACCTCCATGCGGACTCCGGGAAGTTTGCGCGCAGCAATCTGGTCGCGCAGTTCCCGCAGCTTGCGGAAAAACGGGAGCGCCCATTGCGGATCTTCGCTAAAGGGTGGGATCGTCATGAGACCTCGGATCTCGAGGTGATCGAGTTGGGGAGCTGCGCAGAGAAGACGATCGAGTTCCGGCGAATCTGTAGGCATTCCGTTCTTGGCGGCCTCGCCTCCTACGTTTACCTCGATCAACACGGCGCGTTTCTTCCCCAACTTCTGCGCCGAGTCGTTCAACTTTTCCGCCAGTTTCAGCGAGTCAACGGAATCGACGGCGTGGAAAAGTTCGGCAGCTTTGGCGGCCTTGTTGGTCTGCAGGTGGCCGATCATGTGCCACCGGGCGTCTTCGAGATCGCGCAGGCTATCGACTTTGCCCGCGAACTCCTGCACCCGATTCTCGCCAAAATGCCGGATGCCGGCCTGGTAGGCCTCGCGGATGCACTCGGCAGGAAAGGTCTTACTGACGGCCATAAGTGTGATTTCTTCGGGATCGCGGCCAGCGCGGGCAGCGGCGGTTCGAATCTTTTCTTGTATGCGTGCGATGTTCTCGGCAACTGACATAGAGCGCTAACCACAAACGACACAAACTAACACGAGGGAAATCGCAAAGGCTGTGATTCCCTTCGTGCACCTTCGTGTCCTCGGTGGTTGAGTAGTTCCCGTTGCGAAAAGGCGGCAACTCCCACCCGAGCATCACATGATCGCCGTCGGCGGCGCGGGTTCATCGGGCGCCCCGGCGTTGGCCAGGGGCACGCGAACCATCGCGATGATCAACACTGCCATCGCTACAATTGCCGTCCAGAACGAGGGCGTCCACTTGAGCAATGCGACGTCGCGCCCGGAGCCAACCAGTCCAGCGATGACCAATCCGCACAGGGCTTCGCCGGCGATCAGCCCTGATGCAGTGAGTACGCCCGCGTTGTCGACCCGCGCCTTCTGGGCGTCGTTGATACCCCGCCGATCCCGCAGCTTGTCGGTGATCCACCGGACCACGCCTCCGATGAAAATCGCAAAGGTGGTGCCGAGCGGCAGGTACATCCCCACCGCAAACAGCATCACGCTCTTCACCTCGATCAGGATCGCCACCAGTCCCAGCAGGATGCCCACGATCACCAGTGGCCATGCCATGTCACCGCCCACGATTCCCTTGGAAAGCATGGCCATCAGTCCGGCCTGCGGTGCCGGGAGCGCCGAACTTCCGAAGTGATATGCCTTGTCAAGAATCGCCACGGGGAAAAAGAGCACCAGTGAGGCTACGACAATGCCAAAAATATCCCCGATTTGCATCTTTGAGGGTGTGCCCCCAAGGATGTGTCCGACCTTCAGATCCTGCAGCATCTCGCCCGCGACTGCGGACGAAACGCATACTACGGCTGCGACTCCCAGCACAGCGGCCACGCCACCGGAGCCCGACACGCCCAGGGCGACCATCAGCAGTGCGGCAATCACCAGGGTGCAGAGCGTGAGCCCCGACACCGGATTGTTCGACGAACCGATCATGCCGACCAGGTTGCCCGAGACGGCTGCGAAAAAGAATCCAATCACGATCATGACCACGGCGGCGACCAACGCGCCCGTCAGGACTTGAGAACCGGACAGGTTGCCCGCCGAGCCAATGAAGTAGTGATACAGGATGACCATGGCGACAAACACCGCCGCGATCCCGGTGAAGACGATCTTGGCGGGCAAATCCCGCTCCGTTCGATTCGCTGCCGTGTGCGCGACTGCCGATTTCTTCAGGTCAGAAACGGCGCGGCTCATGCCTGCCATCAGTTGCTTGCGCATCCGGAAGAGCGTGTAGGTCGCACCAACGAGCATTCCCCCCACCGCGATCGGACGCACAATCGAGAAGTAAATGGCCCCGGCAAGCAAGGTCCATGAGATCGGCTGACCTTCTGGTTGCGCCGCTTGGATGTAGGGGCCAACCGTGAAAGTCAAAAGCGGAACCAGAAGTCCCCAGGCCAGCAGGCCGCCCGCGAAATTCAGCGCCGCCAGCCTTGGCCCGATGATGTATCCGACGCCCAGGTATGCGGGACTCACATCCGGAGCGGTAAACAGTGTGGCCCCGCCCGTCACCGTAGTGGCCACACTTGGATTGGTGCTTGTCCGCAACAACAGTCTCTTTCCCAACGCGCTGATCGTCACCGGGAACGTGTTGTTCGGGGAAAACACGTTGATCGCGCCCAGCAGGTACATGAATCCGCCAAAGCCCATGTTCGCAAATAGAATCTTCGCGGCCCTTGCGCCCTGTTGTCCTGCTTTGTGAATCTCCGATGCTGCAACCGACTCGGGGTAGGGGAGATCGGGATCCTCTACCATCACGCGGCGGAGCAAGGTCACGAACAGAATGCCTAGTGTTCCCCCGATCATCATCAGCGCAACCGACTTCCAATACTGGTCCCTCGTGAGCCCAGGCCAGATTCCGGCCATGACAAAGGCCGGGATCGTGAATATCGCTCCGGCTGCCACAGATTCCCCAATCGACCCCACAGTCCGCGTGATGTTCTCCTCTAATAGCGTCCCCTTCATCAACCGCAGCAGAGCCATCCCGATTACCGCCGCGGGATAGGTCGCCGCAATCGTCATCCCCGCCTTCAAGCCCAGATACGCATTGGCCGACCCGAGAATGGCCGTCAGCACCAGACCGACCAGCACAGCCCGGAATGTGAACTCCTTCATCTCCATGGTTTCCGGAACGTACGGGCGATACTTTTTTTCGCTGGGGACGGTTGCTTGAGTGCTCATGGGCTTCCTCGCAAGTGATTCGTGGGGTTAGATATACATCACATTTGCCGCGACCGCGCACGTTAGCATGCGGCGCCTGACAAATACAAGTACGATGCGGGCTGGTCTCCGGAAGGGGAGAGTCCGCCACGCCTGACAGCTGTACCCGTCGATCACAGCATGCCAAGAATTGACGAAACTCCCCGCCACCGTCGGGGTTACAATCATTCAGTCCGTCTCGCGTTCACCGGTTTGGGGCCCGAGGAGCTGTACCGATGTACGCTTTATCCAAACCTGCCTTCTGGTATCGCTTCTTTACCGAATTCCTGTGCCATAACTGCGGCAGCCGTGAGGGCTACGTTTCGCGGCCGCGTAACCTGTTCGAACGATATGGCTTACGATTCTTCTTCTTGCGGACTGCCCGTTGCGGCGACTGCTACTTGCGCTCCTATCGTCCGGTGAGAGTGCCGCTCATGCCTCGCCCGGAAGGGCTGAATTTTGATCCCGAGTCCATGCTGGCGGCTACCCTCGCAGCCGAGCGAAAGGTATCGCAGAAGGAAACCAAGGACGGAGCCGATACCCAGCAGCGGATTGCGTGAGCCTGTGGGCGTGGCTATACTAGGAAAGAGATTCGTCTGGTTGGCGTCCTAATGTACCCTCCGGACGACGGGAGGTCGTCTTCAGCAGTAGCGGGGACCGAACTCGGGCTACGCAGGCCACCACGGTAGCCAGAGGGCCTTCTTTTGTTTCCTGGGCGGGCGCAATCGCTGACAGCCTGTTCGTCACGCTTTTCCCGGCCGATTGCCGCATCTGCGGCGAACCCCTCATCAAGATCTCTCGCCTTCCGGTCTGCGAAACCTGCCTCGACGCCATTCACCCGATCGCCGGCGGACTATGCTCAATTTGCGGGGAAGGCCTAATCAGCCCGCATGCTTTCACGGGTGAGCACGGGGAAGCGCGCTGCGGCCTGTGCCGGCGCATGGAGCCGCCCTTCGTCAAAGCGGTAGCGTATGGCAGCTATGAAGGCGGATTGCGCGACCTGATCCACATGCTGAAGTACCAGCAGGTGCGGCCGGCCGCGAATGTCCTCGGCCGCATGTTGGCGGAGGCGATGGCCGGACTCGAGCCCTCGCTGGGTGAAACTCATCTGCTGGTGGTACCGGTCCCGCTGCACTCGGCCAAGTTGCGGCAACGCGGGTTCAACCAGTCGGAATTGATCGCCCGCATAGCGCTGAAGCTGTCTGCTTCCCGCGATCGCTACTCGCTTTGCGACGTACTGGACCGGACCCGCCGGACACTCTCGCAGATCGGCCTGACCCGTCACCAGCGGCGCGAGAACATGCGGGGAGCGTTCAGGGTGAAGAGTCCGGAGAAAATATCGAGACACGCGATTTTGCTGGTGGATGACGTGTTCACCACCGGGACGACCGTTTCCGAGTGTGCGCGGGTCCTGCGCCGGGCTGGGGCAGGCCAGGTCTGGGTTGCAACCGTGGCACGAACACTAAAAGTCGACGCGCAACATGCTCACTTGGAACCTGACGCGGACCCGAGCATGACGATGGCCGCGCACGGATAAACGGAGGGCTAGGAGGGCGCAACTCGGTAAGGGCACGAGTTCACTCCTGCCACAAGATCGAAACACAAGAACTCGGGCTTTAGCCCCTGGGGTTTTTGTTCTGAACAAGGTTTTATGGGAGCGAAGATCGACAATTCGATGAGGGCGATGGTCGGACGGTCCGCCGCTGGCGTAGTGGCGGTAGCCAGCGGGAGTTACGGCAATGCTCACGCCTTGCATGCGCCCGTGCTGGTGCTGAATGCTTCCTATGAGCCCATCAACGTGTGCGCCGCACGCCGCGCCATCGTGCTGGTGCTCAAGGGCGTCGCTATGGCGGAAGAGGAAAACGGCCACTTCCTGCATGCGGCCCGCGTGGCCATGCGTGTACCCTCCGTGATTCGCCTGCTGGAATATCGCCGAATCCCGCACCAGACACGCGCCTTGTCGCGCAAAAATATCCTGCTGCGCGATCGCAACAGCTGCCAGTACTGCGGCGTGGTGCTCGCCTCGGGCGAACTCACGCTCGACCACGTGGTCCCACGCTCGCGCGGAGGCTCATCCACTTGGGAAAATCTTGTCGCCTGCTGCCACCCCTGCAACCGACGCAAGGGCAACCAGATGCCGGCAGACGCGGGCATGAAGTTGACCCGCGAGCCCCGTGCCTTCAATCTCCACACCAGCCGCCACATCATGCGTCTGATGGGCCGGTCGGATGATAAGTGGAGAAAGTACCTCTTCTACTAAAGGTTTCAAGCTTCGGGTTTCAAGTTTCAAGTCGGTTAGAAAGAACGAGGCCGCGGACCACCCGCGGCCCTTTGAATTCTTGGAAGCTCCCTGAAACTCGAAACCTGAAACTCGAAACCTACTTCTGCTGTGTCTGCTGCTCCGGCTGCTTCTGTTCCCCCGGCGGCAATTCCTTCCCCTCGTACGTAATCCTCGTTTTCGATCCGAACTTCTTGTAGTTCTGGTACTTCACAATTTCGCGGATGTGAATGTCGCCGGAGAAGAAATGCAGCGTGTCATCCGCCTTGGTGTAGGTGGGGAACCAATAGATTTTGTCAATCTGTTCCCGCCAGGTGGTGAAACTCGGGTACAGGTGTTCTTCTTTGTTCTTTTTCTTGCCCCCATAAATCTGGGGAACGGTCTTGCCGAACGTTTTCACGATCTGGAAGTCGTGGTCATCCACCCAGATGCGTCCCTGGAAGTAGCGCTTCTTACCGACAATCTCTTTGGGGGCTAGGTCGAAGACATAGCAGTGCAGGTCATCTTCCTGCTGCTGTCCGACATACAGGACGTTGTACTCGCCGACCTCGTCACTGGTGAGCACGAAGGGCAGGCGGTTGCGGATGTCGTCCACATCCCCCTGATCCATGGAAAGGCCCGCCTGCTCGAGGCTCGATTGCGGAGCGAACACAACGTTCTCCAGCCGCTTGCCCTGGTCGTTGAACACCACGTCAAAAACCTCGTGGTACTCGCCCTTCACGGTGTCACCGTCGAGCACCTGCACCTTCACGTCCTGCCGGTAGGTGTACTCGTCGCGCGCTAGTTTGAATTCCTTTTCCTTGGCGGCGAAGCGCCTGATGATTTCGTCCGAGGTGATCCCCTTGGGCTCCGACTTGTCCAGAGGCCCTTCCTCAGCGAGCGCAAACCCGGCGAGGAAGAAAAGCGAAAACAAGGCGGGAAGCTGCAAACGCAGGCAATGTTTCATAGGAATAGTGTAGAAGAAATGCCGGACCGCGTCAGGGAGTTGGCGCACTGCTGCCTTCCTACCCCCGGACCCTCTCCGCTCAGGGAGCCCGGAGGGTAGGGAAGACTGCAGTTTCTGCCTAACTTCTTAGACGACGGTTTCGGGCGAAGGGTTGCAGGGGGATGCCCCCAATAGGCACTTGGCAATTCGCACCTGGCCATGAAGATTCTGGCCTTTCGGCCGGGCACCTGCTGTAGCGCTGGCGTCTCGCCGGCTGTCCCGAGGGCGTCCTCGCCCTCGGCCCGCCACCCGGTCAACGGCACGGGCAGCCGCACTCCCATGTGCCCCGGCCCCTTTTGGGCCAAGTGCCAACCGCCAAATGCCAACTGCGCGAGCCGAAGGCGAGCTACTGATTTACACTTACCCGTTCTCCGGCGGAGGCAAGCATGCGCCGTTCTGTCGCTCTGCTCTTTACACTTCTTTCCGTTGTCCCCGCACTCTCGCAGTCGAAACGCCCCTTCACCTTCGAAGACATGATGGCCCTCAAGCGCGTGGGCGAGCCGGTGCCTTCACCCGACGGCAAGTGGGTGCTCTTTAGTTTGGTCGACGTGGATCTCGCGGCGAACAAGAAAACCCCGCACGTATGGATCGTGCCGTTGTCGGGCTCCTCTGGTGGAGGGAGGGGCGTCGCGCCCGTCGGAGGCGCGCGTGAGCGCGTCCTCATTCCCGATCAGGATGGCGATCGCCCGCGCTGGGCGCCCGATGGCACGCGTTTTGCGTTCCTCTCCACGAAAGAAGGCGGATCACAGGTGTGGATCGCGGATTTTAATAGCGCCGCGGGCACGGTCGAGGGTGTAACGAAGCTGACTTCAATCGCTACCGAGGCGAGTGGGGAACTCTGGTCGCCAGACGGCAAGAACATTCTCTTCGTGTCGGATGTTTATCCCGAATGCGATGGCGCTCCCGCTGAAGAGGTCGCCTGCAATGCGAAGAAGGTGGGTGAACACGAGAACTCGAAGGTCAAAGCACTGATCTTTGACCGCCTGCTGTACCGACATTGGAATGCATACAAGGCCGGCATGCGGAGTCATTTGTTCGTGATTGCCGCGCCGCCTCCCGAGAGTTTTCGGACCGCCGGTGCAGGTCGTCGGATGGACAACCTCGGATTTGCAGCTATGCCGACTGTCCCCCTGGATCTCACTCCCGGCGATTACGACGCGCCCGTGTTCTCCCTCGGTGGCCAGGACAACTACGCCTTCTCGCCCGACGGCCAGCAGGTCTGCTACACCTCGAACCACGACAAGGCGGAAGCGACTTCCACCAACAACGATCTGTGGATTGTGCCAGTCAGCGGAGGTGCGGCGAAGAACATCACCGCCGACAATCCCGCCAGCGACTCGACGCCCCTCTATTCACCCGATGGCAAGTACATCGCGTATCGCGCCCAGCAGCGTCCGGGATATGAGAGCGATCGCTTCCGGTTGATGCTCTACGACCGAAAGAAGGCCCAAGGTGCGGCACTGAGAAGTTGCCAGCAGGGAACCGAGAACTGCCCCAAGATCGAATACAGAACGAACCTGACGGAGAACTTTGATCGCTGGGTTGGGACGTTCACCTGGGCGCATGACTCAATGCACATCTATTTCGCATCAGAACAGAACGGTGGGCAGGCGATTCAATCGGTGGCGGTCGTTGGAGGAGCAATTTCAACTGTTCAACCGACGAATCCCGGCTCTGATGATAAGCCCCTTTCTGTCTCGCGCAAGGTTCCACTCTTTGTCGAGGACTACAACGATGATGTCGGCTTGACTCCTGATGGTAAGACGTTGGTCTTTACTCATATGTCTCTGCAGGCACCGAACGAACTACATGAGATCGCATTAGACAAGGCAGTTGAACAACCACTCACTCACCTCAACGACGCCCTCCTCTCCCAAATCGCCATGTCCCGCCTTGAACCCTTCTGGTTCGAAGGCGCTCACAGCGACAAAGTCCAAGGCTTCTTGGTCAAGCCCCCCAACTTCGCCCCCACCAAGAAATATCCCGTGAAGTTCCTCATCCACGGCGGCCCGCAGGGCGCCTGGGGAGACGACTGGTCGTACCGCTGGAATCCCGAACTCTTCGCCGCCAACGGCTACGTCGTCATCATGATCAACTTCCACGGCTCGACCGGCTACGGGCAGAAGTTTATCGACGCCATCAACGGCGACTGGGGCGGCGCTCCCTTCGAGGATCTGATGAAGGGGCTCGACCACGCCGAGCAAAACTACCCGTTCATCGACAAGGACCGCGAGTGCGCCCTGGGCGCGAGCTACGGCGGCTACGCGATCAACTGGATTCTCGGCCACACTGACCGGTTCAAGTGCCTGGTGTCGCACGACGGCATGTTCAACGCATTTTCGGCATGGGGCACGACCGAAGAGCTCTGGTTCAATAACTGGGAATTCCAGGGCACGCCGTACACGAATCATGACGTCTACAACAAGTGGTCTCCGCGGAATTCGGCCAAGAATTTCAAAACGCCGACGCTGGTCGTCCACGGCCAACTCGACTACCGCCT
>Ga0307471_100001236_pt1 | contig 13907 bp, 14 predicted proteins | sample atmos_gasesAM3C__2_FD_204566 | JGI IMG/M metagenome (GOLD analysis project Ga0307471, IMG submission 204566) | Hardwood forest soil microbial communities from Morgan-Monroe State Forest, Indiana, United States - atmos_gasesAM3C_515 | ecosystem: Environmental > Terrestrial > Soil > Temperate... | reverse complement strand
AGAGCGCGCCGCCGGCGGCCGGCGGCGTGCAGGCCCGCCGATTTTGGACAATCAGTGACACGCAACCGCACGGCGAAGCGAGAAAATCGCGACGCTGAGGACGTTTAGCACGCCCAACACACCCCCCTGGTAAGCGGGAGGTCGTAAGTTGAATCCTTAGCGGGCAGCAGCGTTCCCGCCATTGTTCGGGTCTTCCGAAATGTCTTCAAACTCTGCTATTGAAGCAACGGGCGACAGAACAAGCGCGTCATCCGAAGGAAAAGGAAGATGTGGCGGGTCGCTCGTCAAAATAGCCTTTCCGGCGATGCCGGCGGCGCAACGGACGTTGATCCGGCCGGAGGTTTCGCCGATGCCGATCTGCGCGCTGCCGCGGCCATGCCGCAAAGCGCCGTCAACGGTACCGCGCAATTCAACGGGACATTTCCTGCCTCTTTCGAGCGCGGCGTCAGCGCTTCGGTCGCAGCCTCGTTCTGGCAGACGTCCGTAACATCGCTGGGCACGGCCGCAACATCGCTGAGCGCAGCGGCAACATTGCCGGGCGCAGCGGCAGCAATCCCGCCAGGCACAACCGCGGCCAGCAGTCCGATCGGCCCCGACGGCGCGACCCCGGCGCAGGTGCGTCAAGCCGTGAACGGAGCAACGCTTCCGACCACCGGCGCCGGCATCAAGGTCGGCGTGATGTCCACCAGCTTCAACAATCTCGGCGGCGCCGCCACCGACGAAAGGGATGGCGCGTTGCCACCTGCCGCAAACGTGCAAGTGCTAAAGGACCTCGCCTCGGGCGGCGACGACGAAGGTCGCGCGATGATGCAGATCGTGCACGACATCGCCCCTGCCGCCGACCTCGCCTTCTACACCGCCGACATCGGCGAGCAGGAATTCGCCGATGGCATCATCGCGCTGGCCAACGCCGGCTGCAACGTCATCTGTGACGATTTTACCTACGAGGACGAGCCGTTCTTCCAGACCGGCGTGGTCGCGAATGCCATCCAGCAAGTCGAACAACGAGGCGTCATCTTCGTCACCTGCGCCGGCAATCAGGGGGTCGGCGCCTATCAGACCGCCTGGAGCAACATCGCAAGCACCACGTATGGCGGGCGGACCCTCACCAATACGCTGAACTTCGGTACTGACGCCAACCCGAACCCGGTGCAGACGATCACGGTCAGAAACGACATATTCCCGAGCCCGATGCCGCTCATCCTGGAATGGAACCAGCCCTACGGCAATATAACGTCGAGCCTCGCGCTCGTCGTATTCCGGGACGGAACTTATGTCGGCACCTACGACAACACTAACGACGATCAGCCCGAGGCGGGTAATCCATTCGTTCTAAAGAATCTCGATGCCGGCCATACGTATCAAATCGCGATCGAGGTCGAGTCCGGTCCGCCCCCATCGCTGATAAAAGACGAACTCTTCAACGACGGCGATATGTCCAGCGTGATCCTGAATGGGGCGAATGCGGGGACGGTTTACGGCCACCACTTCTCGACGGACGCCATCACGTCGGCGCAGTCAATTCGGCCAACACCCCGGGGAACGACGGCTCGCTCGCGAGTGAATCGTTCTCGTCGTCAGGAGCGCGAACCCAGCTCTGGTTCAACCATGACGGCAAGCTGGTCCCCAACGCGCCGCAGCTTCTCAGCCCGGTCGCCATTTCCGGCGTCGACAACATCGACACGACGGTGTTTCACCCTTTCTTCGGCACCTCGGCGGCGACGCCCAGCGTGGCAGCCGTGATCGCCAACATGCTTCAAATCAATCCCGCGCTGACCTTTGCGCAGATCAAGCAAATACTCCAGCAGACCGCCTCGCCGTTCGGCGATCCCCTAGTCGCCGGCGCCGGTCTCGTCGATGCGCTCGCTGCCGTCACCGCGGCGATGCCGCCGCCGCCCAACGCCCCGCCGGCCGGCACCACCGCGGACATGGTCCTGAGCAATCCCGGCGGCGTCTACAACATCTACAATATCGGCGGCAATTCGATCCTCGCCGGCTATCAGTTGGCTTTCGTTGGGACCGATTGGGCGTTTGTCACGCTCGGCGGCTTCAACGACGGCGAAACGGCCGACATGCTGTTGCGCAACGGCAGCACCGGCGCCTTCGAGGTCTACGACATCGTCAACAACAACATCACCCAGGCCGTCTCGATGGGCGCGGTCGGACTGAATTGGCAAGTGGCCGGCTTCGGCGACTTCAACCAGGACGGCGCGACCGACATGATGTTGCGCGACAGCGGCAACGGTGCGTTCCAGATCTACAACATCAGCAACAACAGCATCATCAACAGCGTCGCGTTGGGTACGGTCGGCCTGGACTGGCAGGTCGGAGGCTTCGGCAATTTCTCGAGCCTCGGCGAATCCGACATGATCCTGCGCAACACGACAACCGGCGGGCTTCTGGTCTACGACATCCGCAACAACCAGGTCAGCAACGCTTTCTCCCTGGGCGCCGTCGGCTGGGATTGGCAGATCGCGGGCTTCGGCAATTTCAGCAGCGTCCCCGGCGAAACCGACATGCTGATGCGCAATACCACGACCGGCGCATTCCAGCTCTACGACATCAGCAACAACCAGATCACCTCGGCCTTCTCGCTGGGGGCGGTCGGGCTCAACTGGCAGGTCGCCGGCTTCGGGCCGCTCAACGGCGCGGGCACGTCCGACATGGTGCTTGTCAGCAACGGCACATACTTGGCCTATGACATCGCCGACAACCAAGTGACCGGCACCGCCACGTTGGGACAGGTGGGGCCGAACTGGCAGGTTGGCGGCTTTGCCGCCGCTGCGCCGACCGGCTCGGCTGCGCTCATGGACAGCAGCGCCCAGCTGGTGCAGGCGATGGCCTCGTTTGCCGCCCCTGACGCGATCGACAGCTCGAGTGCCGCGCCCTTCGATAGCGGTACGTCACAACAGGTCAATCTGCTGACCCCGGCGCACGCCTGAGGCTGCTTGCCAAAATGAGCCGTTGCTGATTTCAATCTCAAGATCGGAGATGAGGGTTGGGCCGTCGACAAGGCATCCGTCATGATCGGCGCGTGGTCTCCTCCACGCGGCGCGCGCTGATGACAGGTCTCGCCGCGACTCTGCTGGCGCCGCGGCGTGTGCGCGCCGCGAGCGTGACGGACGGCTCCGGCCGCGCCGTAGTGGTGCCGTCGCGCGTCGAGCGCGTCTTTCCGGCGGGACCGCCGGCGGCGATCTTTCTCTATACGCTCGCGCCCGAACTGCTCATCGGCTGGCCCCGTGCGAACCGGCCGGAGGAACGCGAATTCCTCTTGCCCGACGTCGGCGGCCGGCCCGAAGTGGGGCGCATCACCGGGCGCGGCAACACCGCCAATCTCGAAGTCGTGCTCGCCCTCAAACCCGATCTCATCCTCGACGTCGGCAGCGTGAACCCGACCTATGTCTCGCTCGCCGACCGCGTGCAGCAGCAGACCGGCATTCCCTACGCGCTGCTCGACGGCTGTTTCGAGGGCATTCCGCTCAGCTATCGCACGCTCGGCGCATTGATCGGGCAAGGCGAGCAGGGCGAGGGCCTCGCGCGCAACGCCGAAGACACGCTGAAAACGATCACGCAGCGTGTGGGCGCGATTGCGCCCAGCCAACGGCCGCGCGTCTATTACGCCCGCGGGCCGCGCGGGCTCGAGACCGGGCTTGGCGGCTCGATCAACGTGGAGACGATCGAACTCATCGCGCAGAACGTCGCAAGCGGTACGCGCGGCGGGCTTGCCAACGTCTCGATCGAGCAAGTGTTGTTGTGGAATCCCGATGTCATCATCACCATCGACCAGGACTTCGCGGCGAATGTTGCGAGCGATCCGGCCTGGGCGCCGGTTGCCGCCGTGCGCGCGCACCGCGTGCACCTCTCCCCGAAACTGCCGTTCGGTTGGGTCGATTTCCCCCCGTCGGTGAACCGGTTGATCGGTCTGTGGTGGCTTGCGAAAATCCTATACCCGGATCTGTTCCCAGAGGATTTGCGCGCACTGACCCGGGAGTTCTATGCGCGCTTCTACCACGTGACGCCAAGCGATGCGCAAATCGACCGGGTGCTGGCGGGGCGGGATTAAATCGGCTCTGTTGATCTCGTCGTCGGCCCAAACACAGCGATCCCGCTGAAACCTCATGACCCGCCGTTTCTTCCCAGGCTTGATCATCGCGCTGGGCCTGTTCGCCGTCGGCGTGCTCGTCGCGTTCACCGTGGGACGCTATCCCGTGACGCTTGCCGAGTTCATCGAGGTCCTCGTCTCACGCCTCGGCGGCCGGGACGCCACGGTCTCGCCGGCGGTCGAGAACGTCGTGCTGTTGGTTCGCGGCCCGCGCGTGATTGCGGCGGCGCTGGTGGGCGCCGCGCTCGCGGTCGCCGGGACCGCGTTCCAGGGCATCTTTCGCAATCCATTGGTCTCGCCCGACATCCTCGGCGCCTCCTCAGGCGCGGCGCTCGGCGCCGTGCTCGGCATCTATTTCTCGCTCGGCGTCATCGGCATCGAGGCCCTGGCCTTTGCCGGCGGGCTCGTCGCGGTCGCCGCCGTCTACGTCATCGGCTCTCTGCTGCGCTCGCGCGATCCGATCCTCGTGCTGGTTCTCACCGGCGTCGTCGTTGGCGCGCTGCTCGGCGCCGGCGTCGGCCTGGTGAAATATCTCGCCGACCCCTACAACCAACTCCCCGCCATGACGTTCTGGCTGCTGGGCAGCCTGGCTGCCACCACGGTCTCCGATCTGCTGCCCCTCGCCGGTGCGGTGGCGGTCGGCACCGTCGTGCTGATCGCGCTGCGCTGGCGGCTCAACGTGATGTCGCTCCCTGAGGACGAGGCGCGCGCACTGGGGCTAGCGACCGGGCCGTTTCGCATCGCCATCATTGCCGCGGCGACGCTGGTGACCTCCGCCAGCGTCGCCACCTCAGGCGTCGTCGGTTGGGTCGGCCTGGTGGTGCCGCATCTTGCCCGCGCGCTGGTCGGCCCCGATTTTCCCCGCCTCGTCCCGACTGCGGCGCTGCTGGGCGGCGGTTATCTTCTCTTCATCGATACGATTGCACGCACTGCTGCGCCGGTCGAAATCCCGCTCGGAATTCTCACTGCCGTCATCGGCACGCCGTTCTTCATCTGGTTGCTCGCCGGCATGCAACGGACGTGGTCATGAGCCTTACCGGCCGCGATCTCACCATCGGCTACAGCGATCGCGTGGTCGGTCGCGGCCTCAACGTCGCATTGGAGCGGGGCCAGGTCCTGGCGCTGCTCGGCCCGAACGGGGGCGGCAAGACCACGTTGCTCAAGACCCTGCTCGGCATCCTCGCGCCTCGCGCCGGCGATGTGGCGATCGCCGGACGCTCGCTCGCGACCATTTCCATCCGCGAGCGTGCAAGGCTCATCGCCTATGTGCCGCAGGTGCATGTGCCAACCTTCGCCTTCACCGTCGATAGCGTTGTGCTGATGGGCCGCACCGCGCACGGCAATCTGTTCAGCCGGCCGTCGACGCGCGACCGGATGGTGGCGGCACGGGTGCTGGAACAATTCGGCATCGCGCATCTGGCGCCGCGCCCCTACACAATGATCTCCGGCGGCGAGCGCCAGCTCGTCTTGCTGGCGCGCGCGCTTGCGCAGGAGCCGCAATTCGTCGTGCTCGACGAGCCGACCGCGAACCTCGACTTCGGCAACCAAGGCAAGGTCATGCGCGAAATCCGCGCGCTCGCCGGCGCGGGCCACGGCATCCTCTTCACCACGCACGATCCGAACCACGCGTTGCGCGCCGCCGACCGCGCCTATCTGCTACGGCAGGGCGAACGCGTCGCGGAAGGGGCGGTCGACGCCGTGCTCACTCGCGAGCGGCTCGAGGATCTCTACGGCGCGAAAGTGGAGAAGCTCACCGATGCGGCAACCGGCCAGGCGGCATTTCTGCCGGGGTGACGATCGAGAGTGTTCCGCACGGATTTGGCGGGCATGGATTGAGGTGCGTCGGCGGGCGTCCGTCCCGCGCATGACGCTGGCAAGTTCAAGGCGCGCGCACCAACTCGCGCCGCTTGCGCCCCATCACCCGCGCGCCGAGCGGAATGCGGCACACCGCCGCCGTCGTCGCCCAACTCAGGGCGAGCGCGCCGGCGAACACAATCGCGCCCTTGGCGATCGCGCCCAAGTGAGCGTCGAGCAAAAAATACTGCAGCCAGATCACGAAGAGGTAATGGACAAAATAGATGCCATAGGCGTTGTTCGCGAGGCTATCGAGCATCGGCCGATGCCTTCGCGTCATGCGCAAGAATATCCCCAGCAGGGCAAAGCACGCGCAGGCGGCGCACAGCACGAAACCGAGGTCGGCGGCGACCTTGAAGCCCGGCAACGTCGTCCCGTTGACCATCAGCGCGGTGGGAACAATCCACAGCAGGAACGCCGCGCCGGCGCCCGCCAGCCACCGCCAGCATCGTTGCACCAGCATTCCGTCCTCCGCGAGCAGACCTCGCTCCAAACCGAAGGCGCCGACCCCGAGACCGGCGAAGAAGTAGATGACGTATTGCGGCGCGAAGCTCGGCTGAAAAGCGAATGGACCGAACTGCATCCATTCCCAGGGCGCAAACATGGCGGATAGCGGGAGGTAAGCCAGCGCGGACACGGCGACCAGCACGATGAAGGGCCGGCCGGGCTGCTCGCCGCCGTTGGCCACGAGGCGGCCCAAGGATTCGCCGGCGCGCGGCGCAAGCCAAAACAGCGCAGCCGCCGCGATGTTGAACAGGAGCAGGAGCCACAAGAACCACATGGGCCCGTTCGGCCAGAACGGCAGCGCCATCCAGTGCGACCAGAACGCGGACCAGCTTGGGTCGACCGCGCCGGCGCGGTAGACCGGATAGAGCGACACCGGCATCAGCAGATAGAGGCCGACCACGAACGGGATGCCGAGCCGCACGAAACGGTCATACAGGAATCTCGCGCTTCCTTTGCGCGACAGGCTCGGCCAGACGAACAGGCCGGAGAGGAAGAACAGCAGCTGCATCAGATAGACGTATTGCAAGGCGCAGAACAGGTCGAAGCCGAACCAGCGTTCGCTGTCGACGATCGGGTTCGCGCGCCAGCCATAGGGCGGGAGGTCGAAGGGCAGCTGCGCCTCCGGCTGCGAGCCGAGATAGGCGATGAACGAATGGAACGCCACCACCATGACGATGGCGAAGCCGCGCAGATTGCTCAGTGCCAGGCTGGACTTCGACATGCGGCTGCGGACCGCTCCCCGATTAGCAACCTCGACCGCCATCCTCGCGCCCGCCGCCTCTCACAGGTCGGCAGCGTTTCCCGATCGGGCTCATTATGCTTTAATTCGCCGTCCACACAACGAGCAGGCCCCCTGCCGGTGGCGGACATTTCCCTGTCAGTGCAGCAAAAACAAGGCTGATCGCGGCGTGCACATCCATTTTCGCTCCCCGGGCCGGCGCGTGCGCATCGACGGTGAGCCGACTCAACGCATCAGCCTGCGGGCCGAGGTCCTGCGCGCGGCGCTGCGTTTCTTCAAAACGAGGCAGGGCCGGCGGGTGCAGGCCGCCGCGACGGTTCGGCGCCGGCTCAAGCGCATCGAGCCGTTCGTGCCGCGTCCGCCGGCGGGCACACGGACAACGGTCATCGATGGCAGCGGCGTCAATACAGTCCACGTGGCGGTGCCTCAGGCGCGCAGCGATCGCTGCGTCCTTTACTTCCACGGCGGCGCCTACGCGCTCGGAACCGCGACGCTCCTTCGGGATTTCACCTGGCGCATCGGCGCCGCCGCGCGCGCCTGCGTGCTCTACTTCGATTATCGGCTCGCGCCGGAGCATCCGTTTCCGGCGGCGCTCGAGGATGCGGTTGCGGTCTATCGCTGGCTCGCCGCTCGGTTCGATCCCTCCCGAATCGCCTTCGTCGGCGATTCGGCAGGCGGCGGTCTGGCGCTGGCGACGCTCTACAAGCTGCGCGACGAGGGTTTCGCCCTGCCGGCGGCCGCGGTCGCGGTCTCACCGTGGACCGATCTGGCGCTGACCGGGCCGTCGTTGCAGCTCAACGCCGCCGTCGACCCGATGCTCGACGTCGCGATACTGCCGGCGCTCGTGAACGGCTATCTCGGCGGTGCCGATCCGCACAACCAGTACGCCTCGCCTCTTTATGGCAATGCGTCTGGGCTTCCGCCCACGCTGATCCACGTCGGCAGCGATGAAATCCTGCGCGACGACGCCGTTCGCATGGCCGACAAATTGCGGGCGGCGGGATGCGACGTCGAAATAGAGATATGGCCGCGGATGCCGCATGCCTGGCACCACTTCGCCCGCGTCCTGCCGGAGGGCCGTGACGCCATCGCCCGCATCGGCGCCTTCCTGCAGCAGCGGCTCTAGCACCGGAAGACGTGCCGGCCATGACGGGCACTAAATAAAACCAGTTAATTCACCCGCTGCCGCGCGCGGCGTTCGCGAGATATTGCATGTCCGGCTCCGGCCGCCGGCCGGCGAAGGTGAGCACGAGCTCGCTCGCGCCGGCTTGCGCGTAGCGGCGGGCTTGCGCGAGCGCGTCCTCGGCGGTGCCGGCGATGGCGAAGGCTTCGACGAAACGATCGTCGAGCGCCTCCGCGGCCCGCTCGCCCGCGCGCAAGCGCGCGACGGCGGCGGCGAAGTCGGTTTCCGACAGCTCGGGCGCCCGCAGCAACGCCGCCTTGGCGGTGGGAACGCGCTCGCCGAGCGACCAGAAGGACGCCAGCATCTCGCCGAGCGCCGCCTTGGCGAGGCCGTAGGCCTCGGCGCGGTCGAGCCGCACCGCGCAGGGGATATATTGCACGATTTCGGCCGGCACCGGGCGCTGCGCCTGCCGCGCGGCCTCGCGAACCGCGAGTGCCGCCGCTTGCGTGAATTCCGCGGGGCACATGTTGGAGATGATCAACCCGTCGGCAATCCTTCCGCACAGCGCCAGCGCCTGCTCGCCGCGCGCCGCCATGAGCAGCGGCATGTCGGGCCGAAGCGCCGGGAATTCGAGCTTGACCTTGCGCGCGGAGAACACGGCTCCGGCGTAGTCGACCTCCTCGCCCTTGAGCATGGCGCGCACGATGGTGATCGCATCGCGCACCGCGGCGAGCGGGCGATCGGCGCGCAACCCCATGCGCTCGGCCGGCGTCGCAATGCCCGAACCGATGGCGAGCCGCGCGCGGCCCTGCGCCAGCTCGTCGAGCGCGCCGATCTCCATCGCCATCAGCGTGGGATGCCGGTTGTAGGGATTGAAGACGCCGATACCGATGCCGATGGTGCGCGTCGCCGCCGCGCAGGCCGAGGCCGCCGGCAGCACGCCGCGGGCGAACGCGTTCTCGGCGAACCAGACCGAGTGATATCGGTTGGCCTCGGCGATGCGGGCGAGCTCGAGGCACTGGCGTGGATCGATCGCGCCGGAGAGACGCACGCTCAGTTTTGGTAGATCAGCCACCGCGCCCCCACTCAATTCGTCATTGCCGGGCACAGCGCTCGAAAGATGCGCTTAGAGCCGGCAATCCATCAATATTCACAAAGACCTTCTTTCGAAGACGATGGATGCGCGGGTCAACGGGGTCCCCGCCGACCCTGTCGGCAGGGTGCCCGTCCCGCGCATGACGTCCGACGGCTATCACACGCCACCCGGGCGCTCGCCCGAGCCTGCCTGCGAGAAGTGCGCGTGCACGACGCGCCAGTCGCCCTTCTCCTTGTGAAAAACCATGGTCGACCGGGTGATGAACTCCTCACCGCCGTAATGGATGTCCTCGGGCGGCGGCGCCTTGCCGGTCCATTTGCGCCTGGTGCGGCGATGGCACCACACGACCGCCATATCCTCCCTCACCACGCCGCCGAGATCGAACGGCGTCCAGTGGCTCGACGCCACGTTTTGTCCGTAAAATTTCCACAGCCGGAACCAATGCTCGCGCCCCTTGTAGGTGTGGCCGTTGAGGTTGAAGAAGGTCGCCTCCGGCGCTTCGCTCCATAACGGCTCGAGCTTGTGCCAGTCGAAGCCGGCATTGGCGTCGATGTAGTCGGCGTGCAGCTTAAGGATCTGCTCGCGGTCGCGCGCGGAGCCGCCGACGAGATGGGCCTCGGACATGATATCTCCGGTTCGAAACGTGCATGGAAATTTGAGCCCGCCCCGGCGACACTTTGCACGAGGCGAGGTCCGCCGGCAATTCGCCTAGTGCTCGCGGCAAAAAGACGGACTGCGCAGGTAGACTAGCCATGGCGCTCCGCCCGAAGTTAATCGTTTCCACCATCCTGGGGACGCTCGCCTATCTCGGGCTCGCCATCCTTGGGCTGGGCGGCTTTGCCGCCTTCTTCTCGCACCGGGCCTTGATCGCGCTTACGGTTGTGTTCTTCCTACTCTCGGCCGTCGCGCCGTTCAGCGCCGGAAATCTCAGCCCCGGCGAGCGCGAGGATCGCGGCAACCGCTGGGTGCTCGCGGCTTTCGGTGTGATCTCGCTGTTGCTGGGGTATGTGCCGGCCTACGACGACCGGACGGAGCTGTGGACCATCGACGGAGATGCGGTGCGCTGGCTCGGCGTCGTGCTCTTCGCTGCCGGCGGTGCGTTGCGGATGTGGCCGGTGTTCGTGCTCGGCCACCGCTTCAGCGGATTGGTCGCGATCCAGCGCGGGCACACGCTCGTCACGCATGGGGTCTATGGCGTGATTCGCCATCCCAGCTATCTCGGTTTGCTCGTCGGCTCGCTGGGCTGGGCGCTCGCATTCCGTTCCGGGCTCGGCGTGTTGCTCACGGCGCTGCTCATCCCGCCGCTGCTCGCGCGCATCAACGCGGAAGAGCGGCTGCTGCGCTCGCACTTCGGCGACGAGTACGATGCCTATTGCCGCCGCACGTCACGGCTCCTCCCCGGCATATATTAGTGGATTGGATCGGCGGTCCGCGGGCTCCGCCCGACCAAAACGGCTGCATGCAAAATCGGCATTTGCCGACCAACTGGGCAATTGATCGCGCCGCGCCACCTGTGCTGCGAGGGCGAGAGCCACCGGCGCCTAGAGCCCATAAGTCGATTTGTCGAAGCTATTCAGGCTTTTGCCGTTGGTTGGGGGCGACAGTGGAATGGTCCGCGCAGCATTTCGCCTGCCTCACCCTGGCACCTGGCTTGCAATGAAGCGAACAAACTCAACCGGAGGCTCGCAATGTTTCCGAAGTCTTTGAGCTTTGGGTCTTTCCGCACATCGACGGCGGCCGCCGCAGCGATCCTGGTGTGGTGCTCGGTCCCCGCAGGTGCGGCCGACAAGGTCACCTTTCTCACGAGCTGGTTTGCCCAGGCCGAGCACGGCGGCTTCTATCAGGCCAAGGCAACCGGGATCTACGAGAAAGCCGGGCTCGACGTCACGCTCAAGATGGGTGGCCCGCAGGTCAATGCCGCGCAACTGCTCCTGGCGGGCGAGACCGATTTCATGATGGGCTACGATCTCCAGGTTCTCAAAATGCTGGAGCAAGGCCTCCCCGCCATCACGGTCGCGACCTCCTTCCAGTTCGATCTGCAGGGAATCATGGCGCACGACCAGGTGGCGGGCCTCGCCGACCTCAAGGACAAGACGATCCTGGTGGCAACCGCCGGCCGCACGACGTGGTGGCCGTGGCTCAAGGCGAAATTCAAATACAGCGACGAACAGACCAAGCCCTACACGTTCAACCTGCAACCCTTCTTCGCCGACAAGAATGTGGTGCAACAGTCCTATCCGTCGTCCGAGCCGTATCAGGCCAAGCTCCAGGGCGTGCCGGTCAAGTTCTTTCTGTTCGCGCGCGACGGCTATCCGCCCTACGGCACGACCATGGTCACTACGCGCGGCTTCGTCGAGCGGAGCCCGGACGTCACCGCGCGCTTCGTGAAGGCATCGCTCGAAGGCTGGAAGAGCTACATGGCCGATCCGGCGCCGGGAAACGCGCTCATCAAGGCCGACAATCCGAAGATGAGCGACGAGCAGATCGCCTTCGGCATCGAGCAGCTCAAGGCGCTCAAGGCACTCGACGGCGGCGACGCGCAGACGATGGGAATCGGAATCATGACGCAAGCGCGCTGGAACGCGACCTACGACTTCATGGTTTCCGCCGGGCTGCTGAAGCCCGAAGTCGATTGGAAGCAGGGCTTTACCGACCGATTCGTCAAGACGCTCAAGCTCTCGATGTAGCCGCTCGTGCTCGCGCCGAATACCGCGCTGTCCGTGGACGCGGACGAACGCGTCGGCGCAGGCGCGCCCGTGATCGAGATTCTCTCCGCGGACAAGGTCTTTCCCGACGGCACCCGCGCGCTCGCCGCGATCGATCTGACGATCGCCGGCGGCGAATTCCTCACCCTGATTGGTCCTTCCGGTTGCGGCAAGAGCACGCTGCTCAAGCTGATCGCCAATCTGATCGAGCCGACCGACGGCCGCATCCTGTGGTGGTCGGGCGCGTTCGAGAAGCTCGGCGCGCGCGGCAGATCGATCGCCTTCGTGTTCCAGGACCCGACCTTGATGCCGTGGGCGCGCGTGGAGACGAACGTGCGCCTTCCGCTCGATCTCGCCCGCGTGCCGGCGGCCGAGTCGCGCCGCCGCGTGGCCGACGCGCTCGCGCGCGTAGGGCTCGAAGGATTCGCCCGCTACTACCCGCGGCAGCTCTCCGGAGGCATGAAAATGCGGGTGTCGATCGCGCGCAGCCTGGTGGTCGAGCCCAACCTGCTCCTCATGGACGAGCCGTTCGGTGCGCTCGACGAATTTACCCGCAATCGGCTCGACGCCGACCTCGTTCGGCTGTGGTGGGAACGCAAGCTGACAACCGTATTCGTCACCCACTCCATCTACGAGGCGGTGTTCCTGTCGACGCGCGTGATCGTCATGGGGGCGCGGCCCGGCCGCATCTGCAAGGTCATGACGATCGACGAGCCGCACCCGCGCGAGGAGAGCTTCCGCAACTCTCCGCGCTTCGCCGAGCATTGCCGAGCGCTCTCCGCGCTGCTCGCCGAAGTCTCGGTGGAACAGATGCATTCATAGGAGACACATCCGCGGTGCGTCCGCTCGCCCAGTCCGAAAGCTTCACGACCATCGCCGCGCCCTTGGCGGTCGGCGTGATCATGGTCGCGATCTGGGAGATCGCTTGCCGCGCCTTCAACATCCCGGTCTTTCTCTTCCCCAAGCCGAGCGACGTCGGCGCAAAGCTCGTCAGCGACTGGCCCGCGCTGCTGGCGGCGCTGGGCATGACGCTGCGCATCGCGCTTCAGGCGTTCGTCGCGGCGATCGTGATCGGCACTCTCATCGCCTTTCTGTTCGTGCAGAGCCGGGCAATCGAGATGAGCTTCTTCCCCTACGCGGTCCTGCTGCAGGTGACGCCGATCGTGGCGATTGCGCCGTTGATCATTATCCTGGTCAAGAACACGCAAGTCGCGTTGACCGTCTGCGCGGCGGTGGTGGCGTTGTTCCCGATCATCTCCAACACCACGCTGGGATTGCGCAGCGTCGATCCCGGGCTGGTGAACCTCTTCCGCATGAGCCGGGCGGGACGGATGCAGACGCTGTGGCGGCTGCGCATTCCGAGCGCGCTGCCGTACTTCTTCGGCGGATTGCGAATCTCCAGCGGACTTGCGTTGATCGGTGCGGTGGTGGCCGAGTTCGTCGCCGGCACGGGAGGGCGAAGCGCGGGGCTTGCTTATGAAATCCTGCAATCGGGGTTCCAGCTCGACATTCCGCGCATGTTCGCCGCGCTGTTTCTCATCACGCTCGCCGGCGTGGGTCTGTTCACCGTGATGGTGGGCCTGTCCAAGCTGGCGCTCGGCACCTGGCATGAGAGCGAAGTCGGCACCGAATCATGACGTCGATCCTCATCCGCGGCGGCGCGATTCCCGGCATCGATCTCGCGCAGATGCGCCATGAGGTGGCGCTCATCGCGCAGCTCGCATCATAACGACCGGAGGAAGTATTTCATGCTCTGCACCAAGCAAAAGGTCTTTCGCCGT
>Ga0307471_100001235_pt1 | contig 13908 bp, 11 predicted proteins | sample atmos_gasesAM3C__2_FD_204566 | JGI IMG/M metagenome (GOLD analysis project Ga0307471, IMG submission 204566) | Hardwood forest soil microbial communities from Morgan-Monroe State Forest, Indiana, United States - atmos_gasesAM3C_515 | ecosystem: Environmental > Terrestrial > Soil > Temperate... | reverse complement strand
CGGCTGCAATTGAGCGCAGGCACGGCATCGACGATTGGCATTAACGCGCCGCACGGAGGTTTGCGAGTCGCTGCCCGCGACGTTAATGGAGATCACAGCATCGACCTGGTCCTCACCTCGAATTTGGATGCGCGGTTCGTGGCCGTCCTGTTAAACGATGGTCATGGGAATTTTTCCGAGGCGGCACCGGGCGCTTACCTTAACCTGGAAGAAGAAATCTCTGTGCTCCTCACTTGTCCCGCCGCGTCTGTAACCGACCAAGCCGCGCTTGCCTTCCCCCGCTCCTTCTTCGCCGGAGAAGCTGTTTGCGGCCGCAACTGCCAGACACTTCTCTCGTCGGGTTCGCTCCTTTTTGCGCGAGATTGGAGTGTGCGGCGGACGGTCGCGCACTCCCGCCTCGGCCGCTCGCCGCCTGTCTTTGTCGCACTCTCGTAATCCTTCCCTTACCGCTGTGTTATAGATTCATTGGGCCGATTCGGCGATCCTCTCGGAGGCTAGTCCGCGAGGGAGAATCCCGATTGGCATCGCAATTGTCTAAATCGAGCGGAATGCTGGCACAAGTCAGTCTCCGCATTCATCACAGATTGAGGATGTGAGGGTACAGTCATGCGGCGTTTTATTAGGGGTGTATGTTTCGCCGCCTTCTTCGCGGCGGCGTTCACAGGGCAGGCCCAGGCGCAGAAAGCGCTGACGTGGGACGAAGTGAAGGCTCGGTTCGAGGCGAATAACCCGACACTGCGCGCCGGACAGATCGGCGTTGATGAGTCGCGAGCTCAAGAGATCACGGCGTACCTTCGCCCCAACCCAAACCTCACTCTGCTGACGGATGGGACGCAAATCGCGCCCTACCACGGCGTTTGGCGACCACTCGCCGGCACGCAGGAGCAGGCTGGCTTGGCCTATCTGCACGAACGAGCTCATAAGCGGGAGTTGCGGTTGCAGAGCGCGAAAGACGCTACGGAAATCACGATATCGGGGCAAGCGGATTTGGAACGAGGCCTTCTGTTTGCTTTGCGTGGCGCGTTCGTGGAGACACTGCAGGCAAGGGCAGTCTTACAGGTGGCTAGAGATAACCTGTCCTACTGGGACCAAGTGCTTGGCATCAGCCGGGACCGCTTCCAGGCCGGTGATCTAGCCCACATCGATCTGGATCGTCTGGAACTTCAGCGCGTCCAGTTTGAATCCGATTTACAAACCGCCGAAGTGAATCTTCGAACCGCCAAGATTCAGTTGCTGATGCTGCTGAATGACCGGACACCGATTGACCAATTCGACCTGACCGGACCCTTCAGTTACAACGACCAGATAGCGCCGCTGGATGATTTCCGTCAATTGGCCGTGGACACGCGGCCGGACCTGAAGGCGGCGTTGGAGGCAGTCACCAAGGCGCAGACGGATCATAAACTCGCGGTTGCGAATGGATCGACCGACCCGACCCTCAGCGCGTGGTATACCCACAACCCGTCATTTAACAATCCGTACGACCACAACACGCTCGGTGCAAGCGTCGTGATCCCGCTGCGCATCTTCGATCGCAATCAGGGAGAAAAGCTGCGCACTCAATTGGACATCGACCGCAACCAGAAGCTGCTGAACGCGACCCAGGCCCGGGTATTCAGCGATGTGGACTCGGCATACGCAATGGTGAACAGCAATCTGATCCTCCTGCGGCCCTACAAAGCCAAATACCTCGAGCAATCCGCGCGGGTCCGGGAGACCGCGAGATTTTCCTATGAGCATGGTGGAGCGGCCCTCCTGGATTTCCTCAGCGCAGAGAATGAGTATCGAAGCGTTCAACTCAACTATGTGAACCTGATTGGCGCTTACTTAACGGCAGCGGCGCAACTGAATCTTGCCGTCGGCCGCGAGGTCCTCCAATGAAGCGCAGCCTGATTCTCCAAATGTCGTGGTTCACAGCTCTGGTTGTGCTGCTTGCGGCCTGCGGCGGTAAATCGGGATCCGGCGCCGGAGCGCCACCTTCGGCCAAGGTGGAAAAAGAGGAAGACGTCAATGTGTTGACGGTAGAACATCCGGAGCAGTTTCCCTTGGTGAAGGCAGTGGAATATTCGGCTGCGCCGACGCTGAGCGTTACCGGCACGGTTACCCCGGACATCAGCCGGACTGTGCCGGTCATCTCTCTTGCCGCTGGGCGAGTGGTGGAAATTCGCGCACGGTTGGGCGACAGGGTTCAGAAGGGGCAGGTGCTGCTGCGTGTGCAAAGCCCGGACATTGCCGGAGCGTTTTCCGAGTATCACAAAGCGCTCGCCGACGAAATTCTGACGACGAAGCAACTGGCTCGCGCACAACTTCTTTACGACAAAGGCGCGATCTCGCTGGGCAATCTGGAAATGGCGAGGGATGCCGATGACAAGGCGAAAGTGGACGTCGAGACCGCCCTCGAGCATCTTCACGTCCTCGGCGTGGATAAAGATCACCCGAGCGGCATTGTGGAAATCAAGGCGCCCGTCTCCGGCGTCATCACCGATCAGCAGGTAACCTCCGCCTCTGGTGTTCAGGGACTGTCTGGCAGCAATCCCTTTACAATCTCGGACCTCACCAGCGTTTGGATTGTCTGTGACGTCTACGAGAACGATCTTGCCAGCGTCCATGTGGGTGAGGACGCCGACATCACTTTAAATGCTTACCCCGATAGGAAGTTCACGGGTCGGATCAGCAACGTCGGGCCAATTCTGGACCCGAACATACGCACGGCGAAAGTGCGTGTGCAGGTGGCGAATCCAGGCCTGCTCATGCGCGTTGGCATGTTTGTGACCGCGAACTTCCACGGGCAGAAAAAGGTGAAATACGCGTCCGTGCCCGCTTCAGCCATTCTGCACCTGCACGACCGCGACTGGGTGTACGTTCCTGCGGGGAGTAACAAATTCCGGCGCGTGGAAGTGAAAGCGGGCGCGACCCTGCCGGACAAAATGCAGGAAGTGCGCTCTGGCATTGACCCGGGCCAGCAGGTGGCGAGCAACGCCCTGGTGATGCAAAGCACCGTGGAGCAATGAAAGGCCCATGAGCCATCGCCAAACAACAAGGACTTTCCGATGATCCGTGTCATCGTCGACTTTGCTCTCGACAATCGCTTCATCGTTCTTGCCATTGCCGTGCTTCTTCTGCTCTGGGGCGCTGTCTCGTTCCATAACCTGCCCGTGGAAGCCTATCCCGATGTTGCCAATAACTACGTGCAGATCATCACCCAGTGGCCGGGCCGCGCCGCGGAAGAAGTCGAGCAGCAAGTCACCATCCCCATTGAAATTCAGATGAACGGCCTGCCGCATCTTGCCCATCTTCGCTCCGTATCCCTCTTCGGACTCTCCAGCTTGATGCTCATTTTTGACGACTCCTCGGACAATGATTGGAACCGCCAGAAAGTGCTCGAGCGGCTTTCGCAAGTCACCCTTCCGGCGGGGCTGCAACCGCAAATGGGAACCGATTACAGTCCGGTGGGGCAGATCTACTGGTACACGCTCAAAAGCACAAATCCAAAATACGACCTGATGGAATTGAAGGCCCTCGAAGACTGGGTTCTGGAGAAACAGTTCAAGTCGGTGCCCAATATTGTCGACGTGGTGAGTTTTGGCGGCGCCACCCGCGAGTATCAGGTGCGCGTGGATCCCACCAAGCTCGTTTCCTACGGCCTCAACATCGGACAAGTGGAGCAACAACTCTCTCTCAATAATGTGAACGCGGGCGGCAGTTTTATTGAATCAGGCTCGCAGCAGATCAATGTTCGCGCCGTGGGTTTGTATTCCAATGTGGCGGATATCGAGCAGACAGTCATCAAGACACAAGGGGGCACGCCCCTCCGCTTGAAGGACATTGCCGCCGTGTCGCAGGGCCCCAAGATTCGGCTCGGAAAGATTGGCAAGGCCATCCGGCGCGAGGATGGCACGATCCTGGACAATGATGACGTTATCGAGGGCATCGTGCTGTTGCAAAAAGGCGCGGAATCGGACAGCACCATGGACGGAATCCATGCCAAGGTCAAGGAATTGAACGAGCAAATCCTCCCTAAGGGCGTCCAGGTGGTTCCGTTTCTCGATCGCAGTGACCTGGTGCATTACACCACCCACACGGTGCTTCACAATTTGACGGAAGGCGTTCTGCTGGTCTCCATCATTCTGTTTTTTTTCCTGGGAAATATTCGCGGCGCATTGATCGTCGCGATGACTATTCCCTTTTCTCTGCTCTTTGCTTCGATTTGCCTGGACCTGAACAAGATTCCCGCCAACCTGCTTTCGCTGGGCGCTCTGGATTTCGGCATGGTCGTGGATGGCGCCGTGGTGGTCATCGAGAATATCGTGCGCCATTTCGGCCTGCCGAGCGCCACCCAGAAAACACCCCTAGAGCGCATCCGCGATGCCGCACATGAAATTCAGCGGCCGGTGTTCTATGCCATCGCCATCATAATCACCGCTTACATGCCCATCTACACGCTGCAAAGCGTGGAAGGCAAGCTCTTCCGGCCCATGGCCTGGACCGTCGCTTTCGCGTTGCTCGGGGCGCTCATTTTCTCGATGACCATTGCCCCGGTTTTGGCTTGGGTGCTGTTCCGCAAGGGAGTCTCGGAGTGGCACAACCCGTTGATGGTCTATCTGCGGGATCACTACCGGACGTCCTTGCGCTGGGCCATCGAACATAAGCGCATCACGCTTACGCTCGGTGCTTGTGTCCCATTGCTGGCGGCTGGCATTCTCTATAGCGGAATTATCGGTTCCGAATTTCTTCCCCATCTGGATGAAGGTGCGATCTGGGCGCGCGGAACACTTGCGCCCAGCACCGGCCCAACCCAGGGGACGCGCACTATGGACCAGGCGCGCCTGATTTTCGCCTCCTTCCCCGAAGTGAAGCAAGTGATTTCCCAAGTCGGTCGCCCGGATGATGGTACCGACACCACAGGTTTTTTCAACACGGAATATTTCGTGGACCTGAAGCCCAAGGAGCAATGGCGGCCTGTGTTCCGCCAGGACAAGGAAGAACTTATTGCCGCCATGGATAAGGAAGTCAGTAAGATTCCGGGCGCTCTGTGGAATTTCTCCCAGCCCATATCCGACAACGTGGAGGAAGCGGTCAGTGGCGTCAAAGGCGAACTCGCCGTGAAAATGTATGGGAACGATCTCCGCACCCTCGAATCCAAAGCCGAAGAGATCGTAGGGATCATGAGGAATGTGCAGGGAATTGAAGACCTCGGCTTGTTCCGGGTACTTGGCCAACCGAATCTAAACCTCGTTGTCGACCGGCAAGCGGCGGCGCGTCATGGCTTGAACGTAGCGGACGTCCAGGATGCGGTCGAAACAGCCGTGGGAGGCAAAGCGGTTACGCAGGTGCTCCAGGGAGAACAGCGCTTTGATCTTGTCGTGCGCTACCTGGGGCCCTTCCGGAGTACAAAGGAAGCGATTGAAAACATCCGCATGGTGGCGCCGGGCGGGGAGCGCGTTTCACTTTCGCAGGCCACGCGGACCGAGACCCTCGACGGCGCTTCGGAAATCTACCGCGAAGCCAACTCCCGATACGTTGCCATTAAGTACAGCGTTCGAGGCCGCGACCTTGGCAGCACCGTCGAAGAAGCCATGGCCAAGGTCCGGAAACAGGTGAAGCTGCCGGAAGGTTATCACCTCGATTGGGCCGGTGAATACGAAAGCCAGAAACGATCGGAGCGCCGCCTGATGTTTGTTTTGCCGATCACCCTCCTGATTATTTACGTCATCCTCTACACCATGTTCAGTTCGCCCAAGTGGGCCTTGCTGGTTCTCGCCAACGTGGCCATGGCTCCGCTCGGTGGATTTTTGGCATTGCTTGTCACCGGCGAACACTTCAGTGTCTCTTCCGGTGTCGGTTTTCTGGCGCTTTTCGGAGTGTCCGTCCAGACCGGCGTCATCATGGTGGAGTACATCAATCATTTGCGTGCGGCTGGCAGTTCGATCGAGGATGCTGCGGTGCAAGGTGCGGTGTTGCGGCTGCGTCCCATCATGATGACCATGTTGGTGGCCATCTTGGGCTTGCTCCCCGCGGCGCTTTCACGCGGCATAGGATCGGATTCTCAAAGACCCTTTGCGATTGTGATCGTCGGCGGGCTGATGGCCGCTTTGCTGCTCAGCATTTATCTTCTGCCCACCCTGTACGTCACATTCGCCCGCGATACGGATCGCCTGCCACCTGCGGATGCGGAGTGGGAAGAAGCCACCTGAGAAGTTGAACAAAGCGCGGTAACGCGCAGCCGTAGGCTTTCACGCGTCAGCTTCTGCAAACACCTCTTCGGCGATATGAAATGCGGTGTTGGCCGCGGGAACCCCGCAATAAATAGCGGTTTGCAGCAGCGCTTCCTGAATCTCTTTGCGGCTAACGCGATTGTTGGCTGCTGCGCGCAGGTGCAATCGCAATTCCTCGGTGCGATTCAGCGCCACCATCATCGCGATGGTAATCAGGCTGCGAGTCTTGCGGGGCAGGCCCGGCCGCGTCCAAATCTCTCCCCACGCATAGCGCGTAATCAGCTCCTGAAACGGGGCGTTAAAGCTGTTCTCCGCGGCACGCGCACGGTCCACATGGGCGTCGCCCAGTACCGCCCGGCGCACCTTCATCCCCTGCTTGTGACGCTTCCGTTCATCCATTGCGAACTCCTTTAACCCAACAGAAATTGCAGAACGTGGCGATTAAAATCATCGCGCGCTTCGATATTGGAAAGATGCGCAGCGGAGACTTCGGCATGTCTGGCACCGGGAATGGATTCCGTCAGGAAGCGAGCGTCAGACGGCGGTGTCACGGGGTCGTGCGTGCCCGTCAGCGCCAGGCAGGGCACGCGAATGTTTCCGAGTGACTGCCGTAGATCCATGTCGCGAACCGCGGCACAACTCGCAATGTATCCTTGCGGATTTGCCGCCTCAAGCATGGCCAGCACTGTCTGAGTTTCCGCTGCATGCGAGGCGCGGAAACCTGGCGTAAGCCACCGCTCGATCACCGCACTCGCGACCGCTTTCATCCCCCCATTTTCCACGGCCTGGATGCGCGCATTCCAGGTCTCCGCCGTGCCGATCTTCGCGGCGGTGTTGCAAAGCACCAGCTTGTGGAATCTTTCCGCAGCGCTTGCTCCAAGAAACATGCCGATCATCCCACCCATGGACAAGCCGCAAAAATGGACCCGCTCCAGATGCAAAAAGTCCAGAAGATGGATCACGTCCCAGCTCAATTGCTCGATGGTGTAGGGGCCTGGCGTGACATCGGATCGGCCGTGGCCACGCGTGTCGTAGCGAAGCACGCGAAAATGTCTTGTGAACTCTTCCACCTGGTAATTCCACATTCGCAGGTCCGTGCCTAGGGAATTAGAAAAGACCACAACAGGCAGATGTTCCGCGCCCGTCCATTCGTAATGAATCTGGGCTTCCGGCAATTTAGCAAATGGCATTTTTGTCCTATTGCGAATTCAGAGGGCAGCTGTAAATTCGCCGGCCCTGGCGACCACCAACTCCGTGAATTCCACCGCGCTTCCCAGATTATTTCTTGCGTCGAACAGGCCTTCCAAATCTGCCGGCGCCAAGTGGCCGCGCAGCCCAGTTTCTTCCCGCAAAATTTCCTTCAAATGGCGGTGCTCCGCGCGCGCCTTTTTGCAGGCGGCTTCCACCAGAAGATGTGCCGGAATTCTACCCATGCGCTCGGCTAGCGCCATGCTGACAGCTTCGGCGAAGACCAAGCCCTTGGTGGCTTCAAGATTCTGGCGCATTCGCTCCGCGTCGACTTCCAGGTGTGGCAGCATATCCGCCAAATGATGCAACGCACCGCCCGCCAGCCGGGCAATTTCCGGCATCGTTTCCCATTCCGCGTGCCAACCGCCGAGCCCGCGCTGATGCTCCTGGGGCATGGCCGAGAGCATGGTGCTAACCAATCCGGGAACACGGTTGGATGCAGCCAAAACCACTGCGCAGGTGACGGGATTGCGTTTGTGGGGCATGGTCGAGGAGCCACCGCGGCCCTCGCCCGAGGGCTCGAACAACTCCGCGATCTCGGTCTGCGAGTGCAAAGAAATATCGCGGGCAATTTTTCCAAGCGTCCCGGTCAGGAGACCGAAAAACGTCGCGGCCTCCGCCGTACGGTCTCGATGCGCGTGCCATGAAGTTTGGGGCAGCGCTAGTTGAAGTTCTTCCGCAAGTGCTTTGGCGACGTTCAGTCCGCGTCCTGACAATGCCGCCAGTGTGCCAACGGCGCCACCAAATTGCAACGACAACACGCGCGGGCGCATCTCGATTAAGCGGCGCCGGTGGCGCAGAATCGCATCCAGCCAGCCCGCAACGATGAAACCAAATGTGGTGGGCAGGGCCTGCTGCATCCAGGTGCGCGCCACCATCAGAGTTGTTCGATTTTGGCTCGCAAGCAGTGTCAAAGCCTCGCTCAGTCGAGCCAGATCCCCCTCCACCAATGCAATTGCCTCACGCAGTTGAAGAATAAGGCCGGTGTCAATGGCGTCCTGACTCGTGGCGCCCCAGTGGACGAAGCGCGCGGCATCCTTATCCTGCTTGCCAACAGCTTCGGTCAACATTCTCACCAGCGGAATGGCAATATTTCCGGCGCGAGCCGCCTCCTTCGCGATTTTGGAAAAATCAAACAGCTCAGGGCGGCATTGCTCCGCAATCTTTCGAGCGGATCCTTCGGGAATCACCCCGGCGCGGGCTTCCGCGATTGCCAGCGCCGCCTCAAACTGCAGCATGCCTTTTACGCGTGACTCATCGGAGAGGACTTGTGCAAGCGCGCTGTAGCAGAACAGTTCGTCGTAGAGGGTCATGTACGGTCGCTGCTCCGCCGCTCAATAATCAAAGAACACCGTCTCTTGATCGCCTTGCAAGTGTACATCCCAGACAAGCATTTCCGGTTCGGCCTCACTCCGCTGCGCCACTAATGTGTCGCGGCGCTCCGCGGGCACCAGGCCAAGCACTTCATCACGCTCATTCGCCGGCTCCCCTGGGAAATAGATTCGCGTGACCAGGCGCCGCAGCAACCCGCGCATGAAGACGGAAACCTCCAAATGCGGCGCTTGCAGCTCGCCATTGGGTCCCACAAAACGCCCTGGTTTGATCGTCGTAAAATGAAACTCGCCCTGTTCGTTCACGGATACGCGGCCGAATCCGAAAAATTCTTGCCCTGCAGCAGGATCATCGCCATCTTCCGGATGGGCATAGCGGCCTTCGGCGTCCGCTTGCCAGATTTCCAGCACTGCGTCTGGCACCGGCTGTCCATCGCCATCGAGGACTCGTCCGCGGACGGATACGCGCGCTCCCCCAGTAGCTCCTTCGGTGAGGTCGCTGCGCTCCAGCCAGGAAAATCCGATGCTGAAATAAGGGCCGACCGTTTGTGAAGGCGTGGTTCGGCCGTCCATCTAACGCTCCATCGGAGTGGCGTCTCGCCCGCGCAAGAGGATGTCAAAGCGGAAGCCCAGGGAAATTTCCGGCGTGGTTGTCACCCAGTCGAATTTCGAAATTAATCTCTTCCGTGCCGCTTCGTCCGGCACGCTATTGAAAATGGGGTCGAATTCCAGGAGTGGATCGCCTGGAAAATACATCTGCGTGACCAGGCGTGTGGCGAAAGCCGGCCCGAAAAGTGAAAAATGGATGTGCTGCGGCCGCCATGCGTTGTGATGATTTCGCCACGGATAAGCGCCGGGCCGTATGGTGACGAAGCGATAGTGGCCCTCCCCATCTGTAAACGTCTGTCCCACCCCCGTGAAGTGTGGATCCAGTGGCGCATCGTGCTGATCGCTCTTGTGGAGATAGCGTCCCGCGGCATTGGCCTGCCAAATCTCAATCAGCGAATCGCGAACCGGCCGGCCATCCTCATCCACTACCCGCCCGCTGACTACAATTCTCTCGCCGAGGGGCTCGCCTCTGCTCTGCCGCGTCAGGTCGAAAGCCTTCGGCTCGACAATGTTCTTTCGAAAACTTGGGCCAGTCATTTCCGAAAGTGTATCGGGAAGAAGAATCAGCCGTTGTTTAGGCGCGCGTTTAAGGGAGGAAACATAAGGCGGATGGAGATATTCGGGTTGCGTTCCTGGTGCCGGCCTGCGATATCCCAGCATCGGCTTCACGTTTCGCTCCTCGGCTAAACGCGTTCCAGAATTATGGAGATTCCCTGGCCGACACCGATGCACATGGTGCACAGGGCGTAGCGGCCTTTCGTACGCTGAAGCTGGTACGTCGCGGTGGTGACCAGGCGTGCGCCGCTCGCCCCAAGTGGATGGCCGATTGCGATCGCGCCGCCATTCGGATTGACGTGCCGCGCATCATCGGGCAAGCCGAGTTCGCGCAGCACCGCCAGCACCTGTGCGGCAAACGCTTCATTCAGCTCCACCACATCCATCTGCGCGACCGTCAGCCCCGTTTTTGCCAGCACTTTGCGGCTTGCCGGCACCGGGCCCATGCCCATAATGCGTGGAGCGACGCCGGCGGCAGCCGCGGCGATTACTCGTGCTCTCGGCGTAAGCCCATATTTCTTGGCCACTTCTTCCGAAGCCAGCAGTAGCGCGCAGGCTCCGTCGTTCACCCCGGAAGCGTTACCCGCAGTGACTGTGCCTTCAGGCTTCACGACGCCCTTCAATTTCGCCAGCGCCTCCAGCGTGGAGTCGGGCCGCGGCTGCTCGTCCACTTTTACAATTACCGGATCACCTTTTCTCTGCGGAACGGCCACGCTCACGATTTCTTCCGCCAAGCGCCCCGCCTTCATGGCCTCCGCCGCGCGTTGCTGGCTGCGAAGCGCGAAAGCATCCTGATCCCCGCGTGCGATCTTATATTCCTCCGCAACAATCTCCGCAGTCTCCGGCATCGAGTCGGTTCCATATTTCGCTTTCATCGCAGGATTCACAAATCGCCACCCAAGGGTGGTGTCTTCCATCTTCATTCCGCGCGAAAAAGCCGCATCCGCCTTGCCAATAACAAACGGCGCGCGAGACATGCTCTCAACGCCCCCGGCAATCGCCAGTTCGATTTCACCGCTCTTGATGCCGCGCGAAGCAACCGCGACGGCATCCATGCTGGACCCGCAAAGCCGGTTGACGGTACTGCCGGAGATTTCTTTCGGCAGCCCGGCCAGAAGCAAGGCCATCCGGGCCACATTCCGGTTGTCTTCGCCGGCCTGATTCGCGCAGCCATACACAACGTCGTCGAGCGCGTTCCAATCCACCTTTGGATTGCGTTCCACCAGGGCCTTGATCGGGAGCGCCGCAAGATCGTCGGTTCTTACGCCGGAGAGCGCCCCGGCGTACCGCCCGAAGGGCGTGCGGATGGCGTCGCAAATGTAAGCGTATTTCATGGGTTTGAATCGTTCCTCGTTTAAGTCTACCGTAAACACACATCCGAAGACCAAACCCGATGCATCGGGATGCGGTCTGAGATAGACTCGCCCAGTGCCACATTGGCCGGATGCACTGATCAGCGAAAATGCTCATCCATCGAAAAGAAATACAAATTGAATGGGGTGATTGCGATCCCTTTGGGATTGTCTTTTTCCCGCGCTATTTTGAATACTTCGACGCGTGCACGAACGCGCTTTTTCACCGCGCGCTGGGAATCAAGAAGGCGGAGATGCTGCGCCGCTACAAGATCGCGGGTATCCCACTGGTGCAGGCCAGTTGCAATTTCTTGCTACCCTCCTCGTTCGGTGATGTCGTACATGTGGATTCGTGCGTGACCAATTGGGGCACCAGCAGCTTTACTTTGCAGCATAAGCTTTTTCGCGGCCAGGCCCTGGCGGTCGAGGGCATCGAAAAGCGCGTCTGGACCGTGCGCCTGCCAGGGGATCCTTCGGGAATCAAGGGCGCGGCCATCCCCAAAGAAGTGATAGAGAGATTTTCCTGACCACATGTTTATACAAGAATGGCCACCATACGGACACAAATCGGAATCATCGGTGCCGGGCCCGCGGGATTGACCCTTGCCCATCTGCTGCATCTACAGGGCATCGAATCCGTGGTTCTGGAGCGCCACACGCGCGAGCACGTGGAGACACGCGTGCGCGCAGGCGTTCTGGAACAAGGCACGGTGGACATCCTGTGCGGTTCCGGAGTTGGCGGGCGGCTGCAGCGGGAGGGCCTGCAGCACCAGGGGATCGAATTGCGCTTCGATGGAAACGGCCATCGCATCGACTTTCAGGATTTGGTCGGCAAGTCCATCACTGTTTATGCACAGCAGGAAGTCATCAAAGATTTAATCGCCGCGCGCCTGAATTATAAAGCGCCGCTCTTTTTCGAAGCGGAGGCCGTTCGCGTAGAGGATTACGATGCGCAGCCGAGAATTCACTATCGGCATGGCGGCGCCAGCCATGAGATCGCGTGCGATTTCATCGCCGGTTGCGACGGATTCCACGGCATTTGCCGGCCTGCGATCCCCGCCGGCTACATGCAAATCCATGAGCGGCACTATCCGTTTGCGTGGCTCGGCATTCTCGCGCGTGTTCCTCCAGCCTCCCACGAATTGATTTACACCTACCACGAGCGGGGGTTTTCCCTGCTCAGCATGCGGTCTCCGGAAATTTCACGCCTCTACCTGCAGTGCCCTCCGGACGAAGATATCAACAATTGGCTGGATGACCGCATCTGGGAGGAACTGCGCGCGCGCATGGCCACGCGGGAAGGGTTTGTTCTGAAGGACGGCCCGATCTTTCAGAAGGGAATTACGCCCATGCGGAGCTTCGTCGTCTCGCCCATGCAGTTTGGGAAATTGTTTCTGCTTGGTGACGCCGCGCACATTGTTCCACCCACCGGCGCGAAGGGATTAAATCTGGCGGTCGCCGATGTGCGTGTGTTGACGCGGGGCCTGGTCGAATTCTACAAACACGGAAACCGCGAGCCCCTTCGGCAATACACCGAACGCTGTTTGCGTCGCATCTGGAAAGGGCAGCGTTTTTCCTGGTGGATGACCTCCATGCTGCACCGCTTTCCCGGCGAAGACAGCTTCTCCCACAATATTCACATCGCCGAACTCGACTATGTGACCAGTTCCCGTGCAGCTTCAACCACCCTCGCGGAAAATTATGTGGGCCTGCCCTTCGACACACTGGGCCTGTTCTGATTTTCGCGTGCCCTCGTCTTTGTGATAAAAGAGTTTCGATTTTCTTTATACACAGGATCTTCCCTGCATGGTCTCTTCCAATTCGCGATATGACGCAATCGTTGTCGGCGCTGGTCACAACGGCCTGACCGCAGCAGCCTACCTGGCGCGCGCCGGGCTGAAAACGCTGGTGCTCGAACGCCGCGAAATCGTCGGCGGATGCTGCGTAACGGAAGAAATTGCTCCCGGCTGTCGGGCTTCCACCACATCGTATATTGCCAGCATGCTCCGCCCGGAAGTGATCCGCGAACTCCGCTTGGCGGAATTCGGGCTGCGCATGCTGCCTTGCGATCCTGCGCTGCAGGTGCCGTTTCCTGACGGACAGGTTGTGCCCTGGTGGGCGGATCGCAACCGTGCGATCGAGGAGTTCCGCAAGCTATCGCAAAAAGATGCCGCACGCTTCGCCCACGTCGATGACCAACTGAAAAAGCTGGCCCGCTACCTGCAGCCGTTTTTCATGGAGCCTCCACCGCAAGTCGACATCGGCTCCTTCCAAGGATGGGCCGAACTTCTGCGCGTCGGCAATCGATTCCGCGGCATCAAAAATGCGGAAGTCGGGCAGCTGGTGAACTTTCTTACCGGCAGCCTCGGCGAATTTCTCGATCAGAATTACGAATCCGAAAAAATGAAAACAATGTTCCTTGCGAACAGCGTTTACGGGAAGCATGGCGGTCCGTACCAGCCGGGATCGGCAATCGGTTTGTTGTTTCACTTGCTGAGCGGCGGGGAGCACGAGATGCAGGGATTTTACGGCCACGTAATGGGTGGCATGGGAGCGATCACGGAAGCGATGGCGGCATCAGGCCGGACGCTTGGCGTG
>Ga0307471_100001234_pt1 | contig 13914 bp, 15 predicted proteins | sample atmos_gasesAM3C__2_FD_204566 | JGI IMG/M metagenome (GOLD analysis project Ga0307471, IMG submission 204566) | Hardwood forest soil microbial communities from Morgan-Monroe State Forest, Indiana, United States - atmos_gasesAM3C_515 | ecosystem: Environmental > Terrestrial > Soil > Temperate... | reverse complement strand
TACTTCCCCTCATTATAGGAAATCCAACTGCGGAAGGCTACGCTTTTTGGAAGGACGTCTGTGGTATTTTGTAAGCCATTGTTTTCACATCACATTACTCGTTCGAGTCCCATTGTACCGCTTTTGATATTAGCTCTTCTTTTCGTTGCATCCGCAACCGGGACGACAGCAACGATTAATTGCTTGACCAACTTACCCCACGCTGGCGGTAGCGGCCTCCCAAAAAATTGCTCACTGAAAGCGCGGAAAAAAGAGCAAGACATCAACACATAGGCCGCCAGTTGTGGTTCCGCCCGTCGGTCGATGCGCCCCAGTTCCTGCTCTGCCGCGATGTAATCCTCCAGGACCTTCAGGGAGAGGTGAGGACCTTTGTTTTGACGCAACAGGGAAGCTCGAAAGGCAGCATGAAGTTCGGGGTCGGCAAAAAGTCCAGCGACGCGTGGCGTCGCCCGCTGATGAAACCTGAAAATGCCGCGAAGAGCTGCTGCAAGGTTCACGTGGGGTGAGCCGCGACCGACCTGTTGTTGCAGCGTACGAAGCGGACGCAACATCTCCGGTAAGCTTTCCTCCAGCATGGCCAGCAGCAAGTCCAAGCGGCTTTTGAAGTGAACGTAAAGAGCGCCTTCGGAACAGCCTGCCTCTTCGGAAATCTGTCGAGTGGTGATCCCCGACAATCCGCGTGAAACCATGAGCTTCTCGGCTGCCCGAAGTATATCTTTGCGCCGGTTGACCTTTAAGGAACCATTTTTTGCTTTCATTGTCGTGTGCTCACTTCTGCCTTCCAGGAATCCGCTTGATGCGTTCCCCTGTTTACTGAATTCTGCAGTGATTTCATCAATCTGTTCTTGACATTAGCCTCAGAGAAGAGTATCTCATAGTGAGCGCTCACTCACTAGAGAAAAATCATGCGGGCGCCGGACGTGAAAGTCTTTGCGCACCGCTGGCCTAAGCGGGTTGATTTACCCAGACAGAATCGGAAAGGCGAACTTATATGTTTCAGATCCTGAGAATGCTTTCCTCAGTTGGAACTTTTCTGGTTCCGGCTGTCGCATCCCTGGCGCAAGCCCAACCGCCGCGAGTCAGTCTCATCCACGTCGAAATTGACGGATTGCGCAACGACAAGGGCTAGGTGCTGTGCGCGATTTTCTCGTCAGCCAGTGATTTTCCCAAGAGAACCAACAAGGCCGTCGCGCATGCCAGGTCCGATATTGCTCACGGGCACGCGGTCTGCGAGTTCTCTGGCATCCCTTCTGGGACTTATGCCGTATCGGTCGTCCACGACGAGAATTCCAACGGCAAAATGGACACCAACTTTATGGGCATCCCCCGTGAAGGAGTCGGGTCGTCGAACCATGCAAAGGGGCACTTCGGGCCACCGAAATTTGAAGCTGCGGCTTTTCATTTTTCAGGCGACCGCGAAGACCTGAAGATCACGGTCAACTACTTGTAGGCGGTGCCTTATGAACAAGAGTCTCATCTCCCAACCGTCATTCTGCATCCTGAGTGGGCTGGGCGGAATAGCCGGCGTTGTTATGCTCATCGTGTCATTCGCCATTAATGATGGTCCGCCGCCGGACCCGAGCAACGCCGAGCTGGTCAAGTTCGGCCAACAACACTTCGCGACCATACTTTGGGGAGCCTGGTTGCAGGCGGTCGGTCCAGTGTTTATCGTGCTTTTTGCCTTCGCGCTTGTTCACTTGGCGGGAGCGACTCAGCGCCTTGCAGGTTGGATGACTTTCTTCGGGGCCACGGTACTCATGATGGTGAGTCTTATTGAGATCACTTTTTACATCAGCGCTATGAACCGCGACCCGGCGATGATGCCTTCCATCAGTCTTAGGCTAATCTACGCAGTTCAGCACCTTTATTTCATCGTGGGGGCACCAACTCTGTTCCTGCCGCTGGGCATCGTGCTTGTCAGCTCCCGAGTACTTCCGCCAGTGTTTGGATATCTGGCGCTCATCCTAGCAACCGCTTTTGCAGCCTTAGGGGTTATTTTTCTGCTCCGTCTGACGCTGCCTGGCCCAGTTACGGCATTTGCTGGAGTCCAAGCGCTCTGGTGGTTAGCCGCCGCCATCGCGCTCATTGTTCGCAGGGAAAAGATTCCGAATAGCCCGGAAACAAGAGCGGTCGCAGTTTCACCGGCGGGCTAACCTCAACCCCACGCGATGCGAATCCAGAGACTTCTAAAGAAGCTTCTCTGACGGAGACTCCGCTGCGCTCCTATCCCAATCCCGGCTCACATCGTAAGCACAACGCGGAATTGGGCCTTGCCGCTCATCATGCGGGCGTAGGCTTCGCCGGCTTTCGCGAGCGGATACTTTTCGATCATGGGACGCACGCCAGTCAACTCGGCGAAGCGGAGCGTGTCTTCGGAATCGGTGGGGATTCCTCCCGGCCAGCCTTGGATGTTCTTCCTGCCCTGGATAATCTGAAGGGGCGAGACTTCGATGGGGTCGAACGCGGCGCCGACAACGAGCAACGTGCCGTTGTCACCGAGGCCGTCGATCAGCGCGGACATCGATTTCGAGTTGGGTGCGGTGGCGAGGATAACGCGAGCGCCGCCAAGTTTCTTCAGTTCGGCAGCTGCGTTGGTTGCGACGCTGTCGATGTACACGCTGGCTCCCAGCTTCTTTGCCAGCGCGCCATTCTCTGGACCGCGTCCAATGGCCGCGACCTTGTAGCCGAACTTCTGCGCAAACTGAATTCCCAGGTGTCCGAGCCCGCCGATACCTTGGACCGCCACCAGGTCGCTGGGCATCGCGCCACTGTGACGCAAAGCGTTAAATGTCGTAATCCCCCCACACATCAGCGGTGCAGCTTCCGCCGCATCAAGCGATTCCGGCATCCGCGCCAGGGCTTCCACTGATGCCAGCATGTATTCCTGATAGCCGCCGTCGTAACTGATTCCGGAAACCTTGAGGTTTGAGCAGTTGGCAAAGTCGCCGCGCCGGCAAGCCAGGCAGGTGCCGTCCTGCCCCCCGTGCCAGCCCACGCCCACTCGCTGCCCCTTCTTCCACTCCGTTACGCCCGAGCCGACTGCGTCAATTACGCCTGCTACTTCGTGTCCCGGCACGCGCGGGTACACAATGCCCGGCCAGGCGCCTTCCTTGGTTAACATATCGCTGTGACAAATCCCGCAAGCCTGCACGCGAATCCGGACTTGTCCCGGACCTGGTTGTGGAATTTCACGTTCCACAATTTCGAAATCGGCTCCGGCCTTCGGTACTTGTGCGACTTTCATTTTTGGCATTGCTTATCTCCATTTAAGTTTTGATGTTCGCGAGCTGTGGGTGGCCAAGGCACGTATCCATATATCAATTCTCGAGGGTGCCCCGTCCAAGCTCTGCTTGGGCGGGGGTTTTCTCCGGGGTGGCGGCACGGTTGAGAAATCAGCACTGTCCGGCGCGATTCGACCAAAGTCAAACTCCCCGGCCAAGCGAAGCTTGGACGGGGCACCCTCGAGAGTAGATGAGCACCCCGTCAACTATCCGGCGATTCTTCCGGCACTACGTTGAGCACTAGCTTCTCCGTGTATCGCAACACGGTTAACGAACTACTCATCCCCACTCTGGCATCGGTCAACAGACGATGGAGATCATCCACGCCGGCCACCGCCTTGCCATCCAGACTGACGATCACGTCGCCTTCGCGAAGTCCTGTCCTCTGCGCCGGGCTGCCCTCCTCGACCGATACCACAACCACTCCGCTTTCTTGAGGAAGGTCATAAAAGCGCACCAGCCTCCGGTGCAGCGGCGTGCTCTGGGCTTCGACTCCGATGTAGCTGCGCCGAATTCTTCCATCCCGCAGCAGCCGTGACGCAACAAATTTCGCAGTATTGATTCCAATGGCGAAGCACAAACCCTGCGCCATCGGAATCATCGCCGTGTTCACGCCGATGACGCGGCCATCGGAACTCACGAGGGGACCGCCGGAATTACCAGGATTGAGCGACGCGTCGGTTTGAATCACGTCATCAATCAAGCGTCCCGAGTAGGAGCGCAGCGAACGTCCCAGCGCGCTGACGACACCAGCAGTGACGGTGTATTGGAAGCCATAAGGATTGCCAATGGCGATCGCCAACTGTCCTACCTGAAGCTTTTGCGAATCGCCGAGGGGAGCTGCCACCAGATGGGGCGAGTCGTTATTGTGCGTATCCAGACGAATCACAGCGAGGTCAGTTGCCGGATCGTCGCCGATAGTGTGAGCAGGGAAGCGCCGGCCATCCGCGAGCGACACGCCGATGCGACTCGCCTCGTGCACCACGTGGCTGTTGGTGAGAATCAGTCCATCGGGTGTAAACACAAACCCGGAGCCACCGCCTTGACGCTCTCGTGGCTGCCCTGAACGACGGCGGTCGGCTTGAGTGACGTCGATCTTGACCACGGACGGACTGATCTTTTCTGCGGCACCGACCACGGCTTGAGAATAAGCATCCAGCAAAGCAGCATCATGCAAGCCGGCGGCACCAGCCTCAACGATTGGTTCGGAATAATCAGGCCGCTCGGCAGAATCCGCGAGCGGAGAGGCAGCAACCCATTTCGAAGTCATAGCTGCTAGATGAATTTGACGGGGAACTGGATTCAAGGAGACTACTTCAGGTTCGAGGACGTAATCGTGTCGCTTCGTTTGGCAAGATGCAGGCAGTCGAAGCATCCGCTAATGCTTCTTCCAGTGCTTTGCCCACGCGACTAAATTCATCCGGAGTCATTACTTGCTGCAATCCTTCAAACAGTTGACGTTCTTCTTTCCGGATGTGCGAAGAAAGCTGGTCCACGAAGCTCCGCAAACTGTTGACGTCCAGAGTTGTGGTAGTAGCGCGGGTGAATAAGTCACGCAAGCTGATGTGCTCGGCGAGAAGTTCCTCTACCAGGGGATGAAGGTTGGGGAATTCAGCGGCGGCAGGAAACACGACTTTCTCTTCCGCGGCAAAGTGGGTCGAGACCTCCTGCGCAAATATCTGCCGAATTTCCTCCGACCATGCTTCGCCATCTACATCGCCGGCCTGCAAGGCACGATCCAGGCGCACACACAAGGCCAAGGCATGCTGATGCTGGCGGGAAACCGGGACGAGATTCTTATCGCGAAGCATGCGGCTAGGGACGCGACAGGTCCGCCCCTAGCTTCTCACACTTATCCAACTGCGGACTATCAAACCCCCGCACTCATGGCCTCCGGCTCAGCCCAGTCACTCAAGACCGGCCGCAAAGTAAGCCAGTCGGTGCGAACGCTGTCCCATTCCTGGATCAGCATTCCATAGGACTCGAAGAACTGGCGAATCTTAAGTCGTTTCCAGCCCACAATATCTTCGAGGATCGGCGCGAGAACAGCCAGCGCGTTGCTGCTGAGCACGGTCCGTTTGGCGATCTGGGAGACATGTTTAGCCTCGGAAACCGCAATTGTGAAACCGTCGCGCTCGTTGACATGCAACATCACATTAAGGTCAGAGCTGCCATCACCCGTATAGACGATGTGATCCGGCCCAACCTTTAGCTGCGTCTGCAACTGATCAAGCACCGCTACTTTGCCGTAGCCCGCAGTAGTGCGAGTGATGGTGTCAATTGCACCCTCAGCGGTATAAAGGAATTCTGTCCCGTAAATATGATCCTTGGGGACGATGCCTTCCAGCGCGGAATGAATGACCTCAACCGGCGCCGCGGAGAGAACATAAAAGTCGAATTGATAGCCGTCAATCTTGTTGGCAAGAATCTGATAGAGCAGTTCGATATTTTTCTTCAGCCGAATGATCTTGCCCACCTGGTAGAGATGCTCTTTCCGCACGCGCGAACGAAATTCGGGATCGTGCAACAACAGGTAAGCCAGTTCCGCGCCTTGCTGCACCAGATTAAGTTTCGCCATCCCCTGAGCCTTGCGCTCGAATTCCTTGGTAGGAATTCCCACCAATTCGCTAAGCACATAACCGGAATCGTTGAAGGTCAGCGTCTGATCGAAATCGCTGGCGAAAATATAGTGTTTCAAAGGTTTATCGCTCATATGCCTATTAGATTCCATCCGGGTGCATTCGGCCCATTAAAAGCCCATTAAAAACACTGATGGCTGCCATAAAGGGAATCACACACCATGTTCTTCCTTCGTGTACCTTCGTGCCCTTTGTGGTTGATGACTTTCAGTTGGCGGGCGGCGAAACGCCAGAACATGAACCACAAAGGACACGAAGGTACACGAAGGAAGAACCTGCCCGCGCCTTTACTAATTCTTCTCGACCGTTGAGAATAGCTATTCGCCGTTCGACTCAGGAACAATTCCGCGTCATTGCGAATTTCAGGAAGAGGAGCATTCATGGCAGCTACTGGAGAACTCATCCGTCTTATCAATTACGTGGACGATATCGTTACCACCCTGCGACGCATCAGCGCTTCCATCCCCTTTATGGAGGCGGAGGAACGAAAGCGCGTGATTGAACACTTGCGCGTCGCCCGCAACAGCCTGGACGGAGTACTGGCACACCTGGAAAAGGGAGGACAGCCGTAGTGGGCGAGGTCAGCACTATTGCCGTCATTGGCGCCGGCATCATGGGCCGAGGCATTGCGCATGTCGCCGCGTTGGGCGGATACCGCACCATCCTGGAAGATCTGCTTCCCAACGCGTTGCGCAAAGCCGAAGACGAAATTCGCGTCAGCATCGACAAAGCCGTTGATCTGGGGAAAATTTCTGCCGGAGCTGCGGAGGCTGCGCGCGGTCGACTGGAATACGCCGGAAGTGTCGAAGAAGCGGCGCGCGAAGCCGATCTGGTGATTGAGGCTGTCCCTGAGGAAATGGAATCGAAGATCGAGATATTCACCTTGCTGGACAAGATCTGCCGCCCCGACACCGTTCTGGCTTCGAATACGTCGTCGTTGAGTATCACGGAAATTGCCAGCGTCACTTATCGAGCAAAGAAAATTTTGGGGATGCACTTTTTTAATCCAGTCCACAAGATGAAGTTGTTGGAAGTCGTGCGCGCCCTCGAGACCGACGACGACACGCTCTCCACCGTGGTGGAAGTGGGCAAACGCATGGGAAAGGATGTCGTAGTTATTAAGGAGTCGCCCGGATTCATCACCAGCCGCATCAATGCCATGATCGGCAATGAGGCTTTTTGCATGCTGCAGGAAGGCATTGCGTCCGCTGAAGATATCGACAAAGCTTTAAAGCTGGGGTTGAACCATCCCATGGGACCATTCGAAATGGTCGATCTGGTTGGATTGGATACACGGCTGCACATCCTCGAGTATCTGCACAAGACTCTGGGAGAGAAATACCGGCCCGCGCCGTTGCTGGTGCAATACGTCAAGGCCGGGCGCTTAGGACGCAAGTCCGGACGCGGAGTGTATGAATATCCAGAATCGAAGAACGTGCAGTCCGGGGTCGAAACGCGGAGCCCCATATCAAGTTTCCAAAAACAGTAATCCCCAACATTTCAGCCCAATGATCGGCTTCTGGGCGGCGGCGTGGGTGTTGTTTGCGAGATGAGGATGCCGAAAAGATGTTCGGAGCTATTTCGTGCTTGCGTAGAAGACCTGACAAGCGCTCCGGTTGGGGGAGCCCACAAAGGCAATAATCCTGTACGGCGAATCATGATTGAATCACAACACAATCGTCCATGGACATTCGAACGTTCGCGTCGCTGCCGGCCTTGAGGCGCGCTCGGCCTCGGGTCATGATTGCACTTGCACTTTTCGGTATTCCGTCCATCGCTAGGGCCGACGTCAGCTTGCAAATTGTCGCAACCGATCCGGCGTCTCCGGCTGTCCTCGTGCACTGGGACCATCTCTCCCTTCGCATCAGCTACACCTCCGACCGTCCAATTCGCGTGCGCGCTCAAGCGTTTTATAGCGGTAAGCAGGTTACGGAGATGACCAGCGGATCCCCGCTTTACGAAGCAGGCTCTGGTGACGCATTCTTCTGGCTCGCCTATACCAGAGCCCAGCCGGTTGACACAATCACGGTCACTGCCGAAGACGGACAAACGTACAAGACCCTTACCCAAACCAGCATTTCCGTGGACCTGACCTGGACCGGAGAACAGAGCGCCGCACACCGCGCGCCGGCGGAGTGGGTGGCGCCTATGCAAGCCGAGCAAGACCGCCGCGTCCGGGCCGCGATGGCCGCCTATGAGAACCGACCAGTCGAGTGGTGGTCAACTCTTTTAGGATTTGCCGCGGTGTTCAGCGTCCCTGTCTACTTCATCCTACAGCCAGTGCTGTTGTGGAAAATGCGCGGCAGTTGGCGGATTGCGACGGCACTCCCGCTGCTGCCCATGGCGGCTGCCGTGAGCCATGCCATGTATGCCTATGGGCGCGGAAGCAACTTGTTTCCCATCGTGCTGATCTTCACCGCCCCATTCGCTGTGCTCTACCTGCTCGCGGTCATGGTTGTGAGGCGAGCGAAATTCAGCCAGTCTGCATAAGCAGTGCCAATTCGAAATAACTACTTGTTGATATCCTCCTTGGCCTGAAGACGCTTGGCGAAGCCTTGCAGCGGCGGCTTCTGGTTATCGGGCGCGGTGGTGATGGCAGTATTCATTTCTTTGCTGGCGTTCGCGAAATCACCTTGCCCGGAATACATGCGTGACAGGCCTACGTGAACTATCCACTGATCGGGATTTTTCTTGGCATTGTCACGGAAGATGCTGAAGGCTTCGATTTGCTTGCCCTGACTCTGAAGCTGTCGAGCATAACTATGGAGTTGGAGCGCATTGGCTTTGGCTAGCGCTTTATTTTTTGTGGCCGTAGCCTCGTCCTTCCGTCCGAGCGCATCCAGGATTCTCGACTTAGTGAAAAGATTTTCGAAGCGCTCTTCGTTTTGGATCGAATTGTTCGAGTACTTGAGAGCCTCGTCAAGATTGCCTTTATTGTCGACCTCATAGGTTGCCGCGTCATCCCATCCGAACCAGGTGTACTGGGCCAGCCCGCGGAGTTGCTGATTCAGGCTTTGTTGTACGACATCATTCAAATTCACGGCAACTTTGAAAGGCACAGCGACCTTTTCCCACCGCAAGGTGACGATGGAGGAGTCTGGCTTCACATCGTCAAAGTCATAAGTCAGCGCTTCGTGGAATTCGGCCGCTTGCGGTTTCACTGCGACCCGCAAAGCATCTTCTTTCTGATCGTAGGTAAAGCTGCCCCAGGAGGTAGAGTTCTTGGAAAAAATTACGGTCCATTCATTCTCACCAGGAATCATATGGAGACCGTAGATTCCCTTGGGCAAAGTCTTTCCTTCAACGCTGACCGGATCGCTGAATGCAATGGTGGTATTTTCGTTGGCGCCTGCCCGCCACACGTCTCCATAGGGCACCAGCCCGCCCCATATCTTGCGCTTGTTAACCACCGGCCGATGATAGTTGATAGTAACGTCAGTGATTCCGATGCGCTGCGTCACTACCGCGTGCTGGCTGCCACGGGGCAGATCCAGAATCGCGGACTGAGCGTGAGCCATCGAAATAAAAAGCAGCAATCCTTGGAATGTTACTAAAACGCGCCCAAGATGTTTGTACACGGTGCGAACCTCCTCAAATAATGTCATCAATAAACGCTGGCCGATGGGGTCAATCAGAAAACGAGCGTTTAGACGAAACCCGAATACGCCGGTTAGCATTTAGCGTGCAATGCCATGGCTACGAGGATCCCGCTATCCTTTTCAGGTTTCCGCGTGTCTAAGTGAAAGATCGCCCAATTTTGCGGGAACCCAGACCCCTTCCGTCACGTACTACAGATAGATGGCACGGCGGGATCTAAGACGACCCGTCGCAATTGATGCAAAGGCCCCTGACGTCCTCCCCGGCGTCAGGGGCGATTCCCCATGCGAGTGCTTCTCGATATCGTTCGCCAGTCCCTGGCCACTCTGTGGGCGCACAAGCTGCGCTCATTCCTAACCATGTTCGGAATAGCCTGGGGCGTGGGTTCGCTCCTCTTGCTGGTAGGTTTGGGAGAAGGTTTCCGCAGTGGTCAGGAAAAGAACCTGGCCAACCTTGGGCAAGACATCATGTTCATTTTCCCCGGCCGAATTCCGGCGGTGGAAGGCAGTCTGGTTTCGGGACGGCCATATTTGTTTACTTATGGCGACTATCTCGCGATTCGCGATGAAGCCAAGTCGCTGCGCACGATTTCGCCAGTATTAAACCGCGAGGACATTCGTGCGGTCAGTGAATACGGCAGTACCAACGGTCAGGTGTTCGGCGTCGCTCCCGTGTATAACAAGATCCGCACTGTTCCAGTCGGCCCCGGCCGGTGGTTCAATGATGAAGACAGCACCGAACGCCGGCGAGTCGCCGTGGTGGGCTGGGAACTCTTGAAGAATATTTTTCCAGGACGTCCCGCGGTAGGTTCATCCATCCTGCTGAACGGCATTAGTTTCGATATCATCGGCGTTGTCGCTAAAGTAGGACGGGAAGGGAACAATGGCACCAACGCCCGGATCTTTATTCCCATAGAGACCATGCGGATGTTGTTCCCACTGAAAGCTGAAAACACCGAAGACGCACTTTCATTCATCAACTACCAGCCGATTACGAAAGAACAGCACGAGCGCGCAAAGACGGAAGTGCATGAAATTATCGCCCGGCGCCACGGTTTCAACCCTAAGCTGGAAGATAGCTTCATGGACTGGGACACCATCGAGAATTCCATGCGTGTAGGCAAAATATTTAATGCCATGGACTGGTTTCTCGGTGTGGTGGGAATGGTGACGCTCGGCCTGGGCGCAATCGGCATCATTAACATCATGCTGGTGTCGGTCACAGAGCGCACGAAAGAGATAGGCTTGCGCAAAGCCTTAGGCGCTACTCACCGCAACATCCTTACGCAATTCTTCGTGGAAGGAGCATTCCTCACTGCATTCAGTGGCGGCATCGGGCTGGCTATCTGTGTTGCGTTCGTTACCCTGCTGGCGCAGTTGCCGGCGCCTGAGGGCTTTGATACCCCGCGAATTGTCCCCGCATCGGCAGTTATAGCGATCCTCTCGCTGATGGTGGCCGGGATTGTCGCTGGCCTGTATCCGGCACGCAAGGCTGCGTTGCTGCAACCGGTGGAAGCTTTACGACAGGAATAATCATGTCCAAGGAATTATGTTCAACGAATTAGGAAAACAGGCCTATAGCGCGCTGCGCCATAACCGGCGGCGCAGTCTGCTCACCATGCTGGGGATGGCGTGGGGTATCGCGACCGTGGTGTTGCTGTTGGCGTACGGTACGGGCTTCGAGCGCGGATTAATGATTGCGTTCGAAACTTTCGGCGGAAACTTCATCGCCATTTTTCCCGGACGCACTTCGCTGCAGGCCGGTGGCACCAAAGCCGGTGTAGAAGTCAAGCTGAGCGTGCAGGATCTGGACTTCCTGCGGGCGGAAGTCCCCTTCATCAAGCGCTTGTCGCCCGAAGTCAACAAGCAGAGTCTGGTTGCCTACGGAACGCGAAGCGCCAGCTACGACGTTCGCGGCACTTATGCCAGCTATCAGAAAATTCGTCACGTGGATGTTGCCGAGGGATCTTTTTTTGGCGAGCAGGAAGATTTCACTCACAGCCGCGTGGCCGTCCTGGGCTATGACGTCAAGAAGAAACTTTTCTCAGGACAGAATGCGATTGGCGAGAACGTGCGTATTGAAGGTGTTTCTTACGTAGTGGTTGGCATTATGAAACACATGATTTCCAATGGCGACGACAACATGAACGCCATGATTTACGTGCCCTTCAGTTCCATGAGCGTGCTAAAAAATACCTACTATCTGGACGTCATCACGATGGAGTACGAAGGCGAGCACGAAAAGGTCGCCAAAGCTATCCGCGATTGCATGGCATACCACCACAGCTTCAATCCCAAAGACATGCGCGCCGTGTTTGTTTGGGATAGCGTCGCGGACTTGCTTGAGTTGCACATCATTACCACGGGCATCAAGGTCCTGCTCGGTTTTATCGGTCTCCTTACGCTCGGCATCGGCGGCGTTGGCCTGATGAATATTATGCTGGTCTCCGTAACCCAACGTACCCGCGAGATTGGTGTGGAGAAAGCCCTGGGCGCGCATCGCTGGCACATACTTTTCCAATTCCTGGCGGAAGCTCTGGCCATCACTTTCATAGGCGGCCTGGCGGGAGTTGCGCTGGCTTACCTTGTTTCCTGGGCGGTGGGCTCGCTGACGCTGTGGAGTGCTTTCATTGAAAATGCCAGCGAAGGAGACATTCACCTCACAATCGACACCACGATTCTGTTCTGGTCCACCGCGATTCTAACGATTGTGGGAATTGTCAGCGGCATGCTGCCTGCGATCAAAGCTGCGCGGCTGGATCCGATTGAAGCGCTGCGTTACGAGTAACGGACATTCTTCTACAATCTTCTGGTGTCCGAATCCAGTAACTCCCGCCTCGAACGTGTCCTGACACAACTCCGCCTCTACGAGCACCCGTTACTCGATTTCGACGCACGCTCCAAAGGCGAGGGCGTGGAAGTCATCATCACCTTCAAGAATCCGTCGGTGCCGGTGCATACTTACTTTTTCGAACTCCATCCCCGCGATCTGGATCATCCTCAATTTGAATGGAGCTTCCAGCGCCAGCTTTACGATTGCCTGCACGACTATCTGGTCGAAATGTTCATTCGCACGCCACAGGATCGCGTGGAACGCCAGCGGAAGGGCTTGTGACCCTGCGGCAAGTCATCGAGCAGGAAATCCGTGAGCGCGGCCCCATTCCGTTTTCCCGCTACATGGAACTTTGCCTCTACCATCCCGAGCTGGGTTACTACTCGCGCCATGCTGAGCAATTCGGAAAAGCTGGAGACTTTTATACTTCGAGTGACGTACACGCTGTCTTTGGGCGTCTGCTCGCCCGCCAGTTCGAGGAGATCTGGCGAGTGCTAGATTCTCCGGAACGGATTGAGATATTAGAACTCGGTCCCGGCCGCGGGTTATTCGCCCAGGATTTACTGGACTGGTCCGAGAAAAAGTTCCCTGATTTCTTTCGCGCCCTGCATTACTCGCTGGCAGAAAACTCTCCTGCCCTCCGTAGCCGCTTGGAACTTACCCTCAGCAAACACTTCGGGTCAGGGAAGGCTTCACTCACGCCGCTTTCGACGACGGCATTGGTACCGGGAAACGGCATTCTGGAACTAGGAGTGACATTGAGGGATAGGTTCGGGAAGGGCACGACTTCAGTCGTGCCGAAAGGGCAACTATTAGCAAGGGCTTTAGCCCCCGAGGTCCGCTTGCAACCCGTCATCATCTTCGCCAACGAATTCTTCGACGCTCTCCCCGTGGAGATTCTCAGTTTGCAGGGTGCTTTACACATTTCCACGGAGAAAGGACGTTTCATCGAAGCCTGGGCGCCTCCGACATCCGAGGAAATGGATTTCCTCGACCATTACGCCGTCCATCCCGAACCCGATGAACGAATCGAGGTCCCGTTGATCGCACAACAATCCGTGGCGCGGATCGCCTCCGCCATCGAGCGCGGCATCCTCGTCGCGATCGACTATGGATATACTCGCGACGAACAACTCGCCGGCCGGCATCGCGGTACGGTCACAGCATTCCGCCAGCACTCCTTGAGCCCCAACCCCTACGAAGCTCCCGGCGAGCAAGACATCACCGCACACGTGAATTTCACCGCGCTTGCTGCCGCCGCAGAGCAGAATGGCATGCACGTGCATCCGATGCTCACTCAATCACAGTTCCTGATGGGAATCGGCGAGGCCAATCAATTTGCCGACGCCTTCGAAGAATGCCGTCTGCCCCAGGAGCACGCCAAAGTCGCCTTGCAACTCAAGCATCTGGTCACGCCCGCCGGAATGGGAGAAAACTTCCATGTGCTGCTGGCGGCGAAAGGAGTCGATGCAAAGGATCTCGCGGGCCTGAGTGGATTGTCGTTCGCCACCAGCAGACGATAGTGCGCATAAAAACAATTTCTTCTCCTATAAAAATCTTTCATC
>Ga0307471_100001232_pt1 | contig 13929 bp, 11 predicted proteins | sample atmos_gasesAM3C__2_FD_204566 | JGI IMG/M metagenome (GOLD analysis project Ga0307471, IMG submission 204566) | Hardwood forest soil microbial communities from Morgan-Monroe State Forest, Indiana, United States - atmos_gasesAM3C_515 | ecosystem: Environmental > Terrestrial > Soil > Temperate... | reverse complement strand
GAAGGAGAAATTATCGTGATTGCTGCGATCATAAGTCTAATTTCAGCACCTGTTATGCTATTGAATTTTCTTGGCGGCATTGTTGGTGGTGTTTGGTTAGCTGTTCTAGGTAAATGGGGATTATTAGGAATAGGCATATTATCGATATTCATTTCCTCGAGTAGCATCGTCTGGACTATGATGCCTAGCTTATTACTTACTGTGCCAGGAGCACTTGCAATAGAACGGGGCAAATGGGCAATTGGGATGCCATGTTTGCTTATTGCAAATCTCTGGATTTCTGCCGTTATGGCAGTCTGGTGCGTTGGTTGCTTTTGGATTGTAAAGAGCTACCATACCAATGGAACAATATGGCCTTACTTGCTATGGGCTTACAGTATGGCTACAGGTCCATGGACGTACATGGCCAGCAAGTCTGCTCCTGATGAATATGGCTCGACAATTAGTGCCTTCGCTGCTTGTTTAGGAGCGATAGCCATTATGGGTGTCTTATTGTTTGAAGACAGTCCTACTTTGATCGACGCGAGTGTTGCTTTCTGTATTCCAATTTCATTTGCGCTCATCATCCAAATTGTTCTAGCTATAATGCTTGGAAAAGAACGCACGCAACAACGCTATAGCTAGAAATTAAATTCTGGTGGATGTCAGTGGATGTAAAGAATAGATGAAAACGTAGGCTTCGACAAATAAACGGGATCGTAGGTTCAATTTCTATCGGCAGCGCCATTCATAACCTCAAATCGATGGCAGCACAAACATGGATGAAAATAAGTCCTCGTAGTTCGACAGGTTTTGCGACTATAAACCTACTATCAAAGATTGGATAATAGCCATCCTTGTTGGCTACATTCTCCATATCATGCGGTAATGGGAAATAAAACGATTGAGGTGGTGGTGTATCCGATGATTTATGGCTTTCTAGAAGTGTTAAAAGCAATGGGAAGCTATTTTGTACAAGGAGAGCGCCCATTGAGCTTATCAAATTATTGGCCGCAGTATTAACAGCATACTTCACAGTTACTTGGTCGCTAAAAAGGTTTCTGAAAGAAAAGAAATGGGAGAAAAAATCCGAAGCTTACTCACGAATTATGGAAGCCTTACATCATATGAAGAGAATCCAATTGTTGTATCTTGATGATGAACTTGAGCGGAAAAAAATAGATAAAGAAAAATTGGCTGAAATTAATTTTCACTTCCAGCAAGCTAGAAGTGAACTTGAAAAATACATAGATATAGGACTCTACTATATTTCGGATGAAGCAATTTTTGCCTTAGAGAAATTGCATAGCGTTCATGAAGAATGTCTAGACGATTGGAATAATGATGGGTCAGATCTTTTTGAATTGTATGAAAAAGAATTAAAAGCCGTAAAAGATTGTTTAGAGACAATTAGAGCCATAGCCATAAAAGAAGTTCACAGGTAACCCAAACTAGGGCCACCCTTATGCAAGAGATTAAGTCCCCCTAATCATCCTCCCCCCTGCGGCAGGGTGGTTCGCCGGGGCGCTGGATGCACCACATGCCTTTGCCGCCCAGCGCAAAGGTTTCCGTCACCACCTTGCCGTAATTTACCGCCGAGCGCGCCTCGAGGGTGAGCAGATACAAAATCTCGTCCGGATTACGTGGTAACGTGGTGCTGAAAATCGGGTCAGGGCCCCACGCCCGCTCGAAAGCAACCTTCTGATCGGGCCCCTTGATCGTGTAGTGAAATTCCAGCTGATCGCCGGCATTAAGCCCGGCCACAACCGGATCGAGGACGACCTTATATTTTCTTCCATCCGGCCGCACCGTCGCATGCAGCGAAATATAATCGTTCTCGCCGGGATGCCGCGCGGCGACGCCGTTGCCGAAGGCAAAAATCGCCTCACGATCGACGCCGCGAATATGGCCGAGATAGGTCAGGCCCGGCGTCGGCTTGCCGGGAAATTTAACCGGCATAAAGCCGAAAGAAAATTCGCTCGGCGTCGAAAGGATATGAAGAATGGTCGGATCATCCGGCGCCGCCTGGTACGGGCCGTAATAAAGCGCGCGCGGATTCCAGTGCATAAAGGCGAAATAATAAACCTTGCCGTGCGTGATGGGGATCTGGATTTTATTGGCGCGCTCGATTTCATCAATGGTCTGTTTTTCGAACCGCAGCCAGTCGAAGGGCCATGGATAATTCTCGGTGAAATGCCACAAGCCGCGGAAGGTGTTGTTGACGGCGACATTCCCGTCGATGACGAGGTTGGTCAGAACCACAAAACCGATCAGCGCCCAGCGGATGCGGTCCGCGCGCACGCTGCGCGCGCGGGCAAAGCAAAACACGGCGGCCGGCGCCGCTACCATCAGGTAAAAAGCGAAATAGGTCGGCGCGCCTTCCATGTAAAGCGTCACGCACGACCACACGATCAGCCAGATCAGCGGCGTCGCCGCCAGCATGATGAAGAAGGGGCGCAGCGTGAATTTCTGCCGCGCCAGCGCCGTCGCCTGCAAGGGCCATAAAAGCCAGACAAAGCCCGGCCATAATCCATATTCGACCAGCAGCACCGAGGTCGGAATGATGACGCCCATGAATTTATATTGAAGGTGGAAATAGGCCGGATTGTTGTCGACCAAAGGCCGCAGCAGCGGCATGAAAAAATCGTTCAGATGCTGGTTGGTGATTTCACGCGCATGGAAATCCTGCCAAAAATTAAGATCGGCAATCGGCGCGATGATGATGGAGGCCGTGTAAATCAAAAAATTCTGCATCGCGACCTGCAGGCTGGCGCCGGTATTGAGCACCTGCTGCGCGGTATCGCTGAAGAAATAAAAAGCGCCCGACGACCAGTAATTGAGGGCCAGAAACAGCAGGCCGGCATAAGCGAGCGCTGCTCCGCACATCAGCACGGCCGAAAATCGCAGGGAAGGAAGCCAGCGCCGCCACGATTCCCTCCGCCGCAGCAGGAACCATAAAAACCACGCAAGACCAATCAGCATCACCGGCAGCAGGAAGAAAATATGCAGCTTGGTGCCGATGCAAAGGCCGAGGCCCAGCGCCGCCAGAAACAGATAATGCTCGGTGCCGGAACTCAGCCAGCGCCAGGCAAAATAAAGGCCCGCCAGCAAGGGCGCGGCGGCCAGAATTTCATCGTTGGTGGAAGAAGCCTCGACCAGAATGCTTGGCACCATCGCCACCAGCCACAGGGCGAAGGTCGCGATCAGCCGCTCGGCTTGCAGCCCGCGCGCGAAACGGTAGGTCACATACCCGATCAGCATCCATGACAACAGCGACGGCAGGCTGAAAAAAACCGACGACACGCCGTAAAGCGCCAGCGGCACATAAAGCAAAACGCCGTTGAGCGGATAAAAAGTGAGCCGTTTGTCCACCGAGACAAACGGATGCATGGCATTGCCGTGGCCTATGTACCAAAGCGTGCGCGGCAGCCGGTAATTGAGAGAGTCGGCATTGACCGGATAGAAGCTGAGACAAACGACAAGATGTACGAGGAACGCCAGAACCAGCGAGCCGATCAGAAGAATCCACAAAAACCGCCGCAGTTTGGGCGATTCAAGAGCCGTGAAGACCGGATATTCGATTTTCAGGTAAGGCGTTTTGCGCGGCAGGGCACAAACGGCATGATGGGCGAGAAGGACGAGACCCACCGCCATGAAACTTGCCACCGCGTAACTCGGCAGGCTGCCCAGCGCATTCACCAGGCTCACGAGATAGCCCGCGGTGATCAGCATGATCCAAAACAGGATAAAGACGAACAGCGGCCATTCGCGCCAGGGCAGATTTATATGCCGGGCATACAGAACAATTAGGCCGATCAGGGCGGCGGCATGCAGGAAACCCAACGCCCCGAAAAGCACCTCCGTCATTTTTGCGCTGCCCGGGTCGCGATTTGTTCGTCGAGGCGCGGCTCGTCGATCCCTTCGGGATCCTGATGGATGAGCACATCCGCGTTCGGAAAGGAACTGCGGATGCTGTCCATGATCGCGTCGCCGATCTTGTGCGCCGCCTTCAGCGTCATGCTTTCATCAAGCTCAAGATGAAATTCGACAAATGCGCGTTCGCCGTCAAAGCGCGTGCGCAAATCATGGATGCCGCGCACGGCGGGCTGCGCGCGAACGATCGCCTGAATTTTTTCGCGGTCGGAATCCGGCAATTCGCGGTCCATCAGCACATTGAGCGCATGCTTGGCGATGTGAAACGCACCATAGGCAAGACCGCCCGCGATGAAAATGGCGAACAGCGGATCGAACCAGGTGATATGCGTACCCTGATACATGGCAAAAGCGGCCACGACCGCGAGATTGATGGCAAGATCGCCGATGTAATGCAGCCTGTCGGCGCCGATCGCCATCGAGCCGGTGCGGCGCACCACATAATGCTGAAACCAGACCAGCGCACCGCTCAAAATAATCGCCAGCATCATCACGCTATAGCCGAAATTCACATTCTCGATCTCGTGCGGATGATAAAAGCGGCTGAGCGCTTCATAACCCAGCAGCACCGACGAGCCGGCAATGAAAGCCGCCTGCGCCAGCGCCGACAGCGGTTCCGCCTTGCCATGCCCGAAGCGATGCTCGTGATCGGGCGGGCGCAAGGCACTCGCCACGCCGTAAATATTCACCAGCGCGGCGATCAGATCGATGGTGGAATCGAGCAGCGACGACAACATCGCCACCGAATCCGTGAAAAAATAGGCCGTCAGCTTGGCGCCGATCAGCACCCCCGCCACCGCGGCGCTGGCATAAGTGGCCAGACGTCGCATGCGCGCGTCGCCTATGGCCGCCAATTTATGATTCAGGCTCACGGATAAAGCCTTTCCTGCGTCCAGTTTTCCTTAATGCCGGCGCGACGATAGAGAATGCGGTCGTGCAGACGAAATTCCCTATCCTGCCAGAACTCGATCAGCAAGGGCGAAAGCCGGTAGCCGCCCCAATGCGGCGGCCGCGGCACCGGCTTGCCTTCATATTTCTTCTCAAACTCTTTGGCGCGCTGCTCCAGCGCAGCGCGGTCCTTCAAAACGTTCGACTGATCCGAAGCCCAGGCGCCGATTTGCGCGCCGCGCGGCCGCGTGGCGAAATAGGCATCCGATTCAGCCTCATCGACCGGCGTGACCAGCCCTTCGGCCCGTATCTGGCGTTTCAGCGATTTCCAGTAAAGGCATAGGGCCGCTTTGGCATGCACGGCCAACTGCTTGCCCTTCGTGCTTTGCCGGTTGGTGAAAAAGGTGAAGCCTTTTTCATCAAAACCTTTGATCAGCACCATGCGGATGGAAGGCATATCGCCTTCGCCCACGCTGGCCAGCGCGGCGGCGTTGGGATCGGCCGGCTCGTTCTTTTCCGCCAGCGCATACCATTCCCGGAACAGGTTCCAGGGATCGGGAGGAGGGTTAATATCGACGTTTTTCATCGCAGCTTTTTGGCCAAAGCCCCACCATTTCGACACAGTTGCGCCAACATTAGCCCTTAGGCTAAGCTTTTGCAGCAAAGAGTTTCTGCGCCCGGAAGGCTCGCACAAGTGTTCCGTTTACCGTCACAGAAGAAAGGATTTGCCATGATTCGTAAATCGGTTGTTGCTCTTCTTGCAGCGTCGGTACTTCTCTCCGCCTGTCAGGCGGATAATTGGGGCGGTGGCGAAACGCTTGGCACATTAGGCGGCGCGGCCGCAGGCGGTCTTGCCGGTAGCGCGCTCGGTGGCGGCGCAGCAGGCACGATGGCCGGCGTTTTGCTGGGCGGTTTTCTTGGCAACCAGCTTGGCGGCTCGATTGACGATGCCGACCGCCGACGTGCGGCAGCGGCAGAACGGCGCGCTTACACGGCGCCGATTGGCCAGCAAATCACCTGGAACAATCCGAGCAATGGCAATTCCGGCGTCATCACGCCGGTGCGCGACGGCTATGCCCAGAACGGCTCTTATTGCCGTGAATTCCAGCAGAGCATCGTGGTCGGCGGCCAGCAGAAACAAGGCTACGGCACCGCCTGCCAGCAGCCGGACGGCAGCTGGAAGATTGTCTCGCAGTAAGCAGATATCAGCGTACAGATGTCAGATGTCAAAAACTGAATTTCTTCTGTCATCTGACATCTGATAACTGACATCTGATGCGCGATCCTTATCAAACATTAGGTGTCAGCAAATCCGCCAGCGCCGACGAAATCAAAAGCGCTTACCGCAAATTGGCGAAGAAGCTGCACCCGGATATGAATCCGGGCCGCAAGGATATCGAGCAAAAATTCAAGGACATCACGGCCGCCTACGATCTATTGTCGGACAAGGATAAACGCGCGCGTTTCGATCGCGGCGATATCGATGCCCAGGGCAACGAGCGCGGCTTCGCCGGCGCCGGCGCGGATCCGTTCGGCGGTGGCGGAACCTGGCGCAACTACACGCAAACTGGCGGCGATCCATTCGAGCAATTCGGCGGCGCCGACGATATTTTCGCTCAGTTCATGGGCGGCGGTGCGCGCGGCCGGCGTGGGCCTTCCAACATCCGCGGGCCGGATGTCACTTATTCGCTGGCGATTACCTTCGTCGAGGCGGCGCAGGGCGGCAAGCGGCGTGTCACGCTCTCGAGCGGCAAGACCATCGACGTTACCATTCCGCCCGGCACCGAGGAGGGCCAGAAACTGCGCCTGCGCGGCCAGGGCATGGCGGGGCTTGGCGGCGGCGCGGGCGATGCGATCATCGAAATGCATATCGAACCGCATCCGCACTTCACGCGCAAAGGCAACGACATTCATCTCGACGTGCCGGTGAGCCTGCCGGAAGCGGTGCTCGGCGCCAACGTGAAAGTGCCGACGCTGGACGGGCATGTCACGGTGCGGGTGCCGAAAGGCGCCAATTCCGACACGCTGCTGCGCCTCAAAGGCAAGGGCATTCCTTTCGGCCGCGGCGAACATGGAGACATGTTCGTCAAACTCAAAATCATGCTGCCCGAGCCGGTGCCCGACGATCTCGCCGAATTCACCGAAAAATGGGCGAAGAAAAATCCCTACGATCCGCGCAAAAAATTGGGCTGGAACTGAAGAAAAAACACCGGGATATGCGTTTCGCATAAATCCGTATGTTTGAGGCGCGGTTTTTTCACCCGCTTTTAACTTCGACTCTCTTAATACTCGCGAGAATACCAGTTCTTCATCCGCGGGTTTCTCATGCTCAACAAATCCCGATTGTCGATCCGCTTCATGTTGCTGGCGATCGTCGTAAGCCTGGTTGTGATCATTCTCGGCATGGGAGTTTACGGCTACTTCGCCGCCAAGAACATGAACGAGAATATGGCCGATACCTACAGCGACCGGGTGCTGGCCATGCGCCACATCAAGGCGGTCAACGATGCTTACGACGCGATATTCAGGGCTATCAACGACGCCGCTTCGGGCGACAAACCTTTCCGGACGGCGCTTGCCGAAATGGACGAGGCGCAAAAACGTATTCCCGAGGAATGGAAGAGTTACCGCGCAACCACCCTCGATGAAGATGAAAAGAAGACCATTCAAGATGTCCAGGCGCTCATGGACAAAAGCGATTCCACGGCCCGGCTGGCTGGTCTTGCGCTTGAGAGCGGCGACAAAAATCGGTTCGATAGCGCTAAAAAAGAATTCGTCGAAACCTATGATCGCCTCAGTGACCATTTCGACAAACTTATGGATATGCAGCAAAAAGGTGCCGAAAAAGATTTCGAACTGTCGCAGCGCGCCTACGAAGTCACCACCTTCATCTATATCGTGGCCGGTTTCGTGGCTTTCTTCATATGCTTTATGACGATCCATGTCGTCGTCGGCTGGATTGTGCGGCCGATCACCGTCATGGCCGGCGCCATGACGGCGGTGGCGGACCAGAAATACAACACCGCCATTCCAAATCTGGGCGACCGGAACGAACTCGGCCTGCTGGCATCCTCGCTCGATGTTTTCAAGAAAAACGGCATCGAACGCCAGCGTCTGTCCGAAGAACAGGCGCAGCACGCCAAAATGCAGGAACAGCGCGCCAAGCGGCTTGAGCAGGAAGTCAAAAGTTTTGAGACGACCGTCGCCGCTGTGGTCAATGCGGTGGCCTCGGCTGCGACTCAAATGCAATCGACCTCGCAGACCCTCACGGGCGTCGCGCAGGATGCCAGCGCGAAAGCAACCTCGGTCGCCGCTGGTGCCGAGCAGGCCAGCGCCAATGTGCAGACGGTGGCCTCATCCGCCGAGGAATTGACCGCCTCCATCAGCGAAATCAGCAACCGCGTCGGCAACGCATCAAAGCAGGCCGACAGCGCCGTCTCGCAGGCGCAGAAAACCGGCGGCACCATGCAGACGCTGGCCGATCTCGCGCAAAAGATCGGCTCGGTGGTCGAGCTGGTGCAGCAAATCGCGGCGCAAACCAATCTACTGGCGCTCAATGCCACCATCGAGGCCGCGCGCGCGGGCGAAGCCGGCAAGGGTTTTTCGGTGGTCGCCTCGGAAGTTAAAAATCTCGCCAGCCAAACGGCCAAAGCGACCGAGGAAATCTCCGCCCAGGTCGGCAGCATTCAGACCGCGACCACGGACGCGCGCACCGACATCGACGCGATCAGCAAGATCATCGCCGATATCAATCACACGATGAGCGCGATCGCGGCCGCCGCCGAGGAACAAAGCGCTGCCACCAAGGAAATTTCGCGCAGCGTGGCCGAAGCCGCCGGCGGCACCCGCGACGTCTCAACCAACGTCGCCAGCATCACCCGATCCTCCGGGGAAACCGGCCGCATGGCGGGCGAAACCCTGAACGCCGCCGCCGAATTGTCGAAACAGGCGGAATTGCTCAAGCGCGAAGTCGGCGGCTTCATCACCCGCGTGCAGAAGATATAGCCGGAACGCGTGGTGTCGCGTTTCTCAACAGCCCTCTAGAATCACCTGCCCCTTGTGGGAGTTTCATTTGATCGGGACGTTCTAATGGATTGCAGCGATTCGCTTTGATTCGAAACCGAATTCCTGCGCCCGCCAAAACTATCGTATCGCTTGCTTGACAAAAGAACGAGGGCATGATTTAGGTTATTACGTTATAACGTACAATTGTTATATTATATTATAACAGTTTGTTACGTTATAACATATAAAAACCCAAAACCTCGAACCACGTTTCATGAAAAAATTCTGTCTTCTTTTCGGCGTGGCGCTGGCGGCAATGCTGGCGCCTCTCCTGGCACAGGCCGCCGCGCCGGCGGATTTGCCTGAAAATGCGGCGCCGGGCCCCACTGTTATCTTACCGAACGGCCAAGAAGTGCCCTATGTGGTCATTACCAAAAATCTGCAAAAAGCGCGCAACAACCTGTCGCCGCAGACCGGCACCAGCGCCTACGTGATCAACAACGATGCGATCGATAATCTGGCGCAGGGGCCGGATACGTCCTTCAATGACGTGCTGGAGCAGGCGCCGGGCGTCGCGCAGGATTCCTTCGGTCAAACGCATGTGCGCGGCGAGCATGCAAATCTGCAATACCGGCTCAACGGCATTCTGCTGCCCGAAGGTATCAGCGGCTTCGGGCAAGTACTCGACAGCCGCATCGTGCAAAGCTCCACACTTCTTACCGGCGCTCTGCCCGCTCAATATGGCTTCCGCACCGCCGGCATCGTCGATGTCCAGACCAGGGGCGGCAGTTTTGAAAATACGGGCGAAGCCGGGCTTTATGGCGGCGGTTACGACACCATTCAGCCGTCGCTGACTTACGGCGGCACCGAAGGCGCTCTGAATTATTTTCTCGCCGGCAGCCACCGGACATCCAATTTCGGCATCGAGCCGCCCACACCCGACCCGCGACCGATCCACGATCATACCGAGCAGAACAAAGGTTTCGGCTATTTTTCCTATTTGCTCAATCCCGATAACCGGCTCGAATTGATCGCCGGTAGTTCGCTAAGCCATTTTCAAATTCCTGACAATCCGGGGCAAGATCCGCAATTTACCTTGAGCGGCGTGAGCGATTACCCCTCCTCGCAAATCAACGAACGGCAATTCGAAAGCAATCAATACGCCACTTTCGCCCTGCAAGGCACGCGGGACAAATTCGATTATCAGATCGCGCCCTATTTGCGTTATTCGGAAGTCCATTTTCGCCCCGACCCGGTTGGCGATCTTATCTTTAACGGCATCGCCTCCGACGTGCTGCGTACCGATCAGGCCCTCGGCATCCAGACAGACGGCAGCTATCGCCTCGATGACCGCCATACGCTGCGCGCCGGTTTTCTCATGCAGGACGAAAGCGCGGTATCCGACAATCATGCGCTGGTGTTTTCGACTTTTCCCACGCTCGCCACCACGCCCGAGACGATCTTCGACGATCACGGCAAGAACGCCCTGCTTTACGGCCTCTATTTGCAGGATGAATGGAAAATCACGGATAAACTCACAATGAATTACGGCGCGCGCTTCGATGAATTGAACGCCTATCTCAACGAGCATCAAATCAGCCCGCGTATCGGCTTGGTCTATAAAGTGGATGGGGCCACCACGCTGCATGCCGGCTACGCGCGCACTTTCACGCCGCCGCCGCTGGAACTCATCGCGCCTTCTTCGATTGCCGTTTTCGCTAACACCACGAACAAGCCAACCGTGACGCAAGACGATCCGGTCAAATCCGAGCGCGCGCATAGTTTCGATGCGGGCGTGACGCATCAGCTAACCGACCAAATCAAGCTCGGCCTCGATGCGTACTACAAAATTTCCCACAATCTGCTCGACGAAGGGCAATTCGGTTCGGCTCTCGTTTTCACGCCCTTCAACTATCAGCACGGGCGCATCTACGGCACCGAGGCAACGATCTCCTACGATACGAAAACCTTCCGCGCCTACGCCAATCTCGCCGTGTCGCGTGCAATGGGCGAGCATATCGTCTCGGCCCAATTCAATTTCGACGATCCGGCCGAGCTCGCTTACATCAATAACAATTGGGTGCATCTCGACCACGACCAGACCTACACCGCCTCGGCCGGATTTAGCTGGCGTATGTTGCCGAAAACCACGCTCGATATCGACAGCATCATCGGCAGCGGCTTGCGCTCCGGCTTCGCCAATACCAGTAGCCTCGCGCCCTACGGGCAGGTCGATCTCGGCCTGACCGAGGATCTCGATCTATTTCCGCATGACAAAACGCAACTGCGTTTCAGCATCGTCAATCTGTTCGATGAGGTTTATGAATTGCGCAATGGCAGCGGTATCGGCGTCGGCGCCCCGCAATGGGGGCCGCGGCGCGGGTTTTTTATCGGCGTGACGCAGGGATTTTAGCCTAGCGGCGTGAGCACTTCTCGCACACGCCCAAAATTTCCAGAATCTGCCGGCTGGCGGCGAAGCCGAGATCCTTCGCTTCCTTGCGCAAACGGCGGCTGACGTCGCGGTCGGGCGCTTCGGTGGCCTTGCCGCATTTGCGGCAGATGAAGAAAATACAATCATGCGTCTTGTGCGGATGGCGGCATAGGATATAGGCGTTCTTGCTTTCGATGCGCGAGACCAGCCCTTCGCCTTCCAGATGATGCAGCGCGCGATAGACGGTCGGCGGCGCCACCGGCCGGCGCAGCTTTTTGGCCATCGCCGGCAAAATATCGTAGGCGCTGAGCGGCTGCTTCGATTTGCCGAGAATGGCGCGCACCAAACCTTCATGCGCGCCCAGCGAAATCCGCATGCCGGCTTCGGCGCGAGGTTTTTTCTGGGGGCGTGCTGCCATCGGGATCAGCGCGAATAATACTCGATGACGAGATGCGGTTCCATCTGCACCGGGTAAGGCACGTCGCTCATCTGCGGCGTGCGCACGAAAGTGCCCTTCATCTCGTCGTGATTGACGGTCATATAATCGGGCACGTCGCGCTCGGCGAGCTGCGCGGCGACCAAAGTGGTCGCGAAAGTTTTTGCCTTGCCATGCAACTCAATCGCGTCGCCATCCTTCACCTGATAGGAAGCGATGTTGACCTTCTTACCGTTCACCCGCACATGGCCGTGATTGACCGTCTGGCGCGCGGCGAAAACGGTCGGCGCGAATTTCATGCGATAGACCACGGCGTCCAACCGGCGCTCCAGAAGCTGAATGAGAATTTCGGCGTTGTTGCCCTTGCGGCGCATCGCTTCCTGATAATAGCGGCGGAACTGGCGCTCGCCGACATTGCCGTAATAGAAGCGCAATTTTTGTTTGGCCAATAACTGCACGCCGTAATCGGAAGGCTTGCTGCGGCGCTGGCCGTGCTGACCGGGGCGGTATTCGCGCTTGTTGATCGGGCTTTTGGGACGGCCCCAGAGATTAACCCCCAGATGGCGGTCGATCTTGTATTTGGACTCGGCACGTTTTGTCATTGAAATAAGTTCCTTTTTTCAGGTTGTCCCGGTAGTTCAGCCTGACTTTCAGGTGACGGATAACGGCTCTCAAAACCGCATCGCTTTCCCGGGAATGACAGGCTTATAAAACGGGCTAAAGATGAATGTCAAACCTAATGACCCCTGCCTCCAGGCTTTCTTATTCGCGCTCTGGTATAGCCTGGTTCCACAGACCGCACCACCAAGTTGGACAAGCCGAGGGTGAAAGACGGTAAGCCCTTTTCCCACGATTCCACAATCCCGGCGATCTGGCGGCCGGATGCGCTGTCAGGCTCGAAAGACGCCATTATATTTAAAACGTCGATGCTCTGCGGCCTCAAAAACGGAACTTTGTTTCCGGCTGTCAGAAAAAACCGATAATGAGTTTTCAGCCTTTCCTTAATCCAATCGGGTATCGGTTCTTTCCCATCGACTTTATTTATAAAGTCGATCATCAGTAGAATGTCGGTTGTCAAATTTTCCGCATATTCCAAAACGCACTGCCGTATGGCGGGATTTTGCGGATGGCGGCGTGCCAATTCCACAACAACGGATTCGAAAACACGCCTGTCGTCGAATAGTTGCGGTGCAATGGAATGGCTGCTCTTCATAATAAAATCCGTTTCGAAATATGTTAAAAATTCACAAAATCAGTGAAACACATTAATCTATATCCACACGATTTTCAACAACAGCGTATATAGTTGCAAGTGACCTGCGGTACAGCGATAAGGTTAAATTCGTCGACTCCGCATCCAATTTTCTGGGATGCTTGTCTGCGCGACTAATGCGTATTAGCTTTGCGCGATCAGGTCTCCCCGCCCTCCTTGCTCAAGGATCTCCCATGTCCAAAATCCTCGAAAATCTCTACAAATCAATCACGCTCGGCGCCGCGCTGGCTTTGATCGTGATCGTTTTCTATCACGGCTATCGCGTCTCGCATGTCGATTACTGGGGACCGTTCTTCACATGGCTGCATGTGGTGTCGGGCATCACTTGGATCGGTCTGCTCTATTATTTCAATCTGGTGCAAACGCCGATGATGGGAAAAATTCCGGCCGACCTCAAACCGGGGATCAGCAAATACATAGCGCCCGAAGCCCTCTTCTGGTTCCGCTGGTCGGCGCTGGCGACCGTGATCACCGGCCTGATCGTCATCACGCTTAATCTGGGGCATGCCGGATTAATACAGGCGCTCTCCCTCTCGCCGCAGGTCCGCACGATCGGCACCGGCATGTGGCTCGGCCTCATCATGGCCTTCAACGTGTGGTTCATCATCTGGCCGAACCAGAAGAAAGTGCTCGGCATCGTGAAAGTCGAAGACGCCGCGAAAGCCAAGGCCGCCAAAGCCGCGCTCTATGCCTCGCGCGTCAATTTCATCCTCTCGCTGCCGATGCTGTATTGCATGGTGAGTTATCGGTTGTTGGGTTAAGTGAGTTATCGGCTGCTCGGTTAATCACCCTCCCCTTGGGGAGGGTCGAATTTTTCCTGCGTAGCAGGAAAAATTCGGGGCGGGGTCACGGCCAACCGCCAGCGCGCACGCTGTAATTTTTGTGCTTCCAAAATTATAGATTCCGCGACAGCGTCGACATTTGCCAAAACTTCATCGTTTGTAAAACGAATAACGCACAAGCCTTTTTGTTCAATATAGCGTT
>Ga0307471_100001231_pt1 | contig 13929 bp, 14 predicted proteins | sample atmos_gasesAM3C__2_FD_204566 | JGI IMG/M metagenome (GOLD analysis project Ga0307471, IMG submission 204566) | Hardwood forest soil microbial communities from Morgan-Monroe State Forest, Indiana, United States - atmos_gasesAM3C_515 | ecosystem: Environmental > Terrestrial > Soil > Temperate... | reverse complement strand
TTGATGGTAATGCAGACTACCAAACCCGACCTTTGCGCGTCGGGATTGGCGGGCCGGTTGGCTCAGGCAAAACAGCGCTTGTTGAAGCGCTGTGCAAGCGTCTCCGTGACACCTATGACATTTACGTGATTACCAATGACATTTACACGAAGGAAGACCAGCTCATTCTCACACGCGCGCAGGCGCTGCCGGCGGAGCGTATTATGGGCGTCGAGACCGGCGGCTGTCCTCACACGGCGATTCGGGAGGATGCTTCCATGAACCTCGCTGCCATTGAAGACATGAACCAGAAATTTCCGCATGCAGAATTATGCTTCATCGAGTCAGGGGGCGATAATCTTGCGGCAACCTTCAGCCCCGAGCTGGCGGACTTAACGATCTATGTGATTGATGTCGCGGCAGGTGAAAAGATACCGCGCAAGGGCGGCCCTGGTATTACGCGCTCCGACCTTCTCGTTATTAACAAAATAGATTTAGCTCCGCTAGTAGGTGCAAACCTTGAGGTAATGGAAGCAGATGCGTTGAGGATGCGCGTAAAGCGACCTTTCATTTTTACCAATTTGAAGAGCGGCGAAGGTGTCGACCAAATCGCAAGCTTTGTCATCGACAAAGGCGGATTAGGCGCGTGACAAAATGTGATGAAAGTGATCCTTCGGTCTTCGAGCCGAATGCTTGACAAGGTTGACCGTCGGTTACCAACGTGTAATGACTCGCTTACAGCTCGATTCGTCGCAAACATCAGTATTTGCCGCGCATGTCACCGACGAAATCGCGCGGTCCGGGCGTCGCGAGAATTTGCTCCTGGCTGTCACGCGATTCAAAAACCTCCAGCTGGCCGCTCAGCACAAGGTTGAATGGGACGTCACGCTGACCGACTCTGTAAACGGTTTCCCCGCGGTTGATAGTGCGCCGCGCGCCCAACGATTCCAAGGTCGCGAGCTGCTGGTCACTGAGCTGCGGAAACGCAATACTCTCCGTGTCGCGGTAGAATTGCTCGTCAGCTTCCTCCGGCCTCATACGCGATCCTGCGCACGACATTAACACGGCAATCAAAAGAAATGCTCCGGTTTATTTCCGCGTCCGGCGCTCGGGCGATCAGCTTGAATTCAACTTTTTGCTAATCGTGACCGCTCTCGCACTGCGTTCTGCGCGGCACCCGATTCGGGCCAAAAGGGTGTCAAACGAGGGTCCGTAACCCCGCAGAAACGCCGGCAATTATCTCGGCCGAGGTGATACCGCAGCACAGTCCTGTCTTTACGGCGTCTGTCTTGAGGATTAAAACGTCATTGTGAAAAGGGGGCTTAAGAGACCAGCCAAGTCTGCCTCGTCGCGACCAAAGAAAATCAAAACCACGGCGCGAAAAATCGGGGAGCGTTCTCCAAAAGGCAGGATCCGGCTCCTTATCGCCGATGATCACGCGCTGATTCTCGAGGGGCTGGCGGCAACGATCGGCAGGCAACATGACATGACGGTGGTTGCGAAGGCGAGCAACGGTCACGAAGCCGTTGAATTGTGGAAGACACATCGTCCGGACGTGTCGTTGCTTGATCTGCGGATGCCGATGTTGAATGGAGTTGAAGTGATCAGGGAAGTGCGAGATCTGGACGTTTCCGCGCGCGTGATCGTGCAAACCACCTACGACACGGATGAAGAAATCTACCAGGCCGTGCGCGCCGGAGCGAAAGGCTATCTGTTGAAGGACGCGCCTTTGGAGGAATTGTTGGACTGCATTCGAAAGGTGCACGCCGGCGAAACATGCATCCCGGCCGCTCTTGGAGCCAAGCTTGTGTCGCGCATGAGCGGCGAAGCGTTGACGAACCGTGAGATCGATGTTCTGAAGCTGCTGGCACGCGGCCGAAGCAACAAGGAGATCGGCACAGACCTCTTTATTAGCGAGACTACAGTGAAGACGCACGTGAGAAGTATTTTCACAAAATTGAATGTGATGAGCCGTACCGAAGCAATTGGCGCAGCGAACAAGCGCGGGTTGATCCAGCTTTAGTTCCTTCTGATTTCGTCACACGGCCTCCTTCGAAAGGAGGAGATGCACATCGTTCTGAGGCATGGGAAATAATTCCGTCGAATGCGCGCTGGCAACGCTGGGATTCGAGAAAGTACGCTCTCTTCATGATGCATCAAGATTCTTTCGCTGTGGCCGAAGCGACTTCGCAGGAAGTTGTGCGGCCTTATCTCCTCACGAGTGAAACAAATCTTTCACGAAGCCCAAGTCCCATGAAAAATCCCGCAGCGCCGGCGCCAGCGGAGTCCGTATTCAAGGTTAAATGCCGGCTGCAACAGCGATATGAACAGGTTTTTCCGTGCTTGGGAAATATCATCTGTTATGTCATCGAGGAGGAAGAGGCGAACGCGAGGAACCTGTCTTCGGACTTCCCGCACTTGGTTTTGCCGGCCCTCGTTGAAAGTCATATGGCGCAATTGGGGCTACGGCTTCTGCCTGACAGGCCCGAGGATGAGTTAAGGTCGCCTGCTTTTGTTCCGATTACTCAGGTTCGAACCAGCACCGTCGAACAATTTGTGTGACCCGCAGCAGTTTCCGTTTCGCTTGTCCTCATCTTTGCTGACAAGAATGGCCCGACCTGCCAGGCTATGTCGCTGAACTAAGAGTGAGTGTGCCCCAGGCGACTAACAAATCGACGCAGCAGACGGCGCAACGGAGATTCCAAATGCCAACGCGGCTTTCGACGATTCAACGCTATGGGCTCGCGGTTATTTCCGTTGCCTTGGCGCTCGCGGCAGCGCTCGGCTTGGCGCATTTTCATTTTCGTGGCGGCGGGATCCCGCTTTTTCTGTTCGCGGTTGCGATTACCGCTTGGTACGGAGGCGGGCGAGCTGCCGTTCTGGCCGTTTTACTTTCGTGCGTCAGTTTTGATTACTTCTTCATCGAGCCTCTTTACACGCTCTTCATCGCGCCTTCCGAGTTACCTTACTTTATTCTTTTTGGTTTGTTCGCCGCGCTAGTCACGTGGTTCAGCGCCGTTCGGCGGCGCGTTGAACAGGACCTTCGACAATCCCGCGACGAACTCGAGAGGGAAGTGGCAGTACGAACTCAACAAGCCAGTCTGCTCGATCTCACACACGACACCATTTTTGTGAGCGACATGGATGACGTCATCACGTTTTGGAATCGTGGAGCGCAGGAGTTGTATGGGTGGACCGCTGAGGAAGCAGTCGGCAAGCGCGCTCACGAGCTTTTGCACACAGTGTTTCCGGCGCCGGCAGAGGAAATTCTTGCCGAACTATTGCGCACCGGACGTTGGGACGGCGAACTCGAGAAGACGAAGGCTGACGGCACTCGTGTGGTCGTTTCCAGCCGCTGGTCGTTGCGGCGTGACGAGCAGGGGCGGCCCGCCGCGGTCCTGGCCACCAACAACGACATCACCGAGCAACGCCAACGGGAGCAGCAGATTCGCGCTCTTAACGAAGATTTGAGCAACCGAAGCGCCGAGCTCGAAGCCAGCAATAAAGAACTGGAAGCATTCGCCTATTCCATATCACACGATCTGCGCGCGCCGCTTCGCCATATGGTTGGATACACAGAGCTGCTGCAAAAGAACATCTTATCAACTCTCGATGAAAAGAGTCGCCGATACATGGCTACGATCCTGGAGGCGGCGAAAAAGATGGGCACTTTGATCGATGATCTTCTGGCCTTTTCCAGGATCGGACGCGCGGAAACGCGGGAGACAGCGATTAACATCGAACAATTGGTGAAGGAAGTTTTAAGTGAAGTCCAGCAGGAGACAGACAGGCGCAAGATTGCCTGGAAGCTTAGTCCATTACCCGAGGTTTATGGAGACCGTTCGATGTTGAAGCTTGCACTGGTCAATTTAATATCCAATGCTGTTAAATTTACTCGTACACGCTCGCGGCCTGAAATAGAAATAGGATGCGTGGAGAACAAGAAGAATAGAACGGTGATGTTTGTAAAAGACAACGGCGTCGGTTTTGATATGAAGTACGTGAACAAACTGTTTGGCGTATTTCAACGCCTTCATCCAACTGAGGCTTTTGAAGGTACCGGTATAGGCTTGGCCACTGTGCAACGCATCATTCATCGTCATGGCGGCCGCGTCTGGGCCGAGAGTGCGGTAGACAAAGGTGCAACTTTCTATCTCTCGGTTCCGACTTACAGGAGTTAAAAGATTATGGATGTGTTAGGACGCATTTTGCTGGTTGAAGACGACCCCAGAGATGTCGAGCTTACTTTGACCGCGTTGGAAGAATATAACCTAACGAATGAGGTCGTCGTTGCTCATGATGGAGAGGAGGCTCTCGACTACCTCTACTACCGTGGCAAGTTCGAATCTCGGACTAATCAAAATCCGGCGGTCCTGCTTCTGGACCTAAAGCTACCTAAAGTCGATGGACTGGAGGTGCTGGAGAAGATCAAGTCGGATGATGAGCTGAAAATGATTCCTGTCGTAGTGTTGACCTCATCACGCGAAGAGAGAGACATGGTGGCGAGCTACAAGCTTGGTGTGAACGCTTATGTGGTAAAGCCGGTTGATTTTCACGAATTTGTTAACGCAATCAAAGAACTCGGAGTTTTTTGGGCGATTATCAATGAGCCTCCTCCGGGAAGCGTAAGAAAGAAGTAACCACGTCGGTCGAGAGCGGGAAAAATGTGAATTCCCTTTTGCGCATCCTCTATCTCGAAGACGAGCCCAGAGACGCAGACCTGGTTCAGGAGACGCTAGGGTCAGAGGGCGTTGCATGTGAGATAACGCGCGTTGAAAACGAGGTAGATTTTCGCGCTGCCTTGGGAAACGATGGCTTTGCTCTCGTCCTGGCAGATTACACGCTCCCTTCTTTCGACGGTATTTCAGCACTGAAAATCGCAGTGCAGAAGTGCCCGGAAGTGCCGTTCATCTTTGTTTCGGGAACATTGGACGAAGAAGTCGCGATCGAAGCGCTCAAGATGGGAGCGACCGACTATGTCTTTAAGACGCGGTTGTCGCGAATCCTTCCCGCCGTGCGAAGAGCGTTGCGCGAGGGTCAGGAAAGAACTGAGCGCAAGTCCGCCCAGGAAGCCTTGCGGCGAAGCGAAGCTTACCTCGCCGAAGCGCAGAAGCTGAGCCACACCGGAAGCTTTGGTTGGAACGTCTCCAGCGGAGAGATCTACTGGTCTCGTGAGACGTTTCAGATATTTGGGTACGATCCGGCAATCAAGGTCACCATTGAGCATGTCGTGCAGCGCACGCACCCAGAGGACAGACCGGCGGTGCAGCAGTCGATCGAGCGCGTTTCGCGCGAGAAAGCGCGTTTCGATTTCGAACATCGGCTGCTGATGCCTGATGGGGCAGTTAAGCATGTTCAGGTTGTGGGTCGTCCTTCCACTAACGAATACGGGACCTTTGAGTTTGTGGGAGCGGTGACGGACATTACCCTGCGTAAGCTCGAGGAAGCCTTGTTCATGGGTGAAAAGCGCCTTCTTGAGATGATCGCTACCGGCATCGCACTGAAGGAAATCCTCAATGCCCTGTGTTTGATCATCCAAGAGCATCAGCGGGGCACGCTTGCTTCTGTTTTGCTGCTTCGTCCCGACGGCCTCCATCTCGAATCCGTGGCGGGGCCGAGTCTTCCTAAAGAGTGGACCGAGCAAATGGAAAAACTGCCGATTGGACCGTGTGCCGGATCCTGCGGGACGGCAGCATATCGCGGAAGACCGGTCATCGTGTCTGACATTGCGACCGATCCGCTTTGGGAAGTACCGGAGCATCGCGCGGCAGCGATAGGGCTTGGGCTGCGAGCTTCCTGGTCGAATCCAATACTTTCATCAGAAGGAAAAGTCTTGGGAACCTTCTGCGTTTACAGCCGCGAAACGCGAAGTCCGAACTCGCACGATCTAGGTGTCATGGAAATGGCGACGCACCTTGCGCGCGTTGCGATCGAGCGCGATCGCGCGGAGGAAGCTCTGCGACGGAGCGAAGCCTTCCTCGCGGATGGCCAGAGAATAAGTCACACCGGAAGCTGGGGCTGGAATCTCGCGACCGGAAAGGTCATCTGGTCGGACCAACAAAGCCGGATGTTGGGGTTCGATCTCGCGATCGAACCGTCGGTAGAGCTGTTTCTCGAGAGAGTTCATCCGGATGATCGGGAGCGCATTCGACGAGCACTGGAACGGGCGACAAGTGAGAGACGCGATTATGAAATCCATTACCGCGTCGTTCTTCCGGATGGATTCGTCAGGTATTTCAAAAGCGTCGGTCGTCCCATCAAAAAAGAATCCGGTGAGATAAACGAATATATCGGCATCACCGTGGACATCACGGACAGTAAGCGAGCAGAGAACGCCGTCCGCGCTTCCGAGCAAGTTGCGCGCGGACAAGTGGAGGCCTTGATTCAGAGTCTCGACGTTCTCGCTACCGCCCCGGCGCCGGATAAATTTATCGGGCAAATGTTGAGCACGATTGGTCGTCTTCTCGACGCACGAAGTGTGATTCTCTGGTCGTTAGAGGATGCAACCCATTCGGTGATTTTGCACACCGGTGCTCGCGGCACCGATCTCGCTGCGGTTGAACGCGATCATCCCTTCGTCAAGAATGGGTTATCTTGGAAAGAGAACTTCGCACTCGAAGAAATGTTTTTTACTGGAGTTCCGGCAGTGTGCGAAAACATTGAAAGCGACACGCGATTATCTACTGAACTTCGCAATTATTTCCGGTCTATTGGAACGAAAAAGTTCCTCGCTGTTCCAACGCTGGTTAGTGGAAGCGTGAAGGGTTTCGTCGTGATTCGTCATGGGGACAGGCCGCCCTACCGGCCGCAAGAGATTGAGCTGGCACAAGCACTTGCGCATCAGGCGATGTTTGCCATTCAACTCAACGAGCTTGGTGAAAAGGGACGACGAGCAGCGGTCTTGGAGGAGCGCAATCGGATGGCGCGTGACATTCACGATACCATCGCGCAGGGCCTCACGGGTGTGATCGTGCAGCTAGAAGGAGCCGCAGATGCGACCTCGAAGGGTTATGAGAAAGACGCGTGCGACCATTTGCAAAACGCGCAGAACCTGGCTCGGGAGAGCTTGAACGAAGCGAGACGATCGGTACGCGCGTTGCGGCCGCAAGCTTTGGAAGAGGCGACATTTTGGGAAGCGTTGCAACGACTGATCAAGAATGCCACCGCCGGAACGAAGGTTCGCACCAGTTTCAAGCTGCGCGGTAAACTGCGCGAGCTGCCAGAAAAGGCCCAGGAAAATCTGTTGCACATCGGACAGGAAGCCCTCACCAACACGCTCAAATACGCTCATGCGACATTCTTTAAGACGCGTTTAAGCTTTAGGGCCGGGGAAGTTATTTTGGAGCTCGAAGACAATGGCGATGGATTCAAGCTCCAAGACCATCATGATGGCTTTGGCTTGCGCGGCATGCGAGAACGCATTGAACAAATGGGCGGTACATTCGAAATGACAAGCGACCGCAAGGTAGGAACGAAAATCGTTGTCAGGTCGCCCTACAAGTCGTCGGAATCTCAGCTCAGCGTCTCATCCTAAAGGACGAGACGCGTCTCCGTCGCAGGCATTGGAAATAATTCCGTCCTATGCCCAATAGCGCGGCGTTCATGGGAGGCGCTATCCTCTCCCATTATGAAACCAAACCATTGCGATGAAATGACGGAAGCGTTAGTCGGTTCCGCGCCGGCGGTTAAAATGGCCAAGGGCGTGCTGATCCAGGCAAAACGCGATTTGCGGAGATTTCGCAGCGCGCAGGACCCAGTCGGGCGCGAAATGTTCAGAGACGCCTACACTTGGATCACGTCGAACGACTTCTCCTGGCCCTACTCATTCTTAAATGTGTGCGAAGCGCTTGGCCTGACGCCGGACGCGCTGCGAGATGATTTGTTGGCAGAACAGCCAGGCTGGTGTGCGCGTTCGCGGCGCGCAGCTCAAAAGCTTTCCACCGCGTTCCGAGGATCTGTGGCTGGTTTCTATTTAACTCGTCGCAGCGCCGGAAATTCTCGTCGCCCGGCTCAACCGGTCCCTGCCATTTGATGTAATCGACAATACAAACATATGAAGACAAAACAACCTACAAGTGGATTTCGAAGATTCTGGCAGAACATCTTTCGACGTCCTGTGCGGAGACATGATCCATGGCTCTCGCTGAACATGACGCTGTTCAATTTTACCGACGGATGGACCCGAACGTTCTCAAAAGACGGTTATGCGCGATTTTCCGCCTAACGACTTCAGGTCATCGATAAGCTGTTCGACTTACGCTCAAATCCGACGCACGGGACCACACCTCAAGTTGCCGAACCATGCGCAATGGCTCGTCTCCGGTTTGGTGAACTTGCTCCGGATTTTCCCTGGGAACGCGTTTCAACGCTTTTCGCGTTTCCCGCCTAACGCTCTGTTTACGTGTTTTTAACCTTTTTCTATTCACAAACATCGGCGGCGAGTTTCTGAAAGCGCGAATCGTTCCGGAGCGGATCGAACATCGGATCGACGCGCAGCAGTGCGGCCGGGAGCGGGGTGGGTATGTTCCAGCTTAAGCCGGGCGAGACCACACCTTCTCCAATATAGCGATCGCACGATCCGGTTCGCCAGTTTGCGCCGCTACGCGAGCGAGGACCTCGATTTGGCTAGGAGCGACCGTGGCGTCGATCCCAACTGGGATCCCTATAATGATGAAGTCGAGAAGCCGGCCGCTCCTGCGGTGAGCGAATCTCGCCTCTACCGGGTCGAGGTCCTCCGTCCGCACAACTCTTTCGGGGGTGTTGGGGCTGATGCTTCTTTGCGCCCGATGAGCCATGAGTCTGATCAAATCGAAAGGTTCCAGATTCTTTCGGGAACTTTGCCCAGCAAATTCCCTAGAAACTAGTGGTGTCGAGGAAACTGTTTCTACAATCCCCCGGAAAGGCCTTGCGAGAAGCAAGGACGGTAAATGAATCATAATTAATCTGTGCCGCAAAAAAAGCACATAAGTAGGATTCTGGTCTCAGAGAATACTCTTAGTTTAAAGGAATGTAGGTTCCTAATTGATCTTTATGATCGCTATTCCGACCTATCAACTAAGAGAGATTATAGTCGTCGGCCCCTTCTCCATTATTACACGCTTCGAGGGGTAGATAGCGAGTCAGCTAGCTGGTTGTATGACGTAACGCTGCGATGCAAAGAAAAGATCGAGGTCGATCTTTGTACACCCCAGTTGTCTGTCGAAGCGTTGTTCCTAGCGTGTCTGTTGCCGGGGGATTCGCATATTGCGCATGCTGACAATGAGCGAAGAGCACATGGACGATGGCCCCCAATCACACCCCCAACGAGGTTATACCGACGACAGAGCCGATCAAGCCACCGAAGGCACCAATCAAGCCACCTTGAAAAAAGAAAAGGAAGTAGTTCGGCGAGGCGAGAACTTCGGTGATTAACGAAACCTGGAATAGAAGTCTCTCGCCTCTCTTATCTGAGAAAGGAGTTCGGCAAGGATAGTGCCTTGCTGCGCCGCTGCTGCTGATGACCAGACTTTTCGGGCCTGACGTGTGGTCAAATAGCTTCGCTTGTTCCACGTTTTATCGCCATAGGCGTAATGTATGACGTCGCGATCCACCATCGCATCGGGCCAATAGTTGTGATTCATGATGTGGGTCAACGTTACCCTTAAACCCAGCTTCACAACCGCCAGACCGAACGCGTGCATCTGATCTTCCCAGTGCCGCGGCGAGAACGCGTCAATCGCTTGCAGCCACGCGTCGGCCAACCGTCTGGCAGCAGCCACCGGAATGACGTAAGGAACTCCGCAACACAACTCTTCCTTCTGTCGATCGAGCATCTCCAGTCTGATTCCGATTTCCTTTGCGGCTCCTCGCACCGGTTTCCGGTCATACTTCACATATCCATAGTACTCACCGGAAAGACTCCCAGAAAAATCGGGTTGGCGCACGAAGATCATGTCGGGATCACAGAGCACAAGGAATTCGTCCTTCGCTGAACACAACTCCGCTGCGTGCAGCAATGTGCCTGCGGTGTTCCTGGGAGGGTAGTCGTTGCCATTCGATGTTATGCGATAGCTCGGGGCGCGGCTGACAATCGCGCCGGCGTCGGCGATCTCCTGAAAGTCACGACGCCACTTTGAGCCGCAATCATGAACAATGACTATTGGTGAACGATTCAGGCGGCTGACACAGGAGAAATAGAACAGTTTCGCCTGCCATGCCAGGTAGGGACTGTTCTCTGCGGATACAACGATTCGATAACGACGTGCCAGACGTGCCATCAGTTGAATTCCATCACCGGCGAATATTGACACATCATTTCGCGCAACAGTGTAAGAGTCGAGGTCTGCCTGGTGGTGCGCCGCGCATCGAAGGAACTTCGCCTGCGGCACGGATTTCAGTTGCGCACGTACACGGCAAGGCAATTTCGACGGCGGCTCGCTTCGATTTCATTGCTGGAAGTGTACGACACCTACGATTTCCGATACGATATTGGGCATCCGTTCGCACTATTCGCCGAATTGAGTCTTTTTGCTCCCCCCTCTGCGCTGCATCCTTACGGTCCTAGTTCCACGTATGTGGGTATCCTCCAATCGCCGTGCATTACAAGCTCGAAAAAGTTTGCAAGACTGAAATCCTGCGAAAACTGAAACAGCGCTTCGGCGGCAAAACTATCCGCGACGCTCGCTTTCGCGTGGGCTGAAAGCGCAGCCGCGGCCTAGCGGCTTTGCTTTACAACGATCGCTTCTTTCTGCTAAAGCTGCGACAGGGGAACGCCTTGCGAGAAACAAAGACCGGACGTCAATCATAATATCTATGGCGCGAAAAAAGCCTATAAGTAGGCTCCTCGTTTCAGGGCATACGCTTAGCACAAAGGAATGCGCGTTCCTAATTGATCTTTACGATCGCTATTCCGAGCTATCACACAGTAGAGACTATAATCGTCGACCCCTTCTCCATTATTACACGGTTCGAGAAGTGGACAGCGAGTCAGCTAGCCGGGTGTATGGTGTAAGCCTGCGATGCAAAAAAAAGATCGAGGTCGATCTTCGTACCCCGGAATTATTTGTCGAATCGTTCTTCGTCGCGTGTCTATTGTCCGGGGATTCGCATATTGCCCATGCGGACAATGAGCGAAGAGAACACGGGCGGTGGCTCCCGAATCACACGCCCCAACGAGATTACACGGGGCTCGTTTATCTGAATGACAACTTCACGGGAGGTGAATTGGTTTTTCCGGATCGTGATGTAGTTATCATCCCGAAGCCCGGTTTATTCATTGGGTTTCCTAGCAATCACAAATTTGTGCATGCAGTCCGAAAGGTTCTTTCTGGAAAACGATACTCTCTGTTGGTCTGGTTTACGGTGAATGCGGCAAAAGCTATGCAGGTTTGAACTCTTTCAAGAACAATGGCAAAAACGCGCATCCACGTAGCAAACTGCTATGATTATCCACAGTATTACGACATTGCTTTCCAAGCCTACACTCAGCGGGAGGCCGACTTCATCGATGCCGCATGCCGAAAATATTGTCCCTTTGTCGCCCGCCGTCTCGTGGAGCCGGCCTGCGGCACTGGCCGACTAATCACCGGATTAGCCGCTCGAGGTTACCAAATGATCGGATTCGATCTCAGCGAACCAGCGTTGCGCTACCTTCGACGGCGGCTTGCACGGCGGCTGCTCCATGCTGAGACATTCCGGGCTGAGATGTCCAATTTTCGCCTCGCTCGACCGGTCGATGCGGCCTACTGCACTTTCAACACGTTTCGTCACTTGTTGACAGAGCAAGCGGCGCGGGGGCACTTGAAATGTATCGCCGACAGCCTTCGTCCCGGCGGCATCTATATCCTCGGCGTGCACCTGCTGCCACTGGACGGCAAAGAAGAGAACGTTTGGCACTGGACGGAGCAGCGACGAGAAACAAAAGTGACGATAACGCTGCGCCCGCTACGCATCCATCTCCGCAGCCGGACCGAGAATCTTCGGGTGTGCATGCTGGTGCGTCGGGGGTCGAAGGAACTAAGCTTGTGGTACGAATTTCAATTCCGCACGTATACCGCAAGGCAATTTCGGATGCTGCTCGATTCGGTTTCGTCATTGGAACTGTGCGACGTCTACGATTTCCGCTATGACATTAGGCAGCCAATCGCCCTGAACGATGAAATGGCTTACCAGGTTTTCGTTTTAAGGCGACTGCGATCGTAGTTTCTTATGCGTTTAAAACCTCCTAATTTCGAAGAAACCCGGTCGAAATGTTCGAGGGCGAGATGTCTGTCTCGCTGGAACCGAGCTTGAACCTGGAGAAAACGATTTCGAATCGTGAGATATGTTCGAAGTGTTTCCGTAGTTTATTGCGAAGCGCGGTTGTAATGATCGTAATGAGCTACGTTGAATGAAATCGAAATCTCGAATCAGACACGAGGTTTTGAGACTGCCGTGAACCAAAGTTTCTTTGGGCTGTCGAATGAATTCAGGTAGCTGATCGTTATTTCTTCACCGGCAGCAATGAACTTTGTCGCTATAAAGTCAATTGCGTTTCGACTACGATTTCTGTGATATGAAGCATTCGGCTCGTCGGAATGATTGTACAGCGAACCGTAGCCGAGTGCGATTGCAACTACACCACAATCATCAGACCAGCCGTATAGGTAATCGTACAACGGTGTCGCTTCAAGCGCAGCCCAATGTTGCGGTTCAAGCGGTACGACAGGACACGATTCAATCAACTCATCGCAGCTAATCGGTTGAATTGCAAACACGCCGCGCCCACGACCGAGTGACGGTTTAACTTCGACCTTGCATCCTTTCACGCCAGCAGCACGCTCACGGTGTTTTGTCCCATTTTTCGCGGATAGCTCACATAGTCAGGGTGACGGCCACCGTCATGTAGATTTTCTATGTTGGCAGCATTTCATCCTTAGTCCTGGCCGTGCGAATCTATTGCCATCGCCTACACTTTATTGCTTGCGACGGGATGACAATGTCTCGGCGCAAGCTCGGAGAAAAGCAAACATTAAAAAGGGGCTTGACATTAAATTCAGAATTCAGTCACACTCCTGTGCATGATGCCCGTACCACCCGTACCACCGCCGCCGCCAACGCCAACGCCGCCGCCGCAGCCTTGAGCTCCGTAGCTCGTACGAGTCTGCGCTGACGAACGTCAAAATCGAGGCTGATCACTTCGGCCCGGGTGAAGCGACGAGTTTTTGGAAGCGCGGATCATTCCGGAGCGGATCGAACATCGGATCGAGTCGGAGCAGCGCAGGAGTGAGCGGCATGTATTTGTCCAGCGCGCCCTCGCCCGGCATCGAGAGTAGTTGCTGTAAAGCGGCAATGGCGCGGTCGGGCTCTCCCATCTGCGCCGCAACCCGAGCGAGGGTCTCGATCGGACCGGCACCGCTCGCCGCGTCTTTCTCAATCGGCAGTGCGGCGATCCCCCGTTCCGACAGAGCCAACGCCGCCGCTTTGTCGCCAAGGCCCATATTGGTCAACGCGAGATCTCCAAGGAGAGTAGCATTGTCCGGCTGCTCCTTGAGGAAAGATTCCAGTTCGCTGCGCGCTTGGCGCCAGCTTTCCTGGGCGGCGGCATGATCGCCAGCGACATCTTGAGCCCAACCTAACCAAAACCGTAGTGCGCCATTGTGATAACCCAACGCTGGATCAGGCTTGGCTAGCATTTCCTTTAGCCGAGAAATGATTTGTGCAGGGCGACGCTCCAGGATCGCCTGGTAAACTTGTGTCTCCAACGCACTTGTATGGTCGGCATTCGGACGCAGCGGAGCGAGTAGCGCAGCAGTACGCGGCAGATCACCCTGGGCTTGTAAGATAGCCGCCTTATACGCGAGCGTATCCACGTCGTCCGGTATGATGTTGAGAACCTGATCAAACTTTCGCAACGCTTCGGGGAAACGACGAAGTGCGGAATACGAATACGCCTGATTAGTAAGCAGCTGAACGTTGTGCGGGTCAAGCCGC
>Ga0307471_100001230_pt1 | contig 13929 bp, 9 predicted proteins | sample atmos_gasesAM3C__2_FD_204566 | JGI IMG/M metagenome (GOLD analysis project Ga0307471, IMG submission 204566) | Hardwood forest soil microbial communities from Morgan-Monroe State Forest, Indiana, United States - atmos_gasesAM3C_515 | ecosystem: Environmental > Terrestrial > Soil > Temperate... | reverse complement strand
TGAACGAGGCGCAGGTGGAAGCGGCGAAGGCGGCGATCGAAACGGCGGAGATCAATCTGGATTATTGCTACATCCACTCCCCGATCGATGGCCGCGCCGGGGCGCGCTTGGTGGACGTAGGGAATGTCGTACAAGCCAACACCACGTCGCTTCTTTCCATCCAGCGAATCGATCCCATCTACGCGACGTTTACGATCACTGAGCGGGATCTCGCCGAAGTACAACAAAGGATGAGCCGCGGGATGCTGCAGGCGCTGGTGCGGCTGCCGGCGGATTCGGAAGACGCGGCGCGGCCTGGAAAAGTAGAGTTTCTGGACAACGCCGTGCAGAACGCTACGGGAACGGTCAACCTGCGGGCGACGATTCCGAATGCCGACCGGCATTTCTGGCCGGGGCAGTTTGTGAACGTGAGACTTGTGCTGGATATGGAAAAAGGTACGGTGCTCGTTCCGAGTCAGACCGCGCAGATCAGCCAGCATGGACCCTTCGTGTTCGTGGTCAAGAGCGACGATACCGCGGAGCTGCGACCGGTTACTTTGGGTCAGCGTCAAGGCAACGATGTGGTGATCTCGAGCGGGCTGGCGGCCGGGGAACGCGTAGTGCTGGCGGGACAGTTGTTGGTTCGGCCGGGAAGCAAAGTGCATGTCGACTCGAGCGCACCCGCGACGGCGCCGGCACCGAAGGCAGCTGGTAAATAAGATTCGAGCACCGGAGGAGCGCGTCTTGAACATTTCGGAACTCTTCATCCGGCGCCCAGTGATGACCGTGGCGTTGACCGCCTCGGTCATTCTGTTTGGCATATTTGCTTATTTCCGGCTTCCGGTGAGCGACCTGCCGGCCGTGGATTACCCGGTGATTCAGGTGCAAGTTAGTTATCCGGGCGCGACTCCGGACACGATGGCCAACAACGTGGCCACGCCGCTGGAACGCCAGTTCATGCAAATCCCCGGACTCGAGATGGTGACCTCGAACAATGGACAGGGTCACTCGAGCTTCGTGCTGCAGTTTAGTCTTTCGAAGAGCCTCGACGGAGCGGCGACCGACGTTCAAGCGGCGATCACGCGGGCAACCGCACAGCTTCCTATCGATTTGCCTAGCCCGCCGACGTTTACGAAAACCAACCCGAATGATCAGCCGATTCAGTATTTGGTTCTGGTGAGCGACACGGCGACTGAGGGGCAGCTCTATGACTACGCCAGCACGCAAGTCGGGGAGCATATCAGCATCCTGCCGGGAGTCAGCCAAGTGGCGGTATACGGCACGCAATCCGCGGTGCGCATCAAAGCCGACCCTTCCGCGATGGCGATGCGCAATATCAGCCTGGAAGACCTGACGACGGCGATTAAGAACGGCACGAGTTACACGGGAGCCGGCCAGTTCGATGGCCCGCACCGCACCTATCTACTGCAACCACAAGGCCAGCTGAGCACGGCCGAGCAATATGAGCAATTGATTGTTGGGCAGAACGGCGGCGCTCCGGTCTTCCTGAAGGATGTTGCCACTGCGAAGCAAACCGTGCAGGACGAACGCATCGACATGCGCTTCTGGGCGCGTGGTTATCCCACACCAGGGGCAACCGTCGTTGTGGCGGTGTTCCGGCGGGCCGGCGCAAACGCGGTGGAGGTCACGAAATCGGTACGCGATCTGCTGCCAAGCATTCAGAGCCAGCTTCCTACGTCCGTGCGAATTGTTTCCGCGTATGACCGCTCGCAGACCATCGTCACGGGCATCAAGGACGTGCAGGCGACTCTGTACATTGCTTTTGTTCTTGTGGTGATGGTGATTTTCATTTTTCTTGGACGCGCGACCGACACGCTCATTCCCGCCGTCGCTTTGCCGCTTTCTTTGTTGCTTACGTTTGTGGCCATGAACGTTCTGGGCTACAGCCTCGACAATTTGTCGCTGATGGCCTTGACCTTAGCGATTGGGTTCCTGGTCGATGACGCCATCGTATTCTTGGAAAACACGGTGCGCCTGATGGAAGAGGGCCAATCGGCGCTGGAAGCCTCCTTGAATTCCGCAAAGGAAATCAGCTTCACGATCCTGACCATGACGCTGTCGCTGGCGGCGGTGTTTATCCCCCTGGTGTTCATGGGCGGCCTGGTTGGGCGCATCTTTCGCGAGTTTTCGATCACCATCGTGATTTCCATTTTTGCGAGCGGAATCGTTTCGCTGACGCTGACTCCGCTGATGACTTCGAGACTGCTTTCCGAACGGGGCGCGAAGGCGAAGAAAACTTGGGTGGAGCGCATAATTGGCGGGGTGGAAAGTCGCGTGCTTGGCGTGTACGGCCGGTACCTTTGGTTCTTCCTGCGTTATCGGTGGATTTCAGCGGTAATCTGGTTTGTCTGTCTTCTGGGAACGGGCTATCTATTCTACAGCGTGCCCAAGTCGTTTCTGCCCGTGGGCGATAGCTCGTTCATCCGCGGCGTGCTTGTGGCGCAGGAAGGGTCCTCGCCAGAGCAAATGCACGCCTATCAGGATGCCGCCGAAAAGGTCATGCATGCCAATCCCGCGGTAGCGTCCACATTCACGATGAGCGGGAATGGCCAGTTCCTACCCTCAAATCAGGCGTTTCTACTTGCATTTTTGAAGGACCCCGCCGAGCGGGCGCCGATCGACCAAGTCGCCGGCCAGTTAATGGGCGGGATCATGTCCACCGTGCCGGGAGCTCTGGCGTTTCTCCAGCCTAACCCGGTACTCGAGATCAGCACCGGTGCGACCGCTAACGTGCAGGGGCAGTTCGCCTATGCGCTGTCCGGGATTGATCCCAATCAGGTCTATGACTCGGCGGGCAAGTTGTTGGCGAAGATGCAGGAATATCCCGGCTTTCTGTTTGTCAACTCCGACCTTTTCAACCACACGCCAAACCTGCAGGTCGATATTTTGCGCGATCAGGCCAAGCTTTACGGCGTATCGGAGACTCGCATCCTCACGCTCCTTCATGACGCCTACTCGCAGAACTACAGTTACCTGATCAAGAAAAGCACCGACCAATACCAGGTGATCTTGGAGGTTGCGGACGACAAACGTTCCGATCCGCAGGATTTGGGGAAGCTGTACATCAAGAGCGACGATGGACAGCGCATGGTTCCTTTGAACGCGGTCACCACCTCCCATGTGCTGATCGGACCGCAGGCGGTCAACCACATCAACCAGTTCACCAGCGTGACTTTGTTTTTCAACATGAAGGCCGGCTACACCGTAGGGCAGGCCACCGACTTTGTTGAGGCTACCGCGAAAAAGGTTCTTCCGACTGAGGTTCGCGGCAGTCTTGAAGGACAGGCACTCACCTTTCGCAACACCGCCTCGGATCTTGTTGTGCTGATGGTGGTCGCCGTGTTTGTCATGTATGTGATTCTGGCGATCCTCTACGAGAGTTATTTGCATCCGATTACGGTGCTTTCTTCGTTGCCCGTGGCGCTGGTCGGGGGATTGCTGACGCTGTGGCTCTTCAAGGCGGAAGCTTCGCTGTATGCCTACATTGGCATGTTCATGCTGATGGGCATTGTGAAAAAGAATGGAATCATGATCGTCGATTTTGCCGAACAACGTGTGCGGCAAGGAATCAAAGACGACCAGGCGATTCACGACGCCAGCATGGAACGCTTCCGTCCGATCATGATGACCACGATGGCGGCGTTGCTGGGAGCGCTTCCCATTGCTCTTGGCTACGGGGCCGACGGATCGTCGCGGCGCCCGCTTGGCCTGGTGGTCATTGGCGGGCTGATCGTTTCGCAGTTTGTGACGCTCTTCGTCACCCCGGCGATTTACCTGTACCTCGAAGAATTCCAAGAAAAAGTACTGGATCGTTTTTCCTTCTTCCGGTCGACAAGCAAACACCATCCGCAAGCTCCCGAGACACACCCCGCTTATGCCTTGCAACAGGGCAATGGAGATTAGAAGGACGGTGCCGAGGCTCATGCGTATCGTGGCAAAAACATTTCTGACCCTGGTGTTTTGCGGAGCGCTGCTTTGGATGAACGCGTGCTCGGTCGGTCCAAATTACAAGAGGCCCGCCGCGAATGTCCCGACCGCGTATCGTGGGGCGCTGGCAGGGGAAGCTGCGGCAGGCGAATCGACGCCAGCGCCGCCAAGCCCGGTGCGTTCCGGCGGCGCGGGCTCCGTTCCGCTCGGTGAGGAGAAATGGTGGGAAGTCTTTGAGGACCAGGAACTGCAGGGTCTTATCCGCACTGCGCTGAAGAATAACTACGACGTCCGCATTGCGGCCACGCGCGTTCTCGAAGCCCAGGCGCAACTGGGAATCACTCGCGCGGACCAACTTCCCGCTCTGAGCGCGGGCGGCAACGTCACCAGTGTCCGCAATCCCAAGGTTGGCCCGATCCCAGGTTATGAAATCACCCAAGGCCAGCTGAGCGCCTCCGCGAGCTGGAATGTAGATTTCTGGGGTCGCTACCGGAGAGCGACGGAAGCGGCGCGCGCGATTCTTGTGGCCAACGAATGGGCGCAGAAAGAAGTGATGGCTACCCTGGTCGCCAATGTCGCCAGTTCGTATTTTCAACTGCGGCAGTTAGACCTTGAGTTGGAGATTTCCAAGCGGACGTTAGGCTCGCGCCAGGATTCGCTTGGTTTGACGAAGACCTTGGAGGAGCACGGGATCAATTCCCTGTTGGATGTGCGGCAGTCCGAGCAATTGGTGTACACCGCCGCGGCAGAGGTTCCCGATCTAGAGCGGCAAATCGCACAAGAAGAAAACGCCATCAGCATTCTTCTGGGAAATAACCCAGGGGACATTCCTCGGGGCCTGAAGCTCACCGAGCAGCCGCATGCGCCGGAGGTTCCCGTTGGACTTCCTTCTTCGCTTCTGGAGCGCCGACCGGACATTCGCGAAGCCGAAGAAAATCTCATTGCGGCAAACGCGGAAATCGGCGTTGCCAGGGCCGCTTACTTTCCGCAGATTTCGTTGACGGGGACCGCGGGATACGAAAGTGCTGCGCTGACCAATCTGTTCACCGGACCGGCGGGGATTTGGACGCTGGTCGGAAATGTTACCCAGCCGATCTTCGAGGGTGGACGGCTGAAATCCAACGTTCGACTGGCGGAGGCACAGCACGAGCAGTTGCTTCTGACTTACCAGCAAGCGATTCAGGGCGCATTTCGCGATGTGTCGAACGCGCTAATCGCTTATCGCAAATTTCGGGAGTTCCGTATACAGCAACAGCATCTGGTGGAGTCAGCACAGGATGCAGCCCGGCTTTCCGAAACCCGGTTCAAAGCGGGTACCACGGATTATCTCGAAGTCTTGACCAACGAAACGAACTCTTTCTCGGCAGAACTGGCTTTGGCGCAAGCCCAAGGAAACGAGCTGAATGCGTTGGTCGAGCTTTATCAAGCCCTTGGCGGCGGATGGGAGTAGGAGAGTCTGGTGGGCGGGGACGTATTCTTGGCCACTTCTGTCTTCGACCGGCCCTCCGGGCCTGCTCCAAGAAATCCACTACCCTACCTCGGCAGATGCATCTTCTTCAGGGAGATCCGTGTAACGAGGATCCTGGCGAAAGCCTTCGAGCAGCGGGTCGATTGTCACGAACGTCAAGCGGTCGTCCCGCTGGCGGTAGGCACGGTCGTCTAGCTCAGAGAGTTTTCGAGCAGAAGGAAGTGTACGGAAGATACAGGAATATCTGACCATCAGGGCTTTGCCGCATAACCCTGGGGTCGGAAACTGGCGAGCGCTTGGGTCTCATTCTCAAAGGTCGGGATAAAGTCTGCCAAACGGATAACCCGCAGCACATCGTGCACCCGGCCACCCGGACAGAGCAATTTCAGGCTACCCCCTTGACGGCTAAGAGAGACATACGCCCCGACGACAGCACTGATGCCTGAACTATCCAATTGCGTCACGTCTTCCAGGTTGAGCAGCAACTTCCGCACGCCCTTGGCGACCAGCTTTTTCAGTTGGACGCTCAGCAGGTCGCTGTCGACACCGATGGTCGCTTTTCCCTGAAGGTCCAAAATCGTGACATCAGCGGATTCCCGGATTGAGATTTGCAGGCCCACACTATGGCTCTTCGGAGCGGTTCACATGATGGATTGACCGACGGCCGCTTTCCTCCTTCAGTTAACCGCCGCAACGTATTCAGAAAACTCACTTTGACCGACGACTAAGTCGAATTCTTCCCGCTTTTGAAGCGACGTGAGAAATGCGAGCACTTTGCCGTAGGCTGCTATCGCTCCCGTCAAGCTGTCAAATGCCGGAGAGTCCTTAGCGACTTCGCGTCTCTGTATGTGCGCATCCGAGGAAAGTTCGAGGATTCTCTCTATGACTTCGTTCGCCAGACCCACGTGACGTTTTATCATTGGACTTGGCCTCTGCTAACCGATTAGATGCTGACGCAAATGGTCCGTTACAAAAAAGAGAAGCATACAGAACCTCCGGGAAGACTGGGAAGACTTCCTAAAGGCTTTCTTTACAAAATCTGAAAGCATCGCACCGAATGTATGTGCTTAAATGAATCCGCGATCCGCCTATGAAAGCTCTCTTGCTTTCGAAAAATAAGCACTTGGAAATGACTGATCTGCCCGTGCCAAGGGCCGAGCCTGGCGAAGTGTTGGTGCGTGTGGCAGCCTGCGGCATCTGCGGGAGCGACGTTCACGGCTACGACGGCTCGTCGGGCCGGCGCATTCCCCCTATCGTCATGGGCCACGAGGCGGCCGGAAGAATCGCTGCGATAGGGTCCGGTGTGACGGGATTTACGGAAGGAGATAGAGTCACCTTCGATTCGACGGTCTACTGCGGCACTTGCGGCTATTGCTGCCGCGGAGAAGTAAATCTCTGCGACAACCGGCAGGTTCTGGGAGTTTCTTGCGCCGACTATCGTCGGGCCGGGGCCTTTGCGGAGTTTGTTACCGTTCCTTCGCGCATCGTCTACCGTCTGCCCGACAATCTTTCCTTCGAGGAAGCAGCGATGCTCGAGGCCGTGTCGGTGGCGATCCATGCCGTCTCCCTGGCGCCGCTTTCCGCCGGCAGCACGGCTTTAGTCGTAGGAGCAGGGATGATCGGGCTCTTGATCGTGCAAGTACTGCGAGCCGCAGGGTGTTCCCGTATTCTGGTCACCGACATAGATAGCTCCCGGCTGAAGCTTGCGCAAGATGTGGGAGCGCACACTGTCCTGTCCGCAACGCTGGACGTTGCTCGGCAGGTGGGAGAGCTCACGCGAGGAGCCGGCGTGGATGCCGCGATCGAAGCCGTAGGTCAAGGGGATAGCGTGAAGGCCTCGATCGAAAGCGTGCGCAAAGGAGGGACGGTCGTCCTCGTGGGCAATATCGCTCCGGAAGTGATGGTCCCTCTTCAGAAAATCGTGACGCGGCAAATCCGGCTTCAGGGATCCTGCGCGTCGGCGGGCGAATACCCACGCGCAATGGAGCTTCTCGAATCGGGAGCAATTCAAGTGAAGAACCTCATCACCGCGATTGCTCCGCTTGAAGAAGGTCCTCTTTGGTTTGAACGCTTGCACGCTCGCGAGCCCAACGTGATGAAAGTGGTTCTTCGGCCGGGTGAGGTTTCGTGACTAACGGTCTGTTTGATCTCAGCAGCCGAGTCGCCATCGTCACTGGTACGAGCCGGGGGCTCGGCCAACATATGGCGCGCGCCCTTGCCAAAGCGGGAGCGGATCTTTTGATCACCAGCCGCGACCGCAATCGCTTGTTGCCGTTCGAGGCGGAGATCAAGGCCCTCGGTCGGCGCGCCGTTTCCCTGGAACTCGATGTCCGCCAGCGCGAGAGCATTGAAATGATGACCGCAACTGCTGAACGAGCTTTCGGACATGTCGATATCCTCGTGAACAATGCCGGCTGCAACGTCCGCAAACCCGCGCTTGAGGTCACCTGGGAAGACTGGAATCTGGTTTTGGATACGAATTTGCGTGGAAGCTTCTTTGTCTCCCAGGCAGTCGCGCGTGGCATGATTGCCCGGAGCTACGGGCGCATCATCAATATCGGCTCCGTCACCAGTGTGGCGGGCTACGCCGGGCTGGGACCCTATGGAGCTAGCCGGGGCGGCATACGGCAATTGACGATGAGCTTGGCCGACGATTGGGGGAAGTACGGCGTGACCGTCAATTGTCTGGCGCCAGGATGGTTTCAAACCGAACAAAACAAGGTTCTTTACGAGAACAAGCAGTGGGTCGAATATCTCTGCGACCGCATTCCATTAAAACGGACTGGCCAGCCGCAGGATCTGGATGCCGCAGTCGTGTTTCTCGCGGCGGAATCGAGCCGCTACGTTACCGGCCAGACTTTGTTGGTGGACGGCGGAATCTCGACCGGTGCAACACGAGCGCTACCGGGTTCGGGACCGCCAAGCGGAAAGCCGTCGGCAGACCCAAGGTAGAGTGGCGCATGATTCACTCGCACGCTCGGTTAGAAGACGTCAAGCAGGCTCGGGAATTGCTTCGATGCGGCCAAGCAGAAACACATAGCCAGCAATGCCGATCAAGAGAAAGACCGCGGCCGCCAGAAAGGCTCCCGAAAAGGAATTGGTAGCTTTGACAATATAGCCGGTAACGATCGGCGCGGCGATTCCCGCGAGATGATTGCAAAAATTGACGATTCCGCCGAGCGTGCCGACGCTCTCGCGGGGCGCTACGAGAGAAGGGATCGACCACCCCACGGGCGACGCCGCAGACAGTCCTCCGATCGACATGCTGATCCAGAACAGCGCGGCGGCGGGCGTTCGAGCGTGCGCCGCGCCTAGAATTCCCAGCCCGAAACTCGTTCCGCCGATGAGAACGGCCTGCCGGACGCGAACGGGGCTGGATCCGCGCTGGATCAGTGTGTCCACGAGCCAGCCGCCAACCAACAGGTCAACGAGCGTGGCGAACAGCCAGGGAACGCTGGTGAACAAGACGGAGTGCAACAAGTTCACGTGAAGCGCGCTCTCGAAATAGGAAGGCAGCCACGTCAGCAGCAAGTAGAAAGTGTAGTTGTACGAGGCGAAGCCCAGCGCCAAACCGCAAACTTTGCGCTGCCGCAGCAGATAAGTGAGTGGGGCGCCTTTCGCCGCTTTGACGGCATCTTCAGGCTGCGCGCCACCGCGGACGATGAATTCGCGCTCGGCTGAGGAAAGTAAATTGTCCTCGCTCGGATTGCGATAAGATGCATAAAACAGCGCACAATAAAACAGGCTCACAAATCCCGTTGCGGCGAAACTCCACCGCCAGCCAAAACGCAGCAGCAGAATGCCGATCAACGGAACGCCGATGGCTGACGCGAATTTCGCCGCTGCATCGAAGATTGCGGTGGCCAGGCTGCGTTCCGAACTGGGAAACCAGTAACCAACGGCTTTGGCGTTGCCCGGGAAAGTCGGGGCCTCGCCGATTCCCAACAAAAATCGTGCAACGAAGAAGCCGCGGATGCCGGAGGAGACGGCCGCGCCAAAGGAAGCCACACTCCAGAGAAGGGTGCTGATGCGGCCGATGAGCCTCACGCCAAAGCGATCCAGCAGAAGGCCGGAGGGCAATTGGCACGCGGCATAGGTCCAGCTATAAGCGCTCGACAAGTAGCCGAACAGGACCGGAGAGATTCCGAACGCGGCCCGCAGCGCGTCCTGCGACACGGACAGGTTAACGCGGTCGAAATAATTGACCAGGACGCCGAAGCCAAGCAACCAGGCGATGCCCCACCTTCGCCGCCCTATGGTTGAAGCAAGGGGACGCGCTGCCGGTCGCTCCGGGTCGTTTCGCTGAGTCTGCGTTGTGGTCTCCTCGACGAGAGACGAGCGAAGGCAATAGAGTATCCCACAAGTAAAACCGGCGAGATCAGCCTAAACTCCGGCCAGCTGCCTTAGCGAGCCCGTACGGTGATTGTTCTTGGAATGGCAATTTCCATGCCATTCTTGGCGACGGTATTGCCTGAGAAGGACGCCGACGCTAGAATGAAAATCGGAAAACCGCGGCAATCGGTCTTGCGCACCGCCGATTTCAGGTTTGTCTTCCATGAAGACAATTTCAGTTCGCTCTTCTCGGCTGGCGGCCATCGGCATCTTTCTCCTGGCGCTGCTGGCACCGGGAGCTCGCTGCCAGGTCCACGGAGCGGGTAGCTCAGCGGTTGTTCAAGGCACGGTTAGCGATTCCGAGCTTTCTCCGCTGAAAGATGCGGATGTTTCGCTAGAAAGCGCGGACCATGCTCACAAGTTCGTGACTCGTTCTGACGCTCACGGCCGTTATCTCTTCGCGGGTGTGCCACCGGGAAGCTATGCCTTGCACGGCAGCAAGACGGGCTACCTAGAAGGGGATCACCGTCCCTTTGTACTCTCGGCGGACGAGTCGAAAATCGTTGACGTGCGTTTGTCCAAGGCGGGCTCAGCCAGCGCCGCGACACAGGCTTTTTCGGTGGGCCAGTTTTCCGATGAGCCCCACTTCCAAATAGCCGGTATTGCCGATCCCAATAGTTACGGCGGACACGGTTCCGAGACGGCCCTCCGCACCAAAGAGGCTTTGGCGAAGGATACGGATTCATTAAGCAGGGAAACGTCGACCCAGCCCGGCGGCTATTCCGCGGCGGGAAAAGATGGTGCAGAAATGCATCGACAGAGGGGTGACGCCGCGGAGAAAGAAGGACATGCGCTTGAAGCGGTCCGTGAATACCAGCTCGCGGCTGAACTCGAGCCGAGTGAAGCGAATCTATTTGCCTGGGGAGCCGAGCTGCTGCTGCATCGCGCATTGGAGCCGGCGCTCGAAGTGTTTGCCAAGGGCCAACGGTTGTTCCCCGGATCGGTTCGTATGGCGGTGGGACTGAGTATGGCGACGTACAATCAGGGAGCGACCGAGCGTAGCGCCCAACTGCTTCTTAGGGCTTGTGACATAAATCCTGCCGACCCCACCCCTTACCTTTTTATGGGCCGGCTCGAAGAAGGGGAGCGCATCGAAATTTCTGGCTGGACCGAAAAACTGCATCGTTTTTCGCTTCTTGACCCTGACAATCCCCTGGCGCATTACTATTACGCGGTGGCATTGAGCAACAGGAGCCAGGAACCGGCGGAGGATTCGGCGATGGAGGCGGAATTGAAGAGGGCCATCGCGCTCGATCCCAAGCTGGGCGCGGCTTATCTGCAGTTAGGTCGTCTCTACGCTGCGCGAAAAGACCATCCCGCTGCGATCGCCGCATTTGAAAAAGCCATTGCGAATTTGGCTTTACCGGACGAAGCGCACTACCGCCTGGCGCAAGTCTATCGTCAAATGGGGGATCCCAATAAAGCCCGACAAGAGATTGCGCTTTACCAGCAAACCTCCCAAAAGAGAACCCGGCAAGAGCAAGAGCGGCGTCAGGAAATTCAGCGATTCGTCTACACGCTCGGCGGACAGAAACCGAATGCTCCTTCGCTAGATGCCAAGCCTCGTTGAAGCGACCTTCGTTTGCACGTTTTGTTCTGTCAATTCCACTATTCCACTGAGACACAAATCTCGGCGAATGCTAGGATTTCCGGCGACATGAGAACCCATCTAAAATGGCCCGCCCTTCTTCCCGTGTTTACAAGTTTTCTCTTTACTTGCCTGAGCGCGCCCACGATCATGGCTCAGGCGCCCGAAGTCTTCCGCCTCGATGGCGGAAGATCCACCTACGCCTTCGGGGTAAATGAACGTGGCGAGCTACAGACACTCTACTGGGGCGCGTCCCTTGGTCCCCGGGACAAGATTCCCCCAGCTCACTCGCTTCCGGAGTGGGCTTCGTTCGATTCCTCCTACAGCAATACTCCGCAGGAGTACAGCGGATGGGGCGGGGGACTGTTTACCGAACCCGCGTTGAAAGTCGCCTTTGCTGACGGCAATCGCGATTTGGTGCTTCATTTTGTTGATGCCAACCCGAACGGACCGCAATCGCTAGAGATCGTGCTCAAGGATATTTCCCGCGAAGTTTACGTGCGGTTGCGCTACTCGATGGATTCCGAAACCGGAATTCTCGCCCGCTCCGCCAGCATCGAAAACCGCGAGAAGCAGCCCGTTCTTCTTGAACAGGTCGCTACCGCGCAATGGACTCTTCCTCCCGCCCGTTATTTGCTGAGCTATTTAACCGGCCGTTGGGCCGGCGAGTGGACACTCGATCAGGAGCCGATTCACGCGGGAGCGCGGGTCATCGAGAGCCGTCGGGGCAGCACGGGTCATCAAGCCAATCCTTGGTTTGCCATTTCGCGAGACAGCAGCCAGGAAGTTGTGGGCCCCATCACCGCGGATGAGGAGTACGGCGAAGTGTGGTTTGGCGCCCTGGCATGGTCAGGTTCCTGGCGGATTACCGTGGAACAGACGCAGCTCGATTCGGTGCGTCTCACCGGCGGCTTCAATCCCTTTGATTTTGGCTACAAGTTAAATCCCGGCGAGCGTCTGGAGACGCCGCTTTTTTATGGCGGGTATTCCGACCATGGTCTGGGAGGCGCTTCTCGATTGCTGCATCGCTTTGAGCTTGCACAGGTTCTGCCACACGCGCCGGCCCCCAGACCCCGTCCCGTCATCTACAACTCCTGGGAGGCCACGGAATTCAAAGTCGACGAAGCCGGTCAGATGGCGCTCGCCGAGAAGGCCGCCTCCATCGGTGTGGATCGATTCGTGATGGACGACGGCTGGTTTGGACAGCGCAAAGACGACCATGCCGGGCTGGGCGACTGGTACGTCAATCCCGCGAAGTTTCCTCATGGCCTGAAACCGCTGATCGACAAGGTTCACGCGCTCGGAATGGATTTTGGTTTGTGGGTCGAGCCGGAAATGGTCAATCCGGACTCGGATCTTTACCGCAAGCATCCCGATTGGGTGCTGCATTTCCCCGGCCGCCCTCGTTCGGAACAGCGCAACCAACTCGTACTCAATCTGGCTCGCAACGATGTGCGCGATTACGTGGAAGCGTTTCTTGACAAGCTGCTTACCGAAAACGATATTGCCTTTCTCAAATGGGATTACAACCGGAATTGGTCCGAGCCGGGGTGGGAACAGGTTCCTGAGGGTGAGCAGCGTCGCGTGTACGTCGAATTCGTTCGCCATCTCTACGCGATCCTCGCCGATCTGCGCCGGAAGCATCCCACGATCGAAATTGAATCGTGTTCGGGAGGCGGCGGACGCGTCGATCTGGGCATTCTGCGGTTTACCGATGAGGTCTGGCCTTCGGACAACACCGATCCGTTCGACCGTCTAACCATTCAGGATGGTTTTACATACGCCTACACGCCGCAAATTATGATGGCCTGGGTCACTGACTCGCCGCACTGGCTCGACGGCCGAACCACTTCTCTTACCTATCGTATGCTCAGTTCCATGCAAGGCTCGCTCGGCATTGGCGCCAACTTGAATCGTTGGACGGCAGCGGACTTTGCCGCCGCCAAACGCCTGGTGGCCGTCTATCACGCCGTGCAAGCCACCATTGTTCATGGCAACCTCTATCGGTTGATCAGCCCCCGCAACAACAGTCCCTTTTCTTCCACCGAAACGGTGTCGCCTGACGAAAACCAGGCGGTGGTCTTCGCCTTCACGCATTCCACCCAGGAAGGCCGCCGGTTTCCCTTGCTTCAATTGCAAGGCCTCAATCCCGATGCCCAATGCAAACTTGGCTGGATCGAAGGGAAGGCGGAGGCGGGGACCCCGGAAGTCGCTTCCGGTCGATGGTGGATGAATCATGGCTTGCGGTTGGACCTCCGAGGAGATTTCCAAGCTGCTGCCTTCCGGCTGGACCGCCAACCCTGATGGACAAACCTGCTACCTTTCCGCCGGGTTTTTTTCATTCTTTCGCCGCCGAGCTCCCGTCGAGCAGGCCATGTTCTCTTCCAACTGCGATCACTTCAAGATTTATGTCGATGGCAAGTCAGTTGCTGATCCGGACCGGGAGCAATTCCCGCATCTTCGCTATGCGCCCTTTACCGTGGATCTCTCGAAGGCCGTTTCGAGCTGGGGAGATTTGCGTGTCGAAGGCTATATTCAGGACCGGCAACTCATC
>Ga0307471_100001229_pt1 | contig 13932 bp, 16 predicted proteins | sample atmos_gasesAM3C__2_FD_204566 | JGI IMG/M metagenome (GOLD analysis project Ga0307471, IMG submission 204566) | Hardwood forest soil microbial communities from Morgan-Monroe State Forest, Indiana, United States - atmos_gasesAM3C_515 | ecosystem: Environmental > Terrestrial > Soil > Temperate... | reverse complement strand
CTTGCTCTCGAAGGATGTCGCCTATCTCAAACTCTCCTCGGTGAAGGAAGCCGACTGTACACACTATGTTGAGAATGCGGCTGGCACGAAAGGACTCATCATTGACATTCGGAACTATCCATCGGAGTTCGTGGTTTTTGCACTGGGCTCGCACCTCGTCGAGAACGATACCGAATTCGTTCGATTCACCGAGGGACGATCTGTCCAACCCAGGCGCCTTCCGCTGGACCGAGCCGCTGTCTCTGAATCCTGAAGAACCGCACTACTCGGAAAAAATCGTAATCCTGGTCGACGAAAGCTCGATGAGTCAAGCCGAGTACACCACCATGGCTTTTCGGGCGGCTCACGGCGCGATTGTCATCGGCAGCACTACTTCCGGGGCCGACGGCAACGTCTCACCGTTCGCCTTGCCCGGGGGCCTTCATACGATGATCAGTGGGATCGGAGTGTTCTATCCGGACAAGTCGTCGACTCAGCGCATTGGCATCGTGCCCAATATCGAGGCAAGACCGACCATCGCAGGAATCCGGGCCGGCAGGGATGAAGTGCTGGAAAAGGCGTTGCGGCAGATTCTGGGCCGGCAGGTGCCCGCCGCAGATATCGAGAAAATGGCAAGACCGTAGTCGTGTTTGGCGAGTGGCAGTCTTTTTGCCAAACAATCTTCGCCGCGTTCCAACACTACTCAAGAAGACCAAGTAGCCCCAGTGCGGCCCTCCGTGTTAGATTCCTCCAACCCGTGGCCGACAAAAAGCTTTATCCTAAACTCGCGCTTGCGCTGCTGACCGCGCTGAATTTGCTGAACTACATCGACCGCTCAATTTTGTTTGCGGTGCAGGACATGGTCAAGGCGGAATTCCGTCGCAGCGACTTTGGCTTTGGTTTCCTTACCAGCGTTTTCTTTATCTTCTACATGTGCGCCGCGCCCTTCATGGGCCCGCTGTCGGTCAAGTTTTCCCGCAAAGCAGTGATCATTGCAGGTGCCCTGATTTGGAGCGTGGCTACGCTGCTCACCGCCATCACCAAGAATTTCGACGAGCTGCTGATTCGCCATACGCTAGTCGGCATTGGCGAGGCCAGCTTTGTGATTCTTTCACCGACATTCGTAGCGGACATGTTTCCGGAAGAGAAGCGCGGGCGCGTGATGGGTATTTTCTATCTGGCGATCCCCGTTGGCACCGGACTAGGTTATCTGCTGGGTGGATTTCTGGGGCCCCGATACGGCTGGCGGGCACCGTTCTACGTGGGCGCTGTCCCCGGGGTTTTCCTGGCTTTGCTGTTGCTCCTCATCCCGGAACCGCCCCTGGGGCAGTTCGACGATGCGCTGCACAAAACGCCCGAGCGCGACACGCTCAGAGGACTCGTCCGCAATCCGGCTTTCCTGACGGCCACCCTCGGCATGGCCATGATGACCTTTGCCCTCGGCGGGCTGCAGGTATGGATGCCGACCTTCCTGCACCGTGTCCACGGCTACACCCTGGGACAGGCGGGACTTCTTTTTGGCCTTAGCACTATGCTGAACGGTCTGGTGGCGTCGGTTTTAGGCGGGTGGATCTCCGACCGACTATTGCGGCGTACCGCTGGCGCGCATTATCTCGTGTCTGCGGTCAGCCTAGGGCTTGGCATCCCGGCCATGTGTATCGCATTATTCGCCAGCGGCAACCTGATGGTCGCTGGAATCTTTCTGGCAGAATTCCTGCTCTTGCTGAACACCGGTCCGCTGAACGCCGCCATCATCAACTCTGTCGGGCCGCATGTGCGCGCCATGGCGCTAGCGGCAAACATCTTCGTCTTCCACCTGCTGGGAGATGTGCCCTCGGCCCCGCTCATCGGCTACTTGTCAGACCACTATTCTCTCCAACTCGCCTTCATCGCTCCAGTGATCACGATTACTCTTTCGTCTGCAATACTGTTTTACGGTATGAGATTCGCCCCACCCATCAGCAGACCTCAACCGCCCCCCGTGGGAGCCGATTAGAGATGGCTGTTGTTTATTGGACCGCAGGCATCATCCTTGCCCTTGCCTGGTTCTCGCGCATCGTGGAAGCCGCGTTTGGGGTTCCCAAGATTGCGGATATTTCCAAGCCCCAGTGGAATCTTCAACCCAAGGCGCACTCTCGGGTGAGCATCATCGTGCCCGCCCGCAACGAGGAGCCGACCATCGAGCAGGGCCTGAGTCGGCTGCTCGCTCTCGACTACGACCACTACGAAGTGCTTGTGGTGGATGATCGCTCCACTGACCGCACCGGGGAAATCATCGAGCGTGTCTCCGCTAGCTTGCAGGCCCACGGTTGCCTGAAGGCGATCCACGTACAAGAACTCCCTCCCGGTTGGCTGGGCAAGACACATGCCATGTGGGCGGCGGGCGAGCAGGCAACGGGGGAGTGGCTGCTGTTCACCGATGCCGATGTTCTTTTCAAACCCGATGTCGTGCGGCGCGCCCTGGTCTACGCCGAATCCGAGAATGCCGACCACGTAGTGGTCTTCCCGCGCATGATCATGAAGCAACCAGGCGAGCGCATGATGATTGCTTTCTTTCAGACTCTGTTCACTTTCGGTCACCGCCCCTGGAGAGTCGCCGATCCCGACACGAAGGACCACATGGGCGTAGGTGCATTCAACATGGTGCGCCGAACCACCTATGAGGCGATCGGGACCTATCGTGCCTTGCGCATGGAAATGCTCGACGACATGAAGCTGGGGAAGGTCATCAAGAATGCCCGTTTCCGCCAGCGCAATGTTTTTGGCGAAGATCTGATCTCGATTCGCTGGGCCATCGGAGCGATGGGTGTCGTCAACAACCTGACCAAGAACTTCTTCGCCATCCTGTCGTTTCAGTGGTGGAGAACGATTGCCTCAGTATGCGGATTACTATTTCTGAATTTGCTTCCCTTCGTAGGTGCCTGCCTCGCCCATGGCTGGATGCGTGTCCCGTATGTCGTCGCGCTGGGTGCGATGTTCTTGATCTATCTGGGGATGTCTTTCAAGTCATCAATTCCGCCGTATTACTTCCTTCTGCATCCCATCAGCACGCTCCTCTTCGCCTATACCCTGCTGCGCTCCATGATGCTTACGCTATGGAACGGCGGGGTAACGTGGCGGGGGACAAAGTATCCGCTGGAAGAACTACGCAAAGGTGCCCTATGACGGATCTGCTTGTGGAGCGACGGGCGGCCTCGCCCGTCGAGGTCGGAATCATCCCTTTACTCGGTCGGTGACCAAGGTTCGCTCGGAGTCCTCCGTCTTCATTAGGCGCAGACTGCTTTTTGTGGGGTGACCTCTTCGCTGTGTTCGGATGGCTGAACTTCCCGGCGCTGTATTTTCCATGCCGTTCCACGTCGTATTCCTTGGGGAGAGGAGGAATTCTGGCGGCATCCCCACGAAGCTGACTTGCATGCTGAAGGATGATTTCAGCCCGGCCGTCGTAGCCCTTCACCTCGCCCTCAATCTCGATCTGTCTCCCCTGCAAGCCGCGGATATCGCCGACCCGCTTCAAGTCGCCGGGAAACACAACCACCGTAAACGGAGATCCGCGCTAATCCTCGCAGAAGTCGAAGAAATGCACGCCCGAGTTTCCCTGTTTGACGCGGAGGACTTTCTCGTCACGCACTTGGTTGCGCCAATATGGTTCATGGCTTCGGAGAATGATATGCACTCTGCGAATGCCGACGGTGCGAAGCTAGCAAGCAGGATGAAAGGGAAGAGGACTGTCGCAAGAAAGCGGCACCTGCTCATGAAGACGAGACCACCCTCATCGTAGCCGTCGGGCAGCGCGTCCGATCAACCTCCGCACTGAATGGGAGCAAGAACTTCCCCGAAATGGGAAAACGTCGAGGCCGACGCCACGCGTCGGCCCACCCGGCCCTGAGAAAGGAAAGGGCTACTTGCCGAACGATTTCACGGCGGCCGCTTCGTCGTCTTTCACGTCGAAGACGGTGTACAGCTTGGTGATCTGCAGCAAGTCGTGCACTTTCTTGGTCAGGTTGAGCAGTTTGAGTTCGCCGCCCTGATTCTTGACGGTGGTGTACGCACTGACCAGCTCGCCGATCCCCGAGCTGTCAATGTAGTTCACATCGCCAAGGTTGAGAAGAATCTTCTTGTTGCCCTTGCCAAGCAGGTCACGCACGCTATCGCGCAGGGTCACGCTGCCTTCGCCAAGGGTGATTCGGCCGCTGCAATCCACAATTGTGACGCCATCCACTTGGCGGTTGCTGGTCTTCATGCTCACTGGGAAGCCTCCTTGCCGTCCACAGAGGACCCGTGGACGTGCTTGATGAGTTTAATTTCTGTCCCCGTTTTCGACGGGTGTATTTCTACTTCATCCATAAACGAGCGAATAAGGAAAATCCCCCGCCCCGAGGTCTTCAACAGGTTTTCCGCGGCGAGCGGGTCAGGAATCTTGTCCAGGTCGAGCCCCTTGCCCTGATCGCGAATCGTGATGACCAGATTCTTGGCGGTCCGTTCAAAGTCGACCGTTACTTTCTTCCCCGGATCGTACGCATTGCCATGCAATACCGCGTTTACCGCGGCTTCGCGCACCGCCATGGCGATCTTCATGACTTCTTCGTCGCCGAAACCGGCTTCGGTGGCGATCTGGCTGGCCGCTTCTTCGGCGCTGTTAACCGTGTCCAGCGTCGAATCGAGCGTGTACGAGACCCGGTGAGCGGTCATTTTTGTTGAGTCGATGGTCTACCCTTGAAAGGCTCAAATCCCTCGCCAGTCGACCCTACGATGCAAAAAGAGAAGGAGTCGTCAGCGAATCCGGTAGTTTGCCCTTCCCCCGCGCAATTGTCAACGCGGATGCTGTACAGCACTTCTCGTCCTGTTTCGGGAGGGCTAAGTGATCTTGGACACCGACATGGGCGAAAAAAGGCTCACATCATCTGGATTCTGCATGGCCAGTTGGGTATTCTCGCTGGCATGTCCGCTCTCGCGCTGACCGAATTGCTGGGCGCCCCCGTGATCGACACCGGTGGCAGGACTTGTGGACGGGTGCGCGAAGTGGCTTTGGCCCCGCAGGAAGACCGCGTCCGGATTTCCGTCCTGATCGTCAAGACCAAAACTGGCGACCGTGTGCTGCCCCTTCAGTCGGTGACCTCGATCAACGGGGGTGTACGCACCTCGAGCGCAGTCGGAGATTGGGCGGCGCCCGGCGCAACCGAGGGACTTTTCCTGCTGGAACGCGACCTCCTCGACCAGCAAGTTATCGACGTCCACGGACGCAAGGTTGTCCGCGTCAACGATGTGGACCTGCAGCAGGAGTCCGTGGGGAATCGGGCTGTACTTAAGGTCTGGTCCGTGGACGTGGGAGCTCGGGGAGCCATCCGTCGCCTGCTCAAAGGAGTGGTCCCCCTCGGGGCACTTCACCTGCTTCTGAACCAGATTCCACCGCGCACGATCCCTTGGGACTTCGTCGATCTGATCGAAACCGACCCGGCACGCCGAATCAAGTTGAAAATCTCCCACGACCGCTTGGCCAAGCTTCACCCGGCCGACATCGCCGACATTGTCGAAGACTTAGCACCCGATGAACGCGAAGCGGTGTTCGAGACCTTGGACGACGGTGTGGCCGCGGGGGCCCTGGAAGAGGTCGAACCCAAGGTGCAGAAGGCAATCGTCGAATCACTCGACTCCGATCGCGTGGCCGAGATCGTTGAAGAAATGCAGCCGGATGCGGCGGCTGACCTCCTGGCTGACCTGCCAGAAGAGCGAACGGAGAAGATTCTGGAGGAAATGCGTCCAGAGGAGCGCCAGGAAGTCTCTGGTCTCTTGGAATTCAAGGAAGATTCGGCCGCCGGCCGCATGACGACCGAGTACATCGCATTGCCAGTCTCGGCGACTGCTCACGATGCGGTCGAAGCATTGCGGCAATTTGAAGGCGGAGTTGAGACTGTCAGTACCATCTTCCTGGTCGACTCACACAATACTCTGGCGGGAACGGTGCCCCTCGCCAAACTGGTCTTGTCCTCGCCCAACACGCCCTTGCTCGCACTTACCCAGGACCCCTTGATTTCCTGCCGGGCCAATGCTTCTGAAAAAGAGGTTGCGGAACTGTTCGACAAATACAATCTGCTGACCCTACCTGTTACCGATGAGGCCAGCCGGCTGACCGGGGTTATAACGTCCGATGATGTGATCAGCCTGCTCCGCGAGAAACTCTGACTTCATTTCCCGATTTAATCGCCTCTTAACATTGGGTTGATAAGCTCCCGACCGCGGAGTCTGGTCCATCATCGCTACGTAGAACGAAAGTATGTGAGGAGGCATGGTATGGCGCGGCGCAACGCGAGCAGCCAAGCGGGACACGATGGTGTGGTCGAGGCGTGGGCCGAGATTGTCCTTCGGCGCTTTTCCCCGGATGTCCAGGGGAGCACGAATCCCGGCAACCAGAAACGCGCCCAGGTCGGCCCCGCCGATGATCCCCGCTTTCCCGATGTGTTGATATGGAGAACCGATCGTGCTGACGGCCGCGACGGCACCGCCGAATTGGTAGCCGAGGTCGAAACCTCAGACACGCTTCAGGAAGACGAGGTGTCCCAATGGGTCGCCTACGACAGGCTGCCGACGCCCTTTCACTTGGTTGTTCCGGCAGGTTCTGAACCGGAAGCCATCCGTCTGGTCAAGAATCTGGTCAAGAAAAAGGCAATCCGTGTTTCACAGGTGTGGTCGTGCACCATCGTGGGCGGCGAACTGATCTTTAGTCAGTTTCTCGAATTGCCCGCGCCCGAGGATAGCCGAGTCGTCCAATTCGAATAGAGAAGCAACTTTCCGATCTTAATCGCGCGAAATCCAGATTTCACCTATCCAGATTTCTTCTCTGCATTTATTCTGTCTGGTCGTTGAAGCTCCCATGTTTGTGAACTGTGCCCATGAGGTTCCTGAGACGTTGGAAGACCCGGATCCTGCTGTTCTTGGCAGTGGTTGGTCCCGGGTTTATCACCGCAAACGTCGATAACGATGCCGGTGGCATCTGGACCTACTCGTCCGCAGGCGCGCTGTTCGGACACCTCCTGCTGTGGACCATGATTCCCATCACCTTGGCCCTCATTGTGGTGCAGGAAATGACCGCCCGCATGGGTGCCGTGACTGGCAAGGGCCTCAGCGACCTGATTCGTGAGGAATTCGGCTTCCGCATCACGTTCTTCATGATGATCGGCATCCTGATCACCAACTTCGGCAACATCGTCGCCGAATTTGCCGGGATCGCCGGCAGCCTGGAGTTGTTTGGATTGTCTAAGTACATCACCGTACCTATTTGTGCCGTGATCGTGTGGTTGATCGTCGTAAAAGGGCAATACAAGACGGTGGAGAAAGTCTTCCTGGCGGCGTCATTCTTCTACATCACCTACATAGTTGCTGGAGTCCTTGCCAAGCCGGCGTGGACTGATGCCCTTATTGCTACCGTCAAGCCCCCGGCTCGATCGGTGTGGCTGCAAAACGGCTACGTCTACATGGTCATTGGCTTGGTCGGAACCACAATCGCGCCCTGGATGCAGTTCTATCTCCAGGCCTCGATCGTGGAAAAAGGAGTGACCCGACGCCAGTACAAGGCCTCCCAGCTCGACGTCATTACCGGTTGCATCTTCACCGACGTGGTTGCGTGGTTCATCATTGTGGCCTGCGCAGCTACGCTCTATGCGAACGGCTACCATAACGTCACGGCCGCCAAAGACGCCGCCCAGGCTCTTCGCCCCTTGGCCGGCGACTTCGCCTACATCCTGTTCGCTATGGGGCTTTTCAATGCATCGTTGTTCGCCGCGTCAATTCTCCCCCTGTCCACCGCCTACACGGTATGCGAGGGCCTCGGCTTCGAATCCGGTGTCGGTAGGAAGTTCGGCGAAGCCCCAGTGTTCTACTGGCTTTACACGATTCTGATCGTCGCCGGAGCTGGGGTAATTCTGACCCCCAACCTGCCCCTGGTGAAGATCACCATCCTTTCCCAGGTCGTAAACGGAGTCGTGCTCCCCTTCGTCCTGATCTTCATGCTTCTGCTGGTCAACAAGAAAGAACTGATGGGTGAATACGTCAACTCGCGACTCTTCAACGTGGTGGCCTGGGGGACTACCGCAATCATGATCAGTTTGACGGTGGCGTGGTTCTGGACCCTACGCGGAGGAGGCTGATTTCAAGGCTCGACTGGATACAGGCTCACCCATCGGCGTACACTGCTGATAGCGAAAGACCTTCCGAATGAGGTCAACCTTCGGCATGATTTCGGCGTCTAATCAGCAGGCGGTACTGTCCCCAAAGAGGTATGCTTCCATGAAGTCTCTGCTCACAACCGGCCTGACAGTTGCGATTCTGTTGTTTTCCAGTGGTTTGGCTTCGGCCGCTCCCGGCGACGATCCTAACAACGAACCGGTAAAGCTCAAGCACGATGGCAGCATCAACGACATCGGAGCCATCGGCAATCGCAACGTCGGCTGCGGCCGGGGTGTAGGGAACTGGTACAGCGTCGAAGGGCAGATCAACATGGGCCGGCAATATGCCGAGCAGATCGACTCCAGTTCCAAGCTGATCAAAGATCCGGTCATCACAGAGTACATAAACCGCTTGGGCCAAAACCTCGTGCGGAATTCGGACTCCAAGGTTCCGTTCACGATCAAGGTCATCGACTCTGACGCGATCAATGCTTTTGCTCTGCCGGGCGGATTCTTCTACGTCAATACCGGTCTGATTCTGGCAGCGGACAACGAGGCGGAGGTAGCGGGCGTGATGGCGCACGAAATCGCGCACGTTGCCGCCTGCCATATCGCGCGGCAGCAAACCCGTGGAACCCTGGCCCAACTGCTTACGATACCGCTGATCATCGCGGCCCCTGGCATTGGTGGACTCGCGGCACAGGAGGCAGCCGGTCTGGCCCTACCCATCACGTTCCTCAAGTTTAGTCGCGGCTTCGAGGCGGAGGCGGATTATCTTGGTGTGCAATACATGTACAAGAGCGGATATGATCCGCAGTCGTTCACCGCATTTTTCGAAAAGATTGAAGCCCAGGAAAAGAAGAAACCCGGAACCCTCTCCAGAGCCTTCGACAGTCATCCCCAAACGCCTGATCGGGTAGAGAAGTCGCAAGAGGAAATCGAGAAGTTGTTGCCTCCCCAGCCGTCGTACAAGGTGGACACGTCGGAGTTTCAGGACGTCAAAGCGCGGCTGGTCAAGATTGAAAACCGCCGGAAGCTGGACGACCGCAAGGAAGGCTCGCCCGAATTGCGTCGCGCGTCAGCGCCCAGCGATAGTGACGACGATCACCCGGTCCTCAAGCGGGATGGTTCGCCGAACTAGGCAGTGAACTTGAGCTGCGAGCCCCAAGCGACGGGTCCCCAAGCTACCAGATTGCCAACCGTCCAGTGAGAGTGCTCGCTGCTCAAAAGCTCGTAGCTTGTGTGTTCCTCACAGCAGCTTTCCCGCTGCCAGGTCCGCAACCAGCTTGAGATCCGCTTCCAGGAAATCGAACGAAGGCAGATCCTTCCGCTCCGCCCATTGCATATCGCGAAAGATGCGATTCTCCAGCTTTCCCCTGAAATCGTGCACGGCAAAAAAACGAAGTTCCACGGAATTGCCGCTCCTGTACTCGTGTCGGATCCGCGAAACTTCATCGCCGATGGTTGCATCGATACCGAGTTCCTCTTCCAGTTCCCTGCGCAGCGCATCACGTGGCTGCTCGCCCTCTTCGATCTTGCCTCCGGGGAATTCCCACTTAAGTGGCATCGTCTGATGTTTGGTCCGCTGGCAGACGAGAATCTTCCCGTCCTTGACGATGAGCGCCGCGACCACGCGCTTCATCATTGCGATTCGACCACAGCCGGGCTGGCTGTTTGGGATGGATCAACACAACTGGTGAATGTGAAGGCAAACGCCGCCACCCCGGGGGAGCACGTCAATTCCAATACATGGCTTCCGAAGTCGTGGTTGTTCACCAGTTGGTACATACGGGCTTGCTGCACCCCGATGTAAGTTTCTTCCATGCCCTTGACGCTTCGAAAACGAACGTCGGCTGTCTTTTGGGCTCGAGGCAGGGGTTTGCCATCCTGTTGAATCACAACCTCGCACGAACTGCCGCGCGGCGCTGCCAGTACCAGGTTTACTCCCGCGCCTTCGTATTTCATGACGAGAACGTGCTCCCCCTCGCCCACAGACTCCATGTACTCGGCCGTCGAAGCCCATCGGCCCTTGGCGTAGAAGACGTTCCCCTGCAGTTCGGCGGGAAGGGAATACTCAGCGATCGAGTCAGCCTTGAACCCGCCCTCATTGCCGATGCGCCCACGTCCGTGGCCAAGATACAACTCGCCACTGGGCTGGTAGCACACCGCTCCCGGATGATCCTCCGCACGGACAGGCTCCATCAGCGGCGAGAACGCTAAGGCGGGATTCACCTCAAGCAACAATTCCCGGATGGCTTCCTCAGACTCACGATACGCGCCCTCGCCGAAGTGGGCGTAGCGCAGATAGCCTTGCTTGTCGAGCAAGTACTTCGTGGGCCAATAACGGTTCGCGAACGCTTTCCAGATCTCCCGGTCGTTGTCGACTACGATTGGATAGGTGAGCCCGAATTCGCGAATCCCACGCTCTACATTGGATTCATACCGCGCGAACATAAATTCCGGAGTATGCACTCCGATCACAGTGAGCCCTTTGCTTCCGTAGCGCTCGTGCCAGGCTTGGACGTACGGCAGAGTGCGAATGCAGTTGACGCAGGTGTAATCCCAAAAGTCGACCAACACCACTCGTCCGCGCAACTGCCGGAAGCTCAGCGGCGGAGAATTCAACCAAACATGCCCAATTTCGGGTGCTCGCACCTTGCCCTTTTCCAATTTCATGAAAGGGAGCTTCCTGGGCTGGTATCGAGGAAGGCGGAGGAATCAACGAAGAGTTCCAAATCTTTCCCGGTCGTGAGCGAGGGTTTCATTTCCGATCGAATCTTAAACTACCGGCATGCGTGCAGTGTGTGACTTAGGGGATACGTCGGAGATTCGCCTGAGTCCGGGAACAGTTGGGAACACTTCCGGGTGAATAGCCGCTGCCAGAGCTTGTAGCCCGAGAGTCAAGGTGGGCGCGGGTGTATTGAGAAACTCATCGCGAATGCAATACACGCGCTCTTCGCGGGCCGCACGCATCTCGGTCCATCCGCGTTCTCGAATGATCTTTTCCAGAGGCACCCGATCGCCAGCTCCGCACCAGGCCGCAATCAGCACATCGGCATCCTGCGTGCGGACATTGTCGAAGGTGGGTTGCATGCCCGGCGTTCCCACGAACTCTCCTCCTGCGGCGTCCACCAGTTCGGCCACCCAGCCTTGCGAAGTGATCAGTGGCTTGCCCCACTCCTCGCAGAATACCCGTGGTCTTGGCAATCCGGCCGTCTGGGAACGCGTCTTTTCAATCTGGTCCCGCATGGCTGCTACGGCTTGCTCACCGCGATCCGGCATGCCCACTACCCCTGCGATGGTGCCGATGTCCACATAAATATCGGCAAGAGACTTGGGAGCTAGCCCCAGAAAGCGCACCCCCGCTTTCAGAATCTCCGCCACCGCTTTCTCTTGATAGGGAACGGTGGCGATGATCAGGTCCGGTCCGGTGGCAACGATCTGTTCTCGCTTGGCGGTCCAGGAATCATCCACAACAGTGCGTCCTACACCCGCCTCGGGACACACATCCCGGCAATACTTCGTACAGGCCACTAGGCGATTGAGGGCTCCAAGGGCATGCAGTATGACCGTCGCGCTGGGTTGCAGGCTGACGATACGCCGGGGTGTGTGATCCAAGGTCATTCGAAACCTTGCAAGGTGAGTTCATCTTAAATGTAGTCGTGCCAAGCCGGGGCCCGCTCGCGCGCTCACAAGTGCAATCCCCTAGATCAGATGAAGTTGGTCCTCACCCCCTTCGGATATTTACAATGATTGGAAATGTACTCGGCTCAACTCCTCGACTACTTCCAAAATCCCCGCAATGCAGGTCAGGTCGAAGATGCGCACGCCTCCGTTGAGATTGAAAATCCAGCCTGCGGCGACATTCTCCTGTTGTCGGCCAGAATTTCCGACGGCAGGATCACGCAGATTCGCTTTCTTGCCAAGGGATGCGTCCCTGCAATGGCCTGCGGCTCCGCGTTAACGGAACTCCTCTGGGAAAAGACTCTCGACCAGGCCCGCAAACTAAGACGAGAAGAATTGATCGAGAAGGTCGGAGGTTTGCCGGAGGCTTCAAACCATGCCAGTTATCTTGCGATGGATGCCCTAGCGGCCTTGCTAAAAAAGATCCAGCAGGCTCGGGGAAATTCCTGAGTTTGCGACTCGCAAGGGAAGGTCACGACTCAGTCGTGCCGCCACGTCATTTGGCGTATATTCGCGCTTCAACGCCGGCAAGAAAACTCTATGCAAACAGCGGGTGTGGCTTAAAGTCAGAGGCCAGTTGCATCTGGAACCGCACCACGTCCGCGGGGTCGTAGGTATATTCCTCGCCGCATTCGTCGCACCGCACAGTCAACAGGAAGTCAACCGTTGGAGGTGGTGAAAAAGCGTCTGTCTCGCCCAGCGGGATCTTGTGTCCACTGAAAAAATTCTGGTGATTGTGAAACTTGTGATTCTTGCAGATGACCACCCAGCAATAGTTGTCTGAGTTGTCCCAGGAGCTCCAAGAAGCCATTGTGGCCTCCCCAAACGCCGATTTATGAGATCTGCGAGTGACGTGTCTAGGGGGAGAGACGTGTCGTAGCCGACCTTTTAGGAGAACATAAGGGAGCGTCGAGACTCCGTCAAGCACGAATCCACGGCGACTGGCGGATAGTAACCGCGGCGCCCGTTACTGCTTTACAAGCAGATTACAAGTGGTCAATACAGCACTCAACCGGAGTTCGCCTGTGGAAAATAGACATTCCAGCCCTGTTCCCGCGCGGTCTTCTCGAGGTCCGGATTCGGATTAATTGCGAACGCGTGCCGGGCCATCGCCAGCATATCCGCATCCCAGCGGGAATTCCCAAAGGCGGCATCGGGAGTCTTTCTAATCACCTCATGAACCGCTTTCGGCTTGCCGTCTCCGCTGGGGATGCGCACCAATTGGTCCGTGATGCGCATCTTCTCGATCTTCACCGAGGCCGCCAGAATATGATCGCGCTCGATCCCAAAGTGCCTCATGCCCGCGCGGACTACCCACTCATTGCTTGACGATACCGCCCACACGTCGCACCCTTTCGCCTGCAGTCGCTGCACCAGTTCCCGCATTTCAGGAAAAATCTGTTCCACAAGATTCAGGTCGAAAAACCGGGTGGCGGCCCGCTGTACCTCGGCCTCGATCATGCCCTTGTGCATGGTGACCAGCTCGCCGCACATGACCTCTTCCGCCACCTTCCCGGCTTTGTAATCAGCGTAGCGCGCTCGCATCGAGCGCACAATGTCGTCCGAAACCACTTTTTCTTTCTCCTCCCAGGCAAAAAAGGTTTCGCCCGCGTCGCCCGACCAGAGCGTACCGTCGCAGTCAAAAACTGCAACTTGCGGTTCCAGGCGGAGAATCGAATCGATAAAACCATTGGCGCGATCAGCAATTTTGGATGGAGACACGAGCCTCTTCTCAGGTGTGGGATATTCCGACGCAACTCAGTCGCGCGGACCTGCGTCGGATCAGAGCTGCTGTCCTGGCAGAAATAAATTGTAAACGGATTCAGTCGCGGAGCATACGTACTACACTTTGCAGCGCCTGGTACTCCTCGGGAGTATTGACGTTGATGGTGACCAGCGGCTCATCTACGTCGACGTATTCGATGTGTTCCTGGTACTGGTGCTCGATATCGCGTGCATTGGCCGTGGCCGGTGCTCGGAGAAAGGCTTCGATCATCTCGCGCGCCAGTACGATGGGGTGCCCATGCCTGCCGCCGTACTGCGGCACAACCGCCCATTTCCAGCGGGAAACTGCCGATGCAAACGCGGCAACCAGTTTCTCGACGGTGGG
>Ga0307471_100001227_pt1 | contig 13940 bp, 10 predicted proteins | sample atmos_gasesAM3C__2_FD_204566 | JGI IMG/M metagenome (GOLD analysis project Ga0307471, IMG submission 204566) | Hardwood forest soil microbial communities from Morgan-Monroe State Forest, Indiana, United States - atmos_gasesAM3C_515 | ecosystem: Environmental > Terrestrial > Soil > Temperate... | reverse complement strand
GGGAACGATGTTTCATATCTCCCAATGATATTCTGGAACGGGAGTTCCGCGGCTTCATTGTGAGCGGGTAGTGCGCGTGCTATATACAGTCAAGGCATGGGGCACGGCAGGGATTTCTCCAATATGAGCAGGCGAACCGCCCGATTGATGCTGTTGCCGCTGGTCCTTCTATCCCTTATGACACCGAAAGTTCGCAGCCAATCACGCAGTGGAAAGTCGCCGAAAACCTCAGGATCGAAGTCCGCTCGGAAGCAGAGCGCCTCGCAACAGACCTCTCCAAAGTCCAAATCTTCAGTTGAAGACCCCCGCAAGTGGGTGGAATCGACGCTGAAGGATATGAGCGTCGAGGAAAAGGTCGGGCAACTGCTCTTTACGACCTATCACGGCAGCTTCACGCCCACGGACACGACGGCCTACGCGCAGATGATGCACGACGTGGAGGATTTGCACGTCGGCGGCTTCATCAACGTGACGCAGGGCTCGCCCCTTGGCTTTCTGAAGAGCCAGGCGTATCCCACGGCAGTACTGAGTAATCAGTTGCAGGCGAAGTCTAAGCTGCCGCTGCTGATTGGGGCAGATTTCGAACGCGGCACGGCCATGCGGCTGGACGAAGGAACCTCGTTCCCGACGGCGATGGCAGTGGCAGCGGCTGGCAATCCGAAAGACGCTTACACGATGGGGAAAGTCACGGCGCTCGAAGCGCGCGCGGCTGGAATACAGTGGATCTACGCGCCGGACGCGGACGTCAACAGCAATCCGGGAAATCCGATCGTCAATACGCGTTCGTTTGGCGAGAATCCAGAGAAGGTTTCGGAATTTGTCACCGAATTTATCCGTGGGGTGCAGGAGAATGGCGGGTTGGCCACCGCGAAGCATTTTCCGGGGCACGGAGACACTACTGCGGATTCGCACATTGACTTGCCCGTAGTGACCGCGGATCGCGCCCGCCTGGAAAAGCTCGAACTGGTGCCCTTTCGCGCGGCGATTGCCGCGGGCGTGGGCACCATTATGACCGGGCACCTGAATGTGCCGGCGCTGGAGCCGGATCCGAACACCCCGGCGACGCTTTCTTCGCGCGTGCTCACGGATTTGTTGCGCAAGCAGCTTGGATTTCAGGGGCTGGTGGTCACCGATGCGATGGACATGGGCGGGATCACCGTGCGCTATGCGCCGGGCGACGCGGCGGTGCGCGCATTTCTGGCCGGAGCGGACGCTCTGCTGATGCCCCCGGTGCCGGATGCGGCGTACGAGGCGTTGCTCGCGGCTGTGCAGTCCGGCCAGATTTCGCAGCAGCGGCTGGACGCATCAGTGCGGAGGATTCTGGCAGCGAAGGCGCGGCTCGGGCTGCAGAAGAACCGGCTGGTGGACGTCGCGGCGCTGAATAACAATTTTGGCAGTGTGGCGTGGCAAGCGGAGTCGCAGGAAATTTCCGACCGCGGGATTACCCTGCTGCGCGACACGCCGCATCGCCTGCCATTGGATGGCACAAAACCCGCGCGGGCGCTGCTGGTTTGTTTGTACGCCGACCCGGAGCCATATCCGGGAGAGGATCTGGAGCGCGAGCTGCGCAAGCGGTTTGATTCCGTTGTGACCCTGCGCGCTGACACGAAATTTGCCAGGGCGGAAAATCTCAAGCTGCCTGCCCCGGATTCCTACGACGTTGCGATTCTGGCGCTGTTCGTGCGAGTCAGCGATCGCAAGGGCGACGTGGATGTTCCGGCGGACCAATTTCCATTAATCCAGCAGATTTACAAAACAGGCAAGGCGGTGATTTCGGTGGGGCTCGGAAGTCCTTACCTGATCGAGCGGTTCCCGCAAGCCGAAACATGGCTTTCCGTTTTCGGTATCGCCGACGTAGCCCAGATTTCCGTGGCCCGGGCTTTATTTGGAGAGATTCCGATTCGCGGCCGCGTGCCGGTGACGATTCCGGACATCGACTTGAAGGCCGGATTCGGGATGCAGGTGGCGGCGAATCCGATGACGTTGCAGGCGATGGATCTGCGCGGAGAAGCGCTCCTGAAGCCCGCATTCGACGTCATCGAGAAGGCCATTGGCGACAGGGCGTTTCCTGGTGCGACGCTTGCGGTTGGTTATCGCGGAAAGCTGAGCGTGCATTCGTTCGGCAAACAAGAATACGAAGCGAAATCGCCCGCGGTGAATGCAGAGACGATGTACGACATCGCTTCGCTCACCAAAGTGGTAGTGACGACGACGCTGGTGGAAAAACTGGTGGAAGGCGACTTCCCTTCTCCACTGAATGTGGACGCCCCGATCGAGCGTTATTTGCCGGAATGGCCGAACGGGCCGCAACCGGAATGGCGGCACAAAGTAACCGTGCGCAATCTAATGACCCACACTTCGGGGCTTCCGCCGTTCAAGGAATATTGGCGTACGTCCACGAGCAAGCAAGAGACGCTTTCCAGAATTTTCGCCGAGCCGCTGGAGTACGAGCCCGGAACGAAAGTCGTCTACTCCGATCTGGGAATTATTCTCATGGCAGAGATTATTCAGCGACTGACCGGGAAAACGCTGGACTTGCTGGCGAACGAGAATATTTTTGGTCCGCTGGGAATGAAACGTTCGATGTACAACCCGCCGAAAACGATCTGGCCGGAAATTGCGCCGACGGAATTTGACAGCCAATTGCGGCACCGGATGCTGCAGGGAGAAGTGCATGACGAGAACGCGTTCGCGATTGGCGGGGTTTCCGGGCACGCGGGCGTTTTCAGCACGGCGCCGGATTTGGCGGTGTTCTGCCAGATGCTGCTGAATGGCGGCGTCTATGCCCACCAACGGATTCTGAAGCGCGCGACCATCGCCGAGTTCACCACGCCGCAACCCTTGGCGCAAAAGACGCGCACGCTGGGCTGGGTGGTGCCGACGGAAGGCGGATCCAGCGGACACTATTTTTCCTCGCACAGTTACGGGCACACGGGTTTCACAGGGACGACCATCTGGATCGATCCCGACCGGCAGCTTTTCGTGGTGCTGCTGACGAATCGCGTGCATCCCACGCGTGAAAACCACAGGATCGCCGAGGTTCGCCCGGCAGTCCATGACGCGGTGATGAAGGCGCTCGGACTGGCAGTGGAAGCCGCGCCGGCAAAGTAATTTCTTTCTATGACCGACCTGAAGGTCGGCCACTACAACCCGCCGGTCGGCCCGTCTCGGAAGACGGGCCCTACTAAACACGCTAAAATGGCGAGTTCGCTAAGTCCTGCTCGGCTTGACGGAGGTCGTCAAGTTTGCCGAGGTCGCGCCAGTAGAATTCATCGGCGCGAAACGCAAGGATCTTTTCGCCTTGACCGGCCAGGCGCAGATACGTTGCGATAATGGAGAACACACCTTCTTCGGTAATGTCCGTAAGCAGGCGCGGCGAAATCACCTGAATGCCGGAAAATGCGAACGCTTGCAGATTGGCGGTGGCGCGGACAATTTCCGGCTCCTGGTCGCGACCAATTCGCCTGCCGCACAATTCTCCCTGCTCGTCGAAAAGCAAATAACGTGAGCTATCCCGCTCCTGGACCGCGAGGGTTGCCAAGGCGTGATTCTCGTTGTGAAAGTTGAGCAGGCGCTGAAGGTCAATCGTGCTGACAACATCCACGTTGTGAAGAATGAACGACTCATCCATTCGATTGGGATACTGCAGGAAGAACCACGACGCCTTTTTGAGGCCGCCGCCGGTGTCAAGCAGAAGCTCCTCGCGGGAAATTTCCACTTGCAAGCCAAAATTGTCGTTGGCTTTCAGATATTGGAGCACCAGGTCGGCGAAGTGGTGGACATTGATGATGACTTCGCGCACGCCGACGGAAGCGAGGCGCGCGAGCGTGATTTCCAACAAGGTGCGGCCGCCGATTTCCACGAGTGCTTTGGGACGCTCATTCGTCAGGGGGCGCAGGCGCGTGCCGAGGCCTGCGGCCAGGACCATGGCCCTCATCGGCCCATCTTCTCCAACTCCAGGTGTTTTAGCACCACTTCAACGCCGCTCTGGCCGCGCAGGCGCTTTGCCAAATGTTCCGCGAGAAAAACCGAGCGGTGCTGGCCCCCGGTGCAGCCGAAGGAAACCATCAGGTTTTTGAAGCCGCGCTGCTGATAGCTGGCGACGCTGGCTTCGACCAGCGAGAAAGCGTTGGCGAGGTACGGGTGCACGCCGTCCTGCTGATTCAGATAATCGATGACCGGCGCGTCTTTTCCGGTTAGTTGCTTGAAGCGCTCTTCCCTGCCGGGGTTCGGCAGGCCGCGGGCATCGAAAACAAATCCGCCGCCGTTGCCCGATTCGTCTTTAGGAAGGTCTTGATGAAAGGAAAAGCTGAAAATGCGCACCACTAAATTTTGCGTGTGCGGTTGCAAGCTGGGCGTAAGGCGCTGAAGCTTTTCGGAAGCCAACATATTTTGAAAGGCGCTCATCAAGGTAGGCAATTCGATGGGCAGCTTCGCGTGGTGGAGCAGCCAGCGGATATTTTTCAATGCGTAGGGCACGCTTTGCAGAAAGTGTGGTCTGCGCTCGTAGAAGCCGCGGAATCCGTAAGCGCCCAGGGCTTGCATGATGCGGACATAGACAAAGGCATAGTAATAACGGAGAAAGGTTTCGCGATCGAGCTTGATGTGTTTTGAGAGCGCATCGAGATAAGCGTCCAGCAACTGCTGGCGGAGATCGGGCGGCAAATCCGCTTTTGCATCGAAGAGCAGCGAGGCGATGTCGTACTGCAGCGCGCCCTTGCGGCCGCCCTGGTAGTCCACAAAGTAGGGCTGCCCCTGGTGCAGCATCACGTTTCGCGATTGAAAATCGCGATAGAGGAAGAAGTCTCCTGGTGCTTCGAGGAGCAAATTGGTCAGCCGGTCAAAATCGTCTTCAAGCGCCTGTTCGTTAAACGGAATCGCGGCGAGGCGCAGAAAATAATATTTGAAATAGTTGAGGTCCCAGTTGATGGACTGGCGGTCGAAACGGCCGCGCGGGTAGCAGATGGAATAATCGAGCTCACGGCCGGCTTCGATTTGAAAGCGCGGCAACTCGGCCACGACCTTGCCATAAAACTCGATGGCTTGCGGCGCGATGGAATCGCCCGACCGATTGGCGGAGAGAAAATCAAAAAGGGTGGAGTCGCCAAGGTCCTCTTCGAGGTCGGCGCCGTGGTTCAGGTCCTCGCCGTAGATTTCCGGCACCCGCAGGCCATGCCGCCGGAAATGCCGCGAGAAGGCGAGAAACGCGGCGTTCTCTTCGCGCACGCCGTAGAGAATGCCGATGGCGGACTGGTTTCCTCGGGACAGGCGGATGATCTTGCGACCGGAGCCGCCGAGTTCGCCCTGAAGCGGCTGGATTCGCTCCGCGGGCGATCGGAAATGCTTTTCAAAAAGTTTGTTCAATACGTCCATGAAATGGGTTCCAGCTCGCTTGTTTACAAATTACACAGGACTGACTCTTTTCTATCATAGCTGTTCAGTGCGGCAGACACTCAATTGCTGGAGAGTTGCTGTTCCCGGTGTTAGCAAAGCGAAACCTAGGCGCGTCCCCTTACCTTAGGGCCGAAGCCCCCGCTATACTTTAGAAATGCCCTCACGCAAGGTGGCGCGAAACCCTCATCCGCGGCGGACTACAGAAGAACGAAACGCGGCGTCGAAAAATCTCGATCGGATGAGTTCACTGGAGATTATCCGGCTGATGAACCATGAAGATCGGAAAGTTGCGCCCGCGGTCGGCCGCACCGTTGCGACGATCGCGCGGGCGATAGATGAGATTGTGGCCAGGATGACGGTGGGCGGGCGGCTGATTTATGTGGGGGCGGGTTCGAGCGGAAGGATCGGCGTGTTGGATGCTTCGGAGTGTCCCCCGACGTTCGGCGTTTCGCCGGACTTGGTGCGCGCGCTGATTGCGGGTGGCAAAAAAGCGGTGAGGCAATCCGTGGAGGGCGCGGAAGACCGGCCGAAAGATGGGGCGCGGGATTTGCGGAAAATACGTCTTTCGAAACTGGATTCGGTCGTGGGAATTGCGGCCAGCGGAACGACGCCGTACGTCCTCGGCGCGATTGCTTTTGCCAAACGCCGCGGCGCACTGACCATTGGTGTAGCCGCGAATCGCCGGTCACCACTGGCCAGCTCGGCGGCGATCGCGATCACGCCCGAGGTGGGGCCGGAAATTCTCGCCGGCTCAACCCGTCTGAAAGCCGGCACATCGCAAAAAATGGTTCTGAACATGCTCTCTACCGCAGTGATGGTTCGTCTCGGTCATGCCTACGACAACCTGATGATCGACATGGGCGAGGCAAATGAGAAGCTTAGAGAGCGCGCCAAATGGATTCTGAAAGAGGCCAGCGACAGAGACGTGTCCGCGGTTACACGGGCATTGCGTCAAAGCGGACACGACCTTCGTTTGGCGTTAATCGTGTTGAAACGCGGAGTATCCGCCAAACAAGCCCGCAGAATCCTGCAGGAATCACGCGGGAATTTGCGCAGAGCGTTGGGAGAGCGGCCGAGCCACTAGCCTCGGCGAATTTCGAAATGGATAAATTCAGGATACGCGGCGGAAAACCGCTGCACGGAACGGTAAAAATCAGCGGGGCGAAGAACTCCGCGCTGCCCGCGATGGCGGCGGCGCTGCTGACTTCTGAGCCGGTGACGCTGCACAACATTCCCAAGGTGCGCGACATCATCACCATGAGCAAGCTGCTGGCGTTCATGTCGGCCAACGTTTCCGCGCATGAGATACCCGCCGAAAGCTACACCATCGAAACGAAATCGATGAACGATGCGGTTGCGCCGTATGAGCTGGTGAAGACCATGCGGGCGTCAATTCTGACGCTGGGGCCGGCAATCGCGCGCTCCGGGGTGGCGCACGTTTCGCTGCCGGGAGGCTGTGCGATTGGCGCGCGGCCGGTCGACTTGCATCTGGCGGCGCTCGAAAAAATGGGTGCCCACATCGCGACGGAACACGGTTACATCCAGGCCAGCGTGCCAAACGGCGGCCGCCTGAAGGGCGCGCACATCGTCTTCGAAAAAATCACGGTGACGGGCACGGAAAATATTCTAATGGCCGCAACGCTGGCGGAGGGCGAAACGATTCTGGAAAACGCCGCGCGTGAGCCCGAAATTACCGACCTGATTCACCTGTTGCGAAAGATGGGGGCGGAAATTCACGGCGACGACACTTCCACGCTGCGGGTACGGGGCGTTCCCAAACTGCATGGCGCATCACATTCGGTAATTCCCGACCGCATTGAGGCCGGGACCTTCCTGATTGCTGGGGCTATCACCGGAGGCGACCTCACCATCACGGATTGCAATCCAGGCCACCTGGGCGCAGTGCTGGCGAAGCTGGAAACCGACGGCGTGCGCGTAACAAAGCTCGATCAGTCCACGTTGCGTGTTCAGGCCGCGAAGAAACTTGTGGGCTCCGATGTGACCACGGAAGAGTATCCCGGCTTCGCCACGGACATGCAGGCGCAGTACATGGCGCTAGCGACCCAGGCGGAAGGCACCTCGGGAATCACGGAGACTATTTTCGAAAATCGCTTCCTGCACGCCAGCGAAATGATCCGCATGGGCGCCAACATCTCTATCGACGGCCGCCGCGCAGTGGTTCGGGGGCCCGCAAAGCTCTCTGGAACAACCGTACAGGCTTCCGACCTGCGAGCTAGCGCCGGGCTGGTCCTCGCCGCGCTGATGGCCGAGGGCGAAACCCTCATCGATCGCGTCTACCACATCGACCGCGGCTACGAAGGCATCGTCGAAAAGCTTCAGGCCCTCGGCGCCGACATCGAACGCCTCCACTTCCCTACCTCCTGAGCCGAACGACAAAAATCCCGGAACTCTGCTACAATCCCGCAGTGCTTTTGGTTGGCTTAGCGCGCGTGGCAGCGCCTTCGCCCAATAACGACACCGGAGGGACCATCATGCGGAACACCGAACTTCTAAACAAAATTGATGCCGCGATTGCCGAGAAGAATTTGCTGAAGCATCCCTTTTACCAGGATTGGCAGGCGGGCAAGCTGAGCCGGGAAGCGCTGCAGCTTTATGCCGCCCAGTATTACCGCCATGTGGAAGCTTTCCCCAAGCACCTGCGTGTACTGGCGGCGCGCACCGAAGGCCCGATCCGTGACATCGTGATGGAAAACCTGTCGGAGGAAGAGAATCCTGCGCGGCCGCATCCGAAAATGTGGCGCGAGTTTGCCGCGGCGCTGGGTGTGGGCGAGGACGACATTACCTGCTGTCCTGCCCTGCCGGGAACGCAGGCAGTGGTCGAAACGTTCCGGGAGATTGTAGGCGACCGGCCGGTGGCAGAGGCGGTTGCGGCGCTCTACGCTTACGAAGCGCAGGTTCCGGAAATCGCAACGACGAAGATTGACGGCTTGAAGAAATTTTATGGCGTGAAGTCGCCCGAGGGGTTGGGGTATTTCGAAGTGCATGAAGAAGCAGACAAGGCGCACCGCGAGGCGTGGCGCGGGTGGCTGATGGAACACGCCGAAGGCAGCGAAGAAGAGATTCTGGCGACGACGAATGAGGCGCTGGATGCGCTTTGGGGCGCGCTGGACGCGGTGCATTGCGCGCCGGCGCATTAGAGTCCAAAGACGCCTGCCTAGGAAAGCGGCCGCTACAAATGCAGGAGGCTGGCTTGAAAGACCAGCGCTACATTTAGGATTGAAGAGAATCGGAAAGAAAAAAGGCCCCCGGCGAATGCCGGGGGCCTTCTGCTTTTGAGACTGGATTGGCTTAGTTGCCTTCGCCGCCGGCGCCGGCTGCTGCGGCCGGGGCTGGCGTGCTGCCGCCATCTTTTTTGGCCTGCTTGTCGCGGGCTTCCTTGATGAGGGCCTTGCGCGAAAGGCGGATCTTGTTGCCTTCGATGGCCAGGACCTTTACCAGAACCTGGTCGCCCAATTTCAGCTCATCGCGAACGTCGCGGATGCGATGTTCGGAGATTTCGCTGATGTGCAGCAAGCCGTCGGTGCCGGGGAAGAGTTCGACGAAGGCGCCGAATTCCGCCAGGCGGACAACCTTGCCGAGATAGGTTTTGCCAATTTCGGCGCTGGCGGTGACGTCGCGAACCATTTGCAGCGCCTGATCGCCTCCGGCGCCGCTGGTTGAAAAGATGTGCACGGTGCCGTCTTCGAGGACGTCGATCTTCACGCCCGTCTGCTCGATGATGGACCTGATCTTCTTGCCGCCCGGACCGATAAGGTCGCGGATCTTGTCCGTGGGGATGCTCAGCTTGTAAAGGCGCGGAGCGTAGAGCGAAATGTTCTCGCGGTGGCTGCTGAGCGTCTTTTCCATGATGTCCAGAATCTCGAGGCGGGCTTTCTTCGCCTGAGCCAGAGCTTCGCGCATCATGCCGATGCTGATGCTGGTCACCTTGATGTCCATTTGCAGCGCGGTGATACCTTCGCGCGTTCCGGCAACTTTGAAGTCCATATCGCCGTAATGATCTTCCGCGCCGGCGATGTCGGTAAGGATGGAGTAATTCCCGCCTTCCACGACGAGGCCCATGGCGATACCCGCGCAGGGTGACTTCATGGGTACGCCGGCGTCCATCATGGCAAGCGAAGCACCGCAAACAGTGGCCATTGAGGACGAGCCGTTGGATTCCAGAATGTCGCTCACCACGCGCATCGCGTAGGGGAACTCCACTTCCTGCGGAAGCAGGTTGGCAATCGCGCGCTCGGCAAGAGCACCATGGCCGATTTCACGGCGGCCAGCGCCACGCAACGGCTTCACTTCACCAACGCTGAATGGCGGGAAGTTGTAGTGCAGCATGAAGCGCTTGAAGGAGTCCTGTTCGAAAAGCAGGTCCAGGCGCTGCATGTCTTCCTTCGTGCCCAATGTCAAGGTGGCGAGAGCCTGGGTTTCGCCGCGGGTGAAGAGTGCGGACCCGTGCACGCGAGGCAGCAAACCGGCTTCGCAGGTAATCTTGCGAATCTGATCGAAAGCGCGGCCATCCGGGCGCCGCTTGGCCTTCAGCACTTCCTGGCGGAAGATGTCTTCGCGCAGGCGTTCGAAAGCGCGCTTGGTCAGCGCAAGCTTTTCTTCGTCTTCTTCGGGAATGGCCTTCAGAATCTCTGCCTGGAGATCATCGACCAGGTGGTAGCTTTCTTTCTTCGGATGCTTTTCAGTGTTCAGGGCATCCTGCAGCTTGGCGCCGTAGGTCTTCTTCATGCCGTCATAAATGCCCTGATCGAACGGGAACGGAGCCACAACAACTTTCTTGGGCTTGATCTGGTCGTGAAGCTGCTTGATGCCGGCTACGATTTTCTTGACCTGGGCATGTCCGAATTCGAGCGCTTCGACAACTTTTTCTTCCGAAACTTCGAACGCGCCGGATTCGACCATCACGATGCCATCGGCAGTGCCGGCGACCACGATATTGAGCTTGCTGGTCTTCTGCTCGGCAACGGTCGGATTGGCAACGAGCTGGCCGTCGAGGAGCCCTACGCGAACGGCGGCGATGGGATCACCGAACGGCAGGTCGGAGCAATAAGCAGCGGCCGACGCAGCGGTGACGGCAATGACATCGGGGTCGTTGTCGCTATCCGCGGAGAGCACCATGGCGATGATCTGTGTTTCATTGCGCCAGGAATCGGGGAAGAGCGGGCGCATGGGCCGGTCAATCAAACGGGAAACAAGAATCTCTTTTTCGGTGGGGCGGCCTTCACGTTTGAAAAACCCACCCGGGATTTTGCCGGCGGAGTAGGTGTTTTCGCGGTAGTCCACGGTGAGAGGCAGAAAGTCGCGGTCGTTCGGCTTGTTAGCCATGCACGCGCTGACAAGAATTACAGTGTCGCCATAGCGGGCGGTTACGGCGCCGTTGGCTTGCTTGGCGATTTTCCCGGTTTCGAGAATCAGGGGACGTCCCCCGACTTCGATGGATACCTGAAAGGGCGCTGGTGCGTGATTGTTCTCGGACATAAGTGTTTTCCTTTAGCTCATCATCTGAGGTGCGGTTCTGGCAGGCAGTGCCTGCTTGCAACTGGAAGAAAGAGAGGAGGTTTAGCCGAGGACAAGGCGGCTTTGATTCTGGTTACACCAATACCGAAGCCAACAAGCCTGTCGAGACAGGCCTGGCGCATTCACGTCCGGCCACAACTCGGCCAGGCGACAGACTCCGCTGGGAATATGTTCGTTCGTGAAGGCACAAGCAGAGCCGCAATTCGCGCGGCTGACCGCTACTTGCGCAAGCTAAGGCGTTCAACAATCTGGTGATACCGATCCGGGTCCCGCCGGTTGAGATAGTCCAGCAAACGGCGCCGCTTATTGACCATCATGATCAATCCCCGGCGTGATGCGTGGTCTTTTACGTGCGACTTGAGGTGCGTCGTCAAATAGTTGATCCGCTCGCTCAGGAGTGCGATTTGCACCTCTGGCGACCCCGTATCCTTCACATGTGCCCGGAATTGTTCAATCAACATAACTTTGGCGTCGCTCAAGTGCCCCCCACCGTCGTCCCTTGAAATTTCCTCTTTTCTTCGACTCTCTTAAACTAACACAGGTGTGTTCAAAGTGTAAAGCGCATGAAATGTTCAGGATTGGAAATCTTCCTGGGCGGGACAGCCGATTGCGGACTGAAACTCCGCTAGCGAGCCAGGAATGAAACGACGTTGTCCATCTGGCGTCACATCCGGAAGCCACCGACGAAGGTAGTTTCTATCTACTTTGTGGTGAAAAGTACTTGACAACAAGGAGTCCAGTGCTATTCTGCCTCTGTTCCTGTTTGGGATTTTACAAGGGACCCATCGAATGGACACTTCGCTTTCAACCGGAACGCCGGCGAACTTTCGCGGCCTGATTGGCGACTCCTTTCGCTATTGGGAACTGCGCCGGCTCATCTATAACCTTGTGCTTTTTACAGTGGTGGTCACGTGGGTTGCAGCCACCTGGCCACATTTTCGCCCGATGTTTGAGGTTCACTCCCTTCTATTGCTGGGCATCCTTGGACTAGTAGCCAACGCGTGTTATTGCGCCGCGTATCTGGTGGATATCCCCATGCAATGCACAGCCTTCGGCAACCGCTGGAGACGCCTGCGTTGGGCACTGTGGCTGGCTGGGATGCTCCTTGCGATTTTGCTGGCGAACTACTGGATCTCCGACGAGATTTATCCATTTGTCCGCTGAAACAGGAAATTCCCAACCCCTCCTCCCTGGGCCGATCGCGTGGTAGAGTAAGGCCGGGGGGAAATGACATGAAAAAAACGTATCTGATGGGTGGTGTGTTTTCGCTGGTGCTGGTTTGCGCGTTCATGGTTGCGGCTCAGCAGGATAAATCGAAGCGGCCGAGCCCGCCCGCGCAGGCTACGTGGGATCTGGGCGGCGGAAAGTCCGTGACAATTGATTATGGAAGTCCGCGCGCAAAGGGCCGCAAGATTTATGGAGAACTGGTTCCCTTCGGCCAGGTGTGGCGCACCGGCGCGAACGAGGCGACGACGCTGGTGACTCCAGTGGAACTGTCGATTGGCGGCACGACCGTTCCCGCGGGCAGCTACACGATTTTCACCGTGCCCAACAAGGACAAGTGGGCGCTGGTCATCAGCAAGAAAACCGGCGAATGGGGCACGGATTATCCCGGCCAGTCGAATGACCTGGCGCGCGTGGACATGAAAGTCTCCGCACTTCCCTCACCGGCGGAAAATTTCACCATCTCCTTCGAAAAAGCGGGCAGCGGCGCGAACCTGAACATTGATTGGGAAACCACTCGCGCCTCCGTGATGGTTTCGAAGAAGTAGCTCATCTCGAACCGGCGGCGATGCGAGTTCGCTCGTGTCGCCGCTATTTTTTTGCCGGCTTTGTGCCGGCACCCATGGCGTAGAGTACGGATTCCGAAATGCCATCCACTTTCAGGGTTTTCTCGATGGGCGAGTCCGCAAAAGCCATCGTGCAAAAAGGGGCCAGGCCCAGCCAGGTTGCGGTCAGGCAAAAGGTCTGGCAAAGGTGCCCCGCTTCGGCCAGCACCGCGCGGTAAGCCCGCGGATAATCGTATTTCCACTGAGTGCGGTGAAAGACCGCGGTCAGAAAAACAACAAACGCCGCATCGCGGAACCACCATTGCCCCGCCAGCAATCTTTGCGTCTCGGCGGAGCTTGCGCCGCGCCGAATTTCCTGCAGCCGGTGGCCTGCGGCATCGTAATGGTAAATGCCGCGAGGAATGTCCCGGACGTTTTGGACAAGCAGGTAGGCCTCCGCTGGATGCAGGGCGCCTCCGGAAGGAGACGTCTTGCTGGCAAATCGCCCTCCTTCCGGAATTCGCTGCCAGCCCTGCACGCCGAAGGAAAGATGCAGCAACCTGCCGACTAACTCCTTGGAGACGGGCTCTGGACCAAACTTCCTCCAGGTGCGGCGCTCCTGCAGCACACCGGGAAATTCCTGTTCATATTTTTCCCTGGCAAACGGAATGGCCCGCGAGCGGGGATATCGCTTGACAGGAAGAGGCGCGCGCCCGCCTTTCAGCAGCTTCTCCACTTGGCGGATCTCTTCCGGGCTGATCTCTTCGCTGTAGGAATCTTTCGTCTGCATGTGGAAAAAACCGGCGGCGGGATTCCAGGCCTTCCACTTTTGCAGCGTTTTCTCTCGCGGATCTTGCAGTGGATTCCGAACTGGTGATCTTTGCAGGAAGCTTTCCTGGACCAGCAGGCGAACGGCCTTGTGCAAGGATTCCGGCGTGTACTCCGGCCAGCGGCGGAACATCGCCTCTTCCGGTTTCCAGCCGGAAAAGAAATCAAGCAACGTGGCGGTCTCGATCGAAGCCGCGATTTTTTTGCGGGTCAGGTAATTTTCGAAATAAAGCTGCTTGCCTTGCCAGTAGGAAACCAAAGCGGGGGAGCGGCGCACGAATGCGTCACGCGGGCCGGCTTGCCGGTGTCCTCGATGCTTTTCACTTTTCATCCGGGAGCTCGCGGGCAGGTTACTCCCGACGCCGATTTTCCCACGGTTCGCGGGGTCAGTAGCCGCTACCGGTGTAAGTCCTG
>Ga0307471_100001226_pt1 | contig 13947 bp, 12 predicted proteins | sample atmos_gasesAM3C__2_FD_204566 | JGI IMG/M metagenome (GOLD analysis project Ga0307471, IMG submission 204566) | Hardwood forest soil microbial communities from Morgan-Monroe State Forest, Indiana, United States - atmos_gasesAM3C_515 | ecosystem: Environmental > Terrestrial > Soil > Temperate... | reverse complement strand
AAGAAAACTGAGCGCTTGATCGAAGTTCTTGTCACGATTACCTTGCAGCAGAGCAGGTGCAATATGTTCGGTGAAAACCCAAAGGATGACACGTGTTCCAGGGTCAAGGATGACCAAGCGAAATTGTGGATCATTAACGGGACGGCTGGAAACCGAAACTGGAACCTTCCCACCTCCACCGCTCCCTGAAACGTCTTCTCCAACGAGAGGATTGGTAAAGCCTATTTCGAAAACCAAGTCCGCTTCTGCAGGGTTGCCCACCAGTTCATAGCGTCCCCAGCTTTTCAAGGCTGCGTAAAATTGATCGTAAAGGCGGCGAGGTTCTCCGCTGTATAAGCCGTTGGTGTCTCCACTGGCGTTGGAAACGAACACTTTTCTTCCGCTGGTGATCTGAGCAGGCAACGGAGCGGGGAGTACAGTTTGCTGGGGTCCGGCATCGCAGATGCGCGCGCAACCTGCAATGGCTCCAAGAATTATCGTGAGCTTGAGGAGTTTATGCATTGTTTTGTTCCTTTCCGCGTGAGTTGAATAGCAAAATAGCTCCGTGCCACTTAATTGGACGCCGGAAAATTTGACGGCGTTTCAGACCCAAGGAAATCTGATACGTCTAAGCGGGGTTAATCGGAGTGGGTGCGCAAGGCTACGAAAAGAAGAGACTAATGAGCGAATTCGGCGATTCTGCCAGTCAGCTCTCGTAGGAAACTCGTGCCGTGGGGAATTTTGCCACCGAAATTCTCGGCGATGGTTTGGCCCATGTCGGCCAGCGTTTCGCGCACGCCGAGATTCACCGCGGCTCCGCTTCCGGGTGAATACGCGAGGATTGGAACGTATTCGCGGGAATGGTCTGTCGTGGGCCAGCGCGAGTCGGGATCGCATCCGTGGTCCGCGGTGATTATCAATAAATCTGAAAGACTGAGCAGCGGCAAAAAGTCGCCCAGCATGTGGTCAAACTCTTCGAGCGATTTAGCAAAACCTTCCACGTCTTTGCGGTGGCCGTACAACATGTCGAAGTCCACGAGGTTGCAGAAAATCAGGCCGTCTTTTCGTTCTTTCGCGGCAGCGGTTAATTTTTCCATTCCGTCGGCGTTGCCCTTGGTGGTGAGGTATTCGTCTACGCCGCGCCCGTTGTAGATGTCGTGAATTTTTCCGATGCCGAGCACGCGCACCTTCTGCTCGGCAAGCACGTCCAGGAGCATAGGCTTCGGTGGATCCACCGCGTAGTCGTGCCGGCGCGTGGTGCGCACAAAGTTGCCGGCAGTTCCAGTGAATGGCCGGGCAATCACGCGTCCCACGCGGTGCTGCCCATCCAGCAAGCGTCGCGCGATTTCGCACATGCGGTAGAGATCGTTGATGGAAATCACTTCCTCATGTGCGGCAATCTGAAAAACGCTGTCACCCGAGGTGTACACGATGGGCTTGCCGGTGCGGACGTGTTCTTCGCCAAGCTCCTTGATAATTTCCGTTCCGGACGCGGGCTTATTGCCGATGGTTTTCCTGCCGATTTGCTTTTCGAATTCTTCGATCAGTTCGAGAGGGAAACCGTTTTTGTACACAGGAAAAGCTTGGTCGAGCCACACTCCAGCCATTTCCCAGTGGCCGGTGGTGGTGTCCTTTCCGGGAGAGCGCGTTGCGCCTTTGCCGTAGGCCCCGAGCGGAGAAGCCTTCGGCGCCAGGAACTTCAGCGGAGCAATGTTAGCGAGCCCGAGATTTATAAGCGTGGGGATTTGCAACAGCCGCGATTCCGCGATATGGCCCAGCGTATTTCTTCCAACATCGCCATAATCCGTGGCATCGGGCAGTTCGCCGATGCCCACACTATCGAGCACAATCCAGAAGACTCTCGAGCAGGTATTCACGCGGCCCTTGTTGACCCCTTCGACGAGACTCTACCACACCAAGACAGCAGCTAACGTTTGGGAACGCCCCCGCGCACCTTTGTTGTAAAGTATCGCTTATCGTCGCCTGAACTATTTTTCATTTGCGTGCGTAGTACCAGGTAGCGGAGGTTTGCCATGCCCGAGGACAGTAATTCCCGGCGGGTGTCCGTGGTCCTGCCGGTCATTTTGATCACCATCGGCGTTCTTTTTCTGGTGCACAATTGGCGCCCGTCGTTCGAGCCCTGGGGAATTCTGCTGGATTACTGGCCGCTGATTCTCATTTTTGTGGGGTTGGGCAAGATTTACGACAACTTTCAGAGAAGCCGTAATCCGAACGCGGCTTCATCGATTTCGGCAGGAACGACGGTTGGGGTTTTGGCCTTCGTTGCGGCGCTCGTTCTGCTTCTCTGGCACGGACGCGGAGTCGCTCGTCAGCGCGGTTTGTACTCTTCGGACTTTAACCACACTTCCCAGACAGTGGATCTCCAGGGAGCAAAGTCCGCGCGCGCCAACCTGGAGATGAGCGCAGGGGAACTCACCGTCAGTGGCGATTCGCAACATGCACTCGATGCGGACTTCCGGTTTACGCACGCCTACGATGAGCCGCGCGTCGATTACCACGTCACGGATGGCGTTGGGGAAATCAGAATCTCCCAGGATACGCATCCCGTGCGCTTTGGCAATACGAGGAATGAATGGAACCTGCGGTTCAATAAAGACCTTCCTTTGGAACTGCGTGTGGAGATGAAAGCCGGACAGGGTAACCTTGATTTCCGGGACATTCCTCTCACTCGCCTGAATCTGCATCTTGACCTGGGTCAGGTGGATGTGGACTTGACGGGCGATCGCAAGACCGATCTGACTGCGGACATCGAAGGCGGCGTGGGGCAAGCCAACATCCGGTTGCCGAAAAAAATTGGCGTTATTGCCGAGGCTTCAGGGGGGATCGGTTCCATCACTACTCACGGGCTGAAACAGGACGGTGGCTCGTACACCAACGAAGCCTACGGAAAGTCGCCCGCGACGATTCATCTGAAAGTTAGCGGAGGGATCGGGGGGATCGTTCTTACCGAGGAGCCATAATTCCGTACGAGCATGGCCCCGCGCAAATCCGCTATTTGCTCACCTTTGGCAACCGCCGTATAATTTGAAGTTTGGTCAGTAGCTTTGAAACCTGCTGTCTAGGGTTGCCTTTGGCGACTAAACAAATCACCGCCGCCGCGGACATTTCAAGGCCGGAACAAGACGCCTTGCGCGTCCAGGGCGCCCGCGTCCATAACCTCAAGAATGTAACAGTAGACGTCCCGCACAACGCCATCACTGTCGTTACCGGCGTGAGCGGCTCGGGCAAATCCTCGCTGGCATTCGACACGATTTATGCCGAGGGGCAGCGTCGCTACGTGGAGTCGCTTTCTGCTTATGCACGGCAATTCCTCGAACGCATGGAAAAGCCGGACGTGGACGACATTTCGGGTATTGCACCCGCGGTGGCGATCCGTCAGAAGAACTCCACGCGGAATCCACGCTCGACGGTGGCTACATCCACGGAGATTTACGATTATCTCCGGCTGTTGTTCGCGCGATGCGGGCAGACATTTTGCATCAAATGCGGCGCGGAAGTCCGCAAAGATAGCCCCGACGAAATCGCCGCGCGCGTTTTGTCACTTACGCCGCGGCGAAGATTCTACGTCCTCTACCAGTTTCGAGTTGCGGCGCCCTCAGCGGCAGGCACCTCGAAACGGGCCAGCAAAAAGGCAGCGGCTCCCTCAGCGGAAGCGTTACGCCAAGCGCTACTCGAATTACAAAAGCGCGGCTTCAACCGCTTGTATCAGACCCGGCGCGTGCATGAATTTTCATCGCCCGAAACTCTCCTGGATGTGGATTTTGCGAAACCGGTTTATGTGCTGGTGGACCGGCTGGCCGTGAATCCTGAATCCCGCTCGAGGCTCGTTGATTCCATCGAGATCTGTTATCGCGAAGGTCAGGGCGAAGCGATTTTGGAGTTTATCAGCGACACCTCGGAAAGCGCCGCCGAGCGCTTGGCGTTCAACGAGCGATTTGAATGCAAAAATGACGGCACGCTGTATCAAGAACCCGAGCCGCGCCTGTTCTCGTTCAACAATCCTTACGGCGCTTGCCCGCGGTGTCAGGGTTTTGGCAATACCATTGATTTCGATTTGAATCTCGTGGTTCCCGATCCCGGCAAATCCATCGAAGAGGGAGCCATCGAACCGTGGACCAAGCCGCGCTACCGTGGCCTTTTTCAGGATTTGAAATCCTGGGCCCGTGAACGCAGCATCCCAACCAACGTTCCCTGGCGGCAGCTTGCTGCCGAGCAAAAGCGGCTGGTACTCGAAGGCGATCCCGAAAACGATTACGAGGGCGTTAAAGGATTTTTCCAGTGGCTGGAGCGGAAGAAATATAAGCTGCACGTTCGCGTTTTTCTGAGCCGCTACCGCGGTTACGCGACTTGCTCCGAGTGCGGCGGAACGCGCTTGCGCGCCGAGGCGCGAGCCGTGCGCGTCGCCTTGAAGTCCATTACGGAAGTCTCCAAATTGACCGTCAAAGAAGCGCGAGCATTCTTTTCGACTTTGCAACTCTCCGAAGCGCAACAGAAAATCGCCGACAAGATTCTCGAAGAAATTCGCACGCGATTGCAGTTTCTCGATGAAGTCGGGCTGGACTATCTCGCGCTCAACCGCCTAACTTCGACGCTTTCCGGCGGAGAATCGCAGCGCATCCAGCTTGCGACTTCTCTCGGCTCACATCTTGTTGGCGCGCTCTACGTCCTCGATGAGCCTTCCATCGGCCTGCATCCGCGCGATACGCAACGGCTCATCGACATTCTGAAATCTCTTCGTGATCTGGGCAATACGGTTCTCGTTGTGGAGCATGACCCCGATACAATTCAAGCCGCGGACCATGTCATCGACCTGGGGCCAGGCGCGGGCGAACTTGGCGGCAAGCTCCTTTTCGCCGGACCTTACGATGAAATTCTCAAGGAACCAAAGTCACTTACGGGCCGCTATCTCAATGGCGAATTGCGCATCCCCGTTCCCAACCAGCGCCACAAGCCCGCCGGAAGATTTTTGCGTCTCTTTGGCGCTTACCTTCACAATCTGCAAAATCTCGACGTGATGATTCCGCTCGGCACTCTCACGGTGGTCACCGGCGTGAGCGGCTCCGGCAAATCCACGCTCGTGCATGACGTTTTGTACAAAGCTCTTGCTGCCAAACGCGTGGGCGGCAGCGTCAAGGAATTTTGCGACCGCCTCGACGGCGATTCAAATATCCGCGAAGTGGTGATCGTGGACCAATCGCCTATCGGCCGCACTCCGCGTTCGAATCCCGCAACGTACCTGAAAGCCTTCGACGCCATTCGCGAAGTGTTTGCGGATACGCCCGACGCCAAACGCCGCGGCTACGCGGCAGGCCATTTTTCCTTCAACGTGCCAGGCGGCCGCTGCGAGACTTGCCAGGGCGACGGTACCGTCACGGTAGAAATGCAGTTTCTCGCGGACGTCGAGCTCATCTGCGAAGAGTGCCGCGGCACGCGCTTCAAGAGCAGCGTCCTGGAGGTCCGCTATCACGGCAAAAACATTCACGAAGTTTTGCAGTTGACTGTGCGCGAGGCGCTGGCGTTTTTTGTGAATGTTCCGAAGGTGGTTTCCAAGCTGCGCATCCTCAACGAAATCGGCCTCGGCTATCTGCGTCTCGGCCAGTCCGCCACCACTCTTTCCGGCGGCGAAGCCCAGCGCCTCAAGCTCGCTGCCCACCTTACGCAAACGGACAACTCCGGGATTCTTTATATTCTGGACGAGCCCACAACCGGTCTGCACTTCGACGACATCGCCAAGCTGCTCAGCGCTTTCCGAAAATTGCTCGAAGGCGGCGCATCTTTGTTGGTGATCGAGCACAACCTCGACGTGATCAAGTCCGCAGACTGGCTCATCGACCTGGGCCCCGAAGGCGGCGACCGGGGAGGCAAAATCATCGCTACAGGTACTCCGGAACAAGTGGCCCGCAACACGCAGTCTCACACCGGCAGGTTTCTCTCTCGCGTTTTGAATGGCAACGGTCAGGCCCGCCCGCCGAATGGTCAGGCAAAGCGGCCGCCGAATGGAGCATCCAAATCCAATGGCGGTTCAGCTACCATTGCGAACGGAAGCAAAACGTCTCCGGCTGAAACATGAAGCTCTCGCATCTTCCCAGGAACGCGGTACTTTCATTCTGCTGCGCCTCTTCTTGCCTTTTCTTTGTGAGCGCCCAGCATGCTCTTGCGAAGAGCCCCAAGGATAAAGCTGCTCCTTTGCGAAACAATTCATCTCTGCCGCAGGCGCAGACCTCTTCAAAAACAAAGTCTTCAGGCCAATCGACCACCCAAAAGCTTGCCAATCCGCTGAACGACCTCCTCGACGAAGCGCAGCACGATATCGACCAGAATCAGTTTGAAGCCGCAATCGCCCCTCTCCAGAAAGTTCTTGCCGAACAACCGGATTTTGCCTACGGGCATTTTCAGCTTGCATATGTCTACACCGCGCTGAAGAAATCGAAAGAAGCTCAGGGGGAATACCAGCGCGCCGCTGCGCTCGATCCCAAAATGTCCGCCGCTTACGTGAACCTGGGCATGCTGCTTCTCGACAATCACGAAGACGCTGCCGCGATTGCCCCGCTTCGCAAGGCCGTCGAGTTGCTCCCTGCCGAGAGCCGGCCACGCTATCTTCTCGCCGTCGCGCTGGACCGCTCGGGCGATCGAGCAGGCGCCGCCGATGCGTTTGAAGGACTCCTGCATCTTGACCCCAACGACATCACCGCCATCGAGTATCTCGGATGGATGAACCTCCGCTCCGGCAAGCCCGCGGAATCCGAGGCTCGCTTTCGTCGCGCCGTCGAAGTTCAACCCAAGGGAGCCGACGGGTTCCGAGGCCTCGCAGAGAGTTTGGAGGCGCAGAAGAAGCCCGAGGCCGTTGCCGCCTACCGTCAATATCTCGAGCTCCGGCCCAATGATGCCGAAGCACACGCGCGCTTCGTTCACCTGCTCATGGATCAAGGCCAAAACGACGAGGCTCTGGCCGAACTGGATCGCGCCGATGGCGGCAAGTCCTCCGTGCCGTCGCTCAAGCTTCGAGCAGACATTCAGATTGCGCAAAAGAAATGGAAGGACGCGATCGCCACGTTACAGCAAGCCGTCGCTCTTGCGCCGAATGATGCGCAGCTTCGCGGCGGATTGGGCCGCACGTATTTGCAGGTCCGCGATTTTGCAAATGCCGAAAAGGAACTCAAAGCCGCGATCCAGCTCGACGCAAAAAACGTGGACTACTGGAAAGACCTCAGCTCCACATACTATCTTTCGAAAAACTATCCCGCCGCCCTCGCGGCTCTCGATCGCACGGATAAATTCGAAACTCCGAGGGCAGGGAGTTGGTTCATCCGCGCGCTCTGTTACGATAGTTTGAACCAGCCGAAGCCAGCCCTGGAGGCCTACCAGAAGTTTCTCGAGCTCGACCAGAACAAGAATCCCGACCAGGTCTGGCAGGCTCAGGAGCGGAGCAAGGTTCTGCGGCGCATGCTGGAAGGCAAAAAGTGACCATGAGGATACCCCGGAATTTCCAGCGAACGCTTGGTTATGCTGCGATGATCCCCCTGATGCTTTCTCCGGCTGTCGCGCAGCAAACTCTCACGGAATTGCAGGCCCACTTTGACAGAGAAAGCAATTCCGTGAAGAAAGCAAAACTATTGGTAAAGCTTGGCGAAGCCCAATTTGAGCAAGCGCGCCGCGCCGGGAAAGAGGGCGATAACAACACGGTCGACGGCACCCTGGAGAAATACCGCGACAATGTCCGTGCCGCCTTCGAAGCGTTGAAAAAACAGCATGCCGATGCCGAAAAGCATTCCAACGGCTACCGCCAAATGGAGATTCATGTGAAGGAAGGGATTCGCGAAGTGGAAGACTCCATGCTCGCCGCGCCCGCTCCCTACAAGCCGCCGCTGCAGATCGTGCGCCAGGACCTGATCAATATAGACGAGGAGCTGATTCGGCTGCTCTTTCCTCACCGGCCTGCCGACAAACAACCTACACCCCCTCCGGAGAACCAGCCATGAAATACAAACTCCCAGCTTTTCTCATCTGTTCGTGTTTGTTTTTGGCCTTTCCTCTGCTGAACATGAAGGCGGCGCAGGAGAAAGATTATTTGAGCGCCCTCGAAGCGGACAAGATCCGCGACGCGGAAACGTCCACCGAACGCATCAAGCTGTTTCTCAGTTTTGCCGAAGACCGCTTGAAGAAATTCCAATATGAAATCGAGCATCCCTCGTCAAACCATCACGTTGAAATGCTCAACGCCCTGCTGAATGCCTACATTGGCTGCGTGGATGACGCCGCCGACGTGATGCAGCTCGGCATCGAAAAGCAAGAGAACATTCGCAAGGGCATTGACCTGATGGCCTCGCGCACAAAGGAGTTTCTGCCGATTCTCGAAAAGTTCTCCGCCGATAGCCCCGAGCTGGAAACTTATAAAGACAATTTGGACGACGCCATTGAAGGCACGCGCGACGCCATGAACGACGCGGAAAAGGCGAAGAAAAAAGTCGCGCCTCCTCCCATCCGCCGCAAACATTGATGCATGGTGCAAAACGCCAGGTCTGTCATCCCGAACCTATCTGCCACAGCAGGTTGTGTGAGGGATCTGCTCTTGTTTTTCAGTGTGTCCAAAATGGGTCTTGTTCGACGGACGATTTCGTGGAGAAATATTGACGTGACGCACGCTTCCCAAAACCCGACGTTCTTTCCCGGTGGCGCTCCTCTTTTTCAGCGCATGTTCACGCGCCTGGGCTGCGACGGCCGCCCGCCGCGCTTCCGTGTCGAGTTTTACCCCTATTCGAGCCTGACGCTTACCATTCGACGGCGCGAAGAGGTCGTTTACGTGAGATTCTCCGACTTGTTGCGCCGCGCCCCTCTTTCGGTGCTCGAAGCTGCCGCGGCGCTGCTGCTCGCACGTGTCTATCGCCGCAGAGCGCCCATATCGTTGGTCGAGCCCTATCTCGAATACGCGCGCTCCGGCCGCACACGCAGCCGCATGAACCGCATGCGCCTCCGTCGCGTTCGCCTGCGCCACAACGGGGCACAAGGCCTGCACTTCAATCTGGAAAAACTTTTCGACGAACTAAACGTGAAATATTTCGGCGGCGAATTGCAGCGGCCGCACATCGGTTGGAGCGTCCGCTCCTGGCGCCGGCAATTCGGCTGCTACGATCCCGGCCCGAACCAGATTTTGCTCAACCGCCGCCTCGATCATCCGCGCGTGCCGCAATGCGCTGTGGAATACGTCCTGCTCCATGAGATGCTCCATGTCAAACATCCCACGCGGCGCTCCGGCTGCACGTTGGTGTCTCACTCGCGCGAATTTCGCGAAGAAGAAAAGCGCTTCGCCGAATTCGACCGCGCCCGCCGCATCCTGGACCGTTTGGCGCGATGAGACCTTCCGGCGTTCCTTTGAATCTAGATGTTCCGTTACGGCGTTAATCAAGCATTAGCCAAAACGGCCTGGGAAATGAAGGCTGCTAACGATGGTGATTGCCATACGGCTATTTCGATACGTAGGCAAAATTGCCTTCTGAATCCGTCCCCTCCCGATAGCCAAATTTTGCAAGGTCCAGGTTCTCCGGAGCGCGAGCCGAGAATTGCAAGAAACCTTCGCTAGTTTGTGGTGTCGAAATTGCGGCTGCTAGCTGGAAGAGACCTGATGCGTCAGCCCCAATCTTGGCTGCGCTGTGATGGAGCAGTGCCAGCGCCATCATTGAGTCACGCCAGTCGAATACTTGATTTTCGACCGCCAGAGCGACTAGCCCTTTGAAGACTTTTTCTTCTTGTCGCTCGCGAACCGCCTCTACCGCCATGGTTTTGGCGTATATGAAAAATAGGAACGACAACTCGGGTGTCACAATCGAGTGGATTTTTTTCCGCTCGTCTGGCAATGCTCTTAGGTATTGGTTGCAAATAAATTCCACCCACCCTTGCTGTTCTTGCGTCAGCACTCGTGTTTTGTGGAAATCAAAGATTTTTAGAAGTTTTAGCCTCGCGAAAGTCTCCTGAATCGCGGTTAGCTCCATAGTCCATCCCCTGTCCAAAGAGCATATCGCAGCGTCCACTTAGACTTGTAGCAGGGTTACCGAACATGTGGCTCTCCTGAGGCCGCAGGCGTGCTCTTCATACCTGCGCCAGCTGCAATGCCGCGAAGCCGCTAGTCTTTCTTTTCTTTTTCAGTTTCTTTGTAAAGCTTTTCGAGTTTCTTTTTGATTTTAGCGGCGTCTTCTGCGCGCGGATACAAATCCAGATACCGCTGATAGGATTTGATGGCTTGCTTCTTCAGCCCCTTTTTCTCTTGGGCTTCGCCGAGATAGCGGAAGGGAATCGCATAACCGGGCTTGGCTTCAATGGCGTCTTGAAAGCGGTCAATCGCGGCGTCGTAATCGCCCTTGTGCATGTAGTGCTGGCCTACCTCAATGTCGTTTTCCGCGCGCAACGGGTCCCACTTCGGCTGATCTGGCGCATTTTTCGTCGCCGAGTCTTTGTTGGACTTGTCTGGCTTCTTGGCTGGCGTGGGAGCTGCAGCGTCCGTAGGTTTCGACGACGACTCCTGCTGCGGATCCTGCGCGTAGCCGGAGCCTGCCATCCATAGAGCGCCAAGGACGGCCAGCCAAGGAACAAATCCCGCGAATTTCGTGCCAGGCACTTGCTCTCTCCCTCTCTTTCGATTCCCTCTAGTATGATGGAAGTTGTACCGCGAAAACAGAACCATCGGGCTAGAACACGCATCACCGTCGTAATGACGGGGAGGAAATGCGGTTCTTTTTACTTAAAACTAAAAATTTATAACTAACAACCGTCTCTATGGAGCCTCGCGAAAAAGCCGCGCAACTTCCCGAAAAGCCCGGCGCCTATCTCTTCAAGGACGCCGGAGGGACCGTTCTATACGTCGGCAAGGCGCGCAACCTGCGCAGCCGCGTGCGGTCGTACTTCACCGAGTCGCGATGGATTGACGCTAAGACTGGGTCCCTGGCGCGCGAAATTGCCGATCTTGAAACCATCGTCGTCGGCAATGAACGCGAAGCCCTGGCGCTTGAACATAACCTCATTAAGAAATACCGCCCGAAGTTCAACATCCTGCTGCGCGACGACAAGACCTATCCTTACATCAAGTTCACCGCCGCGGAAAGATATCCGCGCGTCTACTTCACGCGGCGCATCAAGAAAGACGGCTCACTCTATTTCGGACCCTATTTCCCGGCAGGTTTGGCGCGCCGCATTCTGCATTTCATCCACAAGCGCTTTATGGTCCCGTCGTGCAACGTGGATTTGACTCGTAGTCATCCGCGGCCCTGCCTGCAGTATTACATCAAGCGCTGCCTTGGTCCGTGCGTCGCGGGATTCACCACGGATGAGCGTTATGCCGAAGCCGCCCGCGATGCCCGCATGTTTCTCGACGGACGCCGCCACGACCTGATGAAAAGTCTCGAAGAGCGCATGACCGCCGCTGCGGAGAAAGAATTGTTCGAACAGGCGGCAGCCTACCGCGATTTGCTCCGCACGCTTGAAGACATCGAAGAACGCCAGCGCATCGCTGCAGCGCAAGGCGATGACACAGACGTTTTCGCCTACTACGCCGAGCCGCCGTTGGTCGCGGCGAATCTATTCCACTTGCGCGGCGGACGCGTGGTGGACCGCCGCGAATTTTATTGGGAAGACCTCGAGGAATTCGACCCGAAGGAGTTTGTTCCTTCACTCCTGAAGCAGCTCTATCTAGAAGCTGAATACCTTCCGAAAGCCATTCACGTCTCCGAAGATTTTGAGGAGCGTGCGTTACTCGAAGAAATGCTCACTGAGCGTGCAGAACACAAAGTCGAAATCTGCACTCCACAGCGCGGGTCAAAACGCGCCTTCCTCGATCTGGTCGAGAACAACGCGAAGCACTCCTTCGAGCAGCGCTTCCGCGTGCTGAAACCCACCTCCAAAGCGATCGGCGAAGCGCTTCAGAACACGCTGAACTTGCTCGAAGAGCCCAAGCGTGTCGAAAGCTTCGATATTTCTCATATTCAGGGAACCGACACCGTCGCGTCCATGGTGGTTTGGGAAAACGGCCTTATGAAAAAATCCGACTACCGCAAATTCATCATTCGCGGCGAAGGTGGCGAGGCGAGCAACGGTGCTCTGCCGCGCCTGAACGATGATTTCTCCAGCATGCGCGAAGCCGTCACGCGCCGTTATCGCCGCCTTCAGGAAGAAAAGAAAGAGTTGCCCAGCCTGATCCTCATCGATGGTGGCATCGGCCAATTACACGCCGCGGCCCAAGCGCTCGAATCGCTCCAAATCATCAACCAGCCCGTGGCCAGCATCGCCAAGAAAGAAGAAATCCTTTACGTCTTGGGCCAGGAAGACGAACCCATCGTCCTGGAACGGCACTCGCCGGTCTTGCATTTGATCCAGCAAATTCGCGACGAGACGCACCGCTTTGCCGTTACTTTTCACCGCCAGCGTCGCGGCAAGCGGCAAACCCACAGCGCGCTCAATGAAATTCCCGGCGTCGGTCCGAAGACTGCGCAAAAATTGCTCAAAGAGTTCGGAAGCGTCGCGAATATCCAGCGCGCGGGGGTAGAAAAGTTGAGTGCGGTCATTTCGCGAAAAAGCGCACAGAGAGTTCTCGCAGGGTTGGAGCACCCTGCCGAGCATTCGAGCGAACATTAACCGTTCCGAATGCTCAATGCCGGTTAGCTCCCATTGCAGCCGCGCCTTTGCTGTGCTACGGTGTCTTTGGAGTGTATGGAGGTTGTCATGGCGGACAACGTAGGTTCCAAGGTGACGTACTTCATTGTTGGTCTTGGGGTTGGCGCCCTGGTGGGCGTGCTTTTTGCTCCGAAGTCCGGTGAAGAGACGCGCGAGTTCCTTTCGAAGAGGGCCGACGAAGGAAAAGAATACGCGCAACGCAAAGCGCGTGAACTGCGCGAGCGCGCCGATGAATTGATCGAGCGCGGCAAAGAAGTGGCCATCCGGCAAAAGGATTCCATTAATGCGGCCGTGGAAGGCGCGCAGGAAGCGTACCGGAAAGCAGCGAAGTCGTCGTAAACGGGGTCGTGTAAGGCCGGGTAGTGTGGTGGCACGTGATTTCGCCCCTTAGGGGCATGCGGGGCACGTATGCAGGTGTGGCTCGAAATCTTCAGCATTGTGGCAGCGCTCGCCCTGGTCGTGCAGGTGGTGATCCTGACGGTGCTGCTGTTCCAGATGCGCCGCACCACCGACAACGTCAACCGGCTGGTGACTGACATGCAGTCGCGGATGGGGCCGATTCTCACGCGCGTACAAATCCTGCTCGACGACACGCAGCCCAAAATCGCCAGCATGGTGAATGACGCCTCGCACATGGTGTACCTGGCACGCGGGCAGGCGCAAAAAGTAGACCGCGTGTTCACTGAAGCGGCGGACCGCATGCGCGGCCAACTAATCCACATGGACCGCATTTTGAGCGCTGCGCTTGAATCCGTGGAAGATGCAGGCTTGCAGTTCAAACACAGCTTCTGGCTGCCGATGCAAAAAGCTTCGGCGCTAGTGCAGGGAATCAAGGTCGGCATCGATCTTCTGCGTTCGAGGCGTCGCTGCGGGGGCACCGAGCGCCGGCGCGGCGATGAACCACCACGCGAGCCTCAAGAAGAAGAACTCTTCATCTAGTTCTCAGTTTTTAGTTCTCAGTTTTGAGTAAGGCCAGAACAGAAAGATGAGTGTTGGTGCGCTGTTCCAACCGAACAGAAGCCGCGTTCCTCTTTACTTCTGTGGTTCTGCCTCTTTGCGAAAAACAATGAACTTAAGACGAAAAACTCGCTTCAACGGATCCAGGCGCCGCCGAGCACGCGCGAGTTCTTGCCTTCGCCGCTATCATCCGAATCATAGAAAACGGCGGCCTGGCCAGGCGTGATGGCGCGCTGCGGCGCGTCGAAAGTGATTCGCGCGTGGGTTTCGCCAAGAGGTTCAACCAATGCGGGAGCGGGTTCGTGCTTGTGGCGAATCTTGACGGTTGCGCGA
>Ga0307471_100001225_pt1 | contig 13949 bp, 20 predicted proteins | sample atmos_gasesAM3C__2_FD_204566 | JGI IMG/M metagenome (GOLD analysis project Ga0307471, IMG submission 204566) | Hardwood forest soil microbial communities from Morgan-Monroe State Forest, Indiana, United States - atmos_gasesAM3C_515 | ecosystem: Environmental > Terrestrial > Soil > Temperate... | reverse complement strand
GTCCGGCCCTATGTGATAGGTGAACGGGTAAAGCTGCACACGTTACTGGTCTTCTTCGCCTTGCTGGGCGGCGTGAAGGCGTTCGGAGTCATGGGGTTGTTCATTGGACCGGTCGTGCTGTCTGTGACGCTTGTCGTACTTGAGATGTTGCGCGAGATGAACTTGGATACCCAGGCCCTTAATAGCCGCGCACAGTAAGCTTGGGTGGTGGGAGGCTCTCGCCCACAATCTAACAATCGAGCTGTGTGCAGGCTCCTCGCTCCGAATCCACGAGTGGTGATTTAGCGGATAGAAGTCTGGATTGCGCCGGACTCTCCCTGGTTCGGAGGAAGGCGTCTGATCCTGGAGGAACTTTCTTGAAAGGGAAGGGTTGCCGGCAGAACTGGACCGAGAGCGGATCACACGGTTCGAGCACGCGATTGTAGAGCCAGTTCCATTTTGCAGCCTTTGAACGTAATGCGCGTCGTGCCGATTCCTTCGAGTTGCTCGTGGCAGGCTCTTTTGCACTGTTCGGGGCGGCCGTCTGGCTCATCTCGACAGTCGAGAGGCAATCCAGTAGTCGACGCTGAATCTTCCCGGGCCGGAGCAGATCAGCCACACAAAGAAGAGTGCGTATAGGACTTCCGGAAGATAAAGGAAATCGTCCAGCCAGTTGAAGGGTGAGAGCCCTTTGGGCATCGCGGAAAGCTTTGTGGTAAGGATGGCCGCCAGCATATTGACCAGCAAAGCAACGCAGGCCACGCTGGACAGGAAACCTACGGTTAGCAGACCTCCGCCCACGAACTCGACAGCGGACACGAAGTAGGTCATCAGTCGCGGGAACGGCACATTGGCCGCGACCAGCGTTTCGTACATGGCTTGAGTATGGCGAGCAACAAAGAGCTTGTTCCCCCCTGAAATGGCGAAGAACAGCCCCAATGCAACCCGCACCAGCAAGGTCGCGTATGGCTCCAGGGCCCGGCTGCCCAGCAGCACAAAGCGGATCAAGCGCGACCATTCCATCACTTGCTTTCCCTTCTGGAAGGACGTCTAGGGATCATACTCCGAAGTGCTTTCGTACTGTGGTCCTAGCTGTTCCGGATTGCTGCGAGCTGCACAGGGACCAGACATGCCAGCATCTTCCAAGCCCGACACCGCACCAGCTTCAGCGTCTACAAAGCAGGCCTCGAAGACAGGCAACATTCCGAAACACTAACGTCACGGGTCATTTTTGACGGTACGTCTTCGAGATGGATGAGATGTTCAAACCGGCTCCAGTCGACATTGCGTTGTCCGCTGTTCTGCAGAGCGCCCTAAGCAATAGGTATGCAATCGTTGATCTGGGAGTGCCCTTGGACGACAGCATAACTGTCAGCGGGCATCGGCGGTTGGCGGCAGCTCAAAGGCTGTGGGGTATTCAATTCTTGAAGCCGAATCAATGGAGGCTGTAAAGGAATTATTGCAGGACCACCCCCATGGCCGGGTGCAAAATTTCACTGTTGAGATTTTTGAATGCCTGGCCATGCCGAGCGAGATCACCAACGCTGCGTGAGTGACTTAGGGGGTGGCGACTCGATTTTTTGTGACTCATCGGTGAACAGCGGCTTTGCATATGGGGACGGCAGCCTCTGTGTTGCTCTCCGTTGGCTTCGTCATGGCAAAACAGCACAAATCTTCGGCTGCCAGATCGCCACAACTATTCCTATCTGCGTAAAGGAACTCCGTGGTTTGTTATGCCTGTCCTCGAATCTTGATCTTGTCCACAATCTTTCGGTCACCCGCATACGATTGAGCGATGCGGAGTGCTAGGTCGTATTGCCTTTCCGTATCCACCGACCCAGTGAGGGTTACCGACTTATCGGTCGTCTTGACTTCGACATTCGTGTTCGCTAACGCGGGTTCGGCAATCAACTTTTCCTGAATCTGCCGTTGAACTTGAGCAGTGGACAAGCTATCTGAAGGTGGTGGTGCTTTCGTGTCAGGCGGCATCTGCTGCCTGGGTGCCTTGTCCTGCGGGAATGTCGGAGGCGTTGTGTAGGGTGGGCCGATCGGCGGCTGCTGCTGCGCGAAAGCTGAAGTCACAAACACCAAAACCAAACCCCAAAGCATGCGTTTCATACGCACCTCCTGAAGTGGCTCAAAGATTAGATGCAAGGGGCAAGGCGAGCGGTCGTCTGCCCTCAATTGCAATCTGGTTTTGACAATACATTGACTACTGTAGTTCCGATTTCTTCCCACGGGTGTAGGGTTGATTGAGAGACGGCAGTTGGCGATACTTAGGTCAAACCCTCCGGCGTTATCCCTGCTCAGATCGCGAAACACACTCGGGTTGTGGTGTCTTCATGAAAAGAGATCCAAAGTGAAACGCATGGATGAAGATCGGCACACGCAAACGATGGGTGGCACCCTTTAATCTTGAGGGATCACCGAGCTCGTTGATAGTCTCGAGTGCACGCGCATACTGATCTGCCGATGAGCGTTCCAGCCGTTGTCTTCACAACCTGCCAAATCGAGGAGCTCAAGTCGAACTGCGCGACAGTTTTCTGAGCTATCACGCGATAAGCGGCTCTTGACGTTTTTCTAATGGAGGGCGGAAGCGGAGTTCCGCCCTCTCTTCAAGCACGTTGCGAAGAATCACGTGCAGCATGTTTTTTCTCCGGCATCTAGAAATGTGCCAGCAATCGATCAAGGAGTGGCTCTTTCATCCTCTGTTCCTCGTCTTGCTCGGCCGGTTCCATGTTCATGACAGCCGAGACCTGTTCCGACCCTGGGACAACGAGAACGTCAAGGATCACGCCGCCCGGCAGATCGCCCAATGTAATTTGTTTGCCATCCGGGAACTCAAATATGTCCCGCTTTGGGTGTTTTAGCATTCTGAAAACCGCTCCGGCTTCTGGGCCGAAGGGCAGCAATGCTTGCTGATTTTCTGAAAACCGAAACATCACTTTGGTTCGGTCTATCAGGCAGACGGGGCAAGGGCGCGGGTTTTCGAGCTCGGTTTCACGCACCACCCAGTTGGAATCCCAGTTCATTTTCTTGATTCCAAGGCGCTGTCCCGCCTTGGCCTCTTCGATCTTGCTTGCATGCTCAGCCGAGAACCAACACATACGTTCATCCTCCAATCTTGGAAATTGAGTCGACCATCGAGGGATGGCCCCCAAGTTCTATTTTGGGATTTCAAGGCTTCTCCCCGCAGGTGGGAGTGAGGGTGTCGTGGGGTTCGGCGGATCTGATGCCTACTTCGTGGCCCTTGAGGTCTGAGCAAGCGCTCGGGTCGGTCTTTCCATCGCCCTATCCTCCTCCCAGACTCGCGGTTACACTATCACCAGAGGTTCGCCGAAGCAAGAGGGTGCACCGGTGCACCCTCGATTCGCGGGAACCTGAATTCCCCATAAGAATCATGCGGATGGTGCGGAAAGATGTCTCAGATCTGGTGCTCACGCATTGCACTTTCCTGATCGGCCCGAATGCGCAAACGGGACACCCGTTTGGCGGCGGAGGAGACTCTTTGCGGCAGTTAGCATCTTCGAGCACTTGTGAATGGGACTTGCAGTCCGCGAGTCTTCGAGGACAGACTCGCCCGTGCTCTGTTGAGATCTTACAAATCCCACGAGCCATGGGATGTAGCTAGCACGCAGCAGTCCGTGTTGTAAGAGTCCTGCGATCAACTGACAATCCTTTGTGTCTGTCTTATGCCCGAGAACCGCCTTGATTTGTTATACGAGATCAATGCTTCTTTACTAGACAGCCTACGCTACCTGCCAAAAGAGAACCCTAGTCTTTGCACCTATCAGGAGGATTGCAGCGATCCTCGACAGCACAGACTGTCTATAAGCTAGCAATTGCAGGTGAGCAAGCCGGATTCAACCTCGAACAAGTGATACAGATGCTGGACGCCGGGATCACCGTGGAGACTCTGCTCCAGTTGATCGAGTGGCGTCTTGGTGAGCTAGCCGCACGCGGTAGTCCAGGAAAATCCTTAGCTTTCTCCAGCAGCGCCAGTCAGCCGATGTTGCGGCGGACTAATAACGACTGCCTTCATAGTGTCGGCGCCTGACGGACGTCGCTCTCATCTGGAAATCCGGGTTAAGGGTATGCCACCGATGTCCAAGTCGAAGCCTAACTGCAGCCTTGCCGCCTCGGACATCAGGCCAGGATGCCAGGGCGGATCGAACACCACCTGCACATTCACCTCTTTCACTTCGGGAAGGCGCGACAACTTGCTCTCAACGTCGGCTCTCAGCACGTTGCCCATGCCGCAGCCTGGAGCGGTCATCGACATTCGGACATTAATTTTTTTTCCCCCATCTGCGCGTGCGGTAACTTCGCAGGAATAGATCAAGCCCAAATCGACAATGTTTACGGGAATTTCGGGATCGTACACGGTCTTGAGCTGATCCCAGACCATGGCCTCGCTGAAGACGCCGTGCGGAGTCTCTCGTTGTTCTTGAGCATCGGTGTTCGGAGGAAGCCCCAGCGCGTCTGCGTCTTTTGCATCAATTCGACACATGTAGCCGATCTCGCCGACCACCGTGTAGCTACTGCCCAAGACCTGTGAGATTCTCAGCATCGTGCCCGCTGGAATCACGCGGCGAATGCCACTCGGAATCGCGATTGCTTCGCACTCGCGTTTCAGCTCGATTAATTGGCCCATGCTCATAAAATTGCTCCCGCTACTCGGTTGAAACAGATTCTTGTTTTCCCTCCAAGGCAGCCTGCAACGTATGCCAGGCGAGGGTCGCGCATTTTACGCGGGTCGGGAATTGTGAAACACCCGAGAACACTGCGAGCTTGCCCAGATCAACCGGGTTTCCATTTCCGGTTGTCTGTCCCGTTACGGCCTGCCGAAAGCCTTCGAAGAGCGTTCTCGCTTGATCCGTTGTTTTTCCTTTCAGGCTTTGGGTCATCATTGACGCTGAGGCTCTGGAAATAGCGCACCCCGATCCCTGAAAAGTAATGTCGCGAATCAGATCTCCCTGCATCTGTACATAGACCGTGAGGCGATCGCCGCAGAGCGGATTGAACCCCTCTGCCCTATGATCAGCTCCCTTCAGTTCTCGGTAGTTTCTCGGAGCCTTGCTATGCTCCAGGATGATCTCCTGGTAGAGGTCGCGCAAATCTGCCATTATCCAAAGACCTCCCGCACCTTTTGGATGCCGCGCACCAGCAGGTCGATTTCTTCCTTTGTGTTGTAAAGAGCAAACGAAGCTCGGGCAGTTGCATCCACGCCAAAGCGTTCCATGACGGGCTGAGCGCAATGGTGTCCGGTGCGAATCGCTATGCCTTCCTGGTCAAGTATTGTTCCGATATCGTGCGGATGGATGTCCTCCATCACGAACGAGAGCACGCCAGCCTTCTCGCGTGCCGTTCCAACCAAGCGAACGCCGGGTAGATTGGAGACGGTTTCCGTGGCGTAGGTCAGCAACTCATGCTCGTAGGACGCGATATTTTTCATTCCAAGGTGGTTCAGATATTCGATTGCTGCCCGCAAGCCGACAGCGCCCGACATGTCAGGTGTACCCGCCTCGAATTTGTGCGGAACCTTGTTGTAGATCGTCTTCTCGAAGGTGACCGAACTGATCATGTCCCCGCCTCCCTGATATGGCGGCATGGCTTCCAGCAGGGAAGCCTTTCCGTACAAGACACCGATTCCGGTCGGTCCGTATGCCTTGTGCCCGGAGAAAGCGTAGAAATCGCAGTCAATCTCTTGTACATTGATAGGCAAACGCGGGGCCGCTTGAGCACCATCGACCAGCACGGGTATATTTCTCGCGTGCGCTATCTCTGCGATTGTCGCGACAGGATTCAAGCTGCCTAATGCATTCGAGACATGGCCGACGGCAACGATTTTAGTTCGCGGGCTGAGAAGGCGTTCGAATTCGTCAAGAATCAGCTCGCCATGGTCGTTGATTGGCGCGACTCGCAGTTTCGCGTGCTTTTCTTCGCAAAGCAGTTGCCACGGGACGATGTTTGAGTGATGCTCCATCGCCGTGATCAACACGTCATCGCCGGGCCCTACATGCGTCCGGCCATAAGTTTGCGCCACCAGGTTGATTGCCTCAGTCGCGCTGCGCACGAAAATGATTTCGCTCGAGCGGGACGCTCCCAGGAACGACTGCACGGTCTTGCGCGCCCTTTCATATTCTTCCGTCGCGCGCTCCGATAGGTAGTGCACGCCGCGATGGATATTGGCGTTGTCGTGTTCGTAATAGCGGACAATGGCGTCAATCACCAGCTTTGGCTTCTGGGATGTGGCGGCGTTATCTAGATACACGAGCTGGTGACCGCGAATTTGTTCTTGAAGTATCGGAAAATCGGCGCGAATGCGTTCTACATCGAAACGCGGGACCTCGTGAAGTAATGTCTCGCTCACATTCGCAGGCAATCCAGCAGCGGTACTCATCCAACCTCCTCCCAACTTCGTTCTGTGACCGGTTCGCCGTGGCTTACATCGTTCTGGCCTGGTGAACGACTCGCAACCGACAGTAAATGGCCACGGATCAGGCGCTCCGCGTGGTCGCGCGCGGGGCCAGGTTTCATGCGTTCCAGGCATTCGCCAGAAAAGGCAAGGAGCAGAATCCTCCGGGCAGACATCTCGTCGATGCCCCGTGATTGCAAATAGAAAAGTGCATCGGGGTCGATCTGGCCGATGGTTGCTCCGTGCGTGCACTTCACGTCGTCGGCATAAATTTCTAACTGGGGCTTGGTGTCGATCTGCGCATCGTCGGAGAGCAGCAGATTACGATTCGTCTGTTTGGCGTCGGTCTTCTGCGCTGCCTTATGCACGACGATCCGTCCGTGAAAAACGCCATGGGCACGGCCGTCAAGAATCCCGTTGTAGAATTGTCGGCTGCTGCAGTGCGGACTCGCATGCTCGACATACATGTAGTTGTCGAGATGCTGTCCGCCGTCGCCTATAAACAGGCCGTTGATCAGGCACTCTCCACCTTCGCCGGCCAGCACGGGATGGACGTTGTTCCGAACCAACCCGCCTCCCAACAGAAGCGAGTGCGAGGCAACGTTGGCGCTTCTATGCTGTTGAATCCGTAACGTAGAAATGTTGAACGCCTCCGTATGCTCTCGCTCGATCATGTAGTGGGAAGCCGTCGCGCTATCGCCGGCGATCAACTCTGTCGCGCTATTGCACAGCATTGTGCTGCTCCCCAGGGACACATACTCCTCAATGACCGTGGCCTGGCTCTCTTCTTCAAAGAGAAGTAGATTTCGCGGATGAATCATAGTCGGGACGGCGTAGGCCCGAGAAACAAACAGCAGGTGGATCGGCTTTTCCAATATGGCGCCGCGCCCGACGTGCACGAATGCACCGTCAGCGGCGAATGCGGTGTTCAGGGCAGAAAAAGGGTCGCGCCGAATACCGAGATAACGCCCGAGGTGGGGCTCGAGCTGTTCGGGGTGCTTTACGAGCGTTTCTTCTAAACCGGAAACGAATGTGCTCCGCCGCGCGTTGTCGAGCATGGATAATTCAGGCGCAAACTGTCCGTCGATAAAGACGAGCTCGACTGCGGCTTCTTCCATGCGCCAAGGTTGCAGGTCAGCTCCGGAGATCTGAACCGCACCTATTGGCGGCAACACAAATTGCGTGCGGGCAATCGCCGCGACATTCGTAAAGCGCCAGTCTTCATCGTGGGTGGTCGGAAAACCTGTCGCACAGAAGCGTGCGAATGCATCCTCACGAAGTCTATGAAGCCAAGGTAAGTGTTCAACGCGTGTTCGGCTCTGAAATTCCGTGAACCTTTCCAGATATGTCCCGACGTACTGAATTGCTGTCGTCACCTTGACCTTCCTCTAGTAGCCGGAAACCGGCACGGCTTGTCGCGCTTCACCCTCGATCCAGCCATAGCCTTTCTCTTCAAGTTCGAGCGCTAGGTTGGGGCCGCCCGATCGTACGATCCTGCCGTCTACGAGCACATGAACGAAATCCGGAACGATATGGTTCAAAAGCCGCTGGTAATGCGTGACCACAAGCATGGCGCGGTCCGGACTGCGCATGGCATTCACTCCTTTGGCGACAACCCTCAGAGCATCAATGTCGAGGCCGGAGTCGGTCTCGTCTAGGATCGCGAGCTTTGGCTCGAGCACCGCCATCTGCAGGATCTCGTTGCGTTTTTTCTCCCCACCCGAGAATCCCTCGTTGACCGAACGGTTCATGAGCTTTTCGTCCATCTCGAGGAACCTGAGTTTCTCGCGAAACATCGGCAGGAAGTCGATGGCATCCACCTCGTCGTCGCCATGATATTTGCGGATCGCATTTAGAGCTGAGCGGAGAAAGTACGTGTTGCCGATCCCGGGAATCTCCACGGGATACTGAAAGGCCATAAAAACGCCCTCGCAGGCTGCTTCCTCAGGTTTCATCGCCAAAAGATCTTTGCCGTTGAAGCGGACTTCCCCTTCAGTGACCTTATAGGCTTCCCGGCGCGACAACACTTGCGCGAGCGTGCTTTTCCCCGAGCCATTGGGGCCCATGATGGAGTGTACTTCGCCGGGATTCACTCGAAGGTCGATGCCTTTGAGGATTTCACCCCCACCGATCGCGACATGCAGATTCCTGATTTCGAGCAAGCTCATTGGTTCCTTTCCTCTTGTTTCTCTTCTTTGTTTGTCTCTTCTTTCTCTCGTTTTCGTTACCCAACACTGCCTTCTAGGCTGACGCCCAAGAGTTTCTGTGCCTCGACGGCAAACTCCATCGGCAGCTCTCGAAGTACCTGCTTGCAAAAGCCATTCACGATCATCGACACCGCGTCTTCGGTCTTCAGTCCCCGCTGCTGCAAGTAAAAGAGTTGATCCTCGCCGATCTTCGAGGTGGAAGCTTCGTGCTCCATCCGCGCGGTGGAGTTTTTCACTTCGATGTACGGGAAGGTGTGGGCACCACATTTGTCCCCGATCAGTAGGGAATCGCATTGCGTATAGTTGCGGGCTCCGGTAGCGCCTTTGAGGATCTTCACCATGCCACGGTAGGTATTCTGGCCGTGTCCGGCGGAGATGCCCTTCGAAACGATCGTGCTGCTCGTATTCTTTCCCAGGTGAATCATCTTGGTGCCGGTATCGGCCTGCTGATAATTGTTGGTCAGAGCTACTGAATAAAACTCTCCGACAGAGTTGTCGCCCTGCAGAATGCAGCTTGGATACTTCCAAGTGATGGCCGAGCCGGTCTCCACCTGTGTCCAGGAAATCTTTGAGTTCACACCTTGGCATTTCCCGCGCTTGGTGACGAAGTTGTAGATTCCTCCCCGACCTTGCTTGTCGCCCGGATACCAGTTCTGCACGGTCGAGTACTTGATCTGCGCGTTGTCGAGGGCCACCAACTCGACGACCGCCGCGTGCAATTGGTGTTTGTCACGGATCGGCGCCGTGCAGCCTTCGAGATAGCTGACGTAGGCGCCTTCATCGGCAACGATAAGCGTGCGTTCAAACTGGCCGGTCTCAGCCGCATTGATACGGAAGTAGGTTGACAACTCCAAGGGACAGCGAACGCCCTTCGGGACGTAGACGAAGGATCCGTCGGTGAATACGGCGGCATTTAGGGCGGCGAAGAAGTTGTCGGTGTGGGGCACGACGGAGCCGAGATATTTCTGGACCAATTCAGGATGCCTCTGCACAGCCTCTGAGAATGAACAGAAGATTACCCCGAGTTCCGCCAGCTTTTCCTTAAAGGTTGTCGCAACGGAAACGCTGTCGAAAACCGCATCCACTGCGACCCCGGCCAGCATCTTTTGCTCTGCAAGTGGAATGCCCAGCTTCTCGTAGGTACGGAGGATTTCGGGATCGAGTTCGTCGAGGCTCTTCAACTCCGGCTTCTGCTTGGGTGCCGAATAGTAGACGATATCCTGGTAATCGATCGGTCCGTATTTGATGTTGGCCCACTTCGGTTCCGCTTGCGCTTTTTCGAGCGAGCCCCAGTGGCGATAGGCTTTCAGTCTCCAGTCGAGCATGAACTCGGGCTCGCACTTCTTCGCCGAGATGACGCGGATGATCTCTTCGTTGAGGCCCTTCGGAACCCGCTCATCCTCGATGTCGGTGACAAAGCCCCACTTGTAATCGCGCTCGGCAAGATCGCGAATTGTATCTACGTTTATGTTCATTGCATGCTCCCGGGTACAACGCTCACTGTCGGCACCAGATTTCCTCGACCGTCTCGGATTGCTGTGAGTCGCATGGGCCTGATCAGGTCGGAGAGCGTCACTCTTTCAAGTGCTCCACGGACAACCTGGTTGATGATTCTCTGGTTATCTTTGATGGGACAAGACGACTCCAGTCCGCAGAGCCCTGCGATGTCTAGGCTGCATTCCGTCAGAGCCAATGGTCCTTCCAGAGCCGCAATGACCGCCGCAATACTGATCAAATGCGGCTCTCGCGCCAGCGTGTATCCGCCTTTCATGCCGCGATGTGAGTCCACCAGTCCCCCCTGAAGCAAGGCTTTCAAGATCTTGCTGACGGTTGGAACCGGGAGGTGGCATTGCACCGCGAGAGCGCGAGCAGTGTGCAACCGCTCCACAGGCGAACGCGCAATGTGGCTCATCAAGACCAGCCCATAGTCAGTCAATTTCCCTAGTCGAATCATCGGTAACCTGCTGTAAAATCAGCGTGTTGTGCAATCCTGTATAAATAGTACTAATTCGGTAAACTTTTATTGTACGGCGAGCTATTGCTGCTGGCAAGGTAGCGTTCATGGAAAATGGGCAAAGGGGTTGTGAGTGCTGATCACGAGAAGAGCCGTGTATGGCGTGATGGCAATGAAATACGTGGCTGAACGTGGAGTCGCTGGGGCGATTAGCTCTTCAGAACTTGCGGGGGCGTATGGGTTGCCTCAAGAAACGCTTGCCAAAGTTCTTCAGCATTTGGCAGACGCCGGATTGCTGGTAGCGCACCACGGGGTCAGAGGAGGCTACACCTTGGGACTCGACCCAGACAATATTTCTTTGCTCGACGTGATACGTGCGAGCGGGAACTCGGTCCCGAGTCCTCTGAGATTGAATTCTCGACCACTTACCACGGTGGATCGCACAATTGAGAACGTATTAAACGGTATGACAATGGTTGATATCTTTGAACACAACGAAGATGCGGGCTCGCAGCGCGAGTGTAAGGCGTCTAGGTTCTTTGCACACCTTCCTTGCCAAAGGTAGAAGCCTGCCAAGCGCCTAGCATGTTGTGGGTTCCCGGCGATTTGTCGTAGGTCTACTACAATTACGTTCTGTAGGATGTCCGAGTTCAATCGGGTTGCTTTGCCGTATCCGAAGGAGCGGTCGAAGAACTCCACAACGATTGCGGCGATTACAGCATGAGCCTTGATTGGGTCGCTCGGTGCTTTGGCACGTTGCTCGGGATGATCCAGGAGCGGTAGGGCGTCAAAGCTGTTGTGTTTCGTTCCTCGAATAACGAATACTTCCGGAGCTACCCAGGCCGCCAAGTATCGTTGAGCTAGGCTTTGAGAAACGATTGAAGTTCCCCAGGTCGAGTTTATAAGGAGCAAGAACGGTTTTCTGCTTGGCTTTGGCCGCAAGTAAAAAAATGGGTTAAGTCCATCAAGGCACGCACACGCTTTGAATACGACGTATTCCAGGCAGGCCCGTGTCGCTGCTTGTCCACCCATCGAGTGGCCATCCAATCTCTTCGACAAAGACGGGTGCCTGCTAAAACTGTAAGGGTTTAATTTCTAGCGATTCTCCGTAAGCCTTCAACTCTAGAAGGCAGGCATCGGCACTCTGAGAGCCAAGGACATGAGCTGTCAGCACTCGCCGTCCGGTTCTGTCACGAGAGCGAGCGGAGGTAGTGTTGAAAGCCTTCGCAACGGTGATCAGCGACCCGACCTGATCGTCACTGCTCTCGCGCGCATCCCAATTTGGAAGGACACCCATCAGCATGATGGCGCACGTGATGAACAAAACAGTCTGGGCCAAAGTCTTCATAGTGGATCAGCAGTTGGTCTTGTCAGTGTGCGTCCGTTCGCCGGGCTTCGGTTCCGCGACTCATTCTTGAAGTCGCACACAAACGCGACACTACCTCACTCTTGAGAATGACTCTTAAACACTTTGGCGATCAACAAAAATGAGGAAGTTTGAAAGAGATTGTTAGGTTTTACGAAAGCACGACGCGTCGGTCCCGGTCTAGTGGAAAGACCCACGGATGGAACCGGACCGAAGCATTCGACGTCATGCAGATAGCGGCTGAGTTGATGGGGCATCGGGTGTCATCCGCGGCCAACGGCCATGGACCAGGGTTACGATATCGTCCTAACGAGGTTCGGATTCGTTCCATCTCATTTGCCGAGCAGCCGGCAGACTGCGGGCATGGGCGGCTCTGATCTAGCGCTCTCGATCCAGAGAGAAAACCCAGCACAGCGGATAGCGATGATTCCCGGGGGATCCTTTGCGACCGTGAGTCGATCTATTCAACGTAAACTCGGTGACATTCCTGTACTTCGGGGAGAAGAGGTTTTTGACGCTATGAAAGAACTGCGCTACGAGCAGGAGCCACCCGATGGGGGAGAGTTGTCGCTCGCATCGGTGGATAGGGTAATTGTGGTCCAGACGAAGCGCAAACAGGCTGCGAAGAAGTCTCGTGCCGTAAGTGGAGACCTTCGGGCCTAATCCTTCTGCGCCTTCCGCCACTTGGCCCACCGTTGTTTCTGAGCGGTACGGATTCGGGCGATTGCGGCGGCTGACAGCGTTCTCTTTCGGCTGGCGCTGGAGACACCCCTCTCGCCTTTAGCGTTCGCCCAGCGAGCGCGCTGAGCTGCTGCAATCCGTGCGCGACCTGCCGATGAGATTCGTCCCCTGCGGTTTTCGCTCACGCCCGACAGGGCTGAGATTGCTTCGGTGAGGCCATGAAGCCGGGCTGCGAGGCGGATCCGTTCCTGCTCCAGCTGATTGAGGGCGGAGGCTAAATTGGACATGGCAGGGGATTGTACAACGTACCACCCTGTTTTCTCCCCAAAAGAAAAACCGCACCGGAGGGTTGGGCATGTTCCAGCGCGGTCTTTTTCGTTCTTCTCGTCCCTTGGAACTTTCATATCCCGACGCTGGAGAGCGGGCAATACGGGGTTATTTGGATACGGCAAGGCTGCTTTACATTACCCTCGTGATCTTTTGAATCCATCTAGTTGCGATCGCCAAGATGAGGAGGAGAACCTTCCTTCTAGACGCGAGTGCCGTAGCCGACACAACGTTCCAGTCGCAGGCTCGGGACTCCATTGAGATGGCAAGCGTTGGATGTTCAGAAAGCCCCCGCAGACTGCCACGCGTAAGTCGCACCAAACACACCCCTCAGCATGTCCTTATGGATAGTTCCAGAAGCATGTGATTTCGGAACGGTGGTGTTAGAGGGGAGCCTATGCAGCGAAAGGACCGAGCCGTTAAAGTGATGACCAGTCGAGGAGGTCTTGGCGGCCGGATTCACGGGGCACGTTCTATCTCCTCAGTGACCACGCACGATCTGCACTGCCACGATCATTAACTGCATGAGCGTTGCGGCCAGAATCGCCCACGTAGCAAACCCCATGCGCCTTCCGGACTTCTCAATGCTCGCGGCGAACGCGGTCATTTTCCGTAGGCTGCGTAATTCAAGTTCGGTCTTGGCGGCCTCGCTCCCGATACTTCCCGGCATATGCTCAGCAACCATTTTCATGAGTTCTTCGTCGGATTTTTTGTGTATTTCAGTTGGATCCATGAGCGGGATGGTACACCCGAACGAGGTGCGCCAGTGCTCGGTGCAGGCATCCGGCCGCTCACGACGAATGAACGTTACGCTCAGCTTCTGGCATCGCTCCAAGAGCGCCCGTCATCTAGAGCGTAGCAGCCGGGGGCGACTTGGGATCTTTCAGGAGAGCAACGTCAAGCGTAAGATTTCCACGTGGCGAGAATCTGGAGAGTCGTACTATTCATAATTCTTCTGGCCGCACTGGCGGCCTTGGTTATTTTGTCGGCACGGAAAAAACACCATGAAACTGACAG
>Ga0307471_100001223_pt1 | contig 13956 bp, 13 predicted proteins | sample atmos_gasesAM3C__2_FD_204566 | JGI IMG/M metagenome (GOLD analysis project Ga0307471, IMG submission 204566) | Hardwood forest soil microbial communities from Morgan-Monroe State Forest, Indiana, United States - atmos_gasesAM3C_515 | ecosystem: Environmental > Terrestrial > Soil > Temperate... | reverse complement strand
GAACCAGCTATCGATGATCAAAGCTCTGAGCGCGTCGTCCGCGCTGCCGCGCGGCGGAGGAAGTTGATGAACAATGGCTTCGAGAATCTCCTCCGTCCCGATACCCTCTTTGGCGCTGGCTAAAATCGCGTTTGAAGCATCCAGCCCGATCACATCCTCAATGTCTTTCTTGACCCGTTCCGGTTCGGCGCTGGGCAGATCGATTTTGTTAATGACCGGAAGAATTGCCAGGTTGTGGTCCAACGCCATATGCACGTTGGCAACCGTTTGCGCTTCTACGCCCTGGGCTGCGTCCACAACCAGCAGCGCGCCCTCACAAGCCGCGAGGCTGCGGGACACTTCGTAGGTAAAATCAACGTGTCCCGGCGTGTCGATTAAATTGAGCTTGTACTCCTCGCCATTTTTCGCCCGATAACGCAAGCACACCGGACTGGCCTTGATCGTAATGCCCCGCTCCCGTTCCAGGTCCATGCTATCGAGTATTTGAGCGGTTTTTTCCCGATCCGAGACAGCCCCGGTGAACTCCAACAGACGGTCAGCCAGTGTGGATTTGCCGTGGTCGATATGGGCGATGATGGAAAAATTTCGGATGTGATCGACGCTCATAGGCGCGAGGTCTCGCGACAATAGTCGATGGTTTTTTTCAGGCCTGTTGCCAGTGGCACTTCCGCCTTCCATCCGAGCGTGTGTCTCGCCCGGGATGTCTTCAGGCAACTACGACGCTGTTCGCCGATCTTCGCAGGGCCGTGGACGGCCTCGATCGTGCTGTTTAATCCTTGTCGCAGTAGTTTACAAATGGTTACTACGTCCGTTTCTTTGCCGGTTCCGATATTGATGGGCCCGACATATTCGGATTTTAGTGCGGCTACATTCGCTTTGACGACGTCGCCGACAAAGACATAATCGCGCGTCTGTTTGCCGTCTCCATTAATCAACGGGCTCTTGCCGGTGAGTAACTGTGAGATAAAAATCGCCACGACCCCAGCTTCGCCCTTGCTCGATTGTCGCGGACCATACACATTGGAGTAACGCAGCGCCACAAAAGGCATCCCGAAGGCCGCATGATAGTAGGCGAGATACAGCTCTCCGGTCTTTTTACTCACGCCGTAGGGGCTCAGCGGCTCCTGCGGATGTTCCTCGTCCGCCGGAATGGGTTCCTTATCGCCATATACGGCGCCGCCGGAGGAAGCGAAGATCACTTTCTTGACGCCGGCATCTTTGCAGGCTTCGAGAAGGTTGACAAAACCGATGATGTTGATGCGCGCGTCCAGCAGGGGATCTTCGACAGAACGGCGCAGGTCCATCTGCGCGGCATGATGATTGAGCGCGTCGGGCTTGATTTTGCCAATGAGCGCCGCTGCATCCTGATCTGCTATGTCCAAGCTGTGAACGATGGCCTTGGGATTGAGGTTTTCCTTTCGTCCGGTCGAAAAATCGTCTATGACGTAAACCTCATGCCCCTGGTCGATGTACGCATCGACGATGTGGGATGCAATGAACCCCGCGCCGCCCGTAACCACTATTTTCACGATTTTTGTTCCAGTAAGCGCTGGCGAAAATATTCGATGGTCTTGCCCAAACCTTCTTCCAGTCCGACCTTGGGCTCCCAGCCGAGAATTCGTTTCGCCTTGGCGATATCAGGCTGGCGCACCTGAGGATCGTCCTCGGGGAGCGGCTTGTAGACGATGGAACTATTCGACGCAGTAAGCTCGATGATCTTCTTGGCGAATTCCAGCACCGACATTTCGTGGGGATTGCCGATATTGACGGGAAGGTGATGATCGGCCTGCAGCAATCTTTGAATTCCAGCCACGAGGTCGTCAACATATTGAAAGCTTCGGGTCTGTTGTCCTTGGCCGTAGACGGTCAACGGTTCGCCCTTCAGCGCCTGCGTAATAAAATTCGGCACAACTCGACCGTCGCGCATGCGCATGCGCGGCCCGTAGGTATTGAAGATGCGGACAATCCGCGTGTTCAGACCGTGGTATCGGTGGTAAGCCATGGTCATAGCCTCAGCGAAGCGCTTCGCTTCGTCGTAGACGCCCCGCGGACCGACCGGATTCACATTGCCCCAATACTCTTCATTTTGCGGACGCAGCTGCGGATCGCCGTAGACTTCGGAAGTCGAGGCGAGGAGAAAAACCGCTTTTTTGGATTTCGCCAGGCCCAGCGCGTTATGGGTTCCGAGAGAGCCTACTTTGAGCGTCGGGATCGGCAGTTCGAGATAATCGATGGGACTCGCCGGAGACGCAAAGTGTAGCACATAGTCCAAAGGCTCGTGCACCTCGATATATCGGCTGACGTTATGAGCAACGAACTTGAACCGTGGGTGCTTGGAAAAACCCGCTACGTTTTCCCGCGCCCCGGTGGAAAAATCGTCCATGCAAATGACTTCATGGCCTTGCGCAAGAAAACTTTCGCACAGATGTGAGCCGATGAAACCCGCCCCACCCGTGATCAAAAACCTAGCCATCGGCGCGACCTATGGAATAATATTTGAAGCCAATTTTTTTCAGATCCTCGGCATCGTAAATATTGCGTCCGTCGAAAATCACTGGCTGCTTTAACAACTGTTTTATACGCTGGAAGTCGGGACGGCGAAACTCATTCCACTCGGTCAGCACTAACAATGCCGCGGCGCCGGGTAATGCGTCATAATTCCGGTGCACGCATTGAATTTGATCGCCAAAGATTTTCTTCGCCTCGTCCATCGCCTCGGGGTCGAAGGCTTGAATTTTCGCCCCTGCCTTCAAGAGAGAGTCGATGACTGTAATAGACGGCGCGTCTCTCATGTCGTCCGTGCGTGGCTTGAAGGACAAACCCCAAATCGCAAACGCAAGTCCGGACAAGTCCGAACCGAAATGGCGTTTGACTTTGTCCACGAGAAGAAATTTTTGCCGCTCATTTACTTGCTCCACGGCTTTGAGCAAAAGCATCTCCGGCTTGTCACCGCCCATGCTGATCGCCGCGCGAATATCCTTGGGGAAGCAGGAGCCCCCGTAGCCCACTCCCGGAAATATAAAATGGGGCCCGATGCGCCGGTCCATGGCCACTGCGCGCCGAACCTCATTGATATCCGCTCCCATAGACTCGCACAGCCGCGCCATTTCGTTGATGAACGATATTTTGGTGGCAAGCATGGCATTGGCGGCGTATTTGCTCATCTCGGCGCTGCGGCTATCCATAATAAGGATTGGGTTTCCTGTGCGGACGAAGGGCTCATACAGTTCTTTGACGGCATCGAGAGCTTCGCTGTTATCCCCACCGAGGACCACACGATCCGGTTTCATAAAATCATCCACCGCGGCCCCTTCCTTGAGAAACTCGGGATTGGAAACCACCGCAAAGGGATGCGAAGTTTCCTCGGCAACCCATTCCTTGATCTGATCTGCGGTACCCACTGGAACCGTGCTCTTGGTAACGATGATTTTAAAAGAATCCATTGCCTTGGCAATACTTTTGACAGTCGCCCGCACGTGTTCCAGATTTGCCTGTCCGTTGGCTCCTTGAGGAGTACCGACTGCAATGAAAACGATGGCCGAGCCTTTGACCGCTCCCGAAAGATCCATCGTAAAAGACAGTCTTTGCTCTTGCGCATTGCGCCGGACCATTTCTTCCAATCCCGGCTCGTAAATCGGCACCTTGCCCTCTTTGAGCAGCGCTATTTTGCTTTCATCGATATCGACACAAGTCACCTCATGACCGTTCTCGGCAAAACAGGTGCCTGCCACAAGACCTACGTATCCGGTTCCAATCACCGCCAAGTTCATGCACTTTTCCTTTCCCCGAGAATCTCGCCAACCACGAAAACCGGCCGGCCCTGGGATTCATGATAGGTTCGAGCCAACATCTCCCCAAGAAGTCCCATGGTAATAAACTGAAAGCCGATGAAGATCAGCAACACGGCGAGTAGCAGCAAAGGCCGGTTGCCGATGGTGACGCCGCGAAAAAATTTCTCGAAACTGAGATAAATGGCGATCAGGAAACCCACGCCGCCGCTGATCACGCCGACGGGTCCAAATATGTGCGACGGTCTTGTGGAATAGCTGATCAAGAACTTGACGGTCAGCAGGTCCAGCACCACCCGTAAGGTTCGCGTCACGGCGTATTTTGAAGTGCCCCGCAGTCGTGGACGGTGATGCACCTTGAGTTCCGCGATGCGGGCGCCTCGCTCGTGGGCAATAGCCGGGATAAATCGGTGCATCTCTCCATAGAGCTTGAGGTTCTTGGCGACATCGCTACGCATGGCTTTTAAGGTGCAACCGTAATCGTGCACTTTCACTTGCGTCGTCCATGAGATCAGTCGATTCGCAATCCTGGACGGGAGCCGCCGACTGATGAGGGAATCCTGACGGGAAAAACGCCAGCCGCTCACGAGATCGTTTCCTTTGTCAAGCTCGGCGAGCAGGGCTGGGATGTCAGCCGGGTCGTTCTGTCCGTCGCCGTCCATCGTTACAATAATTTTTCCCTCACAATGGGCCAGCCCCGCCGCCAATGCCGCAGTCTGTCCGAAGTTGCGCTTTAGCCGCACCACGCGCAGATGCGGTTCTTGCTTATGCAACCGCGCCAGCACATCGAATGTGCTGTCCTGGCTACCATCGTCCACGATCACGATCTCATACCTTTTGCCCAAGGACCCCACCACCGATTTGATTTCCTGGACAAGCGGTTCGACATTTTCCTCTTCGTTATAGACGGGAATAACTATGGACAGCTCCATCGGCTCAAGTTTGAAAGTCCGTTAGCTGGACGAAACGCTGGTAACGTTCTTCGATATCAGAAAGCGACGCCGTGGTAAGTCGCTTGACCCCAAAATCCTCCACAGTAAAAGATGCCACCACCGATCCATAAACGATGGCGCGCCGAATCCCGCGTTGGCTCGTGTCACCCGAGCGGGCCAACTGCCCGAGAAAACCGCCGGCAAAAGAATCGCCGGCTCCCGTGGGATCGAAAACTTCTTCCAATGGATAGGCAGGCGTAGCAAACACCGAGGAATCGGAAAATTGCAACACGCCGTATTCGCCCCGCTTGATCAATACCGCTTTTGGACCCATTTTTAGTATGCCCCGGGCCGCGCGTACGATGTTGCTTTCACCGCTTAAGAGCCGAGCTTCCGAATCATTGATCACCAGCATTTCGACCCGCTTTAAGACCTTGTGCAGTTCCTGGGTGCTTTCGCGGATCCAATGATCCATGGTATCGCAGACAACGAGCTTCATGCGGCGAATCTGATTGAGCACTTCCACCTGCATCACGGGATCTATATTCCCCAAGAATACATATTCGGCGTCGCGATAGCGTTCCGGCAATTGAGGCACAAATCCGGCCAAGACATTGAGATGCAGCTCCAGCGTGTCGCGGACATTGATATCCTCGTGATAGCGCCCGCGCCAATGAAAAGTGTTGCCCTCCTCACGCTTAAGACCTTCCAGGTCGATCTTTCTCTGGGAAAATAGATCGAGGTATTCCTGCGGAAAGTCCCGGCCAATCACGCCGACGACGCGCACCGGAGTAAAGAAGCTTGCCGCCAACGCGAAATAAGAGGCCGAACCGCCGAGAATGCGCTCTGCGGAACCATAGGGAGTTTCAATGGAATCAAAAGCAACGGTTCCAACAACCAAAACGCTCATCCAAAAAGCTCCTCATTTCGGATTTCGAATTTCAAAATCCTCGTCCTAAAAATCCGTTTCGAAATTGGAATTTCTCACAAGTATTTGCCGATGATTGGCCGTAGATCAGCGCGAATCTTTTTCGGAATTCGCGACGGTTCCGTAATAATAGCATTCTTTAGCGACGACGCACAGGCGCACGAGCGTAAATCCGACAAAGAGGGGACGACGCGCCTTATCGTTTCCTGCGCTAGCGCGACGTTTTGCGCGATGATCCTCAGGACGTGCTCGATTTCCACGTCCCCCGCCGCTTGGTTCCAGCAGTCATAGTCCGTCGCCAGCGCCAACGTGCCAAAGCAGATTTCGGCTTCCCGAGCCAATTTAGCTTCCTGTAGATTTGTCATGCCGATGACGTCCGCGCCCCAACTGCGATACAAATGCGATTCCGCACGCGTCGAGAACTGGGGCCCTTCCATGCACAAATAAGTTCCCTTCGCGTGTACCTTAGCACCTGCTTGCGCTGCGGCGTTGCTCAACCCTTCGCAAAGATCCTTGCAAAAAGGATCGGCGAAACTCACGTGGGCTACAATGCCTCTGCCGAAAAAGGTGTTTGGCCTCTGCGTCGTCCGGTCAATGAACTGATCCGGAACCACGAGATGGCCCGGGGCGATCTCTTCCCGCAAGCTGCCCACGGCGCTGACGGCGATAATGCGCTCGACACCTAGTTTTTTCATCCCGAAAATATTGGCGCGAAAATTTACTTCGGTGGGCAACCAGCGGTGACCTCGGCCATGACGCGGAACGAAAACCAGTTCGGTTTTCCCCAGCCTACCTTTGATGAACTTGTCGGACGGTTTACCGAAAGGCGTTCTAACCGCAACTTCTCGAATCTCCTCTAATCCCTCCATTTGGTAGAGACCGCTTCCCCCGATTACGCCAACCACCGCCGGGCTCATGTTTATTGTTGCGCCTCGGCTACCACCATGACCTGCGGTCTTCTCCGATGCTGTTCTTCACCTTGTAATTGTCCGCAAGCCGCTTGGATATCGTCGCCTCGGGGACGGCGCACGTTGATCTGAATGCCATGCGCGTGAAGCACATTCTGAAACCGATCAACGGCCGCGGCCATCGGTCGGCAAAATTCGCTTCCGGGATGAGGATTGAAGGGAATCAAGTTGACTTTGCAGCGCAGACCGCGAAGCAACTCGCAAAGTCCCAGCGCATCCTGCTCCGAATCGTTGACGCCGTCGAGCAACACATACTCGAAGGTAATCCGCTTGCGCCGTGGAATGGGAAGAGAACGGCAACATTCCATGAGCTGTTGCAAAGAATACTTGCGATTGACCGGCATCAGACGGCCCCGTAGCTCGTCCGTGGGCGCATGGAGCGAAACCGCGAGATTCACCCGCGTCTCTTCCATGAGCCGCTTAACCTGAGGGACGAGTCCGACGGTGGAGAGCGTAATCCGCCTTGGGGAAATGCCCAGCCCCCAATCCGTATCAGACATGACGCCCAGGGCCCGCACCGTTTGGGTATAATTGGCTAACGGTTCCCCCATCCCCATGAGGACGACGTGAGTAAGGCGCTGGCCCTCCGCCAGAGTTCTGCCTGCTTCGATTATTTGATCGAGGATCTCGCTGGACTTTAGGTTTCTCTTCAATCCCAAGACCGCAGTGGCGCAGAAAGCGCAGCCAAAACCGCAACCGACCTGAGTGGAGATGCACAGAGTAAGCCGCTTTGTCTCGGGGATGAGCACGCTCTCGATGGATTGTCCATCCGCCAGACCGAAGAGAAACTTGACCGTGCCATCGCGAGACTCAGCGCGACGCAGGATTTCTAAACGACTGATATCGAATGCGTCAGCGAGCTGGACGCGAAGCGAGCCTGACAGATTCGTCATCTCGTCAAACGAGGTGGCGCGCTTCTGAAATAACCATTGCCAGATTTGCTTGGCCCGGTACGCTGGCTGGTTGAGCGCGGCGAGATGGGCTTCGAATTCCTCGAAGCTCAAGTCTTTGATATTGGGCTTTGTGGTACTGTTCATCGTTCCGCAAATCCCGTAGGGGCGGGTTTAAAACCCGCCCCTACATAAGAACGCATGCGCCGTTTTGGTCAGCGATGAATTTCGTCGGGGCGGAAGAAAAAAGCGATTTCTGTGGCCGCCGTCTCAGCTCCGTCAGAACCGTGCACGGCATTTTGCTCGACGTCCTTCCCGCAATCCTTGCGGATAGTGCCTGGCACCGCCTTTGCAGGATCGGTGGCTCCCATGATTTCACGATTTTTCATGATGGCGCTTTCGCCCTCCAGCACCGAAACAAATATGGGGCCCGACGACATGTACGCGCAAAGGCCCTCGAAAAAGGGCCTTTCCTTGTGCACGGCATAGAAGGCCTGCGCTCGTTCTGGGGTGAGCCGGACGAGTTTGCCGGCGGCGATCCTCAGCCCTGCAACTTCAAAGCGCTTCAGAATCTCGCCAATCAAATTTCGCCCCACCGCATCGGGCTTGATAATAGACAACGTTCTTTCAACACTCATGCTTTTCCTAAAGCCTCCTGCATGGTACGACCGATCAATGCCGGCGACGCTGCCATCCGGATTCCCGCCTTTTTCATAGCTGCGATTTTTTCTTTAGCGGTCCCCTTGCCGCCGGAGATGATCGCCCCGGCGTGTCCCATCCGTTTTCCCGCTGGAGCGGTCTGTCCGGCAATGAAGCCAACCACCGGCTTTTTCATATTGGCTTTGATCCACGCTGATGCATCTTCTTCGGCGCTGCCACCGATCTCGCCGATCATGACCACGGCTTCTGTTCCCGAATCGCGATTGAACAGATCGAGCACATCGATGAACTCAAAACCATGCACGGGATCGCCACCGATCCCGACACAGGTCGATTGCCCCATGTCCAAACGGGTCAATTGATCAACCGCTTCATAGGTAAGAGTCCCGCTGCGCGAAACTACGCCGATGCTTCCGGCACGATGGATGTGCCCGGGCATAATTCCGATCTTGCAGGCCCCCGGAGTAATAACGCCGGGACAATTAGGCCCCAACAGTTGCGATCTCCGACCGTCGAGATATTTCTTTACCCGCACCATGTCGCGTACCGGGACGCCCTCGGTGATACAAATGATGAGCGAAATACCCGAATCTGCCGCCTCCATGATCGCGTCCGCAGCAAAAGGCGGGGGCACATAGATCACCGTCGCGTTGGCGCCGGTCTCGGCCACAGCCCGAGAAACCGTGTCGAAGATAGGAATGTCTTCGAACGAAGTGCCGCCTTTGCCAGGGGTCACACCGGCAACCATCTGCGTCCCATAGGCCTTACATGCCCGCGTATGGAACTGGCCCGTCGCGCCCGTGATGCCCTGGGTCAGGACACGCGTGTTCTTGTCAACTAGAATGGCCATCGAAGCCAATGCAAATTATTCGATTTCTCATCCAGCATTTTTAATTCTTCATTTTGAATTTTTAACTTCTTTTACGATTTTTTCCGCCGCCTCCGCCATCGTTTCCGCCGATATGATAGCCAATCCCGACTCGGCAAGAATTTTTTTACCGATATCCACGTTGGTCCCCTGCATTCTCACGACCAATGGAACAGTAACCTTTAATTCCCGCGCCGCATCTACCACTCCTTGAGCCAAGACATCGCAGCGCATGATACCGCCGAAGATATTGACCAATACGCCGCGCACTCGCGGGTCCGATAACAAGATCTTGAAGGCCTGCGAGACTTTTTCTTTGTTGGCTCCGCCGCCGACATCGAGAAAGTTAGCCGGCTCACCGCCGCAGAGCTTGATAATATCCATGGTCGCCATCGCCAAACCGGCGCCGTTCACCATGCAAGCGATATTGCCGTCAAGTGAAATATAAGAGAGCTCGTACTTGCTCGCTTCTATCTCGCGGGCATCTTCCTCATCCAAGTCACGCAGCGCGGCAATTTCCTTTTGGCGAAAGAAAGCGTTGCTGTCGAAGCTCATTTTGGCGTCCAGCGCCATTGCTTGGCCTTCTTTGGTCAACACCAGCGGATTGATTTCCGCCAACGAGCAATCGCACTCGTCGAAGGCGCGGTACAGAGCCAACATCATGGCGACGAGCTTGCCAACTACCTCCGCAGGCACATTTAGGGCATAGGCCAAACGGCGGCACTGGAACGGCAGCAAGCCAACCGCCGGATCGATGAGCTCCTTGAGAATCTTTTCGGGCTGCTTGGCAGCGACTTCTTCGATTTCGACACCGCCTTCAGACGAACAAATCACTGCCACGCGTGATTGAGCGCGGTCGAGCACCATACCAAGATAAAGCTCACGTTCGATATTCAACGTCTGCTCGACCAGAACTTTTTTAACCTGACGTCCTTCCGGCCCGGTTTGATGCGTGACCAGGTTCTTGCCGAGGATTTCGCTGGCCTTTTTCTCCGCGTCTTCAGGACTGCTTGCGAGCTTGACGCCCCCCGCTTTGCCACGCCCACCCGCGTGAATCTGGGCTTTCACCACGGAGCGGCCGCCGAGCTCGACGGCGGCCGCCTTGGCTTCTTGCGGCGTTGACGCGATCTTTCCCAAGGGGACGGGAACGCCGAAACGTTTTAGAATATCCTTGGCCTGATATTCGTGGATGTTCACAGACTCATGCCATTAATAAAGTGAGACGCTAAGACTAAACTATTAGCCCTGTTCCGACATCAATTCGAGCATTGCAGTGACCCTTGTCCTGGGTAACCAGGTGCAAATTTGGCTTGCTCGATGCTTCACCAGTGGTGATGTTTTTGATTTCATCAGCTTAACGGCCTTTCAGCCAAAGTTTTTCCGAGATTTATGGACTTTTATTGTCGGAACAGGGTTAGCCCCAGGGTCTCAACATAGGTTCAGCCCCGATCAATTACGATACGCCCAGAACGCGGTTCATCGCCTGTACGATGTCTTTGACATGGTTGAGGGATTCATCAAACGCTTTCTTGTCGCTGGCACTGAGATTGATATCGATAATTTTTTCGACGCCGCCGGAGCCTATGATGACCGGAACGCAAAAATAGTAACCGTTCACTCCATATTCGCCTTCGAGCAGGGCCGCACAAGGCAAGATCTCCTTCTTGTCAAAGAGAAAGGCCTCGGTCATACGGATCGCCGCCGATGCCGGCGAAAAATAGGCGGATCCGGTTTTCAGCAATGCGACCACTTCGCCGCCCGCGTTGCGCACCCGCGCTTCGATTTCATCAAGACGTTTCGCCGCGATCAGCTTTTCGACCGGCATTCCTCCGACTAAACAAGTGCTCCGAACCGGCACCATGTCGTCGCCGTGCCCGCCCAAAACCATCGCGGCCACACTATTCACCGACACATGCAGTTCCTTCGCTATAAAGGAACGGTAGCGCGACGAATCCAGAATTCCAGATTGACCGACGACGCGATTTTTAGGGAACCCGGTGACCCGTTTCATTAATGTCACCATCGCGTCCAGTGGGTTGGTAACAACAATGACAAAACTATTCGGCGCATGTTTTTTGATGCCTTCCGAAACCGAGCTTATGATCTTCGCATTGGTGCCCACCAAGTCATCCCGGCTCATCCCCGGCTTGCGCGCGATCCCCGCGGTAACGATACAAACATCGGCGTCTTCGATGTCTTCGTATTTGTTTGTGCCGATAACATTCCCATCAAAGCCTTCGACCGGTCCGGCATGAGCAAGGTCGAGCGCTTTCCCTTGCGGGAGACCATCGATGACGTCGTAAAGAACGACGTCGCCCAAACCTTTCAGAAGGCAGAGATGGGCCATAGAGCCCCCAATATTTCCCGCTCCGATCAGCGCTATCTTTTTCCTTGCCATAACTCTCCTTGCATTTTTGCTTTAAGTTCCCAGGCTAGCTTTTGTTTTGAAACCCGGACCCGAAGCCGTTATTACATATGGGCAATCATGGCGTCGCCAAAGCCCGAGCAGCTGACGAGCTTTGCTCCTGGCATGAGCCTCTCGAAATCGTAAGTCACCGTCTTGTTACCGATGGCACCCTCCAGACCTTTGACGATAAGATCGGCCGCCTCTCCCCAGCCCATATAGCGAAGCATCATCTCGCCCGAAAGAATCACCGAGCCGGGATTTACTTTATCGAGATCGGCATACTTGGGCGCCGTCCCATGGGTCGCCTCAAAAACCGCATGCCCGCTGTCATAGTTGATATTCGCTCCCGGAGCGATGCCGATCCCTCCTACCTGCGCTGCCAACGCGTCCGATAGATAATCACCGTTCAAGTTCATGGTGGCGATCACGTCGTAATCCTTCGGTCGGATGAGGACAAACTGCAAAGTAACGTCGGCGATGGAATCTTTGAGAAGCAGTTTCGACTTCCACTTGCCGTCGCCGTGGGTCGGCCAGAGCTTCAGCGCATCTTCTACTTCTTTTTTAATGTCATTTTGCTGATCCGGTGACATCATCTCGAAGCCGGGGTCGACTGCCCTCGCATTGTCTTCTACGCTGATATTGAGCTTCTGCTCTTTGTTACCCAAGATCCAGGTCTCGCGCTCCGTGACCGTTTCGTTGCGGAATTCGCGTTTCGCCAGCGCGTAACCCCATTCCATGAAGGCGCCCTCGGTGTACTTCATGATATTGCCCTTGTGAACGAGATTTATGTTCTTGCGTTTGTTCACCAGCGACCACTTGATGGCGGCCCGAACGAGTCTTTCCGTCCCCTCCACGGAGACCGGCTTGAGGGCGATTCCCGCTGTATTCGGAAAACGAATTTTTTCGTATTCTTTCGGAAAACTTTCCTTGACTAAAGCTTTGAATTTTTTGTTCTCCTCGGTGCCGTTGATGAACTCGATCCCGGTATAGATATCTTCGGTGTTTTCCCTGAAGACCACCATGTCGACGTATTCAGGATGCTTCACCGGAGAAGGCACACCGTTGAAATAACGCACCGGACGCTGGCAAACATAAAGGTCGAGTAATTTGCGCAGCGCCACATTCAACGAGCGAAACCCTCCGCCGATCGGAGTCGTCAGTGGGCCTTTGATTCCAACCAAAAACTCCGAGAAAGCCGTTACGGTTTCATCGGGCAACCAGTTTTTGAACATTTTAAACGACTTCTCGCCCGCGTATACTTCCATCCAATGAATCTTGCGTTTGCCTTTGTAGGCTTTCTCCACAGCCGCTTCGAACACCCGCGCCGAGGCGCGCCAGATATCGCGGCCTGTGCCATCTCCTTCGATGAACGGAATGATCGGATTGTCAGGAACCTTTAACTCCTTGTTCGCTGACATCGTAATTTTCGCGCCATCTTGCGGGACCTTTACCACTTTATATTCAGCCATAGTCTCCTCACCTGTAAAAATAGCCTAAGGGCGTTTTTGCAACCGGCTTCCCCTTAGGCTATCTTCTTGAAAAATATTTTAAAACTCCCCGAAATTTAGCTGAATGCACCCTTAGAGTCAAGAACGGGTTGTTTCATTATTTTTCTTTTGTTCCAACCACTTTTCCAAGTAACGCGCGGCCACGTCGCGTCCGCCTAAACCAAACGCCAGCGCCATGGCCAAGCAGACTGCGCCGAACACGAGGATGAAAGCCCAGATCACGATCTCAGAGGCGATATCCAGAATCTCAAAAATCCCAGCAGCAACAAAAACAACTGTCCCGACATAGGCGGCACGGCCCAGCGAGGAAGCCTGCTCCAAGCCGGCATTAGCGCAGGAAGTCCGAGTAACCGTCTCCAAGAAATTGGCAAAATAAAGACCGAGAATAAGTATCACCAAGGCAGCGACGATCTTCGGAATATATAGATAGATGGTATTCAATGTATCCGTAGCGCCGCTCAAGTTGAGGGCTTCCAGTGTCGCGACGATCACGATTAAAAATAGGAACCAGAACACCAGCAGTCCCAAAATATCCGATGGAGTTTGCTGGATACCGCCGCGCTCGAGCACCTGCTTTATACCAGCGCGGTCCGCAAGCGTATCGAAATGACAAATTCTCAGCAGCCTGGAAACGATTCTTTTGATAATGTTGCAGATCACCCACCCCAGCACGATAATGACAAAGGCCATGAACAGGTTGGGCAAAAAAATCGCGATTTTGGTCGCCACAGCGGTCCACGCATCACCCACAGTAACAACGGGATTCATACACTCCTCCTCGAAGCAGTCTGAACCGGATAAAATAAACCATAGGGGTGGGATGCGGAAAATGTCAAACCAAACGTAATTCGCAAAGAGCCAAGCCCAATGCCTCCCATCTCCTTCCTCTTCGCCCTTGGCCTCTCACTCTCTTACTCCATGCTCTTTGCTCCTTGCGCTCCGCCTCGCCCCTTGATTCCACTCACCACGACGCCTATATTTCGATGAACAAATTTCCGGGACCTCTA
>Ga0307471_100001221_pt1 | contig 13977 bp, 9 predicted proteins | sample atmos_gasesAM3C__2_FD_204566 | JGI IMG/M metagenome (GOLD analysis project Ga0307471, IMG submission 204566) | Hardwood forest soil microbial communities from Morgan-Monroe State Forest, Indiana, United States - atmos_gasesAM3C_515 | ecosystem: Environmental > Terrestrial > Soil > Temperate... | reverse complement strand
GAACACAAGCCCATACCGACTTATTGCCATTCCACGACGCTTAGCAAATTTGGAAGGACCTCAGGCAACCTTCCCCCGCCACGCAAAACCAAAAAATATTGCTATGCTTTTAGGACAGGTTCATATTTCTGTCAAGGAAAGTTCTTCTAAATTCTTTATCAAATCGGTTTAATTCGTTTTTTCCGAATGATGGACGAGGGTCGTTTCGAGAGTACTAGTTCTTCCCCTAGGACAGCCGGAGCAACTTGGCCTCGGTAATGGCGGGAATCGCGCGGATGGGCTCCAGAATGGATGGGGAAACCACGCCGTCCACGCGCACGAGCGCAGCAGCTTCTGCTCCCTGGACGGCTTCGCGCCGACCCAAGGCAAACGTCGCGATATTTACTCCAAGCTTTCCGAGCGTCGTTCCCACTTGGCCAATCACGCCCGGCTCGTCGCGGTTCCGCAAATAGAGGATTGTCCCCTCGAGCTGGGCTTCGAGCGGAATACCCTCGATCGCGAGGACGCGCGGCGAGCCGTCATGCACAACCGTTCCCTCCGCCGTAAAGCCGCACGCCGAGCCTGTCTTTTCCGGCAGCGCCGAGACTTCCAAGGTGTTCGGGAAGCCGCGTTCGCGCCTTCGTGTTTCTTCCTCAACGCTTAGGCCGCGTGCCGCGGCTATCGCCGACGCGTTCACCACGTTGACCTTCTGGTCCAAGACCGCGTTCAGCACACCTGAGAGCACCGCGCTGCGGAGCAAGTGCGTGCCTACTTCGGCGACCTCGCCCGCGTAGCGAATGCGAATTCGGGCAGGGCGTGCAGGCGCTGCTTGCGAAACCAGCGACCCGAGCCGCTCCGCCAACTCCAGATAGGGCCGCACGCGACGGTATTGATCAGCCGACAGCGCCGGAAGATTCACCGCATTGCGGATAATTCCTTCCGCAAGGTAATCCTTGATCTGCACGGCCACTTGCGTGCCGACTTCCTCCTGCGCTTCCGCGGTCGAACCCGCCACGTGCGGCGTGGCAATCACGTAAGGCAGTCCGACCAAAGGAGAGTTTTTTGGAGGTTCTTCCGAGAACACGTCCACCGCCGCGCCGGCAAGCTTGCCGCTTTTTAACGCGGCCGCCAGCGCGCTTTCGTCCACCAATTCACCGCGCGCGGTGTTAATGATGCGCGCGCCTTTTTTCATTTTCTGGATATTTGCCGCGCTGATGAGATTCTGCGTCGCCGGACTGAGCGCCGTGTGCAGGGAAACAAAGTCGCTCTCCGCCAGCAGCTGGTCAAGCGGCACAAGTTCGACCGATATTTCATGCGCCGCCGCTTCGCTGATGAATGGGTCGTAAGCCAGCACGCGCATATCAAACGCCTCCGCGCGCACGGCTACCTCGGTCCCGATTCTTCCGAGGCCCACAAGCCCGAGCGTTTTCCCGCGCACTTCGGTTCCCGCTGCGGAGGATTTTTCCCAGCGCCCCTCGTGGATAGCTCTGTCCAGCCGCGGCACCTGCCGCGCAAGCGACAGAAGCAAAGCGAAGGTATGCTCGGCCACGCTCACGGAGTTTCCGCCGGGCGTGCTCATCACCAGCACGCCGCGCTTCGTGGCTGCTTCCAAATTAATATTGTCCACGCCGACGCCAGCGCGGCCCACCGCGCGCAGCTTAGGGGCCCTGGCGAGCAGATCCTCGGTGACTTTCGTCGCGCTGCGCACGATCAATGCATCGGCATCGGTAATTTCCGCTTCGAGCGTCTCTTTTGTGGTCAGGACGGTCGTCCAGCCGTCCTGCTCCTTCAACAGTTTCACGCCTCGCTCACTGATCTTGTCCGCGACGATGACTTTCATTCCGCCCCTTCAGTAGCGCAGCTCGACCCGTATCCGCTCGAAAACGGATATGAATTTGCCACGCGGCATAAGAAATCCAAAGTAGCGAGTCCCTTTGGCTCTGTCAATTCGGTACAACCCCAAGAACGCAACCATCTGCCGGAATATGCCTTGTATCTCTGCCAGGCCTTGGGTCTCTGTTATATTGAACTGACTCAAGGAGCAAGCGATGAACCTTGCTGAGAAAATTCAGAGCGACCTGGTCGAGGCCATGCGCGCCAAAGATGAACTGCGCCTGAGCGTCCTGCGCGGAATCAAATCGGCCATCAAGCTGAAAGAAGTGGAAAAGATAAGAACGCTCGATGAATCCGAAACGATTCAGATCCTGCAAACGCTCGTTAAACAGCGCAAGGAATCCATCGAGCAGTTCACCAAGGGCAATCGGCCGGAACTCGCCGCGAAAGAAACGAAAGAACTCGGCATCATCGAGTCCTATCTGCCCCGAGGGGCGACCGAGGCTGAAATGGACGCAGCCATCGGCAAAGCGATTGCTGAAACGGCGGCGAATTCCATGAAGCAAATGGGCGCGGTAGTAAAAGCAGCCAAATTGGCGCTGCAAGGAAAGACGGTCGACGGCAAAATCCTGAGCGATCGCGTGCGCGAACATCTTTCAAAACTCGGGTAAGATCCGGTCCGGTCAGTGCAGGAGCAGAATATACGGTGGAACTGCCATCCTCGACCGACATGAATTCCCGCGCGCTGGCAGGTCTTCGTATCGGCGTTGGCGCCCTGTTCCTCATCTTTGGCGAGTACAAGGTTTTCGGCACACAGTTCACGCTTCACGGCGGCTTCCAGTATTGGATCAACCGTTTTCTTGAGGGCGGAGCTTACCCGTTCATGGCGCCGGTGCTTCGCGGGTTTGTGCTCGGGCACGCCACACCGATCGCCTTCCTGGTGGCCTACGGTGAGCTTGCCATTGGCATCGCGCTCCTTTTCGGAATTCTGGTGCGGGCCGCGAGCTTCGGCGGGCTGGTTTTCATGCTCACGTTGCTTTTTTCTTCCGACTATCCCGGTGCGGGCGCGCCCTTCTGGCAATATTTTGGCGCGAGCCTGAGTCATTCGGTGTTCCTACTGTGCTTTGCTGCGTTCTTGATTGGCCGCGCCGATGCCGTCTGGTCCCTCAAAGTACGCGGCAAAGGGATATGGCGACACGAATGACGAAGGCTTGCGATGGACATGAAGCGCAAGGCAGTACGACGTGCGAATCAGTGGGGCGTAGGCTTCAGCACCGCCGCGTTTCTTTCATCGCTAGCGATGAGGCGGTAAAGCTTTTTCAGATCTTCAACCTTGCTGACCGGCACGCTCAGCTCCTTCACTTCAAACGTGCGGGTATACTTCAGCATGCTGCCGTTGACTTCGGTTTTGCTGTGATAGCTCGCAAAGCTGTAATCCGCGTCAACGGGCGGCGGTAAATCATCCACTTCGTAGCCGGAGGGAAGCGCAATCTCAAAAGTGTCGGTGTCACGCGACGGCCCATCAAACTCCACGGGATATTTGCGGGGCTCTTTGGTTTCCAAGAGATCGCTGGACTTATTGCCGATGAATCGCGGCCGTAGGAGAAGCAAATTCCCAGCGGGCTTCGCATAATTCCGCGCCGTAACGGAATAATTGTAAACAAAAGGCAGATCCGTGCTTTGGAGATTGCCCACGCTCGCCTTGGTGATTTCGAAGGTCGCGAGCGAATGGGAAAGAAGAGTCTCAATCGGCTTGATCTTATCTGTATCTTTGGTCACTGTGCGCAGCGCCCAACGCTGCGACGAAGCCCGGTCGCCTACGCGAATTTCCTGGACATCTCCGGTAAGCGTGCCGAAGGCATCCAAGGTGAGCTTGCCAGCGCGCCGAATGCCGTTCATCGCCGGTGGCATCACCGGTAGTTCGACCAGCTCGCCGCCATCCGGCCCCACTAAAAGCCCGTAATTTGCCTGCAAGGCGCCGTTAAGTTGACCGAATGGCGTCAATTCGTCGGTGGGATCGAAGAACAGGAGTCTGCCGAGTTTCGGATGAACGATCGTGGCCATCAAAGAAGGGTCCACGACTGAATCGGGCAGTTTGACAGCGATGATGGCGTGATCGAAGCCATCTTTATGAGCGGGCGTTTCGGGAGTAACTGAACCGCGCTCGGAATTGATAATGATGTAGTAGGAATCAACGCCAATTTCCTGCAGCATTGCTCCCATCAGAGTTGCTTTGTCTTTGCAATCGCCGTAATGATGGGTAAAGACTTCCGGAGCAGCATGGGGTTGCCATCCGCCTATGCCCAATTCGATGGCAACGTAGCGAATATCCCTTTGCGCAAAATTTGCCAACGCTTTCATTTTTTCAAGGGGAGTCCTGGGCGAAGAAGTGAGAGAAGCCACCTTTTGTTTGAGTTCCGGAGAAGCGTCGCGACGTCCACTTGTCAAGCCCTGATACCAAATCCCCATTTCCTTCCAGTTTTGAAACCCGCGGCTCTCGACCGTAGCTCCGGGAGGGAAAAACGAAAGAATCATCTGTCCGGCTACACCTTGCCAAGGCGGCATGTTGTCTTCATGGCGGATGCCTTTGATTTGACTCACAACCCACTCAAATTGGTTTCCGGATTCGACGGGCTTTATCTCCGGATAGTTCATCCACATTACTTTGTATTCCCAACCGGAGGGAAGTTGAAGGCTGTACCGTGCTTCGCGGACGGGGCTTTCTTGCTGGAAACGCCAGATATCTTGTAGAACGAATGGCTGATCTTCTTTTTCGTATTCGTACCCCACGATGTTGCCGGGGTCCGCGGCCGGAATGCGAAGGAGTCTGTCCTTCACATCCGTGATCAGCTCGCTTCCCTCGATTTTAGGTAATGAGATCTCGACGGCCTCCTTGTCTTTGATTTCATAATCCTTGCCTTGTGACGGGATACACCAAGCTCGCATCGCCGTGATTTTCTGGTGGGAATTGTAAGGAACCACTAGCGTGCCATACTCGCGGCCGCTTGGCCGAAGAATCTTAAACGCCTCGCGAACCGTGATCTTGATTTTCTCGGCGGACTGAACCAATACAAATTTTCCCGAATACAGCAGCACAGCCTCAGTTTTTTCGTCATGCTCCGGTAGAGGCACATTTACCAAAGCGTGCATCCACGCCGGTGCGTCGCCGGCCCTGGCAGCCGCGGTGCAGCTGAGCAGTGAAACGGTCAGCACGGCTGAGACCGAGGCAAGCCTTAGCCGATCAATTCCCTGACGTAGCACCAAGCGGCTGCAAAACAATTTGTTGTTCGTCTGCATTTTTCACCAACTGATAGAAATTCCGGAGCGTCGGGTAGTATTGTTGTTCGAGAAAAGCCAACTCCACCATGAGATGCCTTTCCAAGTGCAGTGTCCCGTTCTTGTTTTCTGCTTTTGAGTTGTAAACAATCAGCTTGGCATCTTGAGCCACTGGTTGAGGAAGAGAGCTCACCTGCCAGCCGAGCGGCAGCTCAATCTGAACGTCGTCCAGCTTCTGATACATAAAGCGAAAATAGAGCGGATGGACTCGCGTCGCGTGCTCATACATGTGTTTCTCGGGGGCGCTGAACAGTCCGACCGGCAACAGCGCCCGCTTTCCAGCTCCAGAGACCCAACCGGGTACTTTCAAACTGAATTCCGCGACTAAACTGCCCGAGGAGCTTGCCCAGTCCGGTTTGTTAGTAAGTTCGACGTCGATGCCTGCGGGAACCACCTCCCTCACGTAGTCCTCCAAGAGTTTTTTATGATGAGCTTCATCTTCATTGTGCTCCTCGACTCTTCGCAATGAGGCTTCGAGGCCTGTGAACGTCACGGTCAGCATGCCTTCGAGAGTCCCGTCGCTATCCAGCTTCAAGTCGGCTTTGCGGATGATTTGGGAAACAGAACTCTCCGGACTCGGCGTGGTCACCCACGCTCCGCCATCTTTGTCCAGTTTGAGCCCGCGTACGTCGGTCTCTCCCCAGGGCAACAATCCATAGGGAGTGTAGGCAGAACCAGGATCGAAATAGAGGTCCTTCCCGTTGAGCTTGACGAGCACGACATTGGAATTGAGGTCGGAAGCCCGCATCAAGTTGGGCTTGAAGAAATCCTCTGTCCGCGAGGACACCCATACCGGATAGGCTTCGAGCCCCGCGGCGCGCGCAAGTGCAAGGAAGAGCCAGGTGATCTGCGTGCCGTCCCCGTAGCCGCGTTTCCACAAGTCTTCGACGTTGCTTATTTCTTTTTCTTTATCGCGCTTCTGCTCCTGCTCGGTTTTTTGGCGCTCATAGGAGGTGTTGCGGACCTGCTGAACACGAGCATAGATTTTTTGCAGCTTTGTTTCCGGGGAATCGCCCGCGGCGACAATTTCGCTTACTGCTTGCTCCATCGCTTTGCGTCTTCCGGCGAAGCCCTCGGCCTGCTCGTACAGCTTTTTCCCGCGATTCCTCCAGAACTTCACGGGGTCATTTTCCAGGGTGCCCTCAAAATAGACAAAATCCACCATGTACTTCATGGCATTTTCGGGGGGCATATCGTCTTCGACTTGAAACGCGGGAATATCCCTGGCTTCCATTCGAACGTAATTGCCTCTGGCGTCATTTTGCTCGGCAGGCGGCGATGTGCCTTGCGGAAGGCCGTTAGGCCAAGTCCATTGCAGGGCGAACCGTCCATACGGTTTCAGGGAGTATTTGCCGACCCTGGTGAAAAGTTCTTCGCTGAGGGTCCAATGCGAATTGAACACGTAATACTCCTTGAAATCAATCATGTAGTGATATTCGATGATACTGCCGGGCTGCACATCGGAAAGGGTGAACGTCTTTGCTAGGAATTTGACGCTGCGAGCTCTAACAATCTCTTTTTCATAGACTTTGCCGTCAAAATTGACAATGGACCCGTCGGGCCGGATCGTGCGGGCTCTCACGTTGACCACGTCCTCATTTTCTTTGAAAAACGGGATTTCGACGTCGGCGTACTTTCTTCCTTCCTCGGTCAAGATCTTTGTTCGAACGTAGTTGTACTCGTGGGGCGTCCGCGCATCGCTGTCGTCGCGATCGATCTGCCGATACAGGATAATCGCTGGCGCGCCGGGCGCCTTCGGCTCGCCGGTCACTTTCAATTCTTCGGGGCTAACCGGCAGCCATTCGTCGCCCTCACTGATACGAGCGCAGAACAACATCGCAACAAGAGCCACGAAGATGACCGCTATCGAAGTAAGACGGCTAGAATGCACGATGAACCTCCGTGTTGAAATAGGGAAACGAACGCAGAGGGACCATTTGGGCAAAACAGGGCAGCCTGGATGATGCCGGGCAGAATGGCGCCGCCCGACCGCGATATTGAAGGGGCCCGTCCCATGTTATGGCAACCGACCTGAGTAAACCGTGTTGCACGGTACTGCGAACTTAGATAGTAGTCAATAGAACCAAAGGCACCGAAAGGGCGGGAAGGACCTTCGCCTTTCAATCGGCTGGCGTGCCTCGACGATTCTCCGGCGCTAAGGCATAATCCCCGGACACGGTTGCAGCCAATTTGGACCTCGGTACGAGGAGGGTTCCGTGGGCGAAGAAACGGCAGTTCGCGAACGGGCCTGGAGTTCCACGGCGCCCCCTGGAGAGTTCCGTACATACGTCTCCGCCGAAGAAAGCCCGAAGGAATTCACTGTTCGCGCGGTGATCCTCGGCGCGCTGTTTGGCCTGCTGTTTGGCGCGGTCAGCGTGTATGTCGGTCTGCGCGCTGGGCTCACCGTTTCCGCTTCGATCCCCATTGCGGTGCTCTCGATCAGCATTCTGCGCGCGTTCGGCCGCGCAACGATCCTTGAAAACAACATCGTGCAGACCACCGGCTCCGCGGGAGAGTCGCTCGCCGCTGGCGTGATGTTCACGCTGCCGGCGCTGATTTTTCTGGGCTTCGGCTCGGAATTTACGTTCTGGCGCATTTTCCCGCTGGCGTTGCTGGGAGGCTGGCTCGGCGTCTTGTTCATGATTCCGCTGCGCCGACAGCTCATCGTTAGGGAGCACGGCAACCTGACCTTTCCCGAGGGCACCGCCTGCGCCGACGTGCTGGTGGCCGGCGAGCGCGGAGGCTCGTTTGCCGGACGCGTCTTTTGGGGACTCGGCCTGGGCGGCGTGTACACCTTCCTGATGAACACGGTGCAGGCCTGGACCGGCCAGCCGGAAGTGCGCCCGCGCTGGTTTCCGGGAGCTTCCTTCCGCGCCACCATCACGTCGGAATACCTGGGAGTGGGCTACATCATCGGCCCAAAGGTGGCGGGAATTCTTTTTGCGGGCGGCGTGATCTCCTGGTTGCTGGTGATGCCGGCGATTCAGTTTTTCGGACAACTCGCGGGAAATACGCCTATCTATCCCTCCACAATTCCCATTCCGCAGATGACGCCCGACGACATGTGGCGCCAGTACATCCGCCCGATGGCCGCGGGAGCCGTGGCCGCTGCCGGATTGATTACCTTGATTCGAACGATGCCCACGATCATTTCGGCCCTGCGCGCCGGCCTGAAGGATGTGCGCGCGGAAGGAAATAACGCTCCAGCCAGCAATGAAGCCAGCCGCATTGAGCGCGACATGCCCATAAGCTGGGTGATTGCCGGCTCCGCGGTGATCATCCTCTTGCTATTCGTGCTCTTGACCATTGCTCCCGTAAAAGATGCGCACACGACCTGGTACCAGAATTTGCTCGCGGGCATTCTTGTGGTGATCTTTGGATTTCTCTTTGTCACCGTGGCCTCGCGCATCAGCGGTTTGCTAGGCAATTCCTCCAATCCGGTGAGCGGTATGAGCATCGGCACGCTCATGGCTACCTGCGCGATTTTTCTCCTCGCCGGCTGGACTGCGCCGAGCTATGGCGTTCTCGCGCTAACCATCGGCGGGTCCGTGTGCATTGCCGCGGCGATTGCGGGCGCGACCTCGCAAGATTTGAAGACCGGCTATCTGGTTGGCGCCACGCCCGTTCTGCAGCAGTGGGGCCTGCTGGTGGGCGTGACGGTTTCCACCTTCGCCATCGGCATCACGCTTGGGCTGATGAATAAGGGCCTCGAAAAGTACATTCCCACCCAGATTCCCGTCAATCTCGAAGCCCTGCCTGCCGGCGTGAAAGTAGAAAGAGCCACCTTCGAACATCTGGGAAAGAACTACGTGCTGATCAATGCGCTTGGTTCCAGCCAAATTCCCGATGGCGAGTATCTCTACGATCCGGGTTCCCAGCGGATTGAACTCCAGTGGGCTCAGGGAATCGGCAGTGATAAAGCGCCGGCTCCCCAGGCCCGCCTGATGGCTACGGTCATTAACGGCATCCTCAGCCAGCGATTGCCCTGGCGGCTGGTCTTGATGGGCGTAGCGCTGGTGATTGCTGTGGAGATTCTCGGAATACGATCGCTCGCATTTGCCGTCGGCGCCTACCTCTCCCTGGGAACCACGGCAACCATGTTCGCGGGCGGACTGGTTCGCGTGCTGGTCGAGGCTACAACGAAGAAAAAGGAAGAGAGCGAGGCCAGCCCCGGAGCGCTTTATTCAAGCGGATTGATCGCCGCCGGAGGCGTGTTTGGCTTGCTGGGCATTGTCATCAACTTACTCGAGGATCCGGAAATTTCCAACCACGTGCCCCATTGGCTTACCGCTGTGCTGGGGCTGCCATGGCGGGCAGATTTGTTTGCCTTCGGCCCGAAAGTTCTCGGCCCGCTCGCCACCAGCAACCTCCTCGGTTTGATCATGTTTTTGGTTCTCGCGGGCTCGCTTTTTTACTTTGCCCGCAAGAAGCTCGATTGAGAGACGTTCGAAAGTCCAAAAGTCCAAGAGAGCAAGACGCTGTTATGGAAAAAGACAAGGTGCACCCGTGCGGGAGCAATCTGCGATTTCGAACTCTTTGACTCTTTGACTCTTTGACTCTTTGACTCTTTGACTTTCGACTTTTCCGCTGTTCCGCTCTTTGACGGAAATGCCTCGGCGCCGTAAACTTCGTCTATGTCTTCTCGCTCGGGCATCAAGAGCTATCGGGTCAGCTTCGACTTCTACGTCACTCCGGGCATCAAGTTCCTTCTGATTGCCAACTTTGCGGTTTTCATCGTCGAAGCCCTGCTCTACCACTTCGCCGGGCCGTTCGCCTACGGAGAGCTGGTGAAGTGGTTTGGCCTTGTTCCGGCCGGCGTCATTCCCCTGTTGCACATCTGGCAGCCCTTCACGTACCTGTTTCTCCACGATGTCAACAGCATCTGGCACATCCTGATGAACATGTTCATGCTTTGGATGTTTGGCCGGGAACTCGAGGTCGCGTGGGGAAAAAGCCGCTTTCTGCGTTATTACTTCCTAACGGGCGTTGGCGCGGGGCTCATCAACGTGATTGTCAAAATAGCGCCGGCGGCCCTTGGTAACGGGATCCCCTTGACCGCCCGTACTCCCACGATCGGGGCTTCGGGGGCCATTTTTGGAATTCTTGTCGCTTGCGCCATTCTCTTTCCGGACCGACGCGTTTATCTTTTCCCGCTTCCCGTAGCCATGAGCATGCGCACCATCGTCATCCTCATGACCATTCTTACTTTCCTCGGAACATTTGGGTTGGGCGCCGACAACGTCAGCCATCTGTGTCATCTCGGCGGACTGCTGGTGGGCTACGTTTATTTGCGGCGTGGATCTTTCCTCTACAGCTTGCGCAACAGCGTTTCCGATTGGCAAAACCGCCGCAATCGTCGGCGCTTCCAAATCTACATGGGCAAGCACCGCAAAGACCCGCCCTCGCGCCCCGACAACTGGGTGAATTAGAAGTGCTTCGCCTTGCGACGAAAAGCTCTTTTCACGCTTCCCCGCCGATGACGTGAAACTTCACGAAGTTCGTTGTGCCGCGGATTCCCATCGGCGTTCCCGCCACGATGCCAATGACGTCGCCTTTGCGCACCAATCGCTCTTCGAGCAACCGCTTCTCCGCAACTGCCGCCAGCCCATCGATCTTGCGCAAATCCTGAATGTTTCTTGGATACACTCCCCAGATCAGCCCCAAGCGCCGCCGGGTTTCCTGTTCAGGCGAGAAGGCGACAATGGGAACCAGCGGCCGATAACGCGAGATCAACCGCGCCGTGAACCCGCTGTGCGTGAACACCGCGATCAGCCTCATGTGCAATTCACGCGAAGCGTGGCACACGAGTTCGGCGATGGTCCCCGGCACTTTCAATTGCTCCTGCTGGGCGGGCCGCGGATATTCCCGGATGCTTCCTTCCGCCTCTTCGATGATGCGCGCCATCATGCTCACGGCCTCGATCGGATATTTTCCCGTGGCCGTCTCCGCGGAAAGCATCACGGCATCCGATCCGTCGAAAATCGCATTGGCGACGTCGGAAGCTTCCGCGCGCGTGGGCCGCGGATTTTCCGTCATCGATTCGAGCATTTGGGTCGCGGTAATCACCGGCCGCCGCAGCTCTCTGGCCCTCGAAATGATCGTTTTCTGCACCACGGGCACGCGCTCCGGACTCATTTCCACGCCAAGGTCGCCGCGGGCCACCATCACCGCGTCGGCCGCGCGCAGGATAGCGTCCAGGTTTTCGATGGCCTGCGGCTTTTCCAGTTTGGCGATCACCGGTGTGTCTTTTCCTGCGGCGCGGACCAATTGCTTCGCCAGCAGCACGTCCTCCGGCCGCCGCACAAAACTCACCGCGATGTAATTCGCCCCGTGCTTGAGCGCAAACCGCAGATCCGCGCGGTCTTTCGGCGTCAACGCCGGAACGCGGAGCTGCAACCCGGGAAGGTTGATGCCCTTATGCTGGCCGAGTGCGCCGCCGTTCACAATCTCGCAGATCACTTGGCGCTCGCGCACCTGCTCGACGCGCAGCTCGATGAGGCCGTCCGAAAGGAGAATACGGTCGCCAGGATGAACTTCCCGGGGCAGGCCCGGGAAGGTTGTGCTGACGCGCGTGGAATCGCCGAGAACTTTGGCGGTAGTGATGGTGAACCGCTCCCCGGCGCGCAGCATCACCGGCCCGCCACCCGCCAGCGCCCCGGTGCGGATTTTCGGTCCCTGAAGGTCGGCCAGAATCGCAATCGGCTTTTCGTGCTTGCCGGAGGCCGCGCGAATCAGCGCGAAGTGCTGTGCGTGCTCTTCGTGTGTGCCGTGCGAGAAATTCAGCCTTGCCACGTCCATCCCCGCCGCGAACAGCCGGTCAATCATCCGCGGCGAACAGGTGACCGGCCCGATGGTGCACACAATTTTCGAGTGGCGAAAATTCATAGGTTCCTTCGAGGACGCCCTCGACACTTCCGGCTTCTTATTATTGAACCAAAGCCTGGTCACTCTTGATTTTCTTTTTGGATGGTTCCGAACGGCATTTGCTTCAGTAACGGGTAACCGCAAACTCCGTCACGATTTTCGTCAGCACGTCCACGCCCTTGTCAAAAGCCATCAAGGGAATTCGCTCATCATCACCGTGCATGCGCTTCAGGTCTTCATCGGCCAAGGGGAACGGCACGAGCCCGTAAGCCTGGACGTTGTGCAGCCGCAACTGCGCGGAGTCCGTTAACCACGTCGACTGAAACGGCAGCGCCGGGGGGCCCGCAAATTCGCGCGAAGCCACCTGGCAAATCACGTTGTAAAAATCCGACTCCAATGAGGACGGAGGCGCGGCCAGCCCCGGGTTCGCCTGCACTTCCAGCTTCACCGCCGGATCATTGACCAGCTTGTTTAGCTCATTCACAAGCGTTCCGATGGAATCTCCAGGCAGAAGCCGCACGTTCAGATTCGCGCGGGCTTCTGCGGGAATCACATTGTTGGCTACCCCCGCGGAGAGCACCGTGGGAGCGATGGTATCCCGCATCATCGCATTCCACAGCGGGCTCGAATCGGACACCACCCGTTGCGCGTGTTCGCCGCGGTCCGAGGTATCCATCGAACGGATCCACTTTGCGATTTCGTCGTCTTCGAGCGGCGTAATCCCCTCGAAGTATCGGCGCACAATCGCGGTGAAGTGCACCGGCGCGGAATAGGTTCCGATCTTTGCAATGGCGGCGGCCAAATGGACCACGGCATTGTCTTTGGTCGGCTGCGAGGCATGGCCCGATGTTCCGTGGGCGACCACGGCGACGTTCACCGCCACTTTCTCGCTCGCTTGCACGCCGATGTACTGCACTTTGCCGTTTCTCATGAAAACGTTGCCGCCCTCGTTGATGGCAAAGCCAGCGGCAAACTTGTCCCAATATTTTGCAATGAGCATCCGCATGCTCGAGTCGCCGCCCCCTTCTTCATCCGCCGTGGCTAGGAAGATCACATCGCGGTTAATGTGCGCATTCGACCGCTTCAAGCCAACAAAGACCGCCAGATTTGCGGCGAGCATGCCTTTGTCGTCGATGGCCCCGCGGCCATACAGGTAGCCGTCCTTGATCACCGCGCCGAACGGATCGACCGTCCACCGTGACTTCTCAACCGGCACGGTATCCAGGTGGGCCACCAGCAGCAGCGCCTTCGAGGGGTCCGGCACCACCGAACTCCTCAGGCGGGCCACCACCGCGCTTCTTCCCAGCGCCAAATCCAGAAGTTCCGGTTTGATGCCTTCCTTTTGAAGCACTCCGGCCACGTACTTGGCGGCGAGCTGCTCACTTCCCGGCGGGTTGGACGTATTGATCCTGATCAAATCCGCCAGCCAAAGGAGTGCATCCCTGTGAATCCCCGCAGGGTCAGCGACTGCCGATGCGACGACCGGCGCCGACCGGGGAATTCCCTGTATAACGGCGGGAAGACTCGATGCCAACATGAGGGCCGCCAAGCCCGTGACAGTTCCCAGCAAACGGTTCCCATTCACCAATCCACCCTCCTCCACGAAATGGCCTGGGTCTCCCCCGAAACCTTCCAGCTAACGTTTTACGTCGAGCGTGCTTCATACTAACATGCGGGTATGGGGGCCCGGCCCGCTCATTGCCGTAGCGTGGCCTAAGCTCAACCCGCGTTCCGCAGCCGCGGGTTCGCATGACAACAAAAATCTTGGCGGGCTCTTGTTTTTTCGCCCAACCAGCGAGGTACGAAAGATGCGACGAATCGCTTTGCGTTTATTCCCGGCTTTAGCGGCTTTTTTGATAGGGCCTCTTTCAGGGCAGCCCGCCCTCGCGCAGGCACCCACCGGCCCGCAGGGTGGGCCGCCTTCTCAGCAGCAACAAAAACCCACCGCGCCCGAAACACCCGCTC
>Ga0307471_100001220_pt1 | contig 13981 bp, 10 predicted proteins | sample atmos_gasesAM3C__2_FD_204566 | JGI IMG/M metagenome (GOLD analysis project Ga0307471, IMG submission 204566) | Hardwood forest soil microbial communities from Morgan-Monroe State Forest, Indiana, United States - atmos_gasesAM3C_515 | ecosystem: Environmental > Terrestrial > Soil > Temperate... | reverse complement strand
GCTCGCGGCGAGTTCCGCAGGTGCCGGAGCGCGGGATATCGAGCGCTCCGGTCTTCGAGGACTGTTTGAGCAAGCGAGCATGTGTCCCGTGTCCCCGGCGCCCACTGCGAAAGGCTCGAGCCGGCGAACCGGTAGACTGGATGGCGGTGGGTGATCTTCGGTACGCGGACGCCGGCGTCGATATCGACGAGGGCAATCGCGCGGTCGGCCTGATCCGGCGGGCAGTCGAGGCGACCCACTCCGCACGAGTGCTCGGCAGCGTGGGCGCGTTCAGCGGTCTGTACGAGCTCGATGCGTCGGGGATGCGCCGGCCCGTGCTGGCGTCGAGCACCGACTCGGTCGGTACCAAGGTGAAGATCGCGATCGCGACGGGTCGCCATCGCGGGATCGGCATCGATCTTGTGAATCACTGCGTCAACGACATCCTGTGCTGCGGCGCTGCACCGCTGTTCTTTCTCGATTACTACGCGACGGGGAAGCTCCTTCCGGAGCAGCTGGCTGAGCTGGTCGAGGGCATGGCGGAAGCGTGCCGCGACCAGGGCTGCTCGCTGGTCGGCGGCGAGACCGCCGAGATGCCCGGCGTGTACGCCTTGGGTGACTACGACGTCGCCGGGTTCATCGTCGGGCTCGTCGATGGCGACCGCGTGATCGACGGCAGCCGCGTGCAGGCTGGGGACGCGCTCATCGGACTCGCGAGCAGCGGTCTGCACACCAACGGCTACTCCCTCGTACGCCACGTCGTCGCAAATGCAGAGCTGAGCTGGTCGGACGTGCTGCCGGGCACCGACGCGCCGCTCGCAGACCTGCTGCTGGAGCCGCATCGCTCGTATCTGCATGCGGTCAACGAGCTTCGCGCCCGGGCCGACGTGCGCGCGCTGGCGCACATCACCGGCGGTGGCCTCATCGACAACGTGCCGCGAGTGCTACCGAGCGGCCTCGCGGCGCAGATCGATCGTTCGGCGTGGCCGGTGCCACCGATCTTCGGCTCCCTGCAACACGCCGGCGGCGTGCACCCCGAAGAGATGTGGCGCACCTTCAACATGGGTATCGGTATGGTGGCGATCGTCCCCGCATCCGACGCGACGGGGATCGACAGGCTCGCAGGCATCACGGCGACAACCATCGGCACGGTCGTCGCCGCGGGCGAGTCCGCGCCTCGCGTCGTGTTGCGGTGAGCGCACGCCGGACGCGCGTGGGCGTGCTCGTCTCCGGCCGCGGTACCAACCTCGAGGCACTGTTGCGGGCGTCGCGCGACGAGACGTTTCCCGCCGGCGTCGTGATCGTGATCAGCAACCGGCACGATGCACCTGCGCTGCAGGTCGCGCGCGAATGGGAGGTGGACGCGTCGGCGATGCCTGTGAGCAACTTCGATGGTGACTCAGCTTCTCGCGATCGGACGATGCTGGAGCGGTTGCGCGTCGCCGGCGTGGAGCTCGTGGTGTGCGCCGGCTACGACCGGATCCTGAGTGACGAGTTCATCCGGGCGTTTCCCGACGCGATCCTGAACGTGCATCCGTCGCTGCTGCCTGCATTCGCGGGAACCATGCAGGCGGTCGAGGACGCCCTGGCGTATGGCGTGGCAGTCACTGGGTGCACCGTGCAACTGCTCGCCCACGGGGAGGTCGACGGCGGCCCGGTGGTGTTGCAGGCTGCGGTTGCAATCGAACCCGACGACGACGCCGAAGCGCTGCGCCGGCGCATCCACGCGCAGGAGTGGCGCTTGCTGCCGGCTGCCGTTGCGCTCTGGAGCGAGGGGCGGCTCCGTCGGAACGGCCGGCGAGTGACCATCCTCCCAGCCGCCCCCGCGCTGCGCCGAGCCTGATGCGCGCACTGCTGGGAGTCAGCGACAAGTCCGGGCTCGTCGAGTTCGCGCGCGGACTCCACGAGTGCGGTATCGAGCTGGTCGCGACCGACGGGACGCGGCGCGTCCTCGGCGACGCGGGGATCACGGCGACGAGTGCCAGCGACCTCACCGGGTTCTCGGAGATGCTCGGCGGCCGCGTCAAGACGCTCCATCCGGCGATTCACGCAGGCATCCTGGCGCGGCGCGACAACGCGGACCATCTGCGTCAGCTCGAAGAGCACGGCTTCGCGCCGATTGACCTCGTGGTCGTGAACCTCTATCCGTTCGCCGCCACCGTCGTGAGCGGTGCAGATGAAGACACGATTGTCGAAAACATCGACATCGGTGGCCCGGCGATGATCCGCGCGGCCGCGAAGAACAGCGACGCGGTGGCCGTCGTCGTCTCACCCTCTCAGTACGAGGCTGTCCTTGACGAGCTGCGCCGGCGCGGCGAGGTGTCGGTCGCCACCCGCCGGCGTCTCGCCGCCGAAGCGTTCGCGCACGTCGCCGCCTACGACACGGCGGTCGCCGCGCACCTTCGCGGCAGCCTCGCCGCTGAGGGAATGCCGGTGGAGCTCACGACCGGCGGTGAGCGCATCACCGAGCTGCGCTACGGGGAGAATCCGCACCAGCGCGGCGCCCTTTACGCGATTCCCGGCCCGCCCGGTGGCCTCGCCCACGCCCGGCAGTTGCAAGGACCCGCACTGTCCTTCACCAACTGGCTCGACGTCGACGCGGCGAGGGCACTTGTCGGCGAGTTCGAGTCGCCCGCGGCCGCCGTCATCAAGCACACGAACCCGTGCGGGTTCGCCGTCGCCGAGGACATCGCCGCCGCGTACCGGCGGGCCTACGAGTGCGATCCGCGCTCGGCGTTCGGCGGCATCGTCGGGCTCAACCGCCCCCTCGACGGCGAAACTGCCGAAGCGCTGACGCGGACGTTCCTCGAAGCGGTGCTCTGCCCGGCGGTCACCGACGATGCGGTCAGGGTGCTGGGGGGCAAGCCCCGCCTCCGTGTGCTCGTCGTCGATCGCCCGTCATGCGCAGAGCAGCTCGACGTGCGCAGCGTCGACGGCGGGCTGCTGGTGCAGAGCGCTGACCACGTGTCGATCGATCGTGAGGCGATGGCCGTGCCGACGCGCCGCCGTCCCGACGAGCTCGAGTGGGGCGATCTGCTCGTGGCGTGGCGCGTGTGCCGACACGTGAAGTCGAACGCGATCGTGGTTGTCCACGACGGCATGGCGGTCGGGGTCGGTGCGGGACAGATGTCGCGCGTGGAGGCAGCGGAGATCGCGGTCGCGCGCGCCGGCGACCGCGCCATCGGTGGCGCGGCTGCCTCAGACGCGTTTTTTCCGATGCCCGACGGTGTGGAGACGCTCGTCCGTGCCGGCGTGCGTTGCGTCATCCATCCGGGCGGAAGCAAGCGCGACGACGACGTGATTGCGGCAGCCGACGCGATGAACATTGCTGTCGTGACCACCGGCGAACGACACTTCCGCCACTAGGCGGAGCGCCGCTCAGCGCCGAACGCGACCGTTGCGCGAGTGCTTCGCCTGATCCTCGACGCAGTAGCGGGCCGCAGGGAGTGCGTCGAGCCGCGCCTCGTTGATCGGCCGGCCGCACTCCTCGCACAGTCCGTAAGTTCCCTGGTCCAGCCGCACGAGCGCCGCGTCGATCTCCGCGAGCTCCGTCTCGGCATGGGCGACCACGCTCTGATCCATCTCCCGCTCGATCGTCTCTGTCGCGAGCTCCGCAGGATGCTGATCCGCGGACGCGAGCTCGCGTTCGGCCGCCTCGGCCGCCCCGGCGCTCAGCCGACCCGCCGCCAGCCGCAGCTCCTCCAGCCGTTCGCGTTCCGCGACAAGCCTACGTAGGGCCTGATCTGTGTCCATCGCTCAAATGTCTCCGGGGCGGGGCTTGGTCCACGTGCCTGACGCCGGCGTCCGTCGCTGCGGCGACGTGCTCGTGGCCGATCGTTCGCCTCCGCTCTCGCCTGTTCCCATCATTGTCCCCTGCCGGGCTGAACTATGCAACTGCCGCGTGTGCGCTGTTTGCCGGCGCCGCTGACCCCAGTCGCTCCGCGTCAGCCGGGTGTGAGCCAGAGGACGCCGAGCGGCGGGAGCGTCACCTGGGCCGACTGCGGCCAGCGGTGCCAGGCGACCGGCTCGGTGGTGACCGCGCCGAGATTGCCCTGGCCGCTGCCGCCGTAGTACGGCGAGTCCGTGTTGATCAGCTCCTGCCAGCGTCCGGCTTTCGGCAGGCCGATCCGGAATTCGTGGTGCACAACCGGAGAGAGGTTGCCGATGCACGCAAGACCCGGATGCCCGTGCGCGTCGAAACGGACGAACCCGATCACGTTTTGATCGGCGTTGCCGGCGTCGATCCATTGAAATCCGTCGGGACTGTCATCGAGCTCGTACAGCGCTGGAACGTTGCGGTAGGAGGCCCCGAGATCGCCGACGAGCTGCTGCACACCCGCGTGATCGGGCCGCTCGAGCAGGTGCCAATCGAGGGAGCCGTCGTGAGCCCACTCCGCCTGCTGCCCGAACTCACCGCCCATGAACAGGAGCTTCTTTCCCGGGTGCGCCCACATCCATGCCAGGAGCGCGCGGAGATTCGCGAAGCGACGCCAGCGGTCGCCCGGCATCTTGCCGAGCAGTGATCCCTTCATGTGCACGACCTCGTCGTGCGAAAGCGGCAGGATGAAGTTCTCCGACCACGCGTACCACAGGCCGAAGGTCAACTGATGGTGGTGGTAGCGACGGAACACGGGATCCTTCGAGAAGTAGTCGAGCGTGTCGTGCATCCAGCCCATGTTCCATTTGAAACTGAAACCGAGCCCGCCGCTCGCCGTCGACCGCGTCACGCCCGGCCAGGCCGTGGACTCCTCGGCAACGGTGATGACCCCCGGATGGTCGGCGTGCAGCGACTCGTTGAACTCGCGAAGCAGCGCGATTGCTTCCAGGTTTTCGCGGCCTCCGTGGACATTGGGAATCCATTCGCCCGCGCGGCGCGAGTAGTCGAGGTAGAGCATCGACGCCACGGCGTCGACGCGCAGCCCGTCGACGTGGAACTCCTCGGCCCAGTAGCGCGCGTTGGCCACGAGGAAGTTGCGCACTTCGTTGCGCCCGTAATTGAAGATCAGCGTCCCCCAGTCCGGTTGCGCACCGCGGCGGGGATCGGCGTGCTCGTAGAGGGCCGTGCCGTCGAATCGAGCCAGCGCCCAGTCGTCGCGCGGGAAGTGCGCCGGTACCCAGTCGAGGATGACACCGATGCCCTGCTGATGCAGATGGTCGACGAACCACCGGAAATCGTCCGGCGTTCCGAAGCGCGACGTGGGCGCGTAGTAGCTGGTCACCTGGTATCCCCACGAGCCGGCGAAGGGATGCTCCATGACGGGCAGCAGCTCGACGTGTGTGAATCCCAACCGGCGGCAGTGCTCCGCAAGCAGTGGCGCGATCTGGCGGTATCCGAGCAGGGTGTTGGCGTCGGCGCGGCGCCACGAGCCAAGATGCACTTCGTAGATTGCGAGCGGCGACGTCGGCGCGTATGCAGCGTCGCGCGCCGTCACCCACGCTGCGTCTCGCCACTGATGCGTGGATTGCTCGACAACGCTCGCCGTCCCGGGAGGACGCTCGGCGGCGCGAGCGAGTGGATCCGCCTTCAGCACCTGCAGCCCGTCGCCGCGCGTGATCCGGAACTTGTAGCGGGTCCCCGGTCCGACAGCGGGCACGAAGAGCTCCCACACCCCCGATCCGCCGAGCACGCGCATCGGCCACGTTCTGGTGTCCCAGTAGTTGGCGTCGCTGACGAGATGAACGCCGCGCGCGTTGGGTGCCCACACCGCGAACGCGGTGCCGCGCGCGCCCTGGTGCTCCAGCACGCGCGCGCCGAGACGCCGCCACAGCTCGCGGTGATTGCCCTCGCTGATGAGGTGGAGGTCGAGCTCGCCGAGAGTCGGAAGGAATCGGTAGGGATCTTCCGCCTCCCAGTGATGCGACGTTGAGGCGAAACGGACTCGGTACCCGGGCAGCGCCGCCACGGGAACGATGCCTTCGAACAGTCCGAGATCGTCGACCTTGCGCATGGCGGCGACGCCCCCCGGATATGCGACCTCGGCGGAGGTCGCATCGGGATGGAAGGCGCGGACGATGGTGCCCTGTCCGTCCGGATGCGCGCCGAGAACGCGATGCGGGTCGGGGTGGGCACCCGCCGCGATCGCGCGCGCCTCACCGGCGAAGTCCACCGCGCCGACGGCCCCCGCGTTCATCGCGCGCCGAGCAGCAGAAAGCGCACGGGGATGGCGGCCCACGACGGGCGATGGCCGAGCTCGTAGTCCACCTCGTAGATCGCCTTCTGGACTTCGAAAGCTCTGCGGAGCAGGAGCGCCGAACCCGGAGATGGCAACAGTTCTGTGCGGTCGACCGCGGCCAGATAGGCTGCCCAGAAAGCGTCGCGATTGGCGGCTGCCCACGCATCGCCCTGGGCGACCAGCTCCCGCCACTCGGAACTTCCCGCGTGGGCGCGTTCGGCGAGCGCGGCTGCCGCTGCGTAGTCCAACGAGCGAAGCATGCCGGCCACGTCGCGCAGCGGCGATGTTCGCGCCCGCCGTTCGGCCGACCGACGGTTCGGCTCGCCTTCGAAGTCGAGGATGACCCAGCCGGAGTCGGTGCGCAGCATCTGTCCCAAGTGCAGGTCGCCGTGCACTCGAGTTCGCATCCCGCCCGGTTCGAGCCCGCGCAGTGCGTCGAAGTGCTGGACGATCCCTGCGCGCTCCTCGCGGAGCGGAAGCAGCAGCTCGCTGTCCACCGCCAGGAGTCGGTCCAGTTCTGCCGTCATCGCGTCAGCCCAGGCGCCGAGGTCGGCTCGCGTGAGCGGGACCGGTTCCATCGCAGGCCCCAGCTCCGGCGAGGCAAGCGCAACGTGCATCTCGCCCGTCACCGCACCCAGTCGGGCCGCCTCGGCGGCGAAGTTGCCACCCTGCTCATCGACGGCCACCTGGCGCTCGAGCGCATCTCGGACGTGATCCTCCTCAGCCTCCGCGTACAGGTCGCGCAGCGAGGTCAGCGCGAGCGCCCACCCCTCGGTGCCGTTGCGCAGGTACTCCTGCAGCAGCACCAGCAACGACGGAGATTCGTCGGGTGGAGCGTAGAGGCCGACTCCATCGGTGCGCGCGAGGTTCGCGAATCCGACACTGCGGAGCGCACCAGCCATCTCCAGCTCGTGCGATGGTCCGGCCTCGACGCGACGCAGGTGCTTGAGAAAGGTCTCGTCGTTGAGCACGACGGATGTGTTGCTCTGCTCCGCGGTGAGCCAGCGCACCTCGGGGGGATCGCCGTTGGCGAGATATTCCCCGTCGGTGGGATCGAACGAAAGCACGGCTCCGGCGGTCCGCGTCGACCGTCCGGTCCGGATGCTGTCCCAGATCCAGTGGATGTAGTCGGGGTCGCCGAGCGCGTCGTAGACGAATACCGGCCGGCCGTGCAGCGATGCCTCGCCGATAACGAAGCTCGGTGCTCGTTCCGCGAGCGGATCGCCGACCGGGCGAACACCGATCGGCAGTGCGTAGCGCACCGTCCTGCCATCGGCGAATCGCACCTCCACCAGCGTGAAGACGATCAGTGGATCGGCTGCGCTCAGCGTGACCGCATCGACGAATTCGACCGCGACGACGTCGCTGCCGCGCCCGCCCGACCAGCGCTGCGCTGCGACGTATGGGCCCAGCAGCGGGAGAATCACGTCGAGCCCGCTGTCGGCGATGACTTCGTCCACGCCACGCACCACCTCGGCGTTCATCGCCCGACGTTCTCGACGGTGAACCAGTAAAACCCGTGCGGCGCCATGGTGAGCAGGTAGGGAAGCTCGCCGATTCGTGGGAAGTGCACCTTGCCGAGCATCTCGACAGGCGTCATCCCATTGAATCTGCGCAAATCCAGCTCAACGGGCTGCGCAAACCGCGAGAGGTTGTTGACACACAGGATCACATCGTCGCCGAGTGTACGGAGGAACGCAAACACCGACGGGTTGGCGGCATCCAGCGCTTCGAACCCACCCTCACCGAACGCCGCCCATCGCTTGCGCACTGAGAGGAATCGGCGCAGCCAGTGGAGGAGTGACGATTCGCTCCGCCGCTGCGCCGCGACATTGCAGGCCGCGTACCCGTAGATCGGATCCATGAGCGGCGGGAGGTACAGCTGCGCAAAGTCCGCGTGACTGAAGCCACCGTTGCGGTCGCCGTTCCACTGCATGGGAGTCCGCACGCCGTCCCGGTCACCCAGGTAGACGTTGTCTCCCATGCCGATCTCGTCCCCGTAGTAGAGAATCGGCGAACCTGGCAGCGACATGATCAGGCCGTAGAAGAGCTCCATCTGTCTGCGGCCGTTGTTGAGCAGCGGTGCCAACCGGCGACGGATGCCGAGGTTGAGCTTCATCCGCGGGTCCTGCGCATACTCGACCCACATGTAGTCACGCTCCTCGTCGGTGACCATCTCCAGCGTGAGCTCGTCGTGGTTGCGCAGGAAGATGCCCCACTGGGAGCCGTCCGGGAGGTGCGGGGTGCGCTCGAGAATCTCGGTGATCGGGTAACGCTGCTCGCGCCGCAGGGCCATGAACATGCGCGGCATCAGCGGGAAGTTGAAGCACATGTGGCACTCGGGACGCTCGGGCGTCCCGAAGTAGTCGACGACGTCCTCGGGCCATTGGTTGGCCTCGGCCAGCAGCACGCGGTCCGGGTACTCGGCGTCGATGGTGGCACGCAGCTCACCGAGAAAGCTGTGTGTCTCGGGAAGGTTCTCCGAGTTCGTCCCCTCTCGGGCGAAGAGATAGGGGACGGCGTCGAGACGGAACCCGTCCATGCCGATGTCGAGCCAGAACTGGCAGATGTTGAGGATCTCCCGTCTGACGGCCGGGTTGTCGTAGTTCAGGTCGGGTTGGTGGCTGAAGAACCGGTGCCAGTAGTAGGCGCCGGCCGCGTCATCCCAGGTCCAGTTGGAGGACTCGGTGTCGACGAAGATGACGCGCGCGTCGGCGTACCGGTCTTTGGTGTCCGACCAGACGTACCAGTCGCGATATGGGTTGTCGGGTGAAGAGCGAGCCTGCCGGAACCAGGGGTGCTGGTCGGAGGTGTGATTGATGACCAGGTCCATGATCACGCGCACGCCGCGGGCGTGCGCGGCCTCGACGAATGTGCGAACGTCCTCCACGGTGCCATAGGCCGGTTCCACACCGTAGTAGTTGGCGATGTCGTAGCCGCCGTCGCGCATTGGACTGGGGTTGAACGGCAGCAACCAGATGCAGTCGATGCCGAGCCACTCGAGATAGTCGAGGCGCTGCGTGAGACCGGGGAAGTCGCCGATACCGTCGTCGTTGCTGTCCGAGAAGGCTCGGACGAGCATCTCGTAGAAGACGGCCCGGCGAAACCATAGCGGGTCCTGCGTCTCGGGGATCGCCTGGGCCTCCAGGACCTCGACAGCCGCCTCGTCGTTCATGGTTGGCGCAGGTGGAGTATGTGTACCGGTTGCACCGCGGGATCGAGGCGTACGTAATTGGCCGGGCCCTGCCACGTATACGTCACATCAGTCATCTCGTCATGGGCCGCGAAGGGCCGGTCGGCGGCGAGCCCGAGCGCGCCGATGTCCAGCCACGTGGTGCCCTCGTGGGCGGCGTGGGGGTCCAGGTTGGCGACCAGGAGCACCACGTCGTCGGCTGACGCGGACGAGCGGCTGACGCAGAGCATCTCGTCGCTGTCGATGTGGTGGACGCGCAGCGTGCTGAGCAGCGCGATCGCCTCGCGGTGCCGGAGTCGGATGTCGTTCAGCCTCGTGATGTAGGGAGCGATCGAGCGAGGGTCATCCCAGTTTCTTGGCCGGAGCTGGTATTTCTCGGAGTCGAGGTACTCCTCGCTTCCCTCGCGCACCGCGGTCCGCTCGACGAGCTCGTAGCCGCTGTACATCCCCCAGGAGGGGCCGGTGATCGCTGCGAGCGCCGCGCGCATGCGAAACGCCGGCGGTCCGCCATGCTGCAGCGTCGCGTGCAGGATGTCGGGAGTGTTGACCCAGAAGTTGGGCCTGAACCAGTCGACCAGCTCAGTTTGGGACAACTCGGTCAGATACTCGCTCAGCTCCCACTTGCTGTTGCGCCATGTGAAGTACGTGTACGACTGGCTGAACCCGATCATCGCGAGGCGCTGCATGACGGCAGGACGTGTGAACGCCTCGGAGAGCAGGATCACGTCGGGATGCTGCGCGCGAAGCTCGCAGATCAGCCATTCCCAGAATCGAAAGGCCTTCGTGTGCGGGTTGTCGACGCGGAAGATGCGGACGCCGTGCCCGATCCAGAACAGCATGAGATCGCGAAGCGCTTTCCAGAGGTTCGCCGCGTCGCTGGTCTCGAAGTCGATCGGATAGATGTCCTGATATCGCTTGGGCGGATTCTCCGCGTAGCGAATCGATCCGTCAGCACGGTGACGAAACCACTGCGGATGCTCCCGGACCCAGGGATGATCAGGGCTCGCCTGCAGCGCGTAGTCGAGCGCGACCTCGAGGCCCGCCGAGTGGGCCGCAACCACGAACGCGTCGAAGTCGGCGATGGTGCCCAGCTCGGGATTCAGGGCGTCGTGGCCGCCAGCAGCAGCCCCAATGGCCCAAGGGCTTCCCGGATCGCCGGGGGCTGTGGCGAGCGTGTTGTTCCTGCCCTTGCGGTGTGTGCGGCCTATCGGGTGCACCGGCGGCAGGTAGACGACGTCGAAACCCATACCCGCGATCGCCGCCAGGCGGCTCTGGGCTGCTTGCAGCGTGCCGCTCCGCGTCGCAGTCGCGCCCTCGGATCGCGGGAACATCTCGTACCAGGCTGAGAAGCCGGCGCGATCACGCTCCACCCACAACCGGAACGGACCCTCGACGGTCGCCGCGGACAGGACGGCGGTCCGTCGCATCAGCGCCGCGGACTCGCGGCGCTCCGCGGCACGCATACGCGCGGCGGCGGTCCCCCGTCGCAGGCGTTCGCTGAGAGCCGCAAGCGCACGCCGGTCTGCCGCGCTGACGTCGTCGCGCGCGGCGCGGCGGTCGGCGAGAAGGGCGCCTTCTTCGAACTCGATGTCGACGTCCTGCCCGGCGTCGAGGCGAAGGCGCAGGTCGCGAACCCAGCCGCCGTAATCGTCGGGAACGCCGCCCACGTAGAACACCCAGTCGCCCGCCGAGGTCGGCAAGATCCGGCCCGAGTACCAGTCGTTGCCCACGTGGGTCAACCGCACCTCCTTCGTGCCGGCCGGCTTGCCGGTGGAGCCGGAGGCGACAGAGGCGGCCGGCCGCCCGTGCCAGACCCACACCGACAAGGGATCGTGGCCGTCCACGATCAGACGGGCGGAGACATCGAGCGGCAGTCCGACGGTGGCCTTGGCCGCGTAGCGGCCGCAGTCGACGATCGGGCGGACGCGGTCTATGACGACGCGCCGAGGGTCCCCCGGGCTCCCCTGAACCCGGACCACGCTAATGCGACGTTGCCCGAAAGACGACGATGGCCGCTGATTTGGCGCCGGCTCGCTGATCGCCACCCCTCGCCGGCTGTTCCTTGCTGGCGGTGGCGCGGGAGCTGGAAGCTGTCTGGCGAGTGCTTCGTACGCTGCTGCTGCGCTTGTTCATCGCTTCAAAACCTATGCCTTGACTGAAATCCAAAGGTAGCAGATGCCGGTCGATTTGAGCTAGCGGCTGACGTCGTCGAGGCTGCGGGTAAAGTCGAATACGTGGATCGTGCGGCGGCTGGCCGTCGGGGTGCGTCACGGGCGTGACGCGGTACCGCGTCGGACTGCTCGCCGTGGCCGTGATCGCGGCTGTCGCCATAGCCTTCGGAGTGTTTCGCAACCCGTCGCCGCCGTCGCTGGCGGGCGGATCCGGCGGGGGCTTGTTTCCCGTGGATCAGCGGGTCGCGGCGCCGGATTTCACCGGCATCGACGGCTGGGTCAACAGCTCGCCGCTCAGCCTCGGCAAGCTCCAGGGCCACGTCGTGCTGGTCGACTTCTGGACCTTCTCGTGCGTGAACTGCGTGCGCACGATTCCTCATCTCCAGTCGCTCTACCGGACCTACCGATCCGACGGCCTCGTGATCGTCGGCGTCCATTCACCTGAGTTCGACTTCGAGAAGGTGGCCGCCAATGTCAAGGACGCCGTGCGGCGGCTCGGGGTGACGTGGCCGGTCGCGATCGACTCCGAGATGGCGACCTGGAACGCCTACAGCAACCAGGTGTGGCCCGCCGAGTACCTGATCGACCGGCAGGGTCGCGTTGCCTACGTCAACCTGGGCGAGGGCAATTACGAGGCGACCGCATGGGCGGTGGCCGCTTTGCTCGGCACGGCCGCATCCGCGGCGCCCGCCCCCAGCGCGGTGCCGACCGATATCACGGCCGAGCTCTATGCCGGTAGCCAGCGAGGGCGGCTCGCGGACGGCGAGGCGTACGGGCCCGCCGGCCAGCCCACGTCGTACCCGGACACCGGCCCGCCCAACGATCGCGACACCATCAGCGTGGCCGGCACCTGGGTGGATCAGGGCCAATACCTGCAGGCCACGGCGCCCGGGCACGTCCGGCTGGAGTTTCATGCCGGTGAGGTGTTCATCGTGGCCGGCAGCCCCATCGGTCCGCTCGACGTCGGTGTCACGGTCGACGGCGCCGCGGTGCCGGCGGCGATGAGCGGTCCCGCGCTCCACGGCTCCCGGGTCCCGGTCGGCAGCGAGGATCTCTACCACGTGCTGACCGGCGAGAGCGGCGCATACCACCTCATCGATCTGTCGGTTCCGGCCGGCTTCCAGCTCTACACGTTCACTTTTGGCTGATGATCTCGGTTGCCTCGGTGGCGGCCACGTTCGCCGCAGGACTGGCGTCTTTCCTGGCGCCATGCACAGTGCCGCTGCTGCCCGCCTACCTGGCATGCGTCAGCGGAGCGGGGGCCGCCGATCTGGCCGACACCGCCCGCCGTCGCGGCTTCCGGGGCCGCCTCCTGGCCGGCTCGCTGATGTACGTCGCCGGCTTCACGTTCGTGTTCGTGTTGCTCGGGCTCACGGCCGGCGGGCTCTCGCGGATCTCGTCCGGCCCCGGGACCGGCCGCGTCGTCGAGATCGTGGGAGGCGTCCTGGTAGCGCTCTTCGGTCTCGCGATCCTCGGCGTCGCCCGGGTCGGCTGGCTCGAACAAGCTCGCGGCTTCACGATCCCGCAGCGCCTTCAGCGTCGCGGCGTCGGTGGCGCCTTCCTGGTCGGAGTGGTATTCGGGTTCGGCTGGACGCCCTGCGTCGGGCCGTACCTCGCAGCCGCTCTGACGTTCGCGGCGATCAGCTCGCATGCCGCCGCCGGCGCGCTGCTCCTGGTCGCCTACTCGTTGGGGCTCGGCCTGCCGTTCATTGCAGTCGCGCTCCTCTGGGCATCGCTACCGCAGCTGCCGAGGCGCCTGAACAGGCTGGCACGCCCGCTCACCATCGTCGGCGGAGCAGTCACGGTCGCGCTTGGAATCCTCGTCGCGACCGGGACGTACAACCACCTCACCTCATACCTGGCGCAGCTCTCGACCCCGCACTGAGCCCTACGGCAACGGCCGCACACGGTGTCAGGGCGGCCTCACTCGGACCCTGCCGTCGTCTCCGCGCTCGATCATTCCGCCGTGCTCGTGGACCCAGGTGTGGTGGAAGCGGCACAAAAGAATCAAGTTCGCCAGGCTGGTGTCCCCGCCGCGTTCCCACGGCAACTCGTGGTGGGCGTTCGCCCAGCAGGCGGGCCGGTCGCACTCCCCGTACTGGCAGGTGCCATCGCGGAGCACCAGGGCTCGCCGGATCGGCGCCGGCACGGTGCGCCGGGTGCGGCCGACCGAGAGCGGCTCGCCCTGCGCGCCCACGGTGACCACGCTCAGCGCGGCGTCGCAGGCGATCCGCTGGGCGACGGTGGCGGGCACCGGCCCGACCCCGTCCAGCTCTGCGGCGGGAGCGCCGGGCACCCCGGCCAGCGCCTCCGCCGAGACGGTCAGCACCAGGTGGGGACGCTGCCCACCGCTGCGCGGGAGGTCGCCGACCTGCAGCTGGCGCGAGGCCAGCTCCACCAGGGCATCCGCGCGGCGCTGCCCGGCAGTGCGTGGATCGCCGGACAGCGGACCCGAGAGCGCGCCC